>Ga0210050_1004025_pt1 | contig 12546 bp, 12 predicted proteins | sample CryGey132114_all_FD_185463 | JGI IMG/M metagenome (GOLD analysis project Ga0210050, IMG submission 185463) | Groundwater microbial communities from aquifer - Crystal Geyser CG22_combo_CG10-13_8/21/14_all (SPAdes) (version 2) | ecosystem: Environmental > Aquatic > Deep subsurface > Groundwater ...
ATAAATGAAATCCAGAGAAAAGCCCTCAAGGAAAAATATGCAAATGGAAATGGTGATTCAGATGAGTGATAACAGAAAACACATTTTAACATCTCTCAACTTAAATTTGAGATATGACGGAAGAAAGCTGGATGAATACAGGCCAGTAAGCATTGAGACAGGCGTCATAAAGAATGCCGAAGGCTCTGCAAGAGTCAAAATCGGCGGAACAATTGTTCTCGTAGGCGTAAAGATGAGCCTTGAGAAGCCTTTCCCTGATACACCTAATGAAGGTATGCTTATGGTTGGTGCAGAACTTCTGCCTTTGTCAAATCCTGACTTTGAACTCGGACCACCCGGAATACAGGCAATTGAACTTGCAAGAGTTGTTGACAGGGGAATAAGAGAATCAAAAGCAGTTGACATGAAAAAACTTGCAATAACTCCCGGAGAAAAAGTTTGGGGAATAAATGTTGACATTGTTTCAATGAATGATGAAGGAAATTTGTTTGATGCAAGCGCGCTTGCAGTTACAGCAGCACTTAAAGCAGCAAGATTCCCAAAGATTGAAGGAGACAAGGTTGACTACAAGCACATCACTGATGAAAAACTTCCAGTACAAAAAACTCCAGTTTCAATAACTGTTGTAAAAATAGGGGGCAAATTACTCATTGACCCGACAACTGAAGAAGAGGCATTAATAGATGCCAGATTAACAGTTGCATCAATGGAAAAGGATGTTCTCTGCGCACTGCAGAAGGGTGGAATTTATCCTCTTACTTCAAAGGATATCAATGAAATGGTTGAATTGGCTCTTGTAAAATCAAAAGAGCTCAGAAAGCATTTGTAAGGTGATTGTAAATGACTGATAAAAAACATGCAAGTGAAGAGAAGCTTACAAGATATGAAAAAGCCAGAATCCTTGGAGCAAGAGCCCTGCAAATTGCAATGGGCTCGCCATTCATGGTCAAGCTCAGCGAAGAGGATTTGATAAGATTAAAATACAATCCAGTTGAGATTGCAAAGCTTGAGTATTCTCAGGGTCTTGTACAGATTGGCGTGAAAAGAACACTGCCGCAGCCTCAGCATAAAGAAGAAGCTCCTAAGAAAGAGTAAATCTATTTTTTTATTTTAATCTTCTTATTTTTTTAAATTAATCATTTGATTTTATTTTTTTATAATACTTATTTTTTACAATATCTTTGATTTGTTTTTTAAACTTTTCAAATTAATCATTTTTCTGTTTCTTTTCTTTCATGATGCTGTCAAGTGCATTGTCAACATCATCTTCGCTAACTGCTTTTTGCGGTTGATCGGAATTGGATTCCTGCTTTGGTTTTTGGGAAACTGGTTTTTGCATTACTGCTTGTGATTTTGAATTTATATTTTTACGAGATGTTGAAGAGTTTAATCTGGATATCTGCTGTTTTCTCAATGGTACTCTTATTCCCATTCCGGGTGAGATTGGTGTTCTTCCCTGCATTGATGTTCTTTTAGGTATAGGGGGTATTGACAGCACAACATTCTGATCTCTTCTTACTTCAGAAGGCATTGAGGGTATTTCAAATTTTGACTGTACTTCTGTGAATGAAGGAAGTTCAGACGACACAATCTCAATATGTTCTTTTTTTGTCATTTGTTTTCCATTTTCGGTTTCTGAATCTGTTTTTGTTGTAAACTTATCAATTGCATCTTTTACCCCTGCAAAGATATCTTTATTGTTCCCACTATTTTTACTGAAGAAACTGAAGAAGCCTTTTCCACTATTTCCTCCAAATTGGTTAGGAGATGCAGTTGAACCAGATGTTTTTCCCTTCTTTCTTTGAATCTGCATATACATTCCGTACCCTGTAAGTCCAAGAACTAAAGCAGTTGAAAGTAAAATTACATACAATTTTGTATTATTACTGCCTGAACTTCTTTTTTGTGCAAATATATCATCATTTGCTGTGTTACTTGAAGAAATTGTTGTGGTTGTAGTAGTTGTTACAGTCTGGACAACATTTGGCTGAGTTGATGAAACTCCAGAAGATGATGAAGCAGCACAGTCTGCAGGGCAGGATGTGCTGTTTTCATTAGCCTCGCAAAGGCCATTCCCGCATCCAGTTTTGCCCACAGTTACACTATAAGTATCTGATGCTGTATTTGTGCTGTCTGAAGCTCTTCCTGAGAATGTATAATCTCCTTCTGTATCAGGAGCTAATAAATAATACACAATCTTGACTTTGCTTTCTGTTGGTGTAAAATTCCATGTATAACCAGTTCCACTTACTTTTACAAGAATGTCATTGACACTTTCTTTTGTTCCGTTAATCTGCCACGAATTGAAAATAAAATCAGGCGGTATGCTCTCAACATAAGAATTTGACATGTTTATTGCATCTACATTTATTGTTATGTTCGTGCTGAATAAACTTCCAGACTCTATGAGGGAAGGCATACTTCTCGTGATGTTCATTGCAAAAACACCAGTAAAAATAACAGAAAATGATACAATAAATATTACAGCTGAAAATACCAGCATGAAAACTGCTCTTCTACTCATTTTTCTCCTCTTTTTTATGATAAATGAAGAATTACCAAAAGCGTTATATATATTTTTCTAAAAAGATAAGTAACTTCAGGTTGTTTATCTGTCTATTCTTTCAGCTCATCAATAATATCATTTACAAAAAGAAGCTTTTCCTCTCCGGATTTCATGTTCTTGAGCTTGAATTTATTTTGCTTTATCTCAGTTTCACCGATGAAGAGAACATATTCAAAGCCAAGTGAATTTGCATAATTAAGATTTCTTGAAGGACCTTTTCCCTGGAGATCAATATCACATTTTATTCCTGCACTCCTAAGCCTTCTTGCAATGTCAAGGCTTTCTTTGTAAGCCTGTATTGGTATGATAAAAATTTTAGCGACTGTCTTTTTGTTTTCCAAAGCAGGGACTGCATCAAGAAGCCTGTCAACTCCGAAGCTTATACCAACAGCAGGATATTCGGTTTTCTGGTCAAGGAGAAGCGAAATCATCTTGTCATATCTTCCACCGCCGGCAACAGAGCTTTTTATTGGGCCTTTGTTTGGCACGACCTCAAAGATTGTTCCAGTGTAATAAGATAGACCTCTTGCAAGGGAGACATCAAATATCACATTTTCAAAATCTGCATAATTAAGCAATTCTTCAATTTCATTCAATCCTTCTTCTGCATCTTTCCCCTTTAACTTGAGTTTCAGTGCAACTATCTTCTGCTCGTTTTTCCCCTTCATAGAGATTATTGAAATTATTTTTTTGATTTTGTCTTCAGGGATTTTCAGTGTTTCTTCAAGCTCTTTTTCAACACCTTCAATTCCAACTTTATCCATCTTGTCAACTGCAATTATCACTTCATCCTTTTTTTCAGAGTCTATTTCAGCATAATCAATTATTGCGTTGAGAATTTTTCTGCTGTTTACTTTTATTGTAACATTCATTCTGAGATTTTCAAAGACTTTCTGTGCAATTTCCACCATTTCAGCGTCTGCTGACATGCTTTTCACGCCGACGATATCAATATCAGCCTGCAGAAATTCCCTGTATCTACCTAAGCTTACAGGGCCGTCCCTCCAGACTTTTTCAATCTGATAGCGCTTGAAGGGGAGCTTGATGTTGGGATTCTGGCCGATAACCCTTGACAGGGGAACCGTAAGGTCATATCTCATCCCCAAATCTCTTTTTCCCTGATCCTTGAGCCTGAAAGTCTCTTTCAGGATTTCGCTTCCGCCAGTGTATTTGGATGAAAGAACATCGAATCTTTCAAGTGCGGGAGTTTCCAAGGGGGAATAGCCGAATAATTCAAATGCATTTTTCAGAACGCTGACTACTTGTTCCCTTCTTATTTTTTCTTCCGGGAGAAAATCCCTTGTTCCTCTTGCATTCTCAAGTTTCATTGCAATTGCTTATCCTAATTATTGTTTAATTGTTACTGTTTACTCTCATCAGCCGTGAATTTATATAATTTGTGGAAAATGAAAATAAAAAAATAAAACAAGTTACACTATTTTCATAATTTCATTGCACCCCCCGCATTTTAAACAGCCTTCAAGAGTTCCATAGATATCTGTCCCGTATCTCTTTTCCAATTCTTCCTGGATCTTTTTATTTAATTTAGTAACTCCTGCATAATCTATATTTGGCTTAAAGTTCTGCATCAGGGTTCCCTTAATTGGTCTAAAAATTTCAACTGATGGAACTCCTCCAGCTTCTATAATGCTTTTGGAGCCGTTTTCTAATTCTTCTATCATATTAAGTCCTGCCAAAAGCACTGAAGATGTTTTTCCAGCTCCTAAAAATTTATATCCTGCAGCAATTGATTCAAGATATGACTCCTTTGGAATTAATCCTTTAAATGGCATTACTTTCCTTCTCTTTTTATCGTTCCATATCTCTATATTAAACTGCACTGATGTTACACCACCCTCTTTCATAGATCCCAACATCCCTTCTGCATCTTTCGGATCTTGTGGTGGCATCACTTCCAGATTTAAACTCTTAACACCTCTTTCAGCAAGGGCATTAACATAAGGGGCCAAAATTTCATATCCTCTTAATGGCAAACTTACAACACTCCCTGCATTCAGAGTTACTTCTTTTATTGGCTGGCCTTTGGATAATTCTTCAAATTCTTTGATGAAGTTTTCGATAGAATATTTTGGTCCGGAATAACCTGGAGCTGCACAGAATTTACATTCCTGCTTCATATCTACAAGCTCGCATCCAAATATACTTGCAGCATATATTCCTGAAAGCTGAGGTAAAAAAATTTTTCCAGCACGTTTTGTTTCAATTGGCTTGGCCCATTCTACTACATCTATGCCTTCTGAATTTTTGACAGTGGAATAATTTTCCTTTTCAACTAATAAATAAGGTGAAGCCGGAACAATGTTTACTTTTGCCTTCAAGCTTCTGTTTTTGATACCAAATTCCAGAAAAACTCCATTGCATGATGTTATCCTTCCCTGATATTCCCATGCAGCCTGACCATTGCTTATCCCATTATTCATCAATTCATATTTTATTTTGAGTAATTTTTCCAAAGCAGGCTTATTTTCTATTTTTTCCTGTTCATCGATGAACTTTTTGTTCTGCTTTAATCCTTTCAGATATTATCGGGGATATATATAATCCATATGGGTTTATTATACCGCACTCACTTATGCAAGCATTGCCCATATAATCCAAAGCTTTTGATAAAAAGCCGTTAACTTTATTCCAGAATCCATTTTTCTTTCCATTTCTGCTTTCGATTTGTTGGTAATTTTTCATCTCTTCTGCAGCTTCTTTTTCTGTCTTTACTCTAAACTCGGGGGCTCCCAATCCTTCACCAATAAACCTATTTGGATTTTCCAAATCTCTCTGTGTTATTTTATACATATTTCCTTTGTCATAATCTTGGTTTTTGTTTTTCATTTCAATCCCTCCATGCTTGTTTTTTGTTTTCTTTTATGCATCTTTTTCTTCTTTGTTTTAATCTCCTCTTTTATTTCAATCTTTAATTCTGCAAAGCTTTCGCTATGCATTTTTGTTTTTTCAAAAAGTAAACATGTTCAGCTGAATTTCAAATCTTTTTGGATTTAATTAACGCAGCATTGTTTAATTTTTTAGAAATGGTTATTTTGGTAGCATGGAGCTACCAGTGAAAAACATCGTCCATAAGACCATAAATAAATGCAACTAAGAAAAATTCAATTCTCTTTCCAATGAAGGAAATCAACTCTTATCATTCGTATCATAATACACATAATGTTTCATCTATTTATAGTTTTTTGTTTTTTATTGTTTACTCCATTTTTATCAGTTACTCATTTTTGAGTATCTTAACTTTTTCAGGAAAGATTTATAAATTTGTGCAGTCACGGTTAAGTATATACAAATAATAAATATATACAAATAATAAATATATAATTATATCAAGGATATAAAATGGTAAAACTCGAGGAAAAAATTGAAGACACAAATAAGAAAAATGAGCATGAATCAGGATTAGATTCAAAGGGAAGATTAGTGGCAAATACAGAGGAAAATGTTGAAAATACAGATTATGATTCCCCTGCTTACAAAATATTCTCATCAAATGTCTTTGGCGACAAAGAACTGAAAAGCAAGGATGACATAAAAATCATAAGAGTAGTCTCTGAGAATGATTTGAAGAAAAGATAGTGAAAATAACTTATCTAAAATAATAAATAAAATAATAAAAATCAATCAACTGCTTATTCTGTTACAACAAGTGTTCCTCTCATTGCACCATGGCCCCCTCCGCAGTAGATACTGCAGATGTATGAGAATTCTCCTGCTTTGTCGGCTACAAACTCAACTGTTTTTGGCTCGTTTGGAGAAAGTTTTTGATCAACACCAAATTCAGGAATCGCAATTCCATGTTCAATATCAGTGCTTGTGACAATCAGTCTGACTGTATCACCTTTTTTGACTGTAATTCTTGAAGGTATAAATTCAAACTGCTTCGCAGTCATCTGTATTTCCTTAACGTCACCTGTTGCAACAGTATCTGTTCCTGTGCTGTCATTGCCCTGAACATTTACTCCGACATTTCCATTTGTTCCTGTCTGCGGATTTTGAGTTTCTAAAGAACATCCTGCTGCCAAAATAATGACTGTCATAACAACAGCAACAGCATAAATTGAATAATTGTTTTTCATAAAATATCACCCTGGCAAAAACTATTGTTATTTTATTTAAAAGGTTTTGTTAAATTGTTAAAAAATGTTTTTTGTTTATTTGGGCAGGGCCAAGTCTTTGTTCAGTAAAGTTTTTATATAATATTCAAAACATATAACAAAAAAGGGTGTTGGTGACGGGTTTGAGAGAAAAAAAAGATTCAGGATTTACAAATCCAAAGCTGTATTTCTATCTTGCAGTAATTCCTATACTTTTTTTCGTTGTTTTTATGATAAACAGCAGCAATGCTGATGCAGCGAAGACCCCTGACCCCCCCAGTACATCATGCAGTGCCTGTGGTGGTGTAAATATCTGCCAGGGAGCAAATTCATGCTGCAGCAATGTTGATGATGGTGTATGTCCGCAGGATTATGGCGACTGGGCAGCAGCAGACTGTGCAGATGGTTGTCAGAACGAAGATGTTGACTGCTGCAGAAGCCCTGATGTTTGGAATGGTGCAGGCTGGTCTAATGTCCCTTCGAGAAATCCTTATAATGATCTCGGACAGACAGAAAATTTCTGCTGTGGGAACGACCCAAATGAATATTACACTACAACCGTGGGTTATGTAAACCCTACGGGTTATTCTTCACCAGATTGCTGCTCTAGTGCAAATCAATGTGCAGTTGGCGGAGAATGCAATGATATTCAATCTATTGGTGGTCATGAAACATGCGATTATACAGGAAACTGCGTAGGCGTTAGTGCAAGTTCTTCTTGTTATGATGGTATGGACAATAACTGCGATAATAAAATGGATTTTTGTGATGGTACTCAAATTATCTGTTCAATAAATATAGATCTGGGTGGAAATAGAAGAGACCCTGATTGCATTTCAACAATAACTGGTACTGTTTATAATTCTTCATCAGGCGGTCCCCTAGAAGGGGCAGTTGTCAAAGGCAAACAGAGATACTCTTTTGTTTATCTTGGGCAAACTTATACAAATCTTGAAGCAAGTGCAACAACCGATGCAAAAGGCGAGTATACTTTAATTATCAATGGAAACAATACATTTGATTTTGTTGCAAGCCATGACGGCTTTGCTCCTAAACAGCAGCTTGGTATATCAGCAGGATTCAGGCAATCTCAAATAGTTGACTTTTATCTTGATTCTTCAACAACAGAATGCAAGCCAGACTGTACAACACAAGGGAGCCCGCTTTGCACTTCTGCCTGTGAAGGATGGGGTGGTTGTGTTTTCTACGATGCAACAACCAGACAAGTTTGTGATGGAAAACAGCCAGGATTTAAGGTTGCTTATTCACCAACACAATCTGTAACATGTTGCACAGGCATTCCTTATCCAAATGAATCTCCAATTTCTCTCGATAAGAAAATAATAACTGACAAAAAAAATATTGTAAGAATTGTAAAACCTCTTATAATGGATGGCCAACAGGTTAACATGGTAATTGATGTATTCTCCTAAAGAAACTTTTAAATAAGCAATTGTTCATTCTTTGTTACGGGTTGATTTTTTCAACAAAAGAGGTGGAGAGTGGGAATCGGCAATAAAAAAAAGATTGTAAATAAAGTATGCTTTCAGCATAATAATAAATTGCGTGGAAAAAAAGCGTATTATTACAGTCTTGATGCATTTATTGCAATAATTGTTATAACCATTGGTCTTTTCATTGTTCTTCAATCTGGTTCAAATGTCCAGCCAAAGCAGAATATCTATATATTTTCTGAAAGCATAACAAATTACTTTACACACACAAAAATATACGACCTGAATGATGAATTATATCCAACTACTATCAAAGTATGGAAACAAGATGGAACAATAACCTATTTTACAAATAATCTTCTTGAACAGACCGGCGAACTTTATGCAAAAGGGCAATTGCCACTTGCCAATCAATTTGTTGAAAATGTAACTGGAAATGCCATTGATCCAAATTTTAATTTTGAGCTTATTATAGATAATATTCAAATTTTTAATGAAACGAAAATTCCAAAAGAAAACTCAAAAAGTCTCATATCGTCAACTGTTTTGATTACCGGATTAATCGATGCAAGCACTTCATGGGGACCCTACGTTGCAGAAATCAGGGTCTGGCAATAATAATTTATAATTATACATTGTAATTTTGTAATACCAAACCAACATTAAACCAACATCAAACTAACATCAAACCAACATCAAACTAACATTAAACCAAAATGAAAATAAAAAATAAAAACGGAAAAGAAAAACTTGGAAAGAAAGGCGTATTTTTTACACTAATTTCAATAATGATTGTTGCTACTTTATTTTTATGGTTCAATGGAAGGCAATACGCTTCAAATGTAGACACAATTCCGGTAACAAGCGAAAGAATAAGCAGGGCAAATGATTTTGTAAATGATGTAAACACTCACTATATAGACACTTTTTCAACTGTGGCAACTTATACAGCATTATCAGCCATCATAACCTATGAAAAAGAAAGGGGGGCATTCCTTTCTTACGATGATCTTCAATGTGCATTGAAGACTGTTCCAGCGTATGGAATAATGCTCAATGGCACATGGACTGACCAGTCTTCAGATATTTATTTTACAACAACGCCTAATCTTGCACAAAATCCAAATCCGCAATCTAATTTTATATCTTTTGGTGGTCAAAATTCTGCATCGCAGTCTTTTTCTCCAAGCTCCTCTGGAAATCTTCAGTCAGCTACATTTTCTGTAAAATGGGCAATGCCCCCTTGGGGAAATATAATTGTTGAACTTAGAGATTCTGCGTGCGGGAAGCCCGGGCCAAATGTTATTGATTCAGCAGTTATAACTTCTTTTATTGATTTTTTACCACATACCGTAACTGCAATTTTCAGCTCCAATCCTTATCTTGTCTCAGGCAGAGAATATTATTTTGTTTTTTCATCAACCGGGTCGCAATCATCCGGTGTTCGCATAGACAAAGGCAATGCATATCCTCAAGGGCAGGCATATAAAACAGGGACTTATCCTATTTCATTTTATCTTGACTCAAAACTTTCTTCTCCTATAATAGGAAATAATTATCTTTCTGCAAAGCTTCAAGAATTAGCAAATTTATCAAAGGATATTTATTTTTACAATACAAGCTTTTACATAATAGATTATTCAATTTACCAGGACAATCAAAGCGGACCATGGGCTGTCATTGCAGAGGCTAATGTTAATTATACTGTAAATACAACCATAGCAGCATGGCTGGCAAATATCAGTGTAAAATCAAAAGTTCCTATTGCTGGCATAGAAGATCCTTATATTGCAATAAAAACAAATGGTTTGTACACAAATAAAATAGTAAACAGTTTTGAAGGCATAACAACTGATTATCTCACTAATTCTAAACTTTGGGGCTATGGCAATTTTACAAATATGCTGAAATACAAAGCTTACAAGCCTGATCCGAATGCTCCAAATTATCTTATGAGATTTTATGATAATATGTCTGCTTCATCATGCTGCGGCATTGAGTCACTGATTTATTTTGATGATTATAATGTTAATATGAGTTATATAGATTATTGCTACTGGTCCAATATTTGCCCTGGAAGTCAGCCGGGGTTAAATGTCAGTCTTTATACAGTTGATGAATTATCAATACCACCATTCAATTTTTTAATAGAGCCTTATCATGCAGTGCAGTATCAAATATCACAGAATACAACATTTTACACAAACGATTCTACAGGCTGGGCATAATTTTTGTATTAATTTTTGTATAATTCTGTGTAATAACTAAATTATAATAGAAATATATATAAAATATGTATGGTGTATAGCAACTGCCAAGAATCACCAATAAAATGCAGGATGTATATCCATTAAATTTAAGAAATGAGTGATTCTTGAGCATGTTAGAAATTTTTTACATACAAAATAACATTGGTTTTTAGTAAATATTCTAATTTAGTGAAAAATTTCAAACATTTTATATATGACTATAATATAAAACATATATAAATAGTGCGGGGTGCATTAGTGCAGTCATTGGTGATGCACTTAGGGCAAATTCAAGTGCACTTCAGTAAAACAGCACTATTTTCAAAAAAAAGAGGTATATCAGGCGATGGCAGTAGTACCTGAGACAGTGAAGACAGAAGTAGATACATTGCTGGAGCTTATCAAAAAAAAGAAGGAAATAAGCTTTGAAGACACAGCAAAAACGCTTTCTATATCAATACAGACAATAGAATCATGGGCGTCATTTCTCGAGGAAGAAGACCTTATAACAATCAAATATAAGTTTACAACTCCTTACTTTATTTACAAAGAAGGGGGAAAAGCTGCAAATTATTCAGTTTCACCTTTTGTTCTTATTGATGAAATATCTGCTCTTCTGAAAGAAATTCCTAAAAATCTCAAGAGCAAAGAGTTTGGCAAAGCCAAGCAGAAAATGACGGACATCAGAGCGAAGATGTCTAATCTTCCTGTTGAATTCTCAAGCGAGCACATGGATTTGATAAACAGCATAAGCGAAATAGAGAATAAAATGAACGAGCTTCTTAATAACTATTCATCAAAAGACCCAGATGCAGAAGAGAGAAAAGGAGAATTAAACTATCTTAACAAGGAATTCAACAAAAAAATATCCAACCTCAAGAAGATTGCAATGCATACCAATACAAGGCTTGACAACCCTGATGACGATTCTGATGATGAAGATTCTGAAATCAGCAGATATACTGGAAAAGACATTATCAAACTCATTACAGAGCTTAATAGTCATCTGCAGAAGCTTGCAGAATACAGGCAGTCAAATCAATTCTCAAAAATAAAGCAGATTTACATGCAGGTTATAGTAAAAGTGCGCGCACTTACAGATGAAATTCAGGATGTCTGCGAAATTGACAAGCAAACAAGGAAAAAAATCGACTTGAATATTTCTTCAACAGATCAGCTGATGGCGCTTGCAGAAAAGCATCTTGCCGGAAATGAAACTGCAAAATTTTCCTATGAAATGAACAGAATTGAGGAAACACTCAAAGGTGTTCTTTTTATTCTAAGAACAATCTATGAGGAGAAAAAACTGATAGAGAAAAAAGAAATACTCAAAAGCGAAGTTGAAAGCATTGAACCTCTCCTTGCAAAAGTCTATGACTACATAAAGCAGGGAAAATTTACAGAGGCAAAAGAGCTTTACAGGGACCTTGAAGAAAAATATGTCATGCTTCCTACAGAATTTATGGAGAAGAAAACTGCTCTGAAAAAAGACCTTATAAAACTTAACAGGGACCTGGCGCTGAACATTGCTGAAAAATCAAGAATTGAATTTGATGCAAAATCAAAAGCAATAAATCAACTTGTAAAGCAGGCAATTGGAAATTTGAGCAGAAATGAAATAGGGCTGGCAGGGCCTGTTTATGACAAAGTCGAGACACTTTTCAGGGAGCTTCCGGAAGGATTTATTGATGAAAAAACAGCAATCCAGAACACTGTTCTTGATCTGCAGGAAAAACTGATAACAAAGAAAAAAGATATTTATTTTGCAGATTTGAACTACAAATATTCAAAGATAAGCGAGCTTCTTTCAAAAATAAAAAGCCATATAATCCTGAAAAAGCCGGAGCTTGCAGTACCTCTTTATCAAGAGGCAAGGGAAATTTATGGAATACTTCCTGAAGGATTTCTTGAGCAAAAGACATCAATCCAGACAAAACTTCTTTCAATCCACAGGGAACTGCTTTCTCTTAAGACATCTCTTGATGTAAATAACATGGATAAAAAAAGCAGTGAGATCAACCAGCTTCTTATCAAGGCAACACAGCTTTCAGTTGCAAATGACATAAAAGGAGCCAGCCAGCTTTATGACAAAATTGAAGATATCTACAGAACTCTTCCGGACGGGTTTCTCCTGAAAAAAACAGACCTTCAAAACAGGATAC
>Ga0210050_1004038_pt1 | contig 12518 bp, 16 predicted proteins | sample CryGey132114_all_FD_185463 | JGI IMG/M metagenome (GOLD analysis project Ga0210050, IMG submission 185463) | Groundwater microbial communities from aquifer - Crystal Geyser CG22_combo_CG10-13_8/21/14_all (SPAdes) (version 2) | ecosystem: Environmental > Aquatic > Deep subsurface > Groundwater ...
TGGACAGTGTCTGTCGATGCAGCCACGTTAATCGCGTCGGTAATAGTGTTGAAGCCAGGATCTGCACAGCTTGTATTGGTGCCTACTGGCACGTCGTCGTTTACCCACTGCGTCGCAGCAAATGCAATTGACGAACTTAAAGCGAATAAAAGAGCTGTGGCAAAAAGAGTTACCGCTACCCCAACCGCCGATTTCCCAATGTGCGAATTCGTGATATTCATAGCTTTCTATGTTTATCTAATAATGTCCGCGGTTTCCTGTGCTGGTTTCCCTTGATTGCTATCAGTCAAATTTATTCTTGCGGGCTCAATCCCCTTCGTAATACTCGGAAAAATCTATTCCAAAAACTCTCATCGCCTTCAGTTGTCGTTGCTTTAGTATCATCAAATGCGTCTGCCGCTGAAGCTGTTTGTGAGGAAGCGTCGTCAGACGAGCCAATCACATCGAGTAAGTCTCGTATGTCAGGGAGTGATGCCGGTGGAACTTCAGTGTCGGACACTTGCTCATCTGGAACGTCAGTGCCTTCTGTCGTGGTGTCTTGGGTATTTTGGTTTTGCCTATTGACTACCGAATCAACAAGCGCCTTTGTCCTTTCTATTATTGAGCGCTCCTGAGCAGTAAGGGGAAACTGTTTTGTTCCTTTACAATATATTTCGTTTACTTTTTTTCGTGTGGTGAGATATACGAATCCTGTTGATTGGTCGATGCCCCACGGGGTGAGAATGTCTGAGGAATATTTTGCCTGAAAACGATGGACCGCATTAAGCGTTCTTTGGTCATACACACCGTCGACAGGCACATCGTGCCCTTCAAAGTCTCGCAATACGAGCTGTAATCGTCGTACTTGCTGCGGATTGTTTGCGTTTCCAAATTTAATGAATTCGGTCAGATACGCATCGCAGGCAACAAGCGGTTCATCCAAAATAGTGCCACTACTGCCGCCAACTGCACCATAAAGTCCTATTATTGTTCCATCAACACCTCCGCCGCCGCTGCTGGATGACGATGGTGTTCCGCCGCCACCATTGTCTGATGGGTCTGTTTCGTCATTATCGCTTGCTCCGCCGCCACATCCAGGATCATCAAGATCAATAAGTCCGTCACCATCATTATCTATTCCATCCGAACATTGAGGGGCTCCTCCATTTCCGCCGCCATTTGTAGGATCTGTTTCATCATCATCGCCTGCAGATGAGCATCCCGGATCGTCTAGGTCGGTGAGTCCATCTTCATCATTATCTATCCCATCTGAACATTGCGGTGCTGTATCTGGGTCTGTTTCGTCATCATCAGTTGCATTCTCACAACCTGGGTCATCGAGATCTGTAAGCCCGTCTTCATCGTCATCAATTCCATTGAAACACGCTGGCAAATCACCATCCTCATCCCCTGCCGGATTATATGAATCAGGGTTTGTTGCATCGCCATCACTGTGGCAGTTCGGATCATTTTCATCGGTAAATCCATCATCATCGTTATCAATACCATCTGAACACTGTAGAGTACCTCCATTTCCACCGCCACCATTTTCATCAGTCTCATCGTTATCGGTTGCCGAAGAACATCCTGGATCATTAAGGTCCACAAGACCATCACCGTCATCATCTATGCCATTAAAACACGCGGGCAAGCTTCCGCTTTCATTTCGGCGACTTGGGTCGTATGAGGAAGAGTTGGTCGCATCACCATCAGTGTGACAGTTCGGATCGTTCTCATCAATGAAGCCATCGCTATCGTTATCGATACCGTCTGAACATTGTGTCGCTGAAGGAGTGAAGCTTTCGTCATCAATATTTGGGTGATATGAAGAGGAGTTTGTTTCGTCGAAATCAAGGTGACAACTTGGATCCGCGGCGTCAATTAAGCCATCATTGTCATTATCAATACCATCAGAACACTGCGGATCTCTTGGGCATGAACCACCCGGATCTAAAAATGGTATCGGATCTCCAAGTTCATTTAGTTGTGTAAATACCCTGCAAATTATTTGACTTGCAAGACTATCATCATTAACAAAAGTGGACGGTACTAGAGATCTGGGAGATTCTATCCTAGAAAATCTCGTTTCTGCATATGCAAGACGCTGGTTTCCCCCAAAAAACGCGATACCTGTTGCAAGTATGATAAAAAATCCTACGAGCCACGCACGCGACGTTTTTGTCAACGTCATATTAGTAAATGGTTAGTTATAAATGATTCGACGAGAACCAAGAGAAGTATATCAGCAGAAATACAAAAGTCAGGGATGAAAACAACGCACCACACAGTAAAGCAAAAGCAAGGGGTTAAACAATTCTAAAGGACATGTTTTTATAAAGGACAATTCCCTGTCCTTTATATGTCCCTTATAATTATAAGGATTATTGTTCTGTAAAGGACATAGTTATATATAGGACATATAAGACTACAAGTGAGACTTTAAGCGGACAAATGTTTTATGTAAATTTATTCTAAATGACGAGAAAGAAGTGGAATAAGATGTGGATAACTTTTGGCGTATCTTAATGTACTTCTATTTGACACGTATCAATGTCGGACTCATACTTTTATCGTATGAAGAATGTTTCAATAAGTGCAATCTCATTATCAATCATTGTTATTAGTTTCGTTTTTGTTGTAGTGTTTTTTGTCTTTCCCATAAGCACAGCTGAGGCAACAAACTATTACCAGTACCAATACCCGCAATACAATAATTACAACACCGGGTACGGAAACGTTAGCGGATATAACTATTACCCTTACAATAACAGTAATTACTACAATAATAATTACAATCCTTATTCGTATAGCAACTATTCAAACTACTCATATCCATACAACAATAATTACCCCTACAATAACTATAATTACAATAATAATTACAATTACAACAATTCGTCTTACAGCTACGGCACGCCGTATACTCAAAGTGGCACCTATAATTGTTCAGGGACTTCGTACAGCTATTCTTACGCTACGCAGTATTGCAACTTCTCTGGATACACATACCCGCAGTACAATTACTCAAATTACAACTATCCTTACAACTACTACAATAACTACAACTATCAGTATCCTTACTATAATTACTAAATAATGAGGAGATAAAAAAACACCCGCGTACGCGGGTGTTTTTTATTTACAGGTTTCAGACATTACGGAAGTACACATCCTGAACGCTCTGCAAGCACTTCAAGTGATTGAACTCCCGACTCTCTACTTCCGTCTGCAAATTCCCATGTTGGGTATGCTTCAATTCCGGCATCCTGACACACCTGCAGTTGCCCTTGCCCGCTTGCAGGAGAGCACTCTACATATGGTAATTTTTTGGCTGATTTACTAAACAACTGCTTTTGAGCGTCGCAATTTTCACACCAAAATGCACCATAGAATGTTACGTCATTCTCCTCAAGACACTGTGCAAAGTCATCGTATGGTCCGGGTGCAAATGTGGTCCACCCGAACGAACCAATCACAACAACGACTAGTACAATAATGATTGGTATAAGAGGCTTTTTCATATGATCTTTACATTTCTATTGCTAATACACTGGAGAGTGTATCATAGAACTGATTTTTTAGGACTGTTGAAGTGCCCCAGGAACCCCCGGTGTTGGATTGGAGTTGGAAGTCCAGTCAACTGACGTATCAGTGTCGATATCCGGGTTTACACGCTCAATTGATTCTCCGTTTCCTACTCCCAACACAGATGGATCAAAGGCGTCTGTGTTAGTGCCCCACGATACACTGTCTACCAAATCAGCACTTGGATTTCTCAGAAACAACGCATCTCCTGAATTTGAGAGCCCTCCTGTGTTTATCGGCGAACCAAGAACAATAATTTCCACACTCTCGGATATCTCAGGCCATAGTATTTCTAGTCCCTCTCCCTGAGTAAGAAGAACCACACCTCCTGCGGGAATAACAATCTCTCCGGGCAACAAAGCACCGGAAGCACTATCACCAATACTCCATCCTCCGATATTAACCGGAACACCTGTAGGGTTATACAATTCAACCCATTCGTTTGCACCCTCCGAGCCGTGCTCACCATCAACATCGTAGTAAACTTCGCTTATAACGATATGGCCCATATCCTGTTCTGGGGGTTCTTCCTCATCATTGCAAAATAATGGAAGAGGAATCTCTACTTGAAGACGCTCATTCACTTGTATTAATCTTGCACAAATATCGGCGCTAAAATCTCGAAATGGACCTATGACCCGCTCGCGAGACACTTCTATCATGCCATGATCTTCTCTATCTCCTCTATCTCCTCTATCCGATCGGTCAGACGCGTCTCTATCAGAATCCAAACGATCAAATCTATCGGTCTCTTGTGCAGACGCAATCTGCATACCAGCTATCGGAAGAACAAAAACCGCAATACTAATAATAAAAATTGCATACAGTGTATGCGCAAACACTCTTTTTTGCATAAAAATATGAGTGAGCTAATAAATCTATTTTCAGAATATCATGCAAGAGCTTACAAATCGCTTCTGAATGTGCATAAGACATATTTAAGTTACTGGACGTATCTGCATCTACATCTACATACATCTAAATGCATATATCTAAATATTTAACGAATTTAAATAACGGAATCACACCTTTAGTATGATATAATGTAATATCATACTAAATATACACTAAATTAAGATCTTAGTAGTTGGCTTAAAAATAGACCATAGATTTCCTACTCTATTTCAACACATAGCTACACAATAAACCGCTGTGTTATTCATCTCACTATTCATCAATGGAAAAATGGAGAACTATTTAAGCATTGATTAATCACACTTGGGAACTGAGTTCCCAAGTTACGATTTTCTCTCTTCAAAATAAAAATTACCGCGATCCAAGAGCACCTCTCGTCAAAGGCCCGACATAACCCACCGAGGGAGAAATATTCTTTGCTTTTTGAAACGATATAACCGCCGCGCGCGTGGCAGGCCCAAATACGTTTGTTTCGTTCCCCACGGAGCCAGGTCCCGATGAAGAAACGGAGAACCCGATTGCATTCAAATATCTCTGGAGTGCGCGCACCTCTTCGCCAATGTCCCCCATTTCCCAATCTCTGGTCAAATTAGGCGGCACAACCGTCACAATATCATCATTTACACCTACGTCTACCGCCTTATCCGCAACCTTAGTAGCACTTCCGACATGTTCGCGAAGTACATTCCAAACCCCTTGGTCTTCTCCGCCATCAAACTTAAATACTGCTATTCCTCGTAGCCCAAGCTCTTTTGCAAGTTCGGCTTTTTGTCGGATTGCCTCCGCGTCACTCCAGCTCATTACCCGCGTCGCATTCGGAAGAGGAATTGCCGGATCAAGTGACTGATGCGCCGGATAGGTCAAAAATAACTCCCCTGCGGAATTTCTCGTCTGTGTCAAGCCAAGTGCATTCTGTGTTTCTTTCGCATATCCGGGATTAAAAGACCACAAACGGGAATACCGTATATCTCCATCACCGTCTAAAAACATATCGTATTCATATCCATATGTTGGTACGCCAATGACCAGTTTGTCTTTATCAATCTCCTCTGCGGTAAGCTCCATCACCTTTCGCACCCAATCAATATCTGCAACAGGAATATACGGATGATCTTTTGTTTTATTCAATTGAAGGTCAATCCTTCCTTGATCATATGCCATAATGCGCACACGGTTGCAGTATTTGTTTATTTCCTCAAAATTGTTCGCGTATTCTATATCATACGGGATGGATTCAGGTGACGAATAGCGAGCTTCAAGTGGAGTGCGCGCTTCAATGGTGCACATAATCCATTTGTTGTAACCCATTGCGTTATACAAATCTTGCAAGAAAAGCGAGAAGTACGGACGTGTCTTTGCATACTTCGCCTCGTAGTCAATATCTATTCCGTCTAGGTTTTGTCTAAACACCTCCGATACAATTGACCGAACATGATTTCGGCGCAGTTCCGGATCACTAAAAACAGTGTGCATTGCGTCAGGATTTGCCCACATCACGGTTGGAATAAAACGGATTCCTTGATTATCAGCCGCAATGCGGAGTTCCTGCCACCTCGCCTCGGTGAGAGTATCTGATACAAACAGATCTCCGTTTTGCTTTACCGAATACACAAACGGATTTATTTCACTCAATGTATCGAGGTGTGGCGTTGTGCTATCAACGCCCGCTTGTGCGCGCCAGTATGGAATCCAACCGGAAGTCTCAAAAACATCCTCTGCGCCAGCACTAACACTTGGCGCGATAAGTGCAATAAAAACAACGCCAGAAAGTAATTTTTTTATTGTCTGCATATGTAATGAGACGTATAACACGCGTATATCATACACTACATAGCATCTGTGGTAGAATAGAGGTATGAAAACACTACAATGTAAAGACCTCGGCGGGCCGGAAACCTGCGAGGCAGAAATTACAGGCAACTCCTTTGAAGAGATGGGAAACAACTGCAAAGCGCACGTTATGGAGCAAATTCAACTTGGCGACGAAGCGCACCAAAAAGAAGTAGAAAAAATGCAAAAAGCATCACCTGAAGAGCAGAAAGCAATGTTCGCCGAATACGAGAAGCGATACAACGAGGCCTAATTTCTTTTTTAAATTCCGCCGCGCCCTCGCTTGGGAGTCCTCGTTTTCGCCCGCGAAGCGGGCTCAAAAATCGATATCCATAAAGTCCATTTGCTTTTTAGGGATACCTTTCTTTATTCCATATTTTACCACTTCATCAATGGATTTCTTATCGTTGCGTGGGAATTGAAAAATTTTACCACCCTCTCCGTCATCAGCGCCAAAGGCGACAATCAAATCGTCTTTATCCTCAACTACGTATCCGTCCATATACCACGGCACAATTGTATCGTCGTGGTGTCGAGTCATATTTTTCTGAAGCTCTTTGACTTTCTCTAAATCTGCTTCAATCTCATCAATACTTTGCCATTCGCTTCGCTCCAATTTTTCAATAGTTTTTGCGCCAAGTTCATCTAGTTTGCTTGACTCCAAAAACGCACCACGCACAACTCTCATTTTATATTTTTTCATAAAGCTTCTTTGATTTTCTCTTGCACAGCTTTCAAAACTTCTGGAGGAGTTTTGAAAGAATGATCTGTCTTGTAGTTGTGTCCATACATCTTGTCCTCAAATTTAACATCCATAAATGTTTTTGGTTTTGCGTAGCGAGGAATAAAGTGTCCATGTAAATGCCTTGTCTCATTTCCCAAAAATGAATAATTGAACCAATCGGGAGCAAATACTTCAGCGATGGCTTCTTTCAATTCTCGCAAAACCAAAAACAATTCCTCTCGCTCCTCGTCCGTTGCGTCAGTTAAATCTAGAGCGTCCTCGCGCTTACACCACACGACGCAACGGCCGAGGTAGCCTTGATTTTCGTGAATATAAATCGCCCAGTGTTTATATTCCTTTATTAAATATCTTGAAAAATCTTCTGCCATAAAATGTTGATACGAACACTGGCTAAAAAGGAAAAAGTTCCTTAAACCCTATAAAATGTAAACCCAGACTCCCTTCAAGATAAAATACAAGTAAGAGCGCCCAAACAAAAACAATAAGGGCAGTTATGATAGTAAAACGAAATGCTGGAGGCTCAGGATGTTCATCCTTTAAAGGATTTTTTCCGGATTTTATGTAATCGTACATCTGCATTCCCATTCCAAATAATATTGACATAAATGAGATGAACTGCCACAGGCCCGATGAATAACGAATTCCAATAAGTAACCACATCAATACTCCTGCAATCACAAAAATTGCACCTGCGATATTAAACAAAAAACGCAACATTTTCATTACGCAATTATAATTTGATACTATTATTTTAGCGAGAAAGCGATATAACGAAGCGTCTGAGATATAAAAGAGAAGACCGCTCTGCGAACAATGCGGTCTTTAGTCGTCCCATTCGTCAATCATCCTTTGGATTACACTGGCCGGAACTTTATGAATGGTTCTTTGCGCTGCAACTTCCGGCGATGGATGTGGCATGATCACGAACGCGACGAGGTACCCTGCACGCACTGCTGCTTCTGCGTATCGCTCAAAATGCCAACGTTTTGTGTTCGTATTGTCGCACACCACGACAGGAACCTTATTGCTTAAACTGGCGCAGAACGCCGAAAAGTTACGATCGTGATGTTCGCGCAACTTTTCTGGATCGAAACGATATTCACCGTCGACGTAAAAGTAGTCGTCGGTTGAGTGAATCACGCCAATCCCGTCAACGAGTCTTTTTGCGAGTGTGCTTTTGCCGCTTCCAGGGACACCACGCATAACGTAAGCAACATTCATCAACGCCTCCCTTGCATGTCTTGCGTGTTGAGCTACATTCATTTTCTGAATGCAGAATAACACAAATCTATAATTCGTCAAATCAAATTTTGTGGTGTGTTCTGAAAAAAGTCCGAACGGCTTTTCTTCCCGCGCGCCTGCGGCGCGCGGCACCTCTGCGCTTTTAGCGCGAGAAGTTCAATTGGTGGACATCCTAAATGATTGGAACCAAATCGTACAGGAAATAAGGGATTTTGCGGAACTGGCACACGTTTACAAGGAGTTTGTGGCCTTCGGTCTGTAAGCGTAAGCGTATAAGAGAACTTCTACGCCTTAAGATTGATTCGCTTGAGCGTAAGGGCGTTCAAAACCACAATAACTGTTGAGAGGCTCATGACAAGTGCACCAATTTCCGGACGCAGAAAGAAACCCCAAACAGCAAACACTCCCGCAGCTGCTGGTATCGCCACGATGTTATAGCCAAGCGCCCAGACGAGGTTCTGAATCATCTTCGTGTACACTTTTTTTGAGAGTGTTATGAGGCGAACGATGTCTTGGGGATCGTTATCGGTGAGCACAACATCGCCGGACTCAACAGCCACATCGGTTCCTGCACCGATAGCAACTCCTGCGTCCGCTTGCGTAAGGGCTGGGGCGTCATTCACGCCATCGCCGACCATGAGTACCACACTTCCATCCTCCTGGAGCTTTTTGATGTGCGAATATTTGTCTTCCGGCAGGACATTAGCAAAGTAGGTATCGATTCCGAGCTCCCCTGAAACAGCGCGGGCAACCTGTTCATTGTCGCCCGTGAGCATGGCTACTTTCACGCCCATCTCGTGAAGCTCTTGAACTGCTACTTTTGACGATTCTTTAATTGCATCAGAGAGAACGATGTATCCAAGCACTTTTTCTTTGCTGGCTACAAAGACAAGGGTTCCATTAAGATTGGTAGGTGCATCGAAAGTTAAATTCAGACTTCGAACCAATCGTTCGTTGCCTGCAAAATACTCCTTACCATCAATCTCTGCTTTCACGCCCTGTCCGGCGATGTTCTGAAAATTGTCGATAGCAGAAACCGGCGCCTTTTGCTCTCGCGCATAAGTGAGTATGGATTGTCCGATAATATGCGAAGAGTGCTGTTCAAGTGACGCCGCGATAGAGATGATATTGTTTGTATCCTGCTCTGCTATGGGAACAACATCTGTAACGCCGAACTTTCCCTCTGTAAGCGTGCCTGTCTTATCAAACACAACATATTGAGTCTTTCGTATCGTCTCAATTTTAGATAGGTCTTTGATGAAAAAACCATTCTTAACCGCGAGCGATGTGGTGATGGTCGTGACAGTAGGAATGGCAAGCCCAAGCGCATGAGGGCAGGCAATAACAAGTACGGTAATGGCAAGTGTTATGGCAAATACGAACGGCTCTCCGATTACAAGCGTCCACACAAGCAGTGTGCCAAGTGCAGTGATACCTGCGACAAATGTGAGAACGGCAGATGCGCGATCTGCAATTCTTTGGGACCGTGGTTTGGTAAGACTTGCTTGCGCTATGAGCTTCTGAATCTGTCCGACCGTAGAGTTTTCGCCAACACGCGAAAGAGTTATCGTTAACGAACCATCAAGACATATTGCTCCGGCAACTACAATACTTCCTTCGTTTTTTTGAATCGGCTTTGATTCTCCGCTGATTAATGACTCGTCCACATTAGCATGGCCTTTCGTTATTTTTCCATCAGCAGGAACTTTCTCGCCCGGCTTTACCAGCACAGTATCGCCCTCTTTGAGGTCGGTAATATCTATGTCTTCTTCTTTGCCATTTACTAATCTGTGCGCTTGTTTTGGCAAGAGTTTTGCAACTTCTTGTAGTGCGTCCCCGGCTGCACTACTCGATTTGGCTTCCAAATAATGGCCGAACAAAAGCACCCACACTAGCGTAGATATTTCGAGATAGAACTCGACGTCCAGAGATGCAATGAACGTTGACGCAACCGAAAACAGATACCCGCTTCCCACCGCAAGCGAAACCAGCGTCATCATGCCATACTTTCTCGACTTTATTTCATGCCAAGCATGCTGAAAGAACACGAGTGCAAAGACAAATATAATAGTCGCAATGCCAAATTGTATCCACTTGTTAAGACCAAATGTAACACCGAGTATTTCCGACACGTTCGGATGCACCAAAACGAGAGGGATGAGAAGAAAGGTAACGATCCAGAATCGTCTTAGGTACTGTGTGGCAGACCCGTGACTCATACCATGTCCTCCATGATTTGTATGATTATGGTGGTGCTCATGTGCCATAGCTAGATCGTCATAAATACATTACCTTTTGCTCCACCGTGTGTGATTTCGTAAATCACGAAGTCATATGTTTTTGGTCCAGGCATACCTGGAGAACCTGATGGCATGCCTGCCATACCGATTCCCTTTATGTCGGGTCGTTCTGCGAGCAGTTTCTGGACTGCTTCTTCGGGGATGTGCCCCTCGACAATGTATCCATCAATTTCCATCGTGTGACAGCTCTCAAGCTCGTATGGCACATCAAATTGTTCTTTGATTGCTGACATATCTGCCACACCCTCAATATCAACGACGTATCCTTTCTTCTCTAAGTACGCTGCGTATTGTCCGCAACACCCACAACTTGGTGATTTATAGATGGTCGCTAGGTGTCCATTGGCTGGAGCTTCTGTAACAGCACTTCCTTTAGGAAACGCTTGTGTTGCCATGACACCGACAATACCAATTACGGCAACAACGAGCATTCCGATAATAAGGCTACTTTTCATGAGAGTTTAATTGAACCATGTTTGGAGCCAACTTTTCATTTGATCAACTTCTGCTGACTGACTTTCAATGATGTTGTTTGCAAGTTGGGTGAGTTCTGGACGATCGGTCTGTTCGAGCAGATTCTCTGACATCCTGATCGCACCTATGTGATGCACGATCATGCCACGGAGCCATGCTTCTTCGTATGCGCCACCAATCTTCCCACGACCAATAAGCATCATCTCATCCATCATGTGCATCAATTCACCGTCACCGTTTAGAATTTCTTCATCATACCCATAACCTCCCATATGTTCTTCCATCTCCTCGGACATTGATTCGCTCCCGAAGAACCCTCGATGCGGCATGTTATTGGCACCAAAGAAATATCCGAGTAAAAGTCCAACGATAAGGGCTAGGAGCCCGATAATAACTGCCTGATTTTTGTTTTCCATACTATTTTTTCTTAGCTTTGTTAAAGATGCTGATAATCTCACTGATTGCTTTCTTTTCCCGTCCCTGTTTCATCTGATGAATAACATGTTCTGACAGGTGGTTCTCAAGCATCAGATCCTCGACGGCCGAAAGTGCATTGCGCACCGCGGATGATTGCGTAATGATATCCACACAGTACTGCTCCTCATCGACCATTTTTTGGAGTCCTCGAACTTGACCCTCAACACGCCGGAGGCGATTGGTAACATTTACTTTTGTCTTCTTTTGCATATTAAAATAATATACCCCTATGGGGTATATGTCAAAATATCACTAGATTTTTTTTCTCTAAAGAATTAGTTCTAAAAGCAAAATAAGTAGGTAAAAAATACCTTGAAAAATAAGAGTCATTTTAGCTGTGGACCCGACTGGCTCATCCACATCAAGACCTTAAGTTGTAACATCTGCAGGTTATAATTTGTTTATGTCTAAAAAGAGACAAGGGGCAGCGGGACAACTGAGAGTGGCACATGTATATCAATTATTAGGATACAACATTCTTTTACCATTTGGCGATCTTCAAAAATATGATTTAGTGATTGAGAAAAACGGCCTTTTTGAGCGAGTTCAAATCAAGACCACAAAAGCTCGAGAAGGTTTTATATACGTTGACTCCCGTGTCATCGGTCATAACCTAAAAGGCGTGAACATATATAAGCCTACAAAGGATGATTTTGATATCCTTGCAGTTGTTGAAATTCAGACGCAAAATGTGTATGCTATTCCCTACGATGGCACTCAGAGGCAGTTCCATCTACGAACAGAATCCACCAAAAACAACCAGACCAAAAATGTGCGGCTGGCGGAGGATTATCTGATTTCGGGCCCGTAGCTCAGTTGGCTAGAGCACTTGTTTTGCACTCAAGAGGTCGCTGGTTCGAGCCCAGTCGGGTCCACAATTCCGAATTTGAAGAAAGATTGACCTCGCCCGCGCCAAAGGCGCGGGCTCGGACTGGTATTTCCGCCAAGTCCCGCCAAGGCATTTTGAATTC
>Ga0210050_1004043_pt1 | contig 12508 bp, 16 predicted proteins | sample CryGey132114_all_FD_185463 | JGI IMG/M metagenome (GOLD analysis project Ga0210050, IMG submission 185463) | Groundwater microbial communities from aquifer - Crystal Geyser CG22_combo_CG10-13_8/21/14_all (SPAdes) (version 2) | ecosystem: Environmental > Aquatic > Deep subsurface > Groundwater ...
CCCACAAAATTGGTCGAAATAATTAAATCAAAGGTTAAATAATTTTTAAAAATATGAGCTTAGCAATAAATACAACAACACCAGAGGGAATCGTTTTAGCGGCTGATAGTCGCCAATCTTATAGAAACCAAAAAGGAGTTTCAAGAATTGGTTCTGACTCGGCTTCTAAACTTTTCTTAATAAATAATAGGATTGGCGTAGCCGTAACTGGACTTGCTTTTTTGCAAGAAAACGGCATACCAAAAAACATTAGCAAATTTATTGAGCAATTCAAAAGAGAGGTTGAAGTTGAAAAATTATCAGTAAAAGAAGTAGCTGATAAACTTCACTACCTTTTTGATAAAAAATTGAATTGGCAAGAGCAATTAGATAAATTACCATATCAAATAAAAGATAGTTTTACAAAACAAGGTTTTGAAATTATTGAGGTTAAGAAAGAGCAATACAATGTTAAGTTTAAAATCAAAGACAAGGCGGGAAATATTAAAGACGGCGTTGGTGGAATAGATGGTTTGGTGCTTTTTGTTGCTGGTTATAATTCTGACAGCTCGCATGAAGTCTATAATGTTTATATTCCGGGCGAAACTAACAAAAGACGCGATAGCAATCAAAAAGGAATGGAATATGGGGCAAATTGGATTGGTCAAACCGATGTCGTTTCAAGAATTATAAAAGGTTGGGATCCAAGAATTTTTAATACTGCTTTTGCAAATGAGGCTATAAAACAAAAAGGTCAGCCAGAGATTGAAAAGCAGTTGAATAGTTTGGAATATGCTATAAATTGGGGTGCAATGCCGTTGCAAGACGCAATTGATTTTACTGTTTTAGCGATACAAACTACTTCGGCAATTCAAAGATTTTCAGACGGTATTCAAGCCGATCCGGGCGATATGCCGGGTGTCGGTGGCCCGATTGATGTTTTAGTTTTAACACCTGATGGGCCAAAATGGGTTAAACAAAAAGAGTTAAAAATAGAATAAAATTTATTAATCTTAATTTAAAACTATGAAAAATCGCTACAAAAGAAATTTTTTAACTAAGGTTATTTTTAGAATTGATTTTGAACAAGCAAAACTTGGTCAATTAAAAACACTTAGTGATACTGAAAAAATTAAAAAGGAATTTCCCATAAACGAGGAGGAACGAGGAGAGGAAGGAATGATTAATTTTGATTTCGTTACTAAGGCATTTAAACAGGCATCTAGTCCGGTGATATCTTGGAATTTATTTAATAAAAATCGTACAAAGAAAATTAAAATCCATCCACGATTTTTATTTATAGAATATTTAAAATATAAAGATTCGTCAGAGTTGCTAAAAGATATAAATTTAATTTTAGATTTAATCAAAAATTTTGAGATAAAAACCATTAACAGATTGGGCCTTCGTTATATTAATGAAATAAAACTTGGAAGTAAAGATTTTCTGAATTGGAATAACTATATTAATAATCACTTGCTTGGTTCATTGAAATTTGCGACTAGCAAGAAGAAAAATATAGCAAGAGCTATGGGACAGGTAGTTTTGAAAGAAGAAAATAGCAACATAAATTTTAATTACGGCATTTGGAACTCAAATTACCCTAATGAAATAAATGAAAAAACATTCATCTTAGATTTTGACGAATATTCAAAATTTCCTCTCGATGCTGAAAGTTTAGATTTGTCCGCTACCGTAAAAGAGTTTAATAAAAAAATTGAGGATTTATTCGAAAGTTCAATTAAGGATAATTTAAGGAAAATTTTAAAAACATAAATTATGAAAAAAGATAAACAATCGTATTCAAATACAACTTCTAGTGATTCAGGAAAATCTGCCTATACTGAGGTTGATAATTTTTATAATCCAGAAAAACGGAAAAAAGCAGATGATAGTCATAATGTCTTTGAAAAAAACGACTATTCTTTAAGAAAAATGACTTTTGGGAAAATTAAGTATGTTCAAAAGTAAAATCAAGAGTCTTTATAGAAAGAAAAGCAATGTAAGATTATATCAAGGAGACATTTTTAAAGATTTAAAGTTTGTGACCGGTGATTCAGAAACAACGACAGAAAAAGATATAATCTCTTTGCCATATGCTGTAGTATTAAGTCAAGATTGTGATTTACAATCTGATTTTAATTTTAGAAAAACAAATGAAAATCAAGATAAGTTCTTATTATCTTTATTAGTAAGCCCAGCTTTTATTTTGGAAAATTTTGCTAAAGGCGAGCATCTTGGAGATTGGAAGATGAATACGTTTAATAATGGACAGATTGAAAAAATAAAAAATAATGATTCCTTTAAGAGATATCATTATTTAAAAGGCGAACCTCTTTTTTCTGTTCCAGAATTAGTAATAGATTTTAAACATTTCTTTGGCTTACCAAGGGATTTTTTATACAAAGAGAAAAAAAATAAATATATCGCAAGTTTAAATGAGATATTTCGAGAGGAGCTTTCCCAAAGATTTTCTAACTATCTATCACGAATAGGTCTTCCTGAATTATCAACAACCAAAAAATGATTTGCGGCGCGCCAGCTTCGCTGGCACGAAATTCGGCGGCGGAAAAGAGGGTTGAAAGCAAAAACTAAAAGTCGTATTATAAAATTAATAACCATAAAATTATGAAAAACAAAATCGCAATTATCGTTTTAATTATCGCGATTGTCGCTATAGTGGGAGGAATTGGTTTTTATTTCATTCAGAAGAATAAAATGCCCGCCAATTCCCTTGAAAATACCACGCCGCCGAGCCAAACTGGAACCAATAATCAAGTCAATTCCGAGCAATCACAAAATAAATTAGTAACTGATGATTTTGAAATCAGCCTTCCCGAAGGCTGGCGGAAAACCACGCCCGCAATGGGAGCTTCAGCAATGGCCGTTAAGGCCGACGAGCAACTCACCGACCCCGCGGCTCAAAAGATTAACTTCAGAAGTTATTTCGCTGTAAGCTATGACACACTGCAAGGGAAAAGTTTAAGCGAATATTTGCAGAGCGTCAAAATCCAGCTGCAACAAACAATTTCCAGTACCGTTTTTGCTCAAGAGCATGATACTACCATAAACGGCAAACCGGCACGGGCATTTGAGGCAAGTTTTACCCAGCAGGGAGTAAATTTTAAAATTTTAATGGTAGCGGTTAAAGGCGTGAATGATGATGTTTGGGTGATATCATTTAATACTCTTCAAAGCACTTGGGTGGAGTATCAGAAAGCATTTTCCGACATTGCAAATAGTTTTAGCTTGAAATTGAAAAAGTAGTTATTTTGAGGCGGCGCGCCCCGCTTTGCGGGGCACGAAATTCGGCGGCGGCGGAAAGCGAGGGCGGGCAAAAATTCCTGGTGGACACTCACTCTCCAACCCCCTTCCTTTTTGCCCGCCCGAGGGTTCCGTTTTGGTTCTGCCGCGCGAAGCGCGGCAATCAGTCGGGATTTTGTTCAAAATGAGTTCTGATTGTGCTATGAATTTACCAAATCACATTGTTTTGATTCCTGACGGCAACAGACGTTGGGCAAGAAAGAAGGGATTGCCTCCTTTTTTTGGTCATCGCCAAGGAGCCAAGACAACGGAAAAAATTCTAAAAGCCGCTTTGAATTTGAAAATCCCTTATTTCACTTTTTGGGGCACTTCATTGGACAATGTTACCAAGAGAAGTCCTGAAGAAATTAAATTTTTATTCAATATTTTTGAACGGTATTTTAAAAAATTAATAAATTCCAAAGAAATTCATCAAAATTCCGTAAAAATCAACGTTTTGGGGCGCTGGGATAAATTATTTCCAGAAAGATTGAAACAGTTAATTAAAAAATTAATTAATAAAACAAAAAATTATAAAAATCACCAACTGACTTTTCTGATGGCCTACAGTGGGATTGATGAGATGACAAGCGCAGTAAAGCAAATCGCAAATCGCAAAGCGCAAGGTAAAAATTTAAAGATTGACGAAAAACTAATTAAAGAAAATCTTTGGACCAAAGATTTGCCTCCGGTTGATTTGGTGATTCGCACCGGCGGCGAGCCGCATTGGTCAATGGGTATGATGATGTGGGACGTGGCTAATGCCCAACTTTATTTTACCGAAACTCTCCTGCCCGATTTTTCCGTGGAAGAATTTAAAAAGGCAATAGAACAATACAGCAAAACCGAAAGGAGAATGGGCGCATAGATAAATGGGCCTATAGTTTAGTGGTAGAACACCTCATTTGCAATGAGGAGATCGCGGGTTCGATTCCGCCTAGGTCCACCATATTGAATTAGTCGCCTCGCTCGGGGCTTCGCCCCTCGCTTCGGCAGGCATTTCGGCAAGATAATTCCACGGATTTTTGAAATCAATCGCCAATTTTCCCGCCGCAAGGCGGCGGTTCGAGCCAACCGCCGCTTGATCGAGCTGATGGAAGGGGAAATAAGTCAGGTTTTAGATGAAGTATAGGGTGTGTATAACTTCTTTACATTGTGCTTGACAAGAAATCTTACATCGCTTACTATGGAGATATAATCAGTAATTTAGTTAATTATTATATAACCATGCTTGCTAAATTTATTCAAGAACAACGCAAAAAGCGCAATCTGACGCAAGAATTTTTGGCGTCCGCGCTCAAAATTTCCCGCCCGACCTATATGCAAATTGAACAGGGCGAGCGAGATTTAACTATTACCGAAGCCAAGAAATTGGCGGAGATTTTTGATATTCCATTTGACAATTTTTTGGAGGGAAAAGGAAATGCAAAAACAGTTGTAAAAATTGAGGGTAAAAAGAAACAAAAACAAGAAGCCGAGGACGAAATTCGTATCAGCGTCCCACAAGAAAAAGCCGATAAGTTCCGGCAGATTTTACTTTATATTTTGAAGAAGGTGGGCGGCAAGCCGAATGTCGGAATGACAGTACTGTATAAATTACTTTACTTTATTGATTTTGATTACTACGAAAAGTATGAGGATCAACTGATGGGTTTGGTGTATCTCAAAAATCATCGAGGGCCGACACCGCTTTTGTTTGAAAATCTCATCGGAGATATGGTAAAAAATGGCGAAGTGGAAATAATCAAGAGCAAGTTTTATCAGTACCCCCAGACGAAATACTTGGTAAACCCCGAAGTTGAGCCGGACTTAAGCGTTTTGAACGGAAAAGAGCAGGAACATATTGATTGGGAATTGCAACGGCTTTCCGATCTGACGGCAACCCAGCTTTCTGATTTATCACATAAAGATGTGCCGTGGGTAAGCGCCGAGAACAGCAAACCACTCGACTACGAGTCGGTTTTCTACCGCACGCCCGAGACATCAGTACGCGAATATGGCAATACCGACGAAGATTGAATATGACGCGACTGACGCCTTTCAAAAAGACCTCAAACGACTCCTCAAGAAATTCCAAACACTTGAGGAGGATTTAGAAACCGCGAAGCGCAACGCGATAGAGCTTTACCATCTCAAAAACATAAACAATCGGAGCATTTCCCCTATTCCTGATTTTTGCAACGATGCGATATTGGTATGCAAAATTAAGAAGTTCGCCTGCAAATCTCTCAAAGGGCGAGGTGTAATGAGTGGTATCCGTGTGATTTACGCATACCACGTTGCCGCTTCAAAAGTTGATTTTATTGAGATATACTTCAAAGGCGAAAAAGAGAACGAGGATCGCGAGCGAATGTGGACACTCACTCTCCAACTCCCTTCCTTTTTGCCCGCCCGAGCGAAAATTATCAAAATTCAGCGTCCGGATTTTCTTTGAAAAAAGTTCGGATTTTGTTCAGGACAGTCAGCCACGAAATAGAATTTAAAAGCAATGCTCATTGATGATGTTGAAATAAAAATAAACGCTGGCCATGGTGGAAAGGGCGCGGTGGCGTTTAATAAAAATAAGATGAGTTTGGGACCGACTGGCGGAAGCGGCGGCAAAGGCGGCAGCATCTATGGCGAGGGCGTCTCCGATCTCACTGCGCTCCGGCAGTTTCGCTTTAGCAAAGCGTTTTTTGCGGAGAACGGTAAAGACGGCCGTGATCAGTTTCGCGACGGCCGTGATGGAACTGATCTTATTTTAAAACTTCCGATCGGAACCGTGGCTCACAATCTTACAAACGGCAGTGAAATTAATTTTGAAAAAACCAGCGAGAGGATTCTTCTCGCGAAAGGCGGTAATGGTGGAAAAGGGAATTTTCATTTTCGGTCATCCACTAATACAACGCCGAAAGAGTTTGAATATGGGATATCGGGAGAATCGTTTGAAGTTCGTTTTGAATTAAAACTGATTGCCGACGTGGGATTTATAGGACTTCCGAATGTCGGCAAATCAAGCTTGCTTAATAAGCTCACGAATGCCAGAAGCAAAGTAGCAAATTATCCATTTACCACGCTTGAAGCAAATTTAGGCGCATACTACGAACTTATCCTCGCGGATATTCCTGGGCTCATCGAGGGATCATCAAGCGGCCGAGGGCTGGGTATCAAGTTCCTCCGCCACATTGAGCGGACGCATATTCTTTTCCACTTTATTTCAACGGAATCCCTCACTCCTTCAAGAGACTACAAAATCATCCGCAAAGAACTAGGCGCGTGGAACATTGCGCTCCTTAAAAAACCAGAACGTCTTTTTCTTACAAAGAGCGATCTTGTAACAACAGAAGAGCTCAATAAAAAATTGTCGGCGCTCAAAAAAATAGATCCTCATGTGATAGCAATCTCTGTGAACGATACGAAAAGCATAAAAAATATAGAAAAGATTCTGAACGACATCAATGCCAATGCTAAAAAATAATTAGAGTTCTATCCACTCTGATTGAGATTGACAAGTTCTTTTTAATTTATTTTTGATGTTTGAGGAAATAGCTGGGATTTAGTAGAATGTAATATAATATGTTTCAAATTGACATGGAAATAATGAATCTTGTTGCGGTTTTTAGGAGCACGGGGATCACTAAGGCGTTTATTTTTTTAACTTATCTTGGCAACTGGCAAGTTATTGTCGGTTTAAGCGTCGTCGCGATTATAATTTTAGCGCTGCTAAAAAAAACGCGAGAAATTATTTTTTTCACGGCGGCTTTAATCAGTGGCGAAGTAATTAAGGAGCTTCTAAAGTTTCTCATTCATCGCCCGCGTCCGGATATAAGATTTTCTCTTATACCTGAAAATGGTTACGCGTTTCCCAGCGGCCATGCGGTTATATCCATGATTTTTTACGGAATGGTTGGTTATTTTATTTATAAATTATGCCGGAAAACATGGCAAAAAATAATTTTATCGATTACAATTGTCACACTTATTTTTCTTATTGGTTTATCGCGAGTATATCTTGGCATTCATTGGGCTTTCGATGTTTTTGCCGGATGGCTTATTGGCAGCGCCATTCTTGCATTTTTTATCGTTAAGTTGAAGAATATAAATGGTTAGCTTATACTAGACCAACCATGTTTGAATTAGCATTTTCAATCTTGCCAAAACCTTTAAGCGACGAGGAAGACGAGGAGGAGATATAATGCCTTCATTTTTTGATTTTTTGCCGATAGTGACCGCGGCGGCCATTATCGACAGTATAAATTTTTGCGCTTTTTCGGTATTGCTTCTTACCGTTGCTTTTCTTTTTAGCGCCGGCAATACGCGTTCCAGAATACTCAAAATTGGCGGCTTTTATATCGCAGGCATATTTCTGGTTTATATTTTAATAGGACTCGGAATTATACAGACGCTTCACTTCTTTAATATACCGCACTTTATGGCGAAAATCGGCGCATCTGTCATGATTCTATTCGGCGCGATTAATATAATAAACGAATTTTTTCCCGCGTTCCCGATAAAATTGAAAATTCCGGCAAGCGCGCATCAAAAAATGGCGGCGCTGATTGAAAAAGGCTCTGTTCCCGCCGCGTTTTTTTTAGGTGTTTTAGTCGGTCTTTACGAATTTCCCTGCACTGGCGGTCCCTACCTAATGATTTTGGGATTTTTGCACGACCGCGCTACTTATATAAAAGGCGCAGCGTATTTGCTGTTCTACAATTTAGTTTTCGTTCTTCCTCTCGTTATCACTTTGTTTATCGCGAGCAACGAAACACTGCTTGGAAAATTGAGAATGTGGAAAGAAAATAAAAATATCAGAATTAAATTTTTGAGCGGTGTCGCGATGATTGTTTTGGGTGTTATAATTTTTATGCTATAAAGGTATTAACCTTTTTTGGCTTCCTCGGCTCGAAAATGAAAATAAATTTTCATTTTTCTCGCTCTACGTTGCCAATAAATAAAATAATATGAATGAAGAACAAAACAAATTTTCGGAATTAATAAAAAAAATTGAGCGGATGAAGAAATCCGGCCAGATTGATCTTTCGACCGAAGAGGATTTAAGCATCGCAGTAATGAATTTAATATCTCTTGAGGAGCACTTTTTTTTCACGAGCGCGAAAACCGGCAAAGAGAGTTATTTAGATTTGCTGTCGCAAGTACGCGAGATAAGGAAATCTTTGTTAAAAAAGTTAATCAATAAGCATGAAGGCGAGACGTGGTGTATTAGTAAGCATCTTCTTGGGACTACGATGCGTTTGATTGAAGTTGGCACCAAACTTTATTCTGATAACAAAAAAGATGAAGCCAAAGAAGTGTTCAGCAAAGCCCAAGAATTATATGCTATTTTTTGGGGTTTACGTCTTAAGTTAATAGACATGCCGGAAATAAAAAAAGCGGCTGAAAATGAAAAGCCGTGGACGCTTAAAGATATATTAAATAAACTCGTTGACTGCTGTGATGAGTGAAAGTTATGTGTGTCATGAATAAGAAGATATTATTTTTAGCGGGTCTATTTTTTTTAGCAATTATTTTTACCGCTTTTTACTTCTATAAACCAGCAACGACAACTAACGCCAGATTGGATGATTTTGCGAAGTGTTTAGCATCAAAAAATATAACAATGTATGGTACTTATAATTGTCCGCACTGCCTGAACGAGAAAAAAGCGTTTGGCAGTTCATTCCAGTATGTTTCGTATGTTGAATGCACACAGGAGCCAAATAAGTGCGTCAACGCCGGCATATTGGAAGTTCCGACCTGGGTTTTTCCCGATGGAAAGAAACTGGTGGGGGAGCAAGGACTTGAAAAATTATCAAAAGAAAGCGGTTGTCCATTACCGTCTAAATAAATAGCATGTTATAATGTTAGTTATTAAAATTATTTATTTTTAATAATATGCCCAGTAATACAACTTGACTACCAGCTCTTCATAAAATTATTTAAAATACTAAACTGTGAATTATCAAATTAAATTATCATTAATAAATTAAAGAAAGGCAACTTGACGAGCTGTATTTTATGTTAGTCAAGTTGATATACTGGGTATGGTTTTTGACTATAATAAATTGCCAAAATTAGAACAAAAAGTGGTTTTTACAATTTTTATTATTTTAGCTCTATTTCTGGTTTTTGCCGGTTTTAAGCAACTTGTTGACGCTGTTAATAATTATCGCAATGGGGGAGCGAATAATAGCCCCAAAATGGTAAGTTTTACTGGCGAGGGTAAGGTTAAAGCCACGCCGGACACAGCAAAAGTTGAAATTGGTTTGGTTACTGAAGGCAAAGACTCAATTTCGGTCCAAAATGAAAATTCATCAAAAATGAATGCGGTGATTAAATTTTTGAAAGAGCAGAAAATCAGCGGGGAAGACATAAAAACCAGCGCTTATAGTTTGTCCCCAAAATATGAATACAATAAAGGAAAGTCCACTCTTGTTGGGTATATTTTAAACCAAACGCTCACTGTTACGGTCAGGGATTTAAATAAAATAGGCGAGGTTTTAGATGGGGCGGTTTCAAATGGCGCCAATCAGATAAATTCCATTTCGCTTTTTGTTGACAAGCCGGAAGAATTGAAAAACAAAGCCCGCGAAGAAGCGGTGAAGCAGGCGAGGGAACAGGCCTTGGCCACCAGTAAAATTGCCGGATTTAATTTAGGGCGCGTGGTTGGTTTTAATGAAAACACTTTTGGGCAAATGCCTATGTATGAAGCAATGGGAAAGGGCGGGGGCGTGCCCAGCGTTGCTCCTGCGCCGCAAATAGAATCCGGCACCCAGGAAATCACCATAAACGTCACTCTGACCTATCTAATAAAATAAATCCTTTTTGAAATAAAACTACCCTGATATATATCAGGGTAGTTTTAAAATGTAAATATTCGGACGATCGTCGGTATACTTACACTTTTATGCTATTCGAACGATCGTTTGTTTAGTATAAGTTGAATAACTGATAAAAAAATAGCTGCTAAATGGGTTATTCTTTCTGTATAAATAGCTATAGCTACTTATACAGAAATCTTAGTAAATGAGTAATTGATTTTTAAAATTTTGGGAGTTCTAAGAGGTCATTTTCCATTATTCGCCATTTTTCCGCGGCGCCGGCGTTGATTTCTAAAACATATTGCGCCGGCGTTTTTGAATTATAGGGCTGGCAAATTTCGGTCTCCTGGCAAGGGTTTAGAGTTGTCATTTCATTAACGCGTCCTTTTGATGAAATAAAAATAACATCAAGAGAAATAAGAGTGTCTTTCATCCAGAAACTTCGGGTTTCTTCATCGGAAAAAACGAAAAGCATGCCGGAATCTTTTGGAAGCGAAGGCCGGTTCATTAACCCCTTTTGCCATTCTTCAGGCGTTTGGGCGAATTCAGCCCGGATTTTTACCGGCCCGGCTCCGGTGAATATAATGATGGAATTTTTATCAGCTATCTTTTGATACTCAAAATAAAAGACAATGCCCATCAGGGTTAAAATAAGTATTCCTGAAATCCAATAAAACGGCCTTTTTGAATCAAGCAACATATTCTTACTTTTATTTTAACTCAAAATATGAAATAATAAAAATATATGTTAAAATTATTTTAATGGGTCAGGATATTTTTTTATTTATATTTGGAATAATGGTAGTGGCGATTGCTGTGATGGCCTATTTTTTGTTGCGGCGAAGACCGGAAGAAAAATCCAAGGAAGATAATCAGGCAATTTTAATGATACAGGATCAATTGAAAGAGATGCGGCAAACACTGCAGAATTTTGGCAGCCAGGTGGACAGCAAAATGGGCGATTCGGCAAAAATGTTCCAGCAGCAATTTGCGCAGAGCGCCAAAATTGTCCGTGATGTGACCGAGCGGCTGACCAAAATTGATGAAACTAATAAACAAGTAATGGGCGTGGCGGAGCAATTACAGGGTTTGGAAGACGTTTTGAAAAATCCCAAGCACCGCGGAGTGCTGGGCGAATATTTTTTGGAGAATGTTCTTAAAAATGTTCTGCCGCCCAAAAACTATCAGATGCAATATGAATTTAGAAACGGCGACATTGTTGACGCGGCGGTTTTTGTTAAAGATAAAATTATTCCGATTGATTCCAAATTCTCGCTTGAAAACTACAATCGGATTTTAGATGAGAAAGATAAAGATAGAAAAGAGGAATTGGAAAAACAATTCAGAATGGATTTAAAAAATCGCATTGATGAAACAGCCAAATATATCAAGCCAAGTGAAAACACTATGGATTTTGCTTTTATGTTCATTCCGGCCGAAGGAATTTATTATGACCTTTTGGTTAATCAGGTTGGTGCTATCAAAGTTAACACGCGCGATTTGATTGAGTACGCTTTTAAGGAAAAGCATGTGATTATTGTTTCGCCGACTTCCTTTTTTGCCTATTTGCAAACGGTTTTACAGGGCCTGCGAGCGCTGCAGATTGAAGAATCGGCCAAAGAAATCCGTAAATATGTGGAGATGCTGCAGAAGCATTTATTGAGCTATGAAGAATATTTAAAGAAGTTGGGCAATAACCTTGGCACGACCGTGAATATGTATAACAAGGCCTATAAGGAATTTGGCAAAGTTGATAAAGATGTGGTAAAAATCACGGGCAAGACCGGCGAAATTGAACCTATGCAGATTGAGGGACCGGCAATCAAGGAGGAGGAAGAATAATATTATGGCCAATCACATTGTTTTAGATATTGAGACTCAAAATTTATTTTCTGATGTTGGTGGTAAGGAAAATTTGGCCAAACTTTTGCTTTCAATTACCGGCGTTTATTCTTATGCTAATAATAGTTTCTTAACTTTTACCGAGAAAGAACTGCCGGCATTTGAAAACTTGCTCAAAAGAACCGATTTAATCATTGGTTTTAATATTAATCATTTTGATTTGCCGGTTCTAAAAAAATATTTATCTATAGATTTAAGTAAAATTCCGACCCTTGATATTATGGACGAAGTTGTTAATACGACGGGGCACAGAGTGAGTTTGGACGATTTGGTTATTAATACCTTAGGAAAAAGAAAGAGCGCCAATGGCCTTTTGGCGGTTGATTACTTTAAGCAGGGGCGAATGGATGAACTTAAGAAATATTGCCTTGACGATGTCAGGTTGACGCGAGATTTGTACGAACACGGCCTAAAACATAACGAGATAAAATTTACGGCCCGCGACGCCAATCTGCCATATATAAAAATTTTAAAAGTTAACTGGCTAAAATATGCGGGGTTTAAAATAAAAACAACATGGACTCCTT
>Ga0210050_1004044_pt1 | contig 12503 bp, 10 predicted proteins | sample CryGey132114_all_FD_185463 | JGI IMG/M metagenome (GOLD analysis project Ga0210050, IMG submission 185463) | Groundwater microbial communities from aquifer - Crystal Geyser CG22_combo_CG10-13_8/21/14_all (SPAdes) (version 2) | ecosystem: Environmental > Aquatic > Deep subsurface > Groundwater ...
AATGTTGGCGTCCCGCAGAAAACAACGGAAAATGTTTGCATGATGTTGGTAGTGTACACCGTTCGTTCTTTCTCCGATCACATACTCACACATGAGTTACCTCGGACAGCAACATGAGTTCTGTGTGCAGACACGTTGTTGAGACGTATCATGTATTCTTTTCATGATACTTGAACAGCGCAAAGTTCTGCAGGCTCTTACCCTCCTGAAACAAGGAGAACGCATCGTGTGTATCTGTCACCGTAATCCTGATGGTGATGCCATTGGTTCCCTTCTCGGACTGGGTTCATTGCTTCGAAAGGAATTTCCGGAAAAAGAGATTATACTTTCTTGTGCGGATTCTGTTCCGGAGTCATTCTGTTTTCTTTCGTCATCACTGCACGTACAACAGTCACTCACTCTCACACCGAAGGATATCATTGTATTTCTTGATTGTGCTGAGCCAAAGTTAACGGGATTAGTTGAGTCGCATCCGCAATGTTTTGATCAGTCCCAGGATGTCATCAATATCGATCACCATATTTCAAATACTCGTTTTGGTACTGTGAATATTGTAGTTGAAGAATCTGCCTCTACATGTGAAATTGTCTTTGCATTGGCTGCAGAGTGGGGCTGGTCATTCACGAGTGATATCGCAACGAGTTTACTTACAGGTGTGTACACAGATACAGGTGGCTTGCTTCATAGTAATACAACCGCGAATGTGTACCGTACGGTGTCTGCATTGCTCCGATACGGTGCGCGACATCAGTTGCTTGTCACGTCTATTTTCCGTACGGCGAATATATCCATGCTGAAGTTATGGGGAAGGGTGTTGGAGAAGGTGACTGTAACGGATGAAGGCGCAGCCATTTCTGCAGTGACAGAAGGAGATTTTCGTGCAACCGGTGCAGAGCATGGAGATCTTGCCGGTGCTATTGACTATGTCAATGCTGTGCCAGGCATGCGTTTTTCTCTCATTCTTTCTGAACGTGACGGGAAGGTAAAAGGATCGCTTCGTACCTTGCGTGATGATGTGGACGTGAGTGCAATGGCTGGTCGTTTTCATGGTGGAGGACACAAGAAAGCAGCTGGTTTTGCAATTGATGGCCGTCTGCAACCAGAGGTACGGTGGAAAGTTGTTGCTGAAGATCAGGTTCTCTCCTCTTCCGGTGGTGCTTCTACTTCAGGTATGGATTCTTCAGATTGTGCAACGTCTTCGGATGCAGGCAGTTCTTCCTGAATGTCCGGCGTTGCCAGAGCGGCAGCTTCTTCTTCTTTCTTAGCTGCTTGTGCCGCCACTTCTTGTGGTTTTGTGGTGATGAGTGCTGTTTCTTCGGGGCCGGCAATCATCTGAATAGCAACATGCTTGTATCCTGCAAAAAGGATTCCTTGCCCTACGTCGCTATTCACCAACAGATATTTTTCTCCATCAGTGAGGTAGAAGAGTTTCTGCAAACTGTCGACTGTTGCAGGTGATTGTTTCATGAGAATCTGCAGTGATGAGTTCGTGATGATTGGTCGTCCGTATGGCGATTCTACGAAGTCATCCACGTCTTGAGTGATGGTGGTAATGCCGAGGTAGTACTTACGTGCACGTTTCACAATTCCGTAGAGGAATCGGGCGGAGTCTTCGTACTGCATCAGGTTCCATGCTTCGTCGATGACCAGAAGACGTTGTTTGAATTCGGATCGGATGCGGTTCCAGAGAAAATTAAGGGCGATGTAAATGGCGATAGGCCGCAGTTGTTCTTCAAGGTCACGAATCTGGAAGACAATCATCTTGTTGTCCAGTTCTACATTGGTCTCTTTATCAAAGAGACCTGCAAAACTTCCCTCCGTGTATTTTTGCAGTGTTTTTGCCATATCTTCCCCACCCTCTGTGGTCATGAGCACGTCCACAAGGTCATGCATGGTTGGTGGTGGGATCTCTCCGGGGCTTTTCGTTTCAAAGGTAATGTTTCGCAGTGCATACGTGTCGAGGATTGCTTTGTCGAGAATTCCGTCTTCTGTGGGAGACAAGGTGCCGAGCATGAGTTTAAATAGACCATGCAAGTTAATGACAGATGCACGCAGTGTTTCTCCTGCTGCAGCTTCCTCTCCGCGAATTGCTTGTGGAAGATCGAAGGGATTGATGCGGAATGGGCTTTGGATGGACAGGGGAATGAAAGATCCACCAACTGCTTCGCATAAATTGGTGTACTCATTTTCCGGGTCAATGACGAGAATCTCTACGCCTAGCATGAGGTAGCGCAACATTTCCATTTTTGCGGTGAACGATTTGCCGGCACCTGATGTTGCGAAGATGTTGGAATTCGCGTTTGGTAGCGTGAATCGATCGAAGATCACCAAGCTGTCATTGTGTCGGTTAATGCCATAGAGAATGCCTCGATCTTGCGTGAAGTCGCTGCTACTGAAGGGAAAACTGGTTGATACCGATTCGGTATTCATGTTGCGGCCGATCTCTAACTCATCCAAACAGAGAGGGAGTGTACTTGTCCAGCCATGTTCCATCTGGAACATGGCTGGTTTTGTGAGCACAAGTTTGCCACCGAGGATGGATTCAATATCGGTTTGTAGTTTTTTCAGGTGCAGTTCATCTTCTGCGTAGATGGTCACGTACATCCCAAATTGGAAAAGTTTTTCCTGTCCGCGTGCCAGAAGATCACGCAGTTCTTCAGCATCTTGCAGCGCTGCCTCCAGTGTTGGATCACGGACAATACCGCGTTGTTCCAACATGCGAATAGAAGAGCGGATTTCTGTTACTTTCTTTCGGAGCATGCGCATGATTGCTTTGTTGTCGCTTGGATAGATAAAGTGGGCCATTTCGAATTTTGCGTCGAAATTGACCAGTTGGGAGAGCCAGTTTGGGTAGATGAAGTTTGGCCAGTTGTAGACGTAGAATGTGCGTACATACTCGTCATTCAGGATGATGCTTTTTGTGTTCACTTTCATTGCGGCTGGTGCAATGAGATCCAGCATTTTCTGGATGCCTTCATCGTAGTGTTTCAATGCTTCCTTCTCTTCTTTGGTGAGTGGAGCCTCTCCTTCTTGTGCTTTGCCGCTTGTTTTGGCTTCCAGACCGAGAAGTCCATCAAGGAGGGAGCTTTTTTGTTGTGCTTTTTGCTCAGGGGCCGGGATTGATTTTTGTGGAGGTGGCGTTTCTGGTTTTTTGGCCATATTCTCATTATTTTGCCAGAAAAACGGTTTTTTAGCAATTCTCCTAGAGATCAGAGAAGTCTAAAAGTCCATTTTTTGGCTTACCAAAGCTACTTCTTTTCCCCTTGCCCTCCTCGAATATTCCCAGTTCTTTCGTACCGGGAAGTTCGATGACTGTAATACCAGCAATGATAGCTTCTCTATTTTGAGAAATGGCTTCCAGACGCTCTGCAGCAAAAAAAAGCATGTCTTCTAGTGTGTCCGCTGTACTCTTCGTCTGTTCTGCCTTTACCTCGAGTTCAGCGAGTTCAATGCGTATTCTCCTTATATCTGCCTGTTTGCTGCCGGCAGCTGAGAAATCTTGTGCATCCATGAGTTTGTCGATTTCTTTCTCTATTTGGCTGCCCTGTTTCTTCTTCGAGCGTACTTCTGTAAAGAGGTATTCTTCTCGTGAACGTAGGCGTGCGAGAGCGCGCTGGGCTTCCTGTGCAGTAGCTTTTAGTGTTTCTGTGTATTGATTAAGAGCTCCAATGCGGTCTGCGCTAGCATTGAGAAGGTCGGTGATATTCATTTGTAACTGTCCTCCAAGCGTTTGCAGAAGGGCAAGGTCATCGTCGACAGATCTTTCTTCAGAAAGGTGGGTAGACAGTAGATCAACTGCTCGTAGAGCACCTTTGATTTGCTGTTTGTAGTGTTGGCTTGAATAGTTTGCAATATGTACGCCAAGGCTTGCTGTAGGACGCGGAAGATCGGGGCGGTTACGCAAAATCTGTAGAATGTACTCTGAAAAAATAGTGGCGTTTTTCGCATTCTTAACGGATGGCATAGGTTGCTTATCTGAGCGTGAGCAGCCGCTCACGCAGAGTGCACATGCGATAATGACGGAGAGATAACGATGGCGCACGAGGAGAGTGTACCGGGAATATCCTTCAAATGGTATGCTTTAGCTCCATGGTTCATACATTGACTCAGAGCATCACTGCATTTCTTTCCAAGCAGTACTCCACACATGATCTTTTTGTGCAGTGGACGGTTCCGGACGGTCTCTCTCATGGTCATCTCTCTACACCTAGTGCTTTACGTTTTGCTAAAGAGGTTGGTGTTTCTCCAAAAGAGATTGCACAGATGATGTGTGATGTCCTCCAAGGAGTCCCTTGTGTTGAACGCAGTGAGGTAGCGGGTCCGGGTTTTGTCAACGTGTGGCTTACACCAGAGGCTCTTCTGGCGCAGTTAGAAGATGTCCTGCCTGTTCTTCAACCGCAAAAAACGCGCGATGAGGATCCTGTTATTGTGGAGTATTCTCAGCCGAACATTGCAAAACCGCTTGGAATTCACCATATCATGTCGACTATTATTGGGCAGTCTATTGCGAATTTGTATCAGTATTTGGGATACAATACGATCCGTGTGAATCACTTTGGAGATTGGGGAACGCAATTTGGAAAGTTAGCAGTTGCACTTGAGCGATGGGGAGAAAAGCCCGTGAAAGACTGTTCCATTGATGAATTACTTGCTCTCTATGTGCGGTTTCATGATGAACTAGAGAATGATCCGACACTTCATGATGCCGCGCGTGATACGTTTCGTCGTTTGGAAGAAGGGGATCAGCAGTTACGTGCATTCTGGAAAGATGTTGTTGCAGTCACTATGGATGCGTTGAACCGTCTTTATGAGAGGTTGCATGTGTCTATTGAACATCCGCACGGAGAGTCAATGTATGAAGATATGATGGCTCCTATTCTTGAGGAAGGTTTGAGGAAAGGTGTATTTACGAAAGGGGAAAAGGGAGCAGTGGTTATTGAGTTTCCCGAGGAAATGAAACTCCCAACTGCTGTTGTGCAAAAAGGGGACTCCGCGACGATCTACATGACGAGGGATTTTGCACAAATTCGGTATCGTATCGATCGATGGCATCCACACGCAATGTACTATGTTGTGGACCATGCGCAGTCTTTGCATTTTCAACAATTGTTTACAGCAGTGAAGATGCTTGGATGGGAATTGCCACACCTGGAACACATCGCGTTCGGACGCATGCGTTTCCGAGAGAAGAGCATGAGCACAAGGAAGGGGAATATTCTGAAGCTGGAAGAAGTACTGGATGAGGCACATGCGCGCGCGAAACGTATCATTGAGGAGCGGGGTGATGCAGTACAAACAGATGATCCGGAAGCATTGGCGGAGATGATGGGTGTTGGGTCGGTCATCTACGGTGTTCTCAGTCAGAACCGTAAGCAGGATGTTACATTTGATTGGGGTTCGTTTTTGAGTTTTGATGGTAATAGTGCGCCGTATGTGCAGTACACGTACGCGCGCTCACGTTCAGTACTTCGTAAGGGAAAGTGGAATGGAGAACATGTTTTAAGTAATGTGTCTACAGCAGATCTTTCTGAGACAGAACACCTTCTTCTCAAGGTATTGATGCAGTTTCCTCATATTCTGGAAGAAGCAAGATCTTCTCATATGCCTCATATTCTTACGAATTATCTCTTTGAGTTGTGCCAACGATTTAATGCCTTTTACAATAGTGATCCCATCTTACAGTCGCCCCCACCTCTGAAGGGTCGTCGTTTGCTCCTTACGTCTTTTGTTTCTCAGATTCTCAAAACTGGCGGAGAGCTTCTCTGTCTTCGCTTTCCGGAATCTATGTAATCCTTTCCTTCGTTTTCCCATGTTCACACACAGTTCTCGCTTCTCCGTTATTCTGCTGACATGTTGTATCAGTGTGTTTCTGGTAGGGTGCGGAGGGCCGGAGGGCAATGAAGACGATGAGTTTGCGTTTACCGCAGAGGATATTGCCCGTTTTCGCGAGTTGGCAAAGCAAGTTGATAATACGTTAGCACCAGATTCATTGGAAGTGACAGGGAAACGTGAGCAAGGTGTGCCCTACCTTGAACCATTAGGTCCGGAACCGGAGGAAGAAGCAGCTGTTGATTTATCTCTTCTTGATGCATACGGAAAATTGCGTTCAGGTACGGACAATGGCGCAGAGGATACCTATAAAGTGACGAATACATTTCTGAATGTCCGTGCTGCACCGAAAGTGACAGCAGAAGCCATTGGCCGATTGAATCAAGGTGATGAACTACGCGTCTTGGAATTTACTGATGCTGCTTGGGCGCGTGTCTTGATTCCTGATCTGGATCGTGAGGGGTATGTGGCTCAGCGTTACATTGCACGCATCACGAGTGATGTGAACCTTTCAAAGGAAAAAGAGAAGTATAAGGGGTTGTATTTTGTAGATTTTGCATTCGTGAACGTGCGAAAAGGGCCGGATGTCAGTAGTGAAAAAGTTGGAGAACTCCCCAGCCAGGCACTGATACGTCCACTGAGTATGGATGATACGTGGGCGCGCGTTCCTTTCGAAGGACAAGAGGGATACATTGCTGTGCAGTACCTGTCACCGTTTGTGCCGAATTTTCTTGTTCGACAGGATCAGTACACGTTGCCCATTCTACGCTACGATTTTTCTGATGCCGGTGTCTTAGAGCAGTTTTCCAAACATGTACAACGGTTACAAAATGAAGGCGCTCGCTTTATGACGATGCAAAAGTTTCATGAGTTACTTTTGCAACAAGAGAAGCAGGATGTTCGGCTTCCTCCGAAGAGCGTTATTCTTGCAGTTACTGGTATAACTGCGGCCACGGTTGATGCCGTGTCGGATCTTCTTCTTGTGCGTAAAGTTCCAGCAACACTCTTTCTACGTTCTCAGGACATCGGTTCCAACGGTATCACTGAAAAAACCATACAGACTCTCATTGCTAATGGTTTTGATGTGCAATCTGGTGGACATAGCGGTGAAGACTTTCGTTCACTCACCAATGCACAGCTTTCCATAGAGATAGCTCAAAGTCGTCGTGTTCTCGGAGAGTTTACTAAAAGTCATGTGGTTGCCATTGCCTATCCTCAGGGAGGAGTAAATGGGCGTGTTGCTGAGCAGGCAGAGGAAGCTGGTTACTTATTTGGTCTTGGAGTTGCTCCAGATAGTACTTTTACACGGGAGCAATTCCTTCGCCTTCCCAGCATTGTTGTTCTTGACAACATGGATGCAGAAGAGCTGGTGCAGCGCATTTTTTCAGGTGGGTGAGTTAGTGTTGCTGCATCATATTACGCATCTCTTCAAGAAGTTGTCCGGCATTGTTGTTAAAGTTATTTCCCAGTTGTCCTGTCATTGCTGATACGGATTTTTGGAGAAGTTCTTCCGCATTTTCATAGAGATACCAAATACTGCCGAGTGCCGCGAGAAGGGGAATGATAATGATCATTGTACGTATTGTGTTCCCTACAGCACGCCATCGGTCTCGTCGATCAAGACGACGGAGGTATTCTGCGATGACATCGAGCTTTTCATCTCTACTTAGGTGATGCGTATCTTTTGGTGGAAAACGTTCCTTCTTTTTTTCGGGAGATGCCATGAAATGGAGTATACATCATTTAGAAACCACGTTTCCATTTCCGGATTGTTTCGAATCCCCGTGTAAGATAATAGGACGATGTGAGGGGAATATCGATACAATGTATGAGTTCGTAGAGTTCTCCTCCAAATCCCGTTTTGAATGTGGTCACTCCACTAAATGGATGACTCTTTGCTCCTTCAGCGGCGATGCCCCAGAAGTTATAGAGGTGATCACCGCGTTTCAGGGCGTCTTGAAGAGCTGTCCATTGGAGCAGGTAACTTGCGGGAATTTTGGCATGTTTGTGCGTGCTTGCGCCATGGTGGTAACTCGTTTCGCCACCAAAGTGTATATGGATAGATGATGCTATTGGCTCATTGTCGTATGTTGCAATGTACAAAGTGCAGGTGGGATCCCTAAGGGATCCCTTTCTTTTGTAAAAATGTCGCACTTGTGCCTCAAAGAAGGTGTTGGTGTAGGGGGTGAAGGCGTGGCGTCTGCGGGTTTCTTCATGGAGTGCTAAGAATATGTGAAGATCTCTGAGTGGATCATCGGATGCGTGAATCGTGACATCCTCTCTCTCTGCACGACGAATCAGGTTACGTGTGTTTTTCCTCATGTTTTTCAGGATATCTTCTTCTGTCTTGTTTTGTAGGTCCAGAAGCCACAGGTGTTCTGCAAGAAGATGGAGTGGGGAGGGGAGTGATCGTACTTGTCTCAGAGTGTCACTCTGAGTAGAGGCGAAGGGCCAGAATGGACTCATACGAATGAATGAGCAACTATGATCTGATGCGATGTTTTTCAGTGTTTTCATAAGTTCGCTTATGGTTTCCTTCTTACAGTTTTCTGCCAGCACCGGTCCATACGGGATGCTCAAATGCCTGCCGCGGCGTGCGGGTACAACGTGTCCAAAGCACACTCCTATGAGTTCTACTCCTTCTCGTATCTCCAACCGTACCGGTTCCTGCCCAATCTCCCGATATACCTCTCCCATCTCCCAGCTTTGGAGGAAGGGGGAGAAGGGTTGAGATGCGATGAATGCGTTCCACAGTTTGCGGTCCGCTGCTGGTTGAAGAGTGATCATGAAAGAAGTTTTCTAAGGAATTGCACAAGCTGTGTCGCTTGGTACATGGACATTGTAGGATGGGTAGGAAGGTTAAGAACCTGCTTCTCCGTTTCTTCCGCGTGAGGACTTTCTGTCACAATAGAGCAGCCGGTCCAGCCATCGAAGAGATGGATGTTGTGTTTTTTGAGTTGTGTACGTACGTATTCGGCCTGTTGTACGAATAATGGAAACTTTTGAAGAGGAAGGTCTTCGGTCATGCCATTAAGCACCTTCCAGCCATTGTCTTTACATGCTTGGAGGTAGAGCTTTGTAAGCTCTCTTCGGTGATCATTGATCTTCTGGAGCTTCTGGAACTGCCCAAGTGCGAGAGCTGCGCAGGCATTGGGCATGCTGTGAAGAACCGAGTCCATGTGTCCCTGTTTCTCTTTCTTCGTGACGATAGGGACGAGGAGTCCCAGTTTTGCAGAGAGCCACAGCAGTACTTTCCCGATGCCCACTCCATACAGCGGGCGTGCAATAGAGTAGATGAAGGGGTAGAGAAGGAAACGGAAGATGGTCAGTGAAGGAAGTTGTGCAGGCCCGCCTGCCGGACGGACAGGCTCAGGATGACACAATTTTTTAGTGATGACGGCACCACCTGTGATTCCGGAAATGGCTTTGTCTCGACCAAAGCTCAAAAACACATAGTCTCCATATTTGCCAATGTCCTGTGGTCCTTGTTGATCAGGGATGATGTGTGCACAGTCTTCGATGAGCAAGATGTCGTATTCATCGCAGAGAGCACGGAGACGTTCGGTATCAGCAACCATTCCGAACGTATGTTGGCAGATAATGGCACGAGTACTATTGGTAATGAGTGGTTCGACTGTTTCAGAAGTAAGGTTAAGAGTTTCTGGATCAATGTCGGCATAGATCGGAGTGGCTCCGGCTGCCTGAATAGCATTCGGCACAACCGTGCAGGTGTACCCCTGGATAATGATTTCATCGCCAGGACGCATCTCTAGAGACTGGAGAATGGCAAGAAGTGCCTCACGACCAGACGCAAAGAGGCTCACATTGGCTTTGAAGTGTGTTTTAAGTGCATCTTGCAACTGTTGTTGTTCTTTTCCTTTGTGCCATTTCCAAGGCTGAAGAAGAAGCCGCATTGTGTGTAGTACATAGGTCGTATCCACATGGGGTGCGAAGGTGTGATGGATGGGGGGCATGACGAGTTATTGAGTTATTGGGTTCTTGGTAGAGGTGATTTTTGTGATGAGTGATTGAGGAATGCGGCCAATGCAGACGAGAAGACTATGAGGTTGTAGGTTATACCTTGCCTGCCGGCAGGCAGGGGTTATAGGTTGTAGGGGTTTGCCGAAGCCTAGTTCAAAAGTTTTTGCACAATGGTTATTGAGGATGATTGCTTCCTGAAAAATGGGAGCAGCGAGAGTACCCAATTCTTTGTGGATCTTTTTAGATTCTTTGCCCAGTTCAATGATGCCGGCTGCGAGAAGAATTTTGCGTTCATGTGGTTGCTTCCTTGCCCACTCAATGGCTGCACGGAAGCTCTCTGGACTGCTGTTGTGCGTATCATCGAGGACAGTGATGCCGTTCTCTTCACGGATGGTAAAAGTTTTTTGTGGCAGAGAGAATGTTTTGAGATGTTTCTGAATATCCTCATCACTCACGCCAAGATGTTTTGCAACGGCAGCAGGGAGGTCAGCGTTGAAGTGTGGATTTTTCAGCTGAGTTTTTTTCTCGATAATGTGACATGGATATTGGCATTTTTGTTTGAGTTCTTCGATGTATGGAGAGTCTGCACCAAGGAATGCGTGGCCAGATGAGGGAAGAGCTTCAAAGAGCTCTCCTTTTGCATCGCAAAGGTTTTTTTGTGAACCAAATAATCCTAGGTGTTGTTTGCCAATGTACGTGATGATGCCGATAGTGGGTTGAGTACTGGCACATAATGTTTTAATTTCTCCTTTTCTGTATGCTCCCATTTCTACAATGAGTATGCGGTCCTGTGCCGCGTCATTTTTCAGTACCTGTATAAGCCACTGTGCAACGCCGAGTTCGGTATTCACATGTTCAGGGGTGACGATGGGGTGGAGGTCTTGGAGGAGATGGGTGAGAAGTTCTTTTGTTGTGGTCTTCCCCACACTTCCGGTAATACCGATCACCGTGAGATGAGGGAATTGAGAACGGAGGTGTTTTGCACGACTGAGAATGCGTTGTTTTAGGTAGTGGTCGATTGGTTTCCAAAGGACTAGAGCCAGAGCAAGAGTAAGAGGTTGGAAGAGGGGAAGGAATACTAGTAGGTAGTCGGTAATAGACAGTAGGGAGTAGGGCAGTAGGGCAGTAATACAGAGCGATGTTGTTGTAAGCACAAGAGCTTTGGTAGTCCAGACGGGATACCGTTGTTTCTTTAGAAGAATTTGAGTGACATTGAGGAGTGTTAGTGCGGTGAGAGTGATAGGCACGCCAAAGAAGACCAAGAGTAGAAGTAGCGGCCGGACTTTACCGATAAGCTGCAGCCATCCTGTTTCTCGCAGATGTTCGCGTAAGCGATCCCATCGCCACTCCTTGAGTTGCCAGAGTGCGGCAAATGTCAGAAGAGGAGAGATCGAGGCCAGGAGAACGAGAATAGTGAGGAGAACCAGGCTCATGCTTTTCCTATTCTAGCGCGAATAACCTCGGCAATCTCCTGTGCCCGATTTTGGTGTACACTGTGTCTGGTATGGGGAAATTTGTAGAATTGACTGTTTTTGATAGATTCGTGCATCAGAATGCCATCTGCGAGAGGAGTCATGGAGTCTTCTTCCCCCCAGAAAATGTCTGTGGGGAGATGTATTTGTGAAAGAAGTGGCTTAAAATCTTCTTTGCTGACCTGAATCAATGTTTTTTGCATGAGTGGACTGGCATGTTCGTAGTCATGGACCCGAAAGAGTTTATAGAGGCATTTCTTTCCGATTGGTTGCAGAGATCGGAGTCCGGGAATGTAAAAGAGGAGTTTTCCGGTTTTTGCAAGTGTTAACCCTGCGATGCGTCTGCCGTGTTTTGGTCGACGAATTCCTGCAGCTGCGCAGAGAAAGAGATGTGTGATAGGGATGTTTTTACGAAGGGCGAGTTTCATAGCGATGCGTCCACCGTGTGAGTGGCCTGCGATGAAGAGAGGGTGGTCAGTGAGTTGGTTTACGGGCCGGTGTGCGAGCCACTGCTCAACCCAGAGCGCATAGTCGTCTACGTTCCATGGTCGTGGTGGTTCCGGCTCGTCGCCAAATCCAGGGAGGTCCGGTGTGAGTATTTCGATATCCATACCCTTCAGTGCTTCACGCAGTTCTGTGAATGATTCCTTCGACCCGCCCCAGCCATGAAGACAGAGGAGAATGGCTTTCTGTTGCTGCATATTTGCAGCGTAGCACGATCTATATAGATGCGTACAATACAGAGCGATGTTGAAGTCTCTCTGGAGGCATCTGCAACGGCATGATGCGTGGTGTGTTGGAGGTTTTTTTATGATGTTACTCTTTGTTGGGTACGCGATACACGATAACTACGGCATTTCATGGGATGAGAAAACGCAATACGTGATTGGTTTTGAAGCGTATGAAGCGGTATTCAAGGGTGAAGAATGGTCGACGGATCCTGGTCGACGGTATCACGGGCCGGTGTTTGAACTTTTTCTGTACGGACTTGAACAAGTGTTGCCGCTGGAGAATGCGCAGGAAGTGTTTTTTATGCGTCACTTTGTAAGTTTCCTTGTCTTTGTTCTTGGCGTGTTTTTTCTCTATCTACTTGCGGCAAAATACTTTCGTAGTCGTCTGTGGGGATTGCTTACTGCACTCATGCTCGTTCTCAGTCCGCGCATCTTCGGTCATGCATTTTTCAACTCCCGTGATGTTCCCACACTGGCGCTATTCACTGTA
>Ga0210050_1004050_pt1 | contig 12491 bp, 14 predicted proteins | sample CryGey132114_all_FD_185463 | JGI IMG/M metagenome (GOLD analysis project Ga0210050, IMG submission 185463) | Groundwater microbial communities from aquifer - Crystal Geyser CG22_combo_CG10-13_8/21/14_all (SPAdes) (version 2) | ecosystem: Environmental > Aquatic > Deep subsurface > Groundwater ...
TCCCAGTCCCAGCGGACTTGTCGCTGGCGCATCGGAAAGCGGCAGGTTCGCTCCCAGTCCCAGCGGACTTGTCGCTGGCTCATCGGAAAGCGACCCTGCCGCTGGGATAAAGAGCGACAAGGCCGCGATCAAAGGCAAGCACATCGTTCTGGTTGATGACGTAATTACTACCGGCAACACGGCTGATAATTGCGCGAAATTATTAAAACAAGCTGGAGCTAAATCAGTTTGGGCTTTGACTATCGCGTATGGGCATCCTATAAAAAAATAGCCCGCTCTGAAATCTAGTGGGCTATGGGTGGGGCAAAGACACGAACTTACACTAAATGGGCGGGTCTTTTTCTTTAAGCTGAGCTTCTCTTTCGCAAGCCCAGCTTATTACTCTATCTCCTGCTTCAAGCGCTGCTTTGTGCCTTCCTGGCATATTATTTATGCCGTCAAGCAGATCTCTTATATCAGGATCATTAAGTATTGGCTTTTTTTCTTCTTTCATCTTAATAAAACTCCTTTGAATAAAAATCCTTGTTTTGCGCTTCATTCTAAAGAACAATAATCCCCTCTAACAAATGAGAATAACATAATACTCATAAAAACGCAATATATCGCATTATATTTGTTATTTTATCTAAAAGCTATATTTTAATTGCTAAATATGCTATAATGGAAGCATGCTAGAATCGTTAAAGGACAAAAGAGCTGTATTTCCAAAAAATAAACAAAGAGATTTTTTGGCGCGCGTTGAAAGCAAAACTCAAAAAACTGAATCCGAATTAGCACCTCTTCTTAATATTCATTCCAGGACATTGCGCGAATGGAAAAAAGAAAAATATTCTATTCCGCTAAAATCATTAAAAAAACTATGCGCCATGACTAACTGCTCTATGCCGTCCAACATTGTAATTAAGGAACCATTTTGGTGGACAAAAAAGGCGGCAATAATTGGCGGAAACGCAACCTATAGAAAATACGGAATAATTGGCGGAAATCAGGAGCTGAGAAAAAAACAATGGAGAAAATGGTGGGAAAAAAAAGGCAAACATACAATAAAAAATTCAAAAATACTGAAACGAAAAACAATACAGAAACCTCGGAAAAGCGAAAAATTGGCAGAATTTATAGGCATAATGCTCGGAGATGGAGGCCTCTCCCATCGCCAAATCAATATATCTTTACACTACAGAGATGATAAACCATACGCAAAATTCGTAGCCACGCTGATAAAGAATTTATTCGGCCTGAATCCGTCAATATATTTTAGAGCCAAAAAATCAATTAATACCATTGTAGTATCCAGAACTGATTTGGTAGAATTCCTCACAAAAAATATAGGCCTAAAAATTGGCAATAAAATCAAACAGCAAGTTGGCATTCCCAAATGGATAAAACAAAAAAGACAATACCAAATTGCATGCTTGCGCGGACTAATAGATACTGATGGATCAATTTTTAAACACCAATATAAAGTAAACAAAAAACAATATCAATATAAAAAAATGGATTTTACCAGCAGATCTTTTCCCTTGCTTAACTCCGTTAGCGACATACTGAAAAAATTAGATATTAAACACAGGAAATCGGGAGCATATAGCATACGGATTGAAAGCATTAAAGCAGTTAACAGATATTTTGATATTGTAGGCACGCATAATCCCAAACACTTGAAAAAATACCGCAAATAAGGTACTTTATACATATCCGGAGAGGTGGCAGAGCCTGGCTTATTGCAGCATCCTGCTAAGATGTTGTGCCTGATAAAGGTACCGTGGGTTCGAATCCCACCCTCTCCGCCACGTCGTTCATGAACGACGTGTCAAGCCGTTATATAAAATTAATATAAAAATATGTCAGAATACGAAAAAAATCCACCAGAAGAAGAAATTCCAAAAGAGCAGATTATTACTGCTGAAAAATTCAATCAAGGGCTTGAATATCTAAACAGAGGCGGAACAGTATGGAGCATGCGCTTAGCAGAAGCAATCGCCACAGAGCCAGAAGACATGGAATCCTGGACCCTAGAGCATGAGCCAAAAAAAGATGATCCAAACCCAAGAGAAACAACAGGACGCATAAAAACAATATTGGCAATGAAGCAAAATATTGAAAAAGGAGACGAGCGTGTCAAAGGCGTGCTGGAATCATCATATAGATTTGTTGACAAATTAAAAAAAGGACTGCAAAAAAGAATTGATTCTAGCAGAATAAACCTTCAAAAAACGCGCCTTGTTTCTGAAAAATCAGAACTAAATAAAAAAATCAAAATATATAGCAAAAAAATGGAAGATTTGGTCTATGTGCAGTCAAAACTTACATTCGCGATGCAAGACCATGAAAATTACCAGGATATTTTGGAAAAAGTTGAACAAGAAGCAAATGGTCTTGAAGAAGCAAGCCAAGAAAGCATTGACGAATTGTTTAAAGATTAAAACCATAACAATATGCAAACAAAAACACAAACAGACATTGCTTGGAAAATTCCTGAATATAGGGAGCATGAGAGGTCAAAAAAATGGTATATTATCGCGATCGCGATTCTTGGATTATTATTGCTATACGCGGTTTTGTCTGCCAACTTCTTGTTCGCGATTATATTGATTTGTGCTTCATTGACTATTGCTTTGCAGATTCAAAAAAAGGCGCCAGAAATTGATTTTGAAATTCAGGAAAGCGGAATTTTGATCGGCAATAAAAAATATTCATTTAATCAGTTTTCGCGGTTTTGGATGTATTATGAGCCAGACGAAGCAAAGACATTATTTTTAGAATTCAAAGGCAAATTCAGGCCTCGAATCTCTATTCCGCTTCAAAATAAAAACCCGCTTAATGTGCGCGCCATACTTCTAAAGTATCTGCCTGAAGATGTTGAAAAAGAAAATGAGCCGCTTTCAGAACAGCTCGCGCGATTATTGAAATTGTAATAAAAGGGTGTGCAGGGTGTGTGCATTTTGAAGCGAGAATGCATGGAGCGAAGCGACCCTTCGGAGTTGAAAAATGTACACACCCGAACACCCTCCAAGCCATCCGCGCCAGCGACAAGTCCGCTGGGACTGGGAGCGAACCTGCAGCTTTCAAGAGCGATACCCGCAGCTTTCAAATTTTATGCTCTCGTCGTTCAATGGATAGGACGCAAGATTGCGGATCTTGCAATCCAGGTTCGACTCCTGGCGAGAGCACCAGAATTAAACTTTCTAATTTTTGTTTTTGGACGACCAGAGCCACGGCGCAATGCTCCGCGGAAAAAGAAAACACTGGTCCCCTTTGTGGATAACAATGTTTTGTGGATAACAATGTTTTGTGGTATAACTTAATTAAGTATAATTGTCGACCATACTTACTGCTAACTACTAAATTTGAGAGTGTAGAAAAATAAACATTCTTTTCAACCTAATTTCCCTTTTTAACCGTGGTGAAAAGATGGTATAATTGAAGAAGAAACATCTTCAATAGTAACATCTTTTCACCACTATGTTCCAATCCAACGCATCATTTCAATCATCCATGTTCGGCTCGTTCGCGTACGGAACGATTCTCAAACGGCACCAGAATCATCTGCTCATGCGGATGGCGCGCGTGATCGACTTTTCCTTTATTCAACCGCTGGTGGAGGACTGCTACTCGCCACTTGGACGGAAGGCATACGATCCCGTCTGCATGGTGAAACTTATGATGCTGCAGACCTTGTACGATCTCTCCGAACGCGATGTTGTTGAGCAAGCCGATACGAACCTTCTCTTTCGCGTCTTTCTTGAACGATCGCTTGATGACGAGATTCCCCATTGGACGCTCTTGGGCAAGTTCCGGGAACGGCTCGGAGAAAAGCGGTTCACTGATCTCTTTAATCAGGTGGTGGTCATAGCAGAAGAGGCGGGATTGCTTGATGAAAAACTCCGGATTGTTGATTCCACTGCGGTTGTGGCGAAGGTGGATGTGGCGCGGCACCTTGGTTCTGGAAAAGATGAAGGCGATGACCGTCCGGATCGCCTGGATCGGCGCAGTCCGGACCCTGACGCGCGCACCGGGCACAAGACTGCAAATAAGAAATGGTACGGCTACAAAGTCCATACGAGCCTTGACCCGTCCTCGGACATCGTTACTGCCGTGGAAACAACAAGCGCGAACGAATCGGATGTTGATCATCTGGTCCCGCTTCTCGACCAGGAACGCGCTCTCTTTTCAAAGAAGAAACGGCCTATCCGACAGGCAACGGCAGACAAGGCCTATGTGGGACGCGCCGAGCAATTGAACGCGCGGAATATCCTTGACTATACCATTCCCAGAGCAAACATGAATCAGAAACGAGCGCCTAACCCTGTCCTCCCCGGCATTCTGAGGCTCCGACAAGCATCGGGGCTTCAGATCTCTGGAGACGACACGGGACATCACTATTCAGAGAGTATATTTTTCTACTGACTCACATTACAAAAAGGTGATAAAATATCTGTTGAGGATGAGAATGGAGTAGTGACTACTTTCATTGTTCGTGAAATTCAAACATATAGCAAGGACGAGGATGTTCCAGAAGTGTTTAATTCAAGCGATGGCAAGGTGCACCTTAATCTCATCACCTGCACTGGAGTTTGGAATAAGGAGGATAATGCTTTCTCCGAACGACTTGTAGTATTTACTGACAAAGAATAGTTTGACATGCCTATACATCTTTCAACCCCAATCAATACGCTCACGCGCGTGGGTAAAGTTACTAGTGGACGACTTGCAAAGCTTGGCATTCAAAGCGTGAAAGATTTGCTAGAGCATTATCCATCGCGGTTTGAAGATTATTCGCGGATATTAAGGACTGACCAGCTCGCGGACCAAGACACTGGGTCTGTTTTTGGCGTTATCGCGTCAATACAAGTTAAAAAAACATCAGTCAAAAAAATGCAACTAACTGAGGCGTTTCTTGATGATGGACATGGCACTATTAAAATTATTTGGTTTAATCAGCCATATATAGCGCAGACGCTTCATGAGGCAGACCGCGTTTCTATTGCTGGAACAGTTGAGCGCGATTTTTCCGGTACTTGGATAATGAAAAATCCGAATTATGAAAAAGTTTTGACTGAAAAAGGCGCAGTGCACACTTCCGGATTGGTTCCTGTGTATCCGGCAACTTCTGGTATTACGCAAAAGCAGATTAGGTTTTTGATGACTCAGGCGCTTAAAGCTGTGGATGAATTCACAGATATTTTGCCTAAAAATATTAAACAGGAGATGCATTTGATTGACAAGAATATCGCGATTAGGAGGGCGCATCTGCCTGAATCCACGCAAAACTATTTTGCCGCGATTAGGCGATTGAAATTTGAAGAATTGTTTTTAATTCAACTGATTACTGAACAGTCCCGCGCGCGATTGAAGACACAAAGCGCGCCTACTATCGCGTTTAACGAGCAAAAGACCAAAAAACTGGTGAGTGCCTTGCCTTTCAAGCTCACAGATGACCAGCGCCGCGTGGCCTGGCAGATTCTCAAAGACATACAAAAACAAGAGCCAATGAATCGGCTTTTGCAAGGAGAAGTTGGAAGCGGAAAAACAGTGGTTGCGGCAATCGCGGCTTTGAATGCCCAAGAAAGCGGATACCAAACAGCAATGATGGCGCCTACTGAAATTCTGGCTTTTCAGCATTTTCAAACCATCACGAACATTTTTCCTGATAAAACAGTGGCGCTTTTGACGAATAAGTATGCGCGTGTTAGTGGCTCGGATAACGCAAAAAGCGATCCTGCCGCTGGGAGCGACAAGACCGCGAATTCGGAAAGCGGCAAGACCGCGAACGAAAGCGGCAGGTTCGCTCCCAGCGGACTTGTCGCTGGCTCTCAATCACGCGCATCAATTAAACAAAGCATTTCAGACGGCTCTATTCATATCATAATCGGCACGCACGCGATTATACAAAAAGATGTCGCGTTCAACAAGCTTGGACTTATCATTATTGATGAACAACACAGGTTCGGAGTTAATCAGAGAAAAGAATTAAAAAACAAATGTCAAATGTCAAATGTGAAATGTGAAATGTCAATTCCGCATCTGTTATCCATGACCGCGACCCCGATTCCCCGCTCTCTTGCTTTGACGCTTTACGGAGATTTGGATATCTCAACTATCAAGCAAATGCCGATTGGACGGAAAAAAATTGATACCAGAGTGGTTGAAGAAAAAAATCGCGATAAGGCATACGCGTTTATCAGAGCAAAGATCTCCGCAGGACAGCAAGTGTTTGTTGTTTGTCCTTTGATTGAAGAATCAGATGCTTTGGGCGTTGCGTCTGCCACAGAAGAATATGGAAAACTTAAAAAAACAATTTTTCCGGATATCGCGATTGGACTTTTGCATGGACGACTTAAAACTGATGAAAAAGAGCGCGTAATGCACGAATTCAAAAACGGACAAACCAGCGTGCTTGTCACAACCGCAGTTGTTGAGGTTGGAGTTGATATTCCGAACGCGTCTATTATGATGATTGAAGGCGCTGATAGGTTTGGTTTGGCGCAATTGCATCAATTCCGCGGAAGAGTAGGCAGAGGCGCGCATCAATCATTTTGCTTTTTGTTTACTGATTCAAAAAGCGCGCAAACGCGGAAACGATTGAACGCGTTTGTGCGGGCGCGCGATGGATTTGAAATCGCGGAACTGGATTTGCAATTGCGCGGTCCGGGAAATATGTATGGCACAGAGCAATCCGGCATTCTTGAAAATTTGAAAATCGCGACTTTGACTGATGTTGATTTGATTGGTGAGGCGAAAAAAATTGCGAAAAAATTATTAACGATTGATCCAGATTTGAACGCGCATCCGACCCTGCGCTCTAGTGTGCAAACGCAATCCCAAGCACTTCATTTTGAATAAAAACAAAGCGACCCTGCCACCGGGATTGGGAGCGACAAGGCCACGAGCGGCAGGTTCGCTCCCAGCGGACTTGTCGCTTACGCAACTGGCGCAAAAAGCGACCCTGCCGCCGGGAGCGACAAGACCGCGGATTCGAAAAGCGACAAGGCCACGAGCGGCAGGTTCGCTCCCAGCGGACTTGTCGCTGACGCAAACGCGCCTTGCCAACTCAATCTTTTTTATGTTATTATCTAAACAACAGAGCAAATGTTGTTTTCTAGTTGTTTTACATCGGGGAGGAAAAAGCAATGAGCAACAATACTCGCGGACAGAGGACTGATAAACATGGATCAGAACAAAATCTGGTTCGCAGGGTAAGACAATCTCAAGAACCCGGCGCATATGCTGGCTGGGGAGACAAGGGCTGGGAACAAAGCGAACTTGAAATCAAAGATACGCGAGGAAGGAAGCCGAAAAAGTAAAAAACAGTACCTAGTACCGTTTTAATTTGACCAACAGGGCAATGACAGTGATCATTGCTCTTTTTTTATCCCCAAAATCTCAAGCATTTCCGCAAGAGTTGAAATTTGATTTATTGACGGGATTGCTTCGCTCCCTCCGGTCGCTCGCAATGACAGCGACGGGCCATATATCTTTTCAAACCCCAAGCGCTTTGCTTCTTCAACGCGGTGCGCAAAGTGCGCCACAGGCCGCACTTCTCCGGCTAAGCCGATCTCGCCGAGCGCGACTGATTTTTGCGGCATTGCCTGGTTTGATAGTGATGAGGCAATAGCCAAAGCCGCGGCCAAATCAAGGCCAGGATCTTTCACTTTCAAGCCGGAAACAATATTCAAAAACACATCTTGATTATCGAGCTTTAGCCCGGCCCGGCGGGCAAGCACTGCAATCAGCAATTCCAAACGGGACAAATCAAATCCGCTAACAGCTCGTTTTGGATAGCCATATGATGTCTTGTTCGTAAGGGCCTGAATTTCTATCAAAAACGGCCTGCTTCCTTCCATTACCACGCTAACTACTGAGCCAGCAATCGCGCCACGCTGGCCCGAAAGAAACATTTCAGAAGGATTTTTTACTTCTTGAAGGCCCTTTTCCGACATACTGAACACGCCAACTTGATTAGTTGGGCCGAACCGATTTTTGGTACTCCGCAACAACCTGTGCTCATGGAACCGATCCCCTTCCAAATACAAAACCACATCAACCATATGCGCTAATGTCTGTGGCCCGGCCGCGTATCCTTCTTTTGTCACATGGCCTATGACGATTATTGGAATATTTTCTTGCTTAGCTATTTGCAACAATTGCGACGCACACGCTCGCACTTGATTGACATTGCCACTTGTGCCATCTATGTCCTCATCAAAAATAGTTTGGATTGAATCAACAATCACCAAATCTGGCTTATGCTTTTTTATGTTCGCGATGATTGATTTCACGCTTGTGTTGGCTAAAAAGCGCAAATTCTGGCTAGAAGCGTTAAGACGATTCAAGCGAAGAGCGATCTGATCTGGCGACTCTTCGCCAGCGATGTAGAGGACAGAGGCAGAAGAACCCCCCCTTAATCCCCCCCTGTGTACAGGTGGGGAAATTTTTGATGAATCCCCCTGAGTACAAGGAGGGGAAATTTTTGATGAATTCCCCTGAGTACAAGGAGGGGAAATTAAAGCGCACGCGATTTGCAGAACCAAGGTTGATTTGCCGATTCCTGGGTCTCCGGCAAGTAATACAAAAGAGCCGGGTACAAGCCCGCCTCCTAACACATTATTGATCTCCTGGATTGCGATTGGAATGCGCTCAAGTGGCGTGGACGACGCGATAGAAACAGATTCAGTGGGAAGAGAGGCGTGTTCTGATTCCTCTGCAATAGTGCCCCATTTGTTGCACTCATCGCACTGGCCTTGCCATTTTGAGTATTGCGAATCGCAATGCGAGCATATATATAAGCTCATTATTTTGATAATTCATTAATAATCGCGGCTTCTAAATCTTGATATGACGAAACTCCGACTAATCCCACATCCCCTATCACTATTGTCGGGGTTGAGTCAATTCCAAGGGCTTGGCCTTCGCGAAAATCCTGCTCAACCAAGTTTTCTATTGTATCATCTTGCAAACACTGAGTAAAGGCCAATGTATTAAGACCGAACAACTGGGCTCCGCTTTCAAAAGCAGCATCACTTAAAATGTTTTGATTATTAAAAAGCCAGTCATGATATTCCCAGAATTTTTCTTGGGCTTTGGCGCATCTTGCCGCGATTGCTGCTTGTTTTGAAGAGGCAGACAAAAATGGAAAATCTTTCCATACTAATCGCACTGAACTTTTGTATTTTTCAATTGCCCTATTCAAATCCGCGCTTTGGGCTTTGCAGGATGGACAATTGAAGTCCGCGTATTCATATATTGTTATTTTCGCGCTGCTTGGACCTGTTCTCGGGCTTTGCTCGTATAATATTGGACGCGTAATTCCTGAAAAATCAAATTCGTTCTCCTGATTTGAGCGGTTGCGGATTATGTCTATGCCAAAAACAAGCACTATGAGCGCTCCAATGGCTAGAAAAATTGTGATGATTTTATTGTTCATGTTTTTCTTTGTGTCATTGCTTCTAATCAATCAGAGGTGAGACCTTTTGAAAAGGTCTCACCTCTTTTACGCCTCTTTTGCCAATTATCTAAGCCGAATGCTATTGATCCTGCCGGAAACGCGGTCAGTAAAATACAATTCTGACCCATCATCTGAAATCATTATGTTCTCAATGGTAAAGGATGATTGATTCTCAGTTTCAGGAAACGCGATTGGAGTTGATTGGTTGTTGATTAAATCAATTTTGTATATTGTATCTGGAACTGTCTGGGTTTGCTCGCGGAAAATTCCGCTTCCTTGATCCAAATACTGCGGAACAGCGCAATATACAGTGTCTTCAGACGCGAAACTGCATTTATCTGGCCAGGTTTGCACTTGCAATGATCTGTTCCCTAATCCGATATTGTCGCCTTCTGCGCCTGAAATATAAAGGACTGGATTATAGTTTGTGCTTTCATTATACACGCTGTATAAAATCTGCTTGCCTTTTGGAGACCAGGCGCCTTCAAATCCTATTCCATTTGTTTGCAAGGATAAATTATTCTCTTCGTTGAATCCGATGAAAAAGACCTCTTCTCCAAATGAGGATGTTGGATTGCGATAGGTCGCGATTACTTGGTTGTTCGGTGACCAGTCAACTTTCACGTTTCTGGATTCTTTTCCTAATGGCTGGATTAATTGCTGGCCTTGGCCATCTGGGTTTGATGTGATTATCCATCTATCGTCTTCTGAAGCTCCTATGTATTCATATGCTAATTGGTTGTCATCTGGCGAAAATGTGAATTCTTGGGCTTCTCTTGGAAGCGTTGCTTGCTGGCCTGTTTCAAAATTATAATATATGTTTGATTTGTCTGGAAATTCTAATATTGCTGTGTCTCCGTTATGGGACCAGGCAGCGCTTTCTACTGATCTGAATATTTCGTCTGAAAGAAGCGATGGGTTTGAGCCCGGGGTTACGCGGTAGAATTTCTCGTCTCGCCAGTCGTAATAGTTAAAATTGCCTGATGAGGTCATTGCGCTGAAGTCCGCGCGCGTTGGCGTGATTTGCTTGGCTAGAGTTCTTGAGCCGGACGCGACTATGTCTGGGCCTGGCGCTTGGGGCGTTTCTTCTGGTACTAGGGTTGATGGGCGTTGAGTGGTGTCAATGACTTGTCCGCCTGGACCTTCTTGGGTCTTGGGTAGTTGTCCTTGTTCTTGTGTTTGCGTGGTTCTGCCCGGAATATAGCTTTGGCTTGGGGCTTTGAAGAATAACGCCCAAATTATCCAGGCCATGATTAAAACTATGGCGATAAAGCCGAGGATTTTTAGGATTAGTTTTGTGCGGTCGGACATAATTTTATTTTAAAACAATCTTTTTTTTATTTTGCAAAAAGTTATCTTTAGAAACAATGTTTCTGCCAATTTTACGTTCAATCTGTTTTCTCGCTCCCCCTGCTATCTGTCCGCCAACTCGAGCGTCGTCTTTAAGCCTAGGCACACCGCGCGAATCTTTTGTGCGATGTATTTCAGTAGTTGTTCTTTCTGAAAGCATGGTTAAAATCAATTCAAAATCATCCATATGGTCGCGCAGATTTTCTAGCTTTAATCCTTTTAATTTTTTGTATTCTGATGGAATAATCCCAAAACACGCTTTACTAATCTCCGCGGTTAAAATTTCATAATCTTTTTCTTGCTCTGCGCCGCGATTTTTCCACTCATCTGTCAAATCTTTTCGTACTGCTATTGAACGCACCCGTTTGTCTATCCAATCTTTTGGATATCCTTTTTTTTCATACAAATTTCTCATACGATCCATGGCCAATTCCGGATTCTGGATTTCATCTACGCGCTCTTTGCCGACCGCGGCCAGCCAACGCTTGAATGGCTCTGCTTTTTTGGATGGAATTGATTGGATAATTCGAAATATTCCTTCTAAATTTGCGCAATTCATCCTTTGTTTGCCTCCTTTTGTTTCAATTTCAAGGGTATGGACAATTTGTCCATACCCTTTGGATAATTCTTGGTCTCTGCGACGCATTTTATTGATATAATCTTTCACATTCGCGCTATCAATAAGCGCCAAAACCACATCTTCCACTGCAAAATGCCACTGTTTTTTATATAAAACGCGTCGTACTTCTTTCTGCTCAAAAATCGCGATTTTAGTTGTTTGTTTTTGCTTATTTTTCATTCTATAAAGCTGAGAATTTTTAGGATTAATTTTGTACGGTCGGACATAATTTTATTTTAAAACAATCTTTTTTTTATTAAAAACGACTCCTGACACCGTTTTTCCTCTTTTTGTCTTCTTTTGTGATAAAGGAAAATGGGTCATGTCCCCATTATCTCCATTATCTTTATCCATTATCTTTATCCCTAATCATAGCTGGAGGCTTCTGACAAATCTATATTTAGTTCATAACCTCCATTCAAATCATTAAAGCTAATCAAACTATTTAAAGACATCTCTTTATATATTTTACGATCCTTGCCTGTATAAAATGTATCATCCCATTGACCTAGTTCATCATTAACTAAAATTTTTAAATAGTAACCCAAAATTTTATCAGCAGCCCTTATACACCTATCACCCGCAAAACCATCTGGTCTGGGTACTCTATAAAAACCTGGTTTACTGCGAAAAGTTTGCTCTGATATAGATGTCTTTTCACCTCCTGTGCAATATCTGACAAGCTCAATTTTCTCTAAATATCTATCACTCCATGGAATAAGCTGAATAGGAGGCATGATAATATCTCCATATACCACGGCATTTAGACAAACATTGGCAACACACACATCATCACCAGTACAATAATCCCCAGTACAATCATATACTTGCTCTAATTTTCCGGTTGCTCTATTTATCGCATACACTTCATGTTTTCGTCCGCAATATGCATATTCCCGACCTCCGTTTACTAGCTTATCCGGATAATTACCTTTTTCGTATATTTTTAAATCAGCACCACTATCTTCCTTCTTTTTTAACTCAAGGCTATTGGCGCATGTCTCCCCAATTTCATAATCAAACCTCCCTACCGGATCCACTTTTGGCAACCGCAACGCCACTAACCGCGGAGTTATA
>Ga0210050_1004052_pt1 | contig 12486 bp, 8 predicted proteins | sample CryGey132114_all_FD_185463 | JGI IMG/M metagenome (GOLD analysis project Ga0210050, IMG submission 185463) | Groundwater microbial communities from aquifer - Crystal Geyser CG22_combo_CG10-13_8/21/14_all (SPAdes) (version 2) | ecosystem: Environmental > Aquatic > Deep subsurface > Groundwater ...
TTAGAGTTGCACCAAAATTATCAAATAATTCTTGCTGTAAACCAATTTCATACATAATTGTTTGCTGAGGTTTTAAGTCAGTATTACCAATTGTATTACCAATATTTTCTGGGAAATCACCAGTTAATGGAATTCTAAAATTTGGATTTCTATAAAGATATTCAAACGGTGGTATTTGGAAAAAATGGCCATAACTTATATGAATTGCACCTCTATCTGTTATTGGATAAGACAATCCAATTCTTGGACTTAATTGATATTTTGCTGATGCTTTAGAAACTAACGAATCAGGAAATGGTGAAGTGAGTTGATCAATTTCCGCAATTCTGTTTGGATTTTTCAAGTAATCACCATCTGGTTCAAAATAATCGAAACGTAAGCCTACATTCACTATAAGATAATCCAATTCTATTTTATCTTGTAAATATCCAGCAAATTGATATGGATTAGCATTATAAATATTAAAATTAAATGCGCCTGGCTCAGGTAAAGTTGGTTTAAAATCTGTTGAAACATCAATTACAATTTGGTAATCTTCGTATGATAAATCATGTTGCAAATATTCTAATCCAGCTTTGAACTGATGAATATTATTTGCTTGGAATGTAAAATCCATTTTACCAGAAAGTGTGGTAGTTGTATGATTGAAATGCCAATTTTCAGTTCCACCAGTTAGAAACGCGTTTCCACTTACATCTGCTTTTCTTTTTGGATCAACATATCTGCTGTCAAGAGGATTTTCAAACACATATTGATTATAGTCAGAAAGAAAGTATGACCCGACTAAATCAAGAAAAGCTGCATTACTAATTACATGAGTATAACTAATACTTCCAAGATAGCTTTTTTGGAATTTTTGATAATCTCCATCTGGGTTTAATTGATATTGATGATTATAATCTCGGTACTCATTATTTTGAATCATACCATTTAATACAATTCCTTTTCCAGAGCCGACATCAAAGGATAACTTACCTTGCATTGTATATCTTTGACTTGAATTCATTGGAACAAATTCATTATCGCCAGTAGAACCTATGTACCAATCTTCACTATCATTTGCTGAAAAATCAGAGGAGTCAGATGGATTAAATTTTCGTTTTCCATAAAGGTAACCTTCGTCATTTACATAGCGTCCTGATAAAAAGAATTTTACAAAACCATCGGTTCCAGGGATAGGACCACTAAAATTACCTTGAATATTATAATTATCAGTTGGAGAGATATGTTCAATATTTTGAAACAATTCAGATCTAGATGTAAAATAATCACTTAGATAGCCTGATATACTTCCCTCATATTTATTATTAGCAATTTTAGTGATTTGATTTACAACTCCAGACATTGCTTCACCGTATTCTGCATTAAAAGTACCAGTTAAAACTTGTATTTCCTCAATACTATTAACTTCAACTTCCATAGCTGAAGAACCAGAATAAACGTCATTAACAGCAATTCCATCTATTAAATATTTTACTTCATTACTTCTACCGCCTCTAAAATGTCCATCAATAACGCCAGCTTGAAGATTTACAACCGCACTAACATCATCCAAAGGCAGCATAGAAATATCATCACCACTAACTTTTGATTCCGTTGAGGTTAAGTCTTTGCGAACAATAGGTTTCGCAGCCGAAACTACAACATCTGATAATTGAATTGAATCTTCAAACAAATCAACATCTATTTTTGTTGTTTGATCTACAGAAACTCTAACTTCGCTTATTGTTTTGGTTGAATAACCAATCATAGAGATTCGTAATTGATATACACCCGGAGGTAAATTAATTATAAAGTAATTTCCTTCAAAATCAGCTGCAGCTCCATAGTTAGTACCTACAACAAAAATATTAGCTGCAATAAGGGGCTCATTATTCGTTCCATCAACTACTTTTCCTGCAATCTTGCCAGTAGTTCCTGCAAAAGCATAACTACCAATTAAAAAGAAGATAGAAAATGCTATTTTACAAATTTTATTTATCTTATTAGTGAACACCGAAAACACCTATTATTTATTACATGTTTAATTAATTATTAAATACAATTAGCAAATATCTATACAGCTGTTTATTTCTCACATCAGAACAGTAACCCAACTTCATGTGACCTTCTCAATTGTACATCACATAGAGAAGTTGGGTTAAATAATTTTAATTAAACCTATTAATAGTATTGGGGATACTAACTTCAGTATCCCCATTTGATACTATTTAAGTAATAGTAATTTTTTAGAAGCAACAAAGTTACCAGCTTCTATTCTGTAAAAATAAACTCCACTTGAAAGATTAGCAGCATTAAATTCAATGTTATATCTTCCAGCAGATTGTTGTTGATTTACAAGAGTTTTAACTTCTCTACCCAACATATCATAAACTCTCAATTTAACATTAGAAACTTCTTTAATTGAGTATTGAATTATTGTAGTTGGGTTAAAAGGATTTGGATAATTTTGTGATAATGAAAATGTATTAGGAATTGTATTATCACCATTAACTTCCGTAGGACTAATTACAGATATTTTTAAATTATCCATCCATACTGTTCCTTGGAATTGATTTAATGGATGTAATCTTACACTTATTGATGTTGCACCTTCTACTACTTCTATATCTTTGTAGAATGGCATCCAATCAAACGATGTTGCATTTGGGAATACAAATGGCATATCTGATGCCCAGAATTCTCCCCATCCTGCATTATTTCCTAATGTATTATGGAATATTGGTGTTAAGGCTACTGACCATTGATCTCCAACTGCGACTACTGAATCTGGGTGTAAATTTTCACCTTTTATCCATACACTTATTCTAATTATATCACCAACTTTAACATTTTGAAGAGAAGATACATCCATCATATCAGTAGAATATTCAACAGCTTTTAAAGGAGCTGCACCCGGAACTGCCATACCAATAGGATATTTTCTTGTTCCAACAAATCCATCTCCAAGTCCTTCTAAATCCTTAAACTTTAATGAGTATAAACCTTGATAGGCTGTTTCATCTGTTATTATTGTGTTCTCATAACCTTTGGTTAATTGTCCATCATTTCCACCATTAGGAGGCAACCAATAAAACCAACCCGTTGGTACACCTACCTGTGTGTTCCAGATTTGTCCTACCCAACCATCTCTGCCAGTAAAAACAAAATTATCTGTCCATACTGTACCAACTGCATCTTTTCCACCTACTACTCTTACTATGGTTTTATATGAATCTTCTGGTAAGGATATTTCACCTACAGTAGTTTCTTCTGTTATCCAACCTGCACTTGATGCTACACTTTGATCTATTTCTTTCTTCCATTCGCCAATAACACTTCCATCTTCTCTATAGAAGGTATAACTTGCAAACCATTTTGAATCATCATTGGATGGATTCGTATTTACATCCATGGTCTTATAACTAAAGCCCATTTGAATATCTACATCCTTAAAATGTCTTTCTGACCACAGATCTACCATGTTTTCTGATTCCCACATTGCGGCTTCTGAGGTTGCTGATTTATTTATCTTCAATGATCTCCCCATTGACATAAATTCATCCTTTGCCCAACTTAAACTTGAACCACTTGGCTCTGAACCTTTTGTCCAATATGCTGGTAATTCTTGCTCAAATGAGCCTATTTCATTTAGTTCTGGTGCTTCTAATTTTTCTACTGTTAAATTATCCATCCAAACAGTTCCTTGAAATTTACCTAATGGATGTAATCTTACACTTATCGATGTTGCACCTTCTACTACTTCAACATCTTTATAGAATGGCATCCAATCAAACGATGTTGCATTTGGGAATACAAATGGCATATCTGATGCCCATATCTGTCCCCAACCGTTTGTATTGCCTTCTCTATCATGGAATATTGGTGTTAATGATACTGACCATTGATCACCTGCAGTTATTGCTGAATCTGGTTGTAAATTTTCACCTTTTATCCATACAGTGATTCTCATTTTGTCACCTGGATTATAACCGGCTGTTGAATATTTTACTGTTCCAACAAATCCATCTCCAAGTCCTTCTAAATCCTTAAACTTTAATGAGTATAAACCTTGATAGGCTGTTTCATCTGTTATTATTGTGTTCTCATAACCTTTGGTTAATTGTCCATCATTTCCACCATTAGGAGGCAACCAATAAAACCAACCCGTTGGTACACCTACCTGTGTGTTCCAGATTTGTCCTACCCAACCATCTCTGCCAGTAAAAACAAAATTATCTGTCCATACTGTACCAACTGCATCTTTTCCACCTACTACTCTTACTATGGTTTTATATGAATCTTCTGGTAAGGATATTTCACCTACAGTAGTTTCTTCTGTTATCCAACCTGCACTTGATGCTACACTTTGATCTATTTCTTTCTTCCATTCGCCAATAACACTTCCATCTTCTCTATAGAAGGTATAACTTGCAAACCATTTTGAATCATCATTGGATGGATTCGTATTTACATCCATGGTCTTATAACTAAAGCCCATTTGAATATCTACATCCTTAAAATGTCTTTCTGACCACAGATCTACCATGTTTTCTGATTCCCACATTGCGGCTTCTGAGGTTGCTGATTTATTTATCTTCAATGATCTCCCCATTGACATAAATTCATCCTTTGCCCAACTTAAACTTGAACCACTTGGCTCTGAACCTTTTGTCCAATATGCTGGTAATTCTTGCTCAAATGAGCCTATAGTGTTTACATTATCTTGTGCTAATGAGACTACTCCTAGTGTAGTCAACAAAAACAAAAAGATAAAATGTAATTTGATTTGTTTCATAGAACCTCCGAGTTGATAATTAGTAAAATATACTTTTATTACGATATTTATAGAGTACTTATTTTTAGCTTTTTTTATTCATTAATTTGTTAAACCACATATAATTGGCTTAAAACATTCTAAACAATTTATTTTATATAATATTCAGAAGTTGAATTTCTTACTATAAGTTCAACTGGTACAATAATCTTTTTAGATGAAGTAATTTTATTATTAATTATTTCAATTAAATATTTTACAGCTTCAACCCCTAAATCAATTTTAGGAACTCTTATTGTTGTTAAATTTGGGTCAAGAAGTAAATTAGCCTCAACATCATCAAATCCTACTAAAGATATATCTTTTGGAACATAAATATTATTATCCTTAAAATATTGCATTGCTCCAATAGCCATTGCATCATTACATGCAAAAATGGCTGTTACATCATTATTTATTTCAACTAATAAGCGAGCAGAATCATAACCATTTTGTCTGTTAGGATATGGAGAATTGGTAATAATTATATTTTCATTAATTTTTATATCAGCTTTTTGTAAAGCTGATTTATATCCAATTAGTCTATCTGCAATACTTGGATGATTAATATCACCACCTAAGAAAGCAATATTTTTATGATTAAGATTCAACAAATGTTCAGTTGCAAGCATTCCACCTTGTATATTGTCAATTAATACAACTGGGTAATCAATGTCATTGCGGTAGAAGTCTACGCAAACGAGAGGTATTTTAAACTTTAATAATTCTGAAAGAAGTCCCGATGGTATTTTCCCAGCAATAATAATTCCGTCAACACTTCCTTCTAATACAAAACGTGGAATTTGCGCGCCTTCATTATAATCAGTTTTAACTGTTGCAAGTAAAACATAATATTCATTACGTCCTGCTTCAAATTCGGTTCCTAAAAATATTCTAGTATAAAATGGTTCAGTTCTCAAGAAATGGTCATCAGTAAGAATAAAACCCAGGTTTCCAGTTTTTTTATTAACCAGGGATTGTGCTGACTTGGAAGGGTAATAATTCAATACTTTAATTGCATTTAACACTTTTGTGCGGGTTGTTTTTGAGATTCTAGAATTATTATTTATAACAAGAGAAACAGTAGCAATTGAAACACTTGCTCGTTTTGCAACATCTTTTATTGTAATTCTAGCTTTTTCCATAGTCTCATCAATAAGTTAAACGTTTAACTTTTTTAAACTATGGAATTAATTACATTTTGTCAATATATTTTTAATTATTCTATAAGTCTTTATATTATAAACATTTATATAGTAGTAAATATATTTATATTTAGTTAAACGTTATATTTAATGAAGTATATTTTTAATATAGCTTAAAATATAAGTAATAACTTATTTATTGATTGGTAGGAGTTAAAACAATGTACTTAAATGTACCTCGCTTTAGCTCCTCAAAATGTCATCATAAATAGCAAACGTCAAAAGATAACTTTCAAACAAACAGTAAAACAAATAACCAAACTCAAACTCATTATTTTTGAATGAATCATGCATAAAAAAGAGTTTGGATATTAAACCTGGATAATGCAATAGGATTAAAATAAACAATTTTAGAAAAAGAACAATCAATATAGAAACGAACTTGCCCCGACTTACTCGGTCTTAGCGTTTGTACCCAAAAGGTTAAGTGAACAATAGTACAAACGCTTAGAGCGAGTTAGTCGAATATGCATTAATGCTTTTCTAATGCATATTTGGGGTTAAAAAGCCTTCAGAAAATGAAGGCTTTTTTGTATAATATTTAATTCAGAAATTAGAATTGAATATTCTTTTTTGTACGTTGTACATATTCGTAAACGAAAGGACTTGCAACAAATACAGATGAATAGGTACCAACAAGTATTCCAAAAGTTAATGCAAATGCAAAACCTCTTAAAACATCACCACCAAAAATAAGTAAAACCGCAACCACAAATAAAGTAGTTAAACTTGTAATAATTGTTCTTCGCATTGTACTATTAATTGCACTATTAATATTATCCTTAATTGAGGCAGTTTTATGAATTTTAATATTCTCTCTTATTCTATCAAACACAATAACAGTATCATTAATTGAATATCCAACAAGTGTTAAAAATGCGGCAACTACACTTATTGAAATTTCTAGATTAAGGTTTGGAATAACTCCGTGCAAAAGTGCAAAAACTCCCAGTGTAATTAAAACATCATGGAACAAAGCAACCACAGCACCAATAGCAAATACAAACTTAAATCTGAATCCTAAATAAATTAAAATTCCAAGTAAAGCAAGTACAACAGAAATTACTGAGTCTTGTTTTAGTTCGCTTCCAATTTTAGGACCAACATGGTCTTCCTTCTGAATAACAAAATGATTATCAGGCAATGTGGAGCGAAGTTCGCCTTCAATCCAATCAGCAATCCCTACACGGATTATTATATTGTTATCATCTAATCTACTTGTTTGATATCCATCATTTTGCAATTTGGTTTCAACTTTATTAGCAACACTAATTTCCGCAAACTTAAAAGTAACAGCATTAATAGCAGAATCAGAAACTGAAATTACTGCAGCGGGTTCATATCGCAAAATTGAATTTTTTATTTCTGCTATAACATCACTATAAACTTCTGCAGGTATGCTTTGCAATTCAGTTCTTAGTAAAATTCCAGATTCACCACCAAATGTTTTAACTTCTATATTGCCAAGACCTAATTGTTCCAAGTTATTTCTAATTTCCGAAATATTTATTGGGTCATCAAATTTTAAAGCTATGTCTGTACCACCTTTGAAGTCAATTCCAAACTCAAGACCACGAATAGCCAGACTTAATAATCCTAAAAGAATAAAAATACCAGAAATAACATAGGCAATTTTTCTTTTAGAGATAAAATCAATATTTAGATTTTCAAAAACTTTCATTATTTAATTCACTCCTTTAATTAACCTATATTTATTTTGTTGCCTTTGGCAACCAACATATCAAAAATTACTCTAGTTACAACAAAAGCACTAAATAAACTTGCAACTATACCAATCATAAGTGTTAATGCAAATCCTTGAATTGGTCCACTACCAAATTGATAAAGAATAATTCCAGTAAAAAATGTTGTAATGTTTGAGTCAAGAATTGCTGAATATGAGTTAGCAAATCCACTATCAACGGCTGCTTTTGATGTTTTGCCAGTTGTAAGTTCTTCTCTAATACGTTCAAAAATAATTACGTTTGCATCAACCGCCATACCAATTGTAAGAATAATACCAGCAATACCAGGCAATGTTAACGTAGCTTGAAATCCCGCAAGAACACCCATAATCATAATAACAGTTACGAAAAGAGCTAAATCTGAAATAACACCAGATTTTTTGTAATAAAAAATCATAAAAATAGCTACAAGGAAAAATCCTATCATAGTAGAATTGAAACCTTTATTAATCGAATCTTGTCCTAATGATGGTCCAACAGTTCTTTCTTCAATAATATCAACTGGAGCTGGGAGAGCACCTGCTTTAAGAACAATTTGTAGCAGTTTTGCTTCATTCATATCAGCCATACCAGTAATACGCGAACTTCCACCAGGAATTTTACCCTGAATTGTAGGAGCTGAATAAATAGCATTATCAAGAACAATAGCACATCTTTTATCAATGTTTGAACCAGTAATTCTAGCCCATTCTCTTGCACCTTCGCTGTTCATTTGCATTGTAACAATTGGCTCAGTAGTTTGTTGGTCAATGTTAGCCATAGCGTCAACAATCACACCACCAGTAAGTTCGGCCTCTTTGTTAACAAGATAAAGTCTAAAAATATTAACTCCTTCTTGCGATGTAAATGGTTTAGCATCAAATAAGAATTCAGCATTATCTGGAATAGCATTTTTAACTTCGGGTCTTCTTAAAAATGTAGTAACTTTATTTTTATCACTTTCTTTAACGTAAGCATCTGCATAAGGTGATTGAGGATTTATAATTGCAATAGAATAAAAAGGATGTTCTTTCGCAAATTGTTCTTCAGTTAAGTCACTGGTACTTGTGGTATCAATAACATTTGAAGAACTCGAATCAGATTCATTTTTAAAATTAGCTGCTAAAATTTCATCAATTCTATTCATTACTGGAATAGTAAAGTTAGATTCTTTAACAATCTTAAATTCTAATAAAGCACTGCCCTGTAAAAGTCTTTTTGCTTCTTCTTCTTTTGCAATACCAGGTAATTCAACAATAATTCTTCTTGAACCTTGTTTTTGAATATTTGGTTCAGAAACACCATATTGGTTAACTCTGTTATTAATAATTTCAATTGCACGAGTAACAGCATCGGATTCTTGCTCTTTTAATTTACTGATAATGTCGGCATCTTCTTCTCTAATTGAACCAAAATATCTGCTTAGTCTTTTCCCAGCTAAGGTTATTTTTGAAGCAAGAATTTCCACAACATCAGCATCAGAAACTTGTGCCTCTTTTGCTGCTGATTCTAAAAGAACTTTAAATTCATCATCTGGATCTTTTGCAAGTTTTTCAAGAAGTTTTGCAGTATTTACTTCCATTACTAAATACATACCACCTTGTAAATCGAGACCCAACTTCATCCTATTTTCTCTATTTTCTCTAATAGAAGGGTCAATAATCATTAAACTATCTTCTCTAATTTGAAGCAAATCGTTAAGTTCAGCTTCTGACATTGTAGGATTTGATTTTTGTAAATCCTCGGTAAGGAGAGAGAGCTCCTTCTTGATTTTATTGGTATTTTGAATATCAGCAAAAGTAGGGAATAGGAGGTAAATGCTGAATGCCAAGACTCCAATAATCATTAAAATTCTAAATCTAAATTCTTTCATTATTCATCTTAGTTTAGTTGGCAAAATAATTGAATAAAAAAAGACCATTTTGGTGGTCTTTTTTTATATTAAAAATTAGTCACGAACAACCCAAGTTTTAACAGAAGCTGTAACGTCGGCATAAATTTTTATTTTTATATCATAAATCCCAAGTGCTTTAATTGGCTCTTGAATATCAATTTTACGATGGTCAATTTCATAACCTTTTTCTTTAAGAGCTTCGGAAATCATTTTTGTTGTAACTGAACCAAAAAGTTTTTCATCTTCACCGACAGTAACAGGAATTGTGACTGAAACTTTTTCTAATTCAGCACTTAATTTATTTGCACTTTCAATATTTTTAGCTTCCTTTGTTGAAGCTTGTTTTTTTTCTTCTTCTAATGCTTTTAGGTTACTATCATTAGCAATTAGAGCAATTTGTCTTGGGAAAAGAAAATTTCTTGCAAAACCTTCTTTAACATTAACTAAATCACCAATTTGACCAAGTTGGTTAAAATTCTTTCTTAATATAACTTTCATCTCTTCTCTCCTATTTAACAGCTTCTGAAATAAAAGGCATAATTGCTATTTGACGCGCGCGTTTAATAGCCCTAACTAGTTCTCGGTGCTGCTTTGCACTTAATCCGGTAACTCTTTTTGGAATAATTTTACCTTGATCATTTATAAATTTCTGCAATTGTTTTGCATCTTTGTAATCAATGTATTCAGTGATTACTCTTTTTGATTTTTTTGTATTTGTTGTTCTCATTTTAAATATCCTCAAACTTATTAATCTTCATTTATGAGGTTAGATTCCTCATCAGTTAAGAATTTATCGAAAGAAATACCTTCAATTTCTAAATTGTCTTCAAAAAAAGACTCTTTACCATTTCCATTATTTTGTGAAAGTTTGTTCAAAAATTGAATTCTTTTTGCTTTAATTTCAACGATAGTTCTACTTTTATTATCTTCAGTCTTAAAAGTACGGCTTTGTAACTCACCATCTATTAATACTGCATTTCCTTTCTTAAGGTGATCTTTACAGCTTTCAGCCAGTTTATTCCAGGCAACAACACCAATATAACAAACATCTTCTTGCGATTGGTTATTACTATCTTTATAGCGTCGGTTTACAGCAACATGAAAATTAACAACAGGTGTATTATTAGAAGTTTCTCTAATAATAGGATCTTTAGTTAAATTGCCCACAATAATAACGCTATTAATTTCTGGCATTTTTAATTCAGCCATTATATTCTCTCCCTAACATAATGCATCTTATTCTTCGCTATCATTTGTCTCTGTTTCTTCAATAATATCATCAACAACTGGTTCTGCTTCTAAAATTGTGACTTCATTTTCAACAACTTCTTCTTGAACCTCAGATTTTCTTTTTTCAAGATATTCTAAGTCTTTTAATTCAAGTTTAATAGTTAAAAATCTTATCACGTTTTCATCAAGTCTTAAAGTTCTTTCAAATTTTGTGATATATTCGCGTGGTGAAGTAAAGCGATAGATAATATAGTATCCACTTTTACCCTTTTTAATAGGATAAGCTAAACGTTTGCGTCCCCATTTTTCGATGTCTGTTATTTCAACACCGTTAGCAGACATTTGTTCTTCAATAGAAGTTAAAATTGAGTCAATCTGTTGGTCTTCGAGTGTGGCATTAAAAATAATAACACTCTCATAATGATTTGTTTTCATTATGGGTCACCTCCCTTTGGTCTTAGGCCTTCCATTTTAAATTTTTAATGAAAAGCAGGGTTAATAAAAAATATAAGACGTAAATATAATACTATTTAATGAGTGGTGCAATAACAAGTGAAACCACTGCCATTAACTTAATCAAAATATTAAGAGATGGTCCTGATGTATCTTTAAAAGGATCGCCAACAGTATCTCCAACAACTGCAGCTTTGTGTGCATCCGATCCTTTTGTGTATGTAAAACCATCACTTTTAAATCCACTTTCAATTAGTTTTTTTGCATTATCCCATGCACCACCAGCATTGGATTGAAAAATTGCCATTAAAACACCACTTGCAGTTACACCAGATAACAGTCCGGCAAGCATTTCTTTGCTAATAAAACCTACAACTACAGGAACAGTTACTGCCATTAATCCTGGAAGAATCATTTCTCTAATTGCAGCTTTTGTTGAAATTTCAACACATTTTGAATATTCTGCAACAGCTGTTCCTTCGCGCAAACCTTTAATTTCTCTAAATTGCCTCCCAACTTCAATAATCATTTCTTTAGCTGCACGTCCAACAGCGTTCATTGATAGCGCCGAAAATACAAATGGAAGCATTGCACCAATTAATAATCCACCCATAATAACTGGTTTAGCTAAATCAATTACTGCAATTTCTGCTTGAATCATAAATGCCGAAAATAAAGCCAAAGCGGTTAATGCAGCTGAACCAATTGCAAAACCTTTTCCTATTGCAGCAGTTGTATTACCAACAGCATCTAATTTGTCAGTTCTTTCGCGTACTTCTTTTGGAAGTTCAGCCATCTCAGCTATTCCACCAGCATTGTCTGAAATAGGCCCGTAAGCATCAACGGCAAGTTGAATTCCAGTGGTCGATAACATTCCGAAAGCTGCAATAGCAATACCATAAAGATTAGCAAACTCAAAGGCGCCAATAATTGCAAAAGCAATAACTAATATTGGAATAGCAGTTGACATCATACCAATACCTAATCCTGAAATAATATTTGTTGCAGGACCAGTAATTGACTGACTTGCTATTTGATGAACTGGTTTAAAATCGGTTCCTGTATAATATTCAGTTATTAGTCCAATTATTGTTCCAGATATAACACCAATTAGTGTAGCAATAAAAACGCCATTACTTGTATATACGAAATCATTATAAGTCCAAGTTTCTGGTAAAAAATATT
>Ga0210050_1004058_pt1 | contig 12477 bp, 8 predicted proteins | sample CryGey132114_all_FD_185463 | JGI IMG/M metagenome (GOLD analysis project Ga0210050, IMG submission 185463) | Groundwater microbial communities from aquifer - Crystal Geyser CG22_combo_CG10-13_8/21/14_all (SPAdes) (version 2) | ecosystem: Environmental > Aquatic > Deep subsurface > Groundwater ...
AAATCCCTCAACACAGACCCTTTCTAATCGCATATTAAATTTAAGGTTATAAATTTTTGAATGTCATAAAAATTTTGATTACATTTAAAAATTTGTGTATCTGATTTTGTCTTTGACATCAACATTATAACAACAATTGTTGTAGTTATGTTCTTTTATGTTCTTTTTTATTTTTATTTTTTTATTTATTTAATTATATTTAAATTTCTAATTATTTATTTAATTATTTTATTTATTTATTTTATTTATTTATATGAATTCCAAATTATATAATATCATTAAAGTTAAATTCATAACTTATTAATTAATAACATAAGAAACATAATTTATTTCAAAATTTAAAAATATAACTAAAAAAAGTAAAATGGGGTTGCAAACACAAATATACTTTACAGATGAGGAATCATTAAAAACACACGAAGCATGGGGTAAGGCGTTAAAGGACTTTGGTAAAGAGGGAGCACAATATGCATTATCACAATTTATCAAAGAGGTGTTTTTTTTCGTTATAAAGGACGAAGAAACAAAACTTAAAGAATTTATAAAAACACAAAAACCAAGACAATAATTATACTTCACAACTTTGTAGATTGAGCTTTTTAAATTTTCGACTTGTGTTTTTGTTTTAATTCAACAATTGCATAATTTCGTTTTAAAAGTGATACATTATTGTGTTTTTTTAAAACAAAGTTTTGAAAATCTCCGAATGATAGTGAGGTGATTTTCAAATAAACAAATTATTTGAAAATATTTGAACAAAGTGAAATTATATTTAATAAACACTCAATTTTTGGCGTTGCGCAGTATAACAACAAATTTACTGATTTCAGGGAAAGCAGGAATTAATGCATGAGTATATTATTAACCATTAACCATCATTATGGACCATCCGAATAAATATATACTTAACAATAAAATAATAAACAAATTTTGAAAATGGAACCATTTATTTATGGAAACAGTGAAGATATATTTAAAATGGGAAGAGAAAGCAGTAATGAAAATATAAAACAACAAAGAAGTACAATTTTAGGAGCTGAAGGTGTATCAGTTGAAAACCCAAAAATATGCGTAGTTGGTGTTGGAGGTGGAGGATGCAATACTATTAGAAGATTGTCTGAAATGAGGGTTACACATGAGGTTGAGCTGATAGCAATGAATACCGACGTAAAACAATTGCGGATGACAGAGAATGTAAGAATAAAAAAAATTTTAATAGGTGCAAAATTAACTGGGGGGCAAGGTGCAGGAGGTTATCCTACTGTCGGTGAAGAAGCAGCAGTAGCAAGCAATCAGGATATTGCACAGGCACTTGAAGGGGCACGAATCGTATTCGTCTCTGCAGGTATGGGTGGAGGAACAGGAACCGGTGGAGCGCCAATAGTAGCAAAAATTGCAAGAGATAAGGGGGCAATAGTTATTAGTGTTATAACATTTCCCTTCAGACTTGAGCGTGCAAGAGTTGTAAAGGCAAGAGAAGGTATTGAAAAGTTAAAGGAGGTCTCACATACAGTCATTGTTTTGGACAATAATTTATTAGTTCAGTACGCACCAAATTTACCAATGGACGAAGCATTTAAAATTGCTGATGATGTTATCGGAAAGGCAATAGACGGGATAACACATTCTATACTTATTCCAAGTTTGATAAATCTTGATCTTGCTGATTTTATGACAATAATGAAAACAGGTGGAATTGCAATGATAAGTGTGGGTCAGGGGGCAGGTCCAAAGAAGGTGGAGGAAGCAGTAGCAGCAGTTAGAAATCAGCCTCTGTTGGAAGTTGATACTATGGGTGCAACAGGTGCTTTGATTCATATTACTGGTGGATCAACGCTTTCGTTGAATGATGCAAATAAAGCAGGAGATATGCTTACTGAGAATGTAAGTCAAAATGCTCCTGTGATATGGGGTGCAAGAGTAAATGAAAAAATGGGGGATAAAGTGGAGATTGTTTTAATTATAACAGGAATAAAGAGCAATCTCTTGTCCGGAGGAAGCAATGTTTCAATGGAGGGAGGCAAGATTAATGTACAATCTCAACCAACACAGCAACAGCAATTCCAACCGCAACAAACACAGCAAAAGAGAGTATATGAACCAACATGGCCAGCAGGCAGGTATGGCGGAACCTCACAGACAGAACAACAACCAGTTTATACTCAACCACCGCAGGGATATGAAGTTCAGCAACCACCACAGAGATATGGAGTTCAGCAACCACCACAGGGATATGAAGTTCAGCAACCTCATCCGGATTATGCACAACCGTCAAAACCACAATCAAGACAAAGGCCGATTTTAATTGAAGATACAGAAGCATTTGCGAGAGAACAGGAAGAGTTGAAAAATATTATGGGTGCAGAAGGTATTAAACTTGAGGATCCAAAAATTGTTGTGGTAGGTGTTGGCGGAGGAGGAGGTAATAGTATTACTCGTCTTTCAGAAGCAGGACTTTCTAAAACATGTTTGAGAAGTACCAGGCTGGTTGCTATAAATACAGATAAAAGAGCACTAGTTGAGATGGTCAAAGAAGACAAAGTACCGATTTCAAAAGTATTGATAGGAGGAAAGATGACAAGAGGCATGGGAGCTGGCGGTTATCCAGATGTTGGTGAAAAAGCAGCAGAGGAATCATTTAATCTTTTACAGCAGGCAATTGGAAAGCCACAACTTGTGTTTTTGGGAATGGGTATGGGAGGCGGAACAGGAACCGGTGCGGGACCTGTAGTAGCCAAGATAGCAAAACAGGCAGGCGCAATTGTTGTGGGAATTGTAACCTATCCGTTTAATCTTGAAAGGGCAAGACAAGATAAGGCAAAAAAAGGGATAGAACGGCTGATGCAATACTGCGATACTGTTGTTGTAATAGACAATGAGAAATTGCGTGCCGCAGCGCCAAATATGCCTATGAATGAGGCATTTATGTTTGCAGACAAAGTAATCCAGGATGCTGTTCAGGGTATTACCGAAACCATTATGGTACCAAGTTTAATAAATCTTGACTTTGCAGATATAAAATCAACGATGGGAAATAAAGAAATTTCTCTGATTTGTGTCGGTGAAGGTGAGGGTCCAGATAAAGTTAAGCAGGCAATTGTGTCAACATTTAACAAGCCTTTGCTTGATGTGAATTATGGTGATATCAACGGCGCATTAATTCACATAACAGGCGGAATGAATATGACATTAGATGAAGCACACACTATTGGAGAGGGCATAAGCAAAGGTGTTAAAAAGAATGCTAATGTTGTATGGGGTGCAAGAATTGACCAAAAACTCGGGGACAAAATTAAAGTTGTAGCAATACTTACTGGTGTAAAAGGAAAGAGCATTCCAGTTGAAGGAGGAAAAAACAGTAGATACATCTCTTCAACACCAAGTATTTTTGATGATATGGGAATAACATACTTATAAGAACCGTAAGAAATAGCAAATATAAAAGCAGCAAAACAAAAAAATTTATTTTTTTATTTTTTTATTTTTTTATTTTTTTAAATCAACATATCAATTAACATATTAGTATAAATAAAACCAACAACATTAAATTAAATTTATAAAATGGAGGAAGAAATATTTAAAGGACAAGAAATAATTGGAGATATTGGAGCTTATGCTGTTCCAAAAATTATGGTAGTTGGTGTAGGTGGTGCAGGAAGTAATAATGTTGAAAGATTAGCAAACGCTGGTCTTGGAAATGAAGGAGTAAAGTTAATAGCAACAAATACCGACAAGGTCCACTTAATGAATTTAAAAGGAAATATGACCCGAATTTTGATTGGAGCAAAGACAACAGGTGGAATGGGTGCAGGAGGATTTCCTAATATAGGAGAAGCAGCAGCCATAGAAAGCAACCAGTTACTTTCCCAGCAGATGGAAGGAGTTGATTTATTATTTTTGACTGCTGGAATGGGTGGAGGAACAGGAACCGGTGCAGCACCAATAATAGCAAAAATTGCAAAAGATATTGGTGCTTTGGTTGTTGCAATTGTAACATTTCCCTTTAAATTAGAAAGAGCAAGAACACAAAAAGGAATAAAAGGAATAGCAAAACTGAGAGAGTATGCAGACACAGTTGTTATAATAGATAACAATAAACTTTTGGAATTTGCCCCGAATATGCCAATTAATGATGCATTTGCAACTGCGGATATGATAACCTTTACTTCTGTTAGGGGAATCTCAAAGACAGTTTTAGAACCAAGTTTGATTAATCTGGACTTTGCAGATCTTAAAGCAATTATGACTAATGGCGATATTTCAACAATAAGTGTTGGACGGGGAGCAGGTCCTGATAAGATCAAACAGGCAGCAGAGGGGGTTTTATATCATCCTCTTTTAGATATGGAAATCAGCAAAGGACGGGGAGCGTTAATTCATATAACCGGAGGGCCAAATACAAGTTTAAACGATGTTACAAAAGTAGGAGAACTTATAACCAAAAATTTCCCGCATGATGCAGATATAGTATTTGGAGCAAGAGTTGAACAGGGAAGGGGTGACGAGTTAGAAGCAATAGCAATTTTGGTAGGTATTTCAGCGCCGGCTATACTTAAAGGTCAGTCGTTCCAGAAACAAAAAATTTATGGAAAAGGAGATATAAGGATGATATAGAAATATGCAGAATATTATGTGGTTAATAATTGAATTTAAATTTTTTATTTTATATTTTTAATTTTTTATTTTATCTTCCTGTTTTTATTAATTTTATTTCTTTTTTCATCACTGTTTTTATTTCTTTTGTAACTGTTCAGCCGTCAAAAAAATCACAAATAAATTTTTAATTTTTACACCCACTTTGTTCGGAGATTTAAAATTTCTAACAAAATTTAAAATAAGATTTAAAATTTTACAGATTTTCAGCATTTCAAAAATCCCCAAGATTTTTTAAAGATTGAAATCAAAGGTTTTAGTATTTCAAAATTTCATTTTGAAAATACGCTCACTTCGTTCGTGTCTTTTCAAATTCTCTACGAATTTGAAAATCACCTCGCAGTTGCTCGGAGATTTGAAAATCCTTTTGGATTTTAAAATAAGTTCGCTTCGCTCTCATTTAAAAATTCCGTAAATTTTTAAAGATTGAAAATCTTGTAGATTTTTAGTATTTTAAAATCTTGTAGATTTTTAAAGATTGAAACCGAAGGTTTTAGTATTTAAAAAATCCCACAGATTTTTTAAAGATTGAAAATCTCAAAGATTTTCAGTATATTTTCAAAACTTTGCGTTTTGAAAATACGCTCACTTCGTTCGTGTCTTTTCAAATTCTCTGCGAATTTGAAAATCACCTCGCAGTTGCTCGGAGATTTTAAAATACCCTCTGAATATTTACTTTTTTTATTTGTAATTATTCAGCCCTGCGTGAAATTTAAAATTTTCGCAATTTGCGAATGAAATGGAAAAATACACAAACGAAGTGATTATAGGTGGAACTTTAAGATTAATAAAATTTTCATTTGTAAATTTTTAACGCCCTCTGAGTAGTTACTTTTATTTTTTTATTTTCTTTCATAATTCATAAGTTCTATTTTATAACAAAAATTAAAATGGCAAAGATAAAAATAGGTATAAACGGATTCGGAAGGATTGGAAGGATGATTTTCAGGGCAGGAATGGGTGAAGAAAATAAAAATGATGTTGAATTTGTGGCCGCAAATGATTTAACTGATGCAAAAACACTTGCGCATCTGCTTAAATATGATTCTGTGCACGGAAAATTTAAAGGTGAAGTAAGTGTTGATAAAAATTCCTTAATAATAGACGGGCAACGGCTGAATGTATTTGCAGAGAAGGATCCTGCGAGTATAAACTGGGATAAGTATGATGTTGATGTAGTAATAGAATCAACAGGAAGATTTACGAAAAGAGAGGATGCAGCAAAGCATTTGGCTCATACAAAAAAAGTTATTGTTTCAGCACCGTCTCCAAATGCAGATGCTACGATTGTTATGGGAGTTAATGAGGATATGTACAATCCAGAAAAGCATGATATCCTTTCAAATGCATCCTGTACAACAAACTGTCTTGCTCCTGTGGCAAAAATTTTGCTAGAAAATTTCGGAATAAAAAAGGGCTTTATGACAACTATTCATGCATATACGAATGACCAGATTATATTAGACACTGTTCATAAGGACTTAAGAAGGGCAAGAGCAGCAGGGCTTTCAATGATTCCAACAACAACCGGAGCAGCTAAAGCAATTGGTTCGGTAATTCCTGAATTGTCCGGAAAGATGGATGGATTTGCTTTAAGAGTTCCTACACCTGATGTGTCAATCGTGGATTTGGTAGTTGTTACTGAAAAGGAGACAAATACAAAAGAGGTTAATGAGAAATTTATTAATGCATCAAAAAATGAACTTAAAGGAATATTGGCTGCATCCAGCGAACCGCTAGTTTCAGTTGATTATATAGGAAATCCGTATTCAGCAATAGTTGACCTCGCACTGACAAATGTTAACGGAAATTTAGTTAAGGTTTTGGCGTGGTATGATAATGAATGGGGATATTCAAACCGTATGATTGATTTGGCAAAATTTATCAGCAATAAGAAATAAAATTAAAATCTGATTATGGATTTTCTGAAAATTTTGGAAAAATATAAAGAAAAGGTATTTGACCGGCTAATAAAGGAGATTCCGCAACAGGAATCCGCCAGGCATTATGACCTTTTAAGAGAGTATCCACTACGAAAAGGAAAATATCTGCGTCCGTTTCTGGTTTTAGCTACTAATGAAATGTTTGGGGGGAATACAGACAAAGCACTGAATACCGCTGTTGCAATGCAGTTGAGCGAAGAATGGATTTTAATTCACGATGACATTGAAGATGACTCTGATATACGGAGGGGTAAACCAGCCATGCATAAAATTTACGGAATCCCGATTGCTGTTAATGTCGGTGATGCATTATACTTAATAATGATGAATGTGCTCAGGAAAAACAGGGAAATTTTAGGCGACGATATGACTTTTGAAATAATAGATATTATGTACAACTCACTTGAAAGGACTGCTGCTGGACAGTATCTGGAAATTTACTGGACCGAGAATGTCAAGGAGGACTTTTCCGATGATGACTTTTATAAGATTGTTGAAGGAAAAACATGCCTTTATTCAATTATAACTCCTATGATTTTGGGCGCAAGAATTGCAGGGGTTGATGTAGAACAACTAAAATTTATTCAGCCATTCGGTGATGCAATCGGCAAGGCATTTCAGATACAGGATGATGTTTTAAATTTAACCGGGGATGAAAAAATTTACGGAAAAGAGATTGCAGGCGACATACAGGAAGGAAAATTAACTTTAATGTTTGCCAATGTTATAAGAAACTGCACTGCGGATGAGAAAAAGAAGGTGATAGAAATATACTATAAGAAAAGAACAGATAAGACGAATGATGATGTGAAATATGTTTTAAATTTAATGAACAAATACAAGTCCATTGATTATGCAAGGGAAAAGGCGAATGAATTTGCAAACAAAGCAAGGGAAATTTTTGTGGGAGCAACTGCTGATATCAATAACGAAAGCAAAGATGCAATGATAAATTTAATTGATTTTATAATCACGAGAAAGGTATAAAAGATTTATTTGGCACTCTATCGTTCAACCGTTTATATAACCTTCAGAATAACTTCATCTGTTTTTCCATTCCTTTTAATTCGTCTTTACTATAATCCAATGCCTCCATAATTCTCATAACCGCTGGCAAAATCTGATTGTCAATATAATAGTTTGCATCATAATTTCCTTCTTCAACGAGTTCTGCTATCATTGTTTTTTCGTTTATTTCCTTTCCGTTCTTTGTTACAATATAAGCGATAATGTCCCCTTCTTCAAAATTTATTCCTTTATTCATTGCCCTTTTAACAGCAGTAACATGCGGCTCTTTCTTTTGAATATATGAATCAACACTTCTCGTTAATTTTGTGTATATTGCCAGATCTTCTTTCCCGACATTGCCTTCCTTTATATCCTTTATTTTTTTCCTGACAAAGTCAACAGCTTTTTTAATATTTTTTTCCTTTAAAATAAGCATCAAGACCTCTTTTTGTGCACCTTTTGCAATATTTGACCAGTCTCTTCTCTTTGTTTCTAATCCCTTAACAATTAGTCTGCCATCTTCTTCCATTAGGGCATACCTCTTCTTTGTTATAAATATTCCAGTGTGATAGAAACCCTGAAGGTCAAGTTCCATCATTCCGGGCAGAGAGTTGTTTATAAATTTTAAAAATTTATTTGCATCGGTTAAAAGTTCATCCTTACCTTTATTTGCTTTTGTTAGAAATATACTGTCCGTGTTATGAACAAGAATCATCCCCTCGGCATCAACAAAATTATGAGTCCCTTCAACCTCTAAATCATAAACATATTTTTCATTTGGCATTTCTTCTATTGAGGTTATTTCTGCCAGGCAAAAATTACCTTTTGAATCCTTTGCTGACTGCAGACGAATATTTTTACCGTGTTTTAATGTCTTAAAAAGGAAGTCCAGGCCCGCTGCCAGTTCTTTACTTTTTGCTGAGAACTCTATAAAAGGAGTGACATATCTTTTGTCTTTTTTTAAATTTCCATCCCCGTTAAGGTACCCCTTTATAAAAGATTTTCTTAATGTTTCTTCAGCAGTGAATATAAACCAAGGAACCTTTTTGGATTCGTTGACATTTCCCGCATTAAATCCATACTGAAATAGGGCTATTACAGGCATACTTGAAATCCGGCAATAAAACATTTTTTTATTAATCCTTTTATCATAATCCTTAATAATTTTTGTAGAAGTTCCGGTTTTCGTATCTAATATTGATTTTACTTTTTTGATAAGCTCTTTATTTTGTCCCCCAAAAGACAAAATACATTTTCTCCCTGATTTGGTTAAAACATCAGATACAGAACCATTGGCACAATAAAAACCCAAAAGCCAAGCGAGATTCTTATCAAGTGTCCAATATCTTGGAATTTTCCGGGTTTTTGCATTTTTTCCGCCAACCCACACATGAAATGAGAGATGTACATTATCAGAATAAAGAACAAGTTCTTTTGAATATTCGCCCATATCTATTTCCACAATATCAAAGATGTATCCTTCCTTATATTTTACATTTATTTTTGGATTTGTTAATGAAATGAGTTTGTCTCCTTTTTTGAGATTATTCGCATCAACGAGACAAATATCTTTGGTTTTATCATTGAAGGAGTATACAGAATGTTGTGGGGTTACGATCGTTGATCCATATTTTGTAATTATTTTTAGTAATTTGCCATTATACTCGTGGCGTATGACCCTCTTTACCGGTTTAAAAACGACTTTTTTATTTTTATCCATCGCAAGAGTAGAAATTCCACTAATGCATTTATATTCTTTATCTTTATATTTATCATAAAGTTCACCTATCTTTACAGGCATGATATCCTTATTATTAAATTTAATAAAAATGTATCTGTCATAGGGTAAACTGTCGCCGTAAATAACCTTAAAATTTACCCTTCTCGCTTCATCCATAACCTGCTGAATATATTTTCTTCCATAAGCAGTAACTGATTCCGCGCATTCTTTTGAATACCATCGTGCACGCGCAAATCCCATATACCCGTAAGCAGAGTTCACTAAAATTTTCAAGGCCTGCTGCTGAACATCTAAAATTTTCTTTTTTTCTAATTTTTCCTCATTTTTCATCAGATTTTTCAATTCAATCCTTCGCTCAACCAATGACCTCAGCACTTCGGGAATAAAACCAATCTTCTTTTTACAGAACCAGAAGGTTGAATTATTGATGGAAATTTTGTTATCATTCTCGTTTTCACAACACAGACAATTTATTGTCATCGGGTCAATATTAAGGGAAATTATAATACTTGGATACAAACTTCTAAAATCAAAAACAACAATATTGTTATGCAGGCCCTTTTCCGGTTCCAAAACAAAACCACCTGCATAAGTTTCTTCTTCAGGATTTAAAGAGGTGTTCCGTTTATTTGGAATCAGTAAATTTTTTTCATAACTCTTTTTCATCAGTAAATGCTCTACTCTCATCCCGCTTCCCATACGGGTTGTTTTCTGTAAAGGTAGTCCTGTGAGGTGGGATAATTCAAAATATAAAGGCAGCAGGGAAAGTGCTATTTCAAGTGCTATTTCAGAGTCCTTTAAAGAATATTTAAAAAATTTATCTAAATTTTCCCTACATGTTTCGTTTTTTCCTGCGTCATTCCAGATTTCATAAATTTTTGCTTTATCTAAGTCCTCCTTGCCTTTTTTACCATAAATTTCATAATATACATTATTTAAGTCGTATTTTGGCAAACTAAAAAGTTGCCTCGCAATTGGAAACAGGTCAATATGCGGCAGCCCGTCAATGAACGCTGCCACAGATATTCCGCTTTTTTCAAACTTTAATTGTTTTTCAACGCCGTCAAATTTTCCAAAACTGATGGGGCTTAGAAATTTTAAAATTTTTGCCCTTTCCTGCAAATACTTAAAATCATAGTTGTCCCCGTTGTAGGAAACCAGAATATCAATGTCTCTATCTCTTATTGTCTGTCCAAATTTCCTGAGCATGCCGGATTCACTTTCACAGCTTTCAACAAAATCATGCCCTGATTTTTTCCATGTCCAGACCTTTTTATAAGTATAAGTGTTTTTGACATGACCATTTCCTAAAATGCCTTCAACATAACTTATTGCTAAAATTGGATCTGTGTTTGGCCGTGAGGCAATCTTCGGATTATATGTTTCTATATCAAAAGCACCAATTATTAAATTTTTATCGCTTTCCAGAAAGGTCTTATTTTTATCTATGATGTATCTTTCGGTAAAAGGGATATTTGCTTCATAAATTTCTTTACAGTCGGGCAATGTTCTTATGACTCCTCTTATATTTTTTATATCGGAAGGTAAATTTACATAAATTTTTATGATCATGACTTCATAGTTCTGGTAAAATTTTTTTACCCTTTCGGTTTTTGTTATTGCTGCTAAATTTTGCTGTTTTATAGCGTCTTCAAGTTTTTCAATATCCTCTTTTGGAACAGCATAAAAATAAGGTGTAAAGTTCCAAATATATGCAACTTCTTTCCTTCCATTTTTTCCATCAAAATTTCCTTCATTTATTCCCTCAGTCCCTTCCTGCTCATCCGAAATTTTGTAAAACAGCCGTATTATAGGAGCGTTATTTTCAATTATATAGTCAATGTCAAGTAAAGTTTTCATGTAAAAATTTATAACCTTTATTATAACCTTTATTATAACCTTTATTTAAAATTTCATTAATAAAATTTAATTAACAAATTTAATTAACAAATTTAATTAACAAATTTAATTAACAATTAAAAGAAAAAAAATAGTAAAAATGATACGATTATAAATCTTACCACTTCAAAAAATTACAAATTTTTTAAAATGATGACAAAAGAAAAAATTCAGAACTATCTTTCAGAAAAATTTAAATCAGCGAATGTTTTGGATGTTAAGGAATTAGGTTCAGGGGTTCACGGAACAGGATATTTAATAAAATTTATTGCTGATGAAAACGGAAGGAAGGTAGAAAAACGACTCGTAATGAAGGGGCTGGAAGGGCTAAATTTCGGACACGATTATGCGTGTGACAGGGCACAGGTTCTGCTGCTTGCAAACGCGTGTTACAACAAACTGCCAAATCATGTTAAAGCAACAGATGTTGTCGGAGAAAGTAAAGACGCATTAATTTCACTCGGGAATGCACACGAATTCTATTTATTGATGGAAGAGGCAAAAGGAGAAAGTTATTTTGAGGACTTAAACAAAATTTTTCAAAAGGGAATTGATGATAAAGACAGAGAAAAGGCAAAATTTTTGGCAAAATTTCTGGCAGGCATACACAAAAAAGCAAATTTTAGTAAAGAGGTTGCGAGGTCTTTATACCGAAGGAAGATAAGAGATACTATTGGGCACGGAGAATGTCTGATGGGGGTGATTGACATATATGAAAAGGAAAATTTTTTAGGAATAAATTTAACAGACATAGTATGTAAAGCCGTTGAAAGATGGGGAAAGTTCAAGGACAAATCTGAAAGATTGGCGGTTATTCACGGCGATTTTCATCCCGGAAATATATGGTTTGGAGAGGATAATGCAGAGGGTAAAGGAAGGTTAAATTTAACTGTATTAGACAGAAGCAGAGGGGAATACGGGGATGCAGCTGATGATATATCTTGTTTTATTATGAATTACATCCATTACAGCATAAGAAAGTATGGAAAACTTGACAACGAGTTCAAAGAACTGACAAAAATTTTCACAAACGAATATCTTAAACAGACAAATGATTACGAAATTTTTGAAGTGATGTCTGTATTTTTCGCATTCAGGTCGGTTGTTGTTGCAAATCCATTATTTTATAAGGACATTGATGAGGTAAAAATAAAACTCCTGAAGTTCGGAAGAAATGTTTTGGATTATGATAAATTTGAAATAGAAAAGGTCAATGATATGATTGAATGATAT
>Ga0210050_1004060_pt1 | contig 12475 bp, 11 predicted proteins | sample CryGey132114_all_FD_185463 | JGI IMG/M metagenome (GOLD analysis project Ga0210050, IMG submission 185463) | Groundwater microbial communities from aquifer - Crystal Geyser CG22_combo_CG10-13_8/21/14_all (SPAdes) (version 2) | ecosystem: Environmental > Aquatic > Deep subsurface > Groundwater ...
GCGCTGGCGTATGGCCGATTTTTTCCAAAAGATGGGGGTACTTTCTCTCTAATACTTGATCGTTTTTTAAGTCCTTAATCAAATCGTTTAAAAATTCGCCATGCTGGCCAATATAGCGGCGCAGTCCCAAGGCGTCGCGGATAATAATGACAGATAAAATAACGCTTAAGGCAAACAGGGGAGAAGCCAGACCATCTTTTAGGCCGGCAAAAGTAGCCAGCGAAATGATGATGGCGCTATGGCCTGAAGGCATGCCGGAATAGGCAGAAATATTTTTAAAGCTTATTTCCTGGCGGTTGGATTTAATAAATAGTTTGCTTATTTGGGCGACTAAGCCAGCGGCAAGAGGCAAGATTAAGTATAAGTACATTGTTTAGTTAATTAGTGATTAGTTAATTAGTGATTAGTTAATTAGTGATTAGTTAATTAGTTTTTATTTATTTTAGCATTTTAGACCAGAGTACCTATAGCCGCAGCAGTCTGGCGGCCTTGAAGAAATAGAAATAATAAAAGTAAACTAATGAGGCCAGCATCAGCAGCGAAACAAAAATAGCAAAGAAGTTAGGCAGCGGCCAAGCTAAAGTGTTAAGCTGTTCAAAAAAGTTGTTCAGTTTATTGTTTATATAAGTAAGCCCTGTTAGAGAATTTTTCTCTAACAGAGTGAAGTTATTAATAGTTATTGATTGGTTTGAGGTCGGGAGTAATGATTGACTGGCAATAGCGTGGGTTAACAGATTTTCCGCAGGAATTGGTTTGGCAAAAGAATAACTATTTTCAAAATAATTTATTGCTGCTGTGCTAAAAGTTGGTTGGCTAAAAACTCGCGGCTGAACTACCGCTGGCGGCGGGGCGCCAAAAATTTGGACGACTACAGTCGTCTCCTGCCCGTCAAAGTTGCCAGCTATGGCGGCAATGCCGATTTCTTTATAATAAGAGTTAAGCAGATTTTGGCGATGGAGCAATGAGCTGTTCCAAGCGTCAATTACCCCTTCGCTGGTAACAAAATCAATCGCTAGATTTTCACCGACATAAGAATAATTATAACCAGCCGCCTGAATCCAGTCGGAAAATTTTCTACCATTGATATTATGTTTAAAAATTTGCGTTCGCAGAATTTCCTGCGCCTTTTCCCAAGCGGCCTTGGTTAAAAGTTGATTAGCGGTTAAAGTATTTAGGCCAGCTGCCAGCCGTTCTTGGTTAGTTAGTTCAATTAATTTTTCTGGAGTAACATCAGCCAGCCAAGCAGTCTTAGGCAATAAAAAAATCCCTATTACAATAACTAATAGAGAAGTAATTATTCTACTCGGCCAAATTATATTTTTAGTCTTTGTTCCCAAACTGCCAGAGCTAAAGACTAATTGTTCCTTTATTTTGTTAATCATTTTTTGTTTTTATTTTTAATTTTTGCTTTTTGTCAACAGAATTTTATTTTATACTATAATTATAGCATAGAACGAGGTAAATTACAAGGATTGTGGATTTTCTATATTTTTTGTTAGTGTCAGCTGTTTTACTGTAATATGAGGTAATTAAATCCTAATTTCAAAATACTAAAATTTAAACTTAAAAATTCTAAATTCTAATATCTAAATTCTAAACAAATCTCAAATCATAAATTCAAATGTTCCAAACAAAAATGTATTTACATTCGTTTGGAATTTGGAGAATTAGAATTTGTTTAGGATTTAGAATTTCAAATTTAGTATTTAAAAGTTATTAGGATTTAGAATGTTAATAATAGAAAAATTATGGCTTTAATTGATAATTTAATTAAAGAAGGCTATTTAAAGACGCCGAAAATTATTGAAGCGTTTAAAAAGGTAAAACGTCAGGATTTTGTGCGGTCAGAAGATAAAGAGTTAGCTGAATTAAACGAACCATTGCCGATTGGTTATGGCCAGACTATTTCTCAACCCTTAACCGTGGCTTTTATGTTAGAGTTGTTAACGCCGCAAGATAGAGAAACCATACTAGATGTTGGCAGCGGATCAGGCTGGACTGTCGCTCTTCTAGCTAGTATAGTAGGCAATCAAGGCAAAGTTTACGGCTTAGAAAAAATTAAGGCGCTAGCAGATTTTGCCACGAGTAATGTCAATAAATATAATTTTCTAAGAAAAGGTATTGTACAAATTTTTTGTACAGATGGTTATTTGGGTTTGCCTCAAGCGGCGCCCTTTGATAAAATTATAGTAGCGGCTGCGGCTGAAGAAATTCCCAATAAATTATTAGAGCAGTTAAAAATTGGCGGCAAGTTAGTTATACCAGTAGGTAATCCTTATGAATCACAGACAATCGAGATGATTGCTAAAATCGGACCAAACAAGTATAATAAAAAAAGTTATCCCGGTTTTATTTTTGTGCCCTTAGTAAAAGAATAATATGCTTAAAAAAATATTTATTATAATAATCTGTTTAGTTCTAGCATTGTTTTCTATTTATTTATTTGAAGTTTATGCGCCGCCTCAATCCAGCAGGCAAGAGGTAAATTTTTCTATTGTTAAAGGTTCTAGCGTCAAACAAATTAGCCAAAACCTAGAAGCCGTTGGTTTGATTAGGTCAAGCAACTTTTTCAAATATTATGTTTGGTTGAAAAATAAGCAGACTGACCTTAAAGCCGGTGAATATATTTTAAATCCCAAAATGAGCTTAAAGAAAATCGTTGCTATTTTAGCCGGCGGCCAAGCGTTAAGCAATGAGCAGGCCATTACTATCATTGAAGGCTGGAATATTGATGATATTAATAATTATTTTCAAAAGAATAATATTTTTTCAGATGATAGTTTTGCTAATTTAGCCAAGGCCAAATTAAGCGATTGGAAATTATCAATCGACAAGCCGGAATTTTTAGCTCAGGCTCCGTCAGATGCTAATCTAGAAGGCTTTTTATTTCCTGATACTTATCGGATTTTTAAAGGTGCTACAGTTGATGATGTCATAATAAAAATGCTGAAGAACTTTGACAGTAAGTTAACCAAACAGATGAGAGATGATATTGCCCGAGAGAATAAATCTATTTATCAAATTATCACCTTGGCCTCGCTGATCGAGAAAGAGGTTAGGACAAGCGAAGATATGCAAATAGTTTCCGGCATCTTTTGGGACAGGATTGCCAATGGCCAAGCCCTAGAGTCTTGCGCTACTTTAGCTTATATTTTAGGAGTAAAAAAAATACAGTATAGCGCTGCGGACACGCAAGTTGATTCGCCCTACAATACCTATAGAAATCTCGGCTTGCCGCCAGGCCCGATAACGAATCCTGGCTTAAATTCCATTAAGGCCGCAATTCACCCCAAATACACGGAGTACAATTATTTTTTAAGTCGGCCAGATACGGGCGAAACGGTTTATAGCAGAGCGTTAGATGAACATAATAGAAAGAAAGCGAAATATTTAAAATAAAAAGGAGAGATAATAGAGAATTTTTTGACAAATTTTATATCTATGATATTATTAGATTAACTGAATAGTCGCAGACAGCAGGTCCCGAGTCCTTGGGATAAATCCTGCCGAGATATGAGCTAATTTTAGCTATTTTTTAGGTCTGCGCTTTAGGGCAGACTTTTTATATAAAATTAAACTAAAAAATTGGATATTTCTCCCCCTTGATAAGGGGGAGATTAAGAGGGGGTGTGGTGGAAAAACAGACCTCACCCCAACCCTCTCCTTAGCAAGGAGAGGGGAAATAAGATATTAAACTTATGCCAAAAAGCAAGGACCAAAAAAAGCAAATTTTACAGGATTTATCAAAAAAAATAGCGCGAGCTAAATCTATAATTTTTACCAAATTCAATAGTCTGGGCGTCAAAGAGAACGAAGATTTGAGGAACAGATTAAGAGCGGCCAATAGCGAATATTATGTTGCCAAAAAGACTTTACTGAATATTGCTTTTAAAGATTCCCTGGTCAAAGAACTAAATACTAAAAGTTTTGACGGCCAGGTAGCTGCAGTCTTTGGTTATAACGACGAAGTCGCGCCAGCCAAGATTGTTGATACTTTTAAAAAAGATAAAAATGGCAAAATAGAATTTTTGGGCGGAATTTTAGAGAACAAATATATTACTGCCACTTTAGTTAGCGAGCTAGCCAAGCTGCCTTCAAGAGAAGATCTTTACGGTAAAATTGTCGGTTCAATCAATGCGCCGGTTTCGGGCTTTGTTAATGCCTTGGTGGGAAATTTAAGGAATTTAGTCGGAGTGTTTAAAGCAATCGGAGAAAAAAGTAATTAATATAATTAAAATTTTTAATTTTATAATTTTTAATTTTTAAATAATGTTCTATTTTTTAATTTTTAAAAATTTAGGCATTAAAAATTATTTAAAAATTCAAAAATTAAAAATTCAAAAATTAAAAAACTTATGGCAGATGAAATTAAAAACGAGGAACAAATTAATGTTCCGGAAAAGTTTAAGGATCTAGTTGAGCAGGTTGCCAAAATGTCAGTTTTGGATTTAGCCGAATTGGTTAAAATTTTAGAAAAGAAATTCGGCGTTAGCGCGGCTGCGCCGGCGATGATGGTGATGGCTGGTAACGCTCCGGCTGGTGCGGAAAAGGCTGAAGAAAAAACCAGCTTTGATGTTGAATTAACCGATACTGGTAGTAATAAGATTGCTGTCATCAAAGCCGTGCGCGAAGTCACTGATTTAGGACTGAAAGACGCCAAGGATTTAGTTGATGGCGCGCCTAAAATGGTTAAAGAAGGCATTAAAAAAGAACAAGCTGAAGAGATTAAGAAAAAATTAGAAGAAGCTGGCGCCAAGGTTACCTTGAAATAAATGCTCGAATAAAGCTCAAATAATGACGAATTTACTCAAATCTAATTAGCTCGAATTTAATAAAAACAGTCCTGGAATTAGGGCTGTTTTTAAATTATTAAATTTATCAGAACTTACGCACTTCTATGTATCAGCCTGTCATTGCGAGGAGCCCCCCACCAAATTTTGGTGGGGGGCGACGAAGCAATCTCACGAACTAAAATTTCTTCCCAAATTTTACTATAAACTAAATATTTATTATATATTCGTTCGTGAGATTGCGGAGTTTATCCCGACCCCGCACTTGATGCGGGGGAGGGACCCGCGTTTCTCTACGGGGCTCGCAATGACATCGTTAATTTATTGGTAAAGTGTTAATTTAGGCGTCGCTTAATGTCAAACGCGTAAGTCCTGTTTATATTAGATTCGAAATTAATTCAAGATTAATTCGTTTTTAATTCGTGTTTAATTCGTGCTTAAGTGTTCGGCGTCTATAGCAAAAACCGAGGTGCCATTCAAAAGATAGATTTTTTTGGCTGCTTCATTAATAATAAAATCTTTTAAATCATTGAATTTAGCGCTGGTATATTGATTAATAAATTTGCCGGTTTTATCAAAAACAATTAGGCGCTGATTGGCGGTATCAAGAAGATAAACAAATTTTTTTTCTGGAGAAACTAAAATTTTATTGGCCTGGCTTAAGGCCGGTTCAATCGGCTCAAGATTAAAATCTTCTTGAGCCCCTTTTAAAAACTTCATTAACTCGCCGTTATTTTTCAAAACATAAATACGGCCGTCAATATCCATGCTGATGGCGCTGGTTAAATCAATATTATTATTAAGCCAATTGGCAGGGCTAGTAAATTTATCCATTGCTTTATTAAAACGAATAATTTGGTTATTGGTTGGCGCCAGGCAATACAATCGGTTATTAAACATTTTAATGTCAATACATTGCTGCCAATCGCCGCTATATTCCACCGCCAGGCTGACTAATGATTCACTGGCTATGGCTAGTTTAATAATATTTGTAGAATTTTTGTAATAAATGTTATTGTCTTTATCTAATGAAGGGTAATTTAGCCCCTTGATCGACTGGCTTATATCCGCAATGGCAGTAATTAGGTTATTGGCGATTTCTAAGCTGTAGATTGATTTTTGCTCGGCATCAGCCGCATATATTTTGCCTTTGGCTAAAATAATATTGGTTGGCTTGGCCTGGCTGTTTAAATTAATAAAATTAGCCAGCTCAATAGGCGAATCAACTCTGATGATGCGGCTAATTTTTTCTGTTTGTACTTGATTTTTAGCCTGGAGCTTGGCTAGTTGTTCTTGCTCGGCAGCAGTATTTTGCGGCAGACTTGCCAGCAGAGTTTTAATTTCATTTAATAATTTTCTGGCGCCCTCGTTGTTGCCGTAGAGCAAGCTGGCGTCAATTTGATTTTGTTTTTGTTCAACCTGCTGTACTAGGTCGTTGTAGACTATTTGCTTTTTGCTTTGCTGATTTTGATAAATTGACCAGCCTAAATTAATAACTAATAGTCCTAGGCAAGCCAGGCCAACAGCTAGTAAAATTTTATTTCTTCTCTCCAGTCTTTTAAACCAAATAATCAGGCGATTAGTTGATTGCTGGGTGTTAACAATAGTCTGGTCTATTTTTTGCCGGCCGGTCTGCCAGGAAGTTTTTAGTTTTTCTTTATCAGTTATCAGCTTAAATAAATAAATAACTATATTTAAAAAATAGAGCACGGCGTCTTGTCCAATACGCCAGAATTTTTTTCCCGATAGCCAACTCGGTCTTTTTTTGGTTAGTATTTTGTCTTTTAAAAATAGTAGTTTATTGTGGCCGGCAGATTGCGGCGATTTGGCCCAGATTCTGGTAGCAACTTTGGTAAGATTGGTGCGCCATTTGCCGAAGTTAATTAGTCCTGAAGGCGTCAGTAATTTTTCTGTTTTTTCTTCAACTATATTCAGGCTGGCGATGGAGGCTTGGGTGGTTGGCAAAGCGTTCAATTGTCTTCTTGGCTCTAATTTGTCTGAACCGATAGTATTTTTAATGATAATTGCTAAAAAAGGAACATAAGCGTTAATTTTTGTTAAAGTGTTTTTAATTTGTTCAACAGCGCTGGCCGGCGGCAGATTAGTTATAATATCAATCATTTGTTTAGTTGAGAGGTATTCTGGCAAGGTTTCGCTGGTAAAAATGAAATAGCCGCCCGGCGGGATGGCGCCGCTGATTACATTAGAAAATAATTTCATTAAGTTTATCTGTCTGCCAGCCGCGTTGATTGAAGTTTTGGCGGAAATATCAGTCAGCTTGTATTTTGTTTCTTTAGTGTTGGAACGCTGGCGATAAATCAGCAAAGCTTTATTTTTACCTAAATTGGTAAAATGCAAAGCGTCTTGGTAGACAACGCCGATAGTAATATTTACCCCTCGGGGATTTAAATTGATTTTTTCAGCCTGCAGGAATTCAGCTAATTTTTTGTTGGTTTTAACTAAGGCTGATTCAAAAATATGCTCAACTTTCAGCGTGCTGACGCGCTCCCGCATGATAATTTTTTCATTTTGGTAATAATCATGGTTGATGGTATTAAGCAAAAAGTTAACCATCTTTAAATCATCAGCTCTCTTTGATTCAATTTCAATCAAAGCAAAAAGCTTGCCAGCTAAGGCCTCTTTATTGGCATCAGGCTGGGAAACAAAAACTTCGCTGGTGGAAGTTGTCCGCTGGCCCGGAGTAAGAATTAATTGGGCTATTTTATAATGCATAGTAAAATACTAATTAACACTAATTTAAAAACGAATTTACACGAATTAAATAAACACGAATTAAGGCAAATTAATAGCAAATTAGACAGATTATAAATTTTGACTAAATGATATATTTATTATACAATAAAATCAGAAATTAGTTAACTAGTTAATTAGTTAATTAGGCAATTGTTTGAATATTATTTAACAGGGCTATAGATAGTGCGACAGACAACTAATCACTAATTAACTAATCACTAATTAACTATTAGCTATGTTGGAAAAACTATTCGGCTCTAAAACTCGGGTTAAGATTTTAAAATTATTTTTGCTTCATCCACAGAATAAGTTTTATATTAGGCAATTGGCCCGCGACCAGAAACTGCAGCTTAATTCTGTGCGCCGCGAGCTGGAGAACATGGAAAAGTTTGGCATTTTAACTTCAAGTCCCAGCAATAGAGAGGAGACAGCACAGAGCGGCGGCCAGGAAAAGAAGTATTATCGGGCTAATTTAGATTTTGTTTTATTTGACGAAATTAAAGCGCTTATAGTTAAAGCCCAGATTTTGTACGAGAAAGATTTTATCGTTAAATTGCAATCAGCTGGTAGAGTTAAATTATTAGTTTTAACTGGTTTGTTTGTTAATAACCAAAATTCTTTAATTGATTTATTAATTGTCGGCAAGTTGAATAAAGTGAAATTAGCTAAATTAATTAGAGAGCTGGAAAACGAGCTGGGCAAAGAAATTAATTATACTTTATTTAATAGCCGTGAATTCAAGTACCGCCGCGATATCACCGACATCTTTTTGTACGGCATTTTGGAAGGAAAAAAGATGGTAGTGATTGATGAGATTGGGTTAAGCTAGAATTAGTTGAAGATAAAAAATAAGCAGCATTTATAAAGCTCCTTAATATATGGGAGTTTTTATTTTGTCTAATATTAGGATAAATTTAGAAACTGTATTTTCCCTGTCAAGGCAATTTAGAAATGTCATACCCCGAGCAATTTAGAAATGTCATACCTGGGTAAAATTAGTTAAGTTATTTTTAAAACGGGTTTTTTCGGAAAAGTCGGCAAAAACGACGCTCTATTTTGCCTTTTAAGCGATTTTTTTGACCCGAGATGATATCTGATACCTCTCCGGATTTAAAATGAATGGTCTCCGCCAGGGATGGTCAAGCGGCGGCTTCCAGCCCGTTGGTTTTCTGGTGGTGATAACAGGCAGATTGATATTAATTTGTTTTTTAGGCCTTGCCGGCAATTCCCAGTAATTCAAATAATGCCCTTTAACATTTATTTTTATCTCGCCGTTTAAATGTTCCTCCACAATGACAGCGTCTTTTTTGTAAACCGAGGTCGACTGGGCGTCATCAAGTTGAAAGAATCTTTTTTTAAACATAATGGTGTAATCGTTATTAACCCGCCGTTCGTTTTGGACGGAAAATATCTGGGGCAGTTTTTCTTTAATTGTTTGGCTTAACTCTTTATGCAGATTGGCTCTTTTAGCCGGAACAACTGCGAATTTGTTGTTAAATTGAGGGGTGTACTTTTGTAAGAAATTATTGGCTTGCCCAATGGTTGTAATATTCGCCAATCTTAATTCTTTTACCAATCGGTCTTGGAGCGTTTCAAACATTCTTTCAATTCGTCCTTTGGCTTGGGGGCTGTGGGCGACAATCAGTTTAACGCCCGTTTGATTCATCGCTCTTTGAAATTGAGTGAGCATTTCGCTGTTATCTACGGCATTTTTATGGTTTATTTTGTAAGTGCTGAATTTATCCAAATAGATTGATAAGGGCAAGCCATTGGTTTGAAGATACCCCAGCCAGAAGCCAAAAACCTCTTTAACGCTCTCGTGTTCCTTAAATTCGCCGTAAGTGATTTTGCCGGTAGCGTCGTCAATGGCTAAAAGCAGGCAGGACTCCTCTTGACCGAACCATTGATGATAACTGCCGTCAAATTGCTCCATTTCGCCAAAATTTTCTTTTCTGGGGCGCCAAAAATGCTTATGTTTGGGATTCTTTCTTGATTTAATTCTCCATAAGCCCATTTCGCTCATTACTATTCTCAAAGTTTCTTTGTTTATTGTAATTTTATGGTTTTGGCTTAATTTTTCCGAGGCAAAGGTTGGGCCAAAATCATAATACCTTTCCTTTAAGTGTTTTTTTGCTCGCTCCACCAGACAGTCGGACAATTTTCTATTGCTTTCCCGGCCTCGGTTGCCGTGAATTAAGCCCGGTGCTCCTTTTTGGATAAATCTTGCTTTAAGCCGTTTAGTTTGCCGAACGGATAAAGCCATTTGTTTGGCCGCATCAGTGCCATTGATTTGGCCGGTGATTAAGTTTTCCATAACATTGTGCCGAGCCAGTTCTTTTTCTGTCATACAAATTAGTTTTTGGGACATAATGTTGTTTAGATTATTAATTAAAAATATCTAAACTCATTATGCCAAAAAATCAGTAGGTATGACATTTCTAAATTGCTGTACTATGACATTATCACATTGCTACGACACAGAATGCGTTTTTCTTGACAAGATTAACATAAAATGATAGAGTTTTGAGTTAAAATTCGGAGTAAAGACAAATATCTGAACCACTGAATTGTCTAAACCACTGAATTTACACCCGAATACACTAAAAACACATGATATTTTAGAAATTATTTAGTGTAATTCACTGTTTGTCAGTGTGCATCAGTGGTTCTGACAATGTTTTATGGAGCTAAATTACTATATAAATCTTTTAAAGAACAGGAAACAAACTGTCTTGGCGATAGTGCTGTTGTTTTTGTTTCTCACAGCTATTTTTACTGTTGTCCAGCCATTTAAATATAGTTCCGGCTCCCAGCTGTTAATTATCCAAAATTTTAGTAAAAATACTGATCCCTATACAGCTTCCAAGTCTAATGAATATTTAAGTAATATTTTGGCCAGAGTTATTCTTTCTAATTCTTTTTATAACAATGTTTTAACTTCCGGCTTTAATATTAATAAAAATTATTTTTCTGGCAGTGCTAAAGAACAAATGAAAAAGTGGGATAATACCGTCAGCGCCAAAGTAATAAATGATTCAGGCATTATTGCCTTGACTGTTTATCATTCTGATCGCGATCAAGCAGAGCAAATCGCGTGCGCCATTGGTTATATTTTGCAAACTAAACACACTCTCTATCACGGCGGAGGCGATAATGTTAATATAAAAATTATTGATGAGCCAATTACCAGTAATTATCCGATTAAACCCAATTTAATTATGAATTTTATTTTAGCGTTAGTTGTTGGTTTTATCTTCTCTCTAATCTATATTTATCTATTTCCTGAAGAAAAGTTTAATATCAAGTTAATGCCAGAAAAAAAGAAAAAAAGAAAAATTATTATTGATTCAGGAGCTGTTGCTACAGTTGCGCCGGAAATTAAAGATAATTGGCAGGATGTCGCTCAAGTTTTAAGCAAAAAATTTACTCCTGCGGCAGGCGCTGTAGCTGAAGAGAAAATAAATATGGAGCAAGAACCAGATGATTTAAGCAGTGCTTTTGAGCCGGAAAAAGCTGAAATAGATTTATTTGCTGATGCAGATAAAGATTATTTTGCCAAATCAGCAGAAGAAGATATTATTGGTAATGGCGATATCAAAAATGTATTTGGAAAGCCAAATTTTGATAATTAACCTCACCCCGCCCTCTCCTAGTCAGGAGAGGGAGAAAATTAAATTATCAAGATTTGGCAGTCTAAATTTGCGTTTCGGCGAGTGCCGGCGGTTGCGGTTTAAGTAAATCGCGATTGGCAAATTTTTGACTAAAAGATAGGACTTTGACAATGGGTGTCGGTGGACATCCTAAATAACGTCCAGTGGGACGATAAAGAAAGGAGTATGATAATGAAGAAGCATTTTGTTGCATTAGCGGTTGTAGTAGCTGTCGTCGTTTGTTTTATATCTATGGCGATGGCGGTAGACAAGGTCGTTTACACTGTAAAACGCGGCGATACCTTGGGCGAGTTGATGTATGCATGGAAAGTCCAGGGTATTGAAATTGAAAAGCTGTACTCCTGGAATCCTAGTCTGGGGACGCAGGTAAAAATCGGGCAAGAAATTGTCTATTATCTGCCTGACCGCCTTAGTGTGAATGCGCAGTTATCCGAACAAGAGATTAAAAAGGTGGTTGAGGACACCATATCTCAAGTTCGCGCTAAGGAGCAGGGAACATCCAAGGCAAATCAGGTGTTATCGCTATTGGCTTTATGCGCCGGAATCGCTTTAGCCGTTGTTTCATTAGTATTGCTGATCGTGTTGCTTGTGCGAACGCGAACGGGCAAAGTGAAAACGCAATCGCAAGCGGTCGGTAATAAGGTTACGATTGAGCTCGGAAAAAATGGTCTTTATGAGACCGATATTGAGTTTGACCCGGCGACTAGCCGTTGGTATATCCCCTTTCATCATTTGGAAGGGGAAAAAGAACGGATATGGGCTAAATCCGAGGGAGATGCACGAAGATCGGCCCAAAAGTGCTGGAGGCAAACCGACAAGTACGGCGAGCAGATTGACAAATTGCTTGCTGATAAAATCATCAGACCAACAAATAAAAAGGCTACGGCCTGAAAGGGGGAGAGGAACATGAGAAAAGAAAAAGTTTTGATCGCCCTTTCGGCGATCGCGGTTATGTGGGCGCTGGTCGGTTGTGCCAACAAGATGACCTTAAGGGACACTTTTATGGTTCCGCGAATAGAGGGCGACCCGGCAGAAATTTCTTATTACCGGGTAGTTTTATCAGAGTTCCTTGATGTGACTGATACGGCACTGCTTTTTGACAGAGGAGTGTCAGCTCCATCGTTATCATGGAAAGCGGTTATATTCCAAAAAACCGCAAAGCCAGGGAAATATGAGCGGATTGAGTTGTTTGCCACGAGAGACATCTTTGAACCGCGGGCTTTCCTCGGCATCAAGATACCTGATACTATTAAAATCGGG
>Ga0210050_1004062_pt1 | contig 12468 bp, 8 predicted proteins | sample CryGey132114_all_FD_185463 | JGI IMG/M metagenome (GOLD analysis project Ga0210050, IMG submission 185463) | Groundwater microbial communities from aquifer - Crystal Geyser CG22_combo_CG10-13_8/21/14_all (SPAdes) (version 2) | ecosystem: Environmental > Aquatic > Deep subsurface > Groundwater ...
CTTTTCAAGCATAAACCTCAAGTGGCGTAGCTTATAAGGCACGGCTTTGGGCACGCCGGAGCCAACGCGGTCGGATTCGCGAACTTTTATAAGGTCGTCAATGTTCTCCGAACCAACCCGGCTTAAAAACCTGCGCACACCCGCGGCTGTAACCTCGCCCACGTTGTAGTAGAACAAATGGTGTCGTACCAGGTGTGTCACCTGGTCAATAACCTTATTTGAAAACCGCAGGCGTCCGAGTATCACGCGGGTCATTCTTGCCCCCACCGCCTCGTGACCGTAAAAAGTGGAATCCGGTCCTTCGCCTTGTTTGGCCCGCGGTTTCCCGACATCGTGCAAAAGAGACGCCAGTCGGATCTCAAGTGGCGCACCGTGATGTGCAGAGTAATCGAGCGCCCGGAGACTGTGCTCCCAGACGGTATAAATGTGATGCTTGTTCTGGGTAACGCCTATTCCCTCCCTAAGTTCGGGCAGAATGTACGAGAGGAGACCTAGTTCCTCCAACTGTTCAATTCCCTCCTTCGGCCCGCCGCTATCGCTCATAATCAATTTAGTGAGTTCATCCCTCACGCGTTCCGCAGAAATTTTACCCAAAAGAGCGCTGTTTCTTTTAATCGCCTCCGCGGTCTTTTCTTCAATCTTCCAGCCCGAGGCTGGTCCGCCTTTGGCGGAAAATCCGCCCAACTCGGAAGCGAAACGAACCGCCCGTATAAGTCGCAGGGCGTCTTCTTTAAAACGCCTGTCCGGATCGCCGACGGCGCGAATCAGTTTTTTATCTAGATCGGTCTCGCCGCCATAAGGATCAACAGTCCAGCCCTTCGCATCCAAAGCCATCGCGTTAACCGTAAAGTCGCGGCGCGCCAAATCTTTTTCAATAGTGTCCGCGAACTTTACTTTATCCGGGTGGCGGAAATCGGAATAGCTTTCCTCCTCACGGAAGGTTGTGACCTCGACTACTGCCAGCGTCGGATCATCCGATCTGGTTTTGACGCCGACTGTGCCGAATTCATTTTCATAAACGCTATCGGAAAAAAGTTTTTGAATCTCATCCGGCTTAGCATTTGTGGCAATGTCCCAGTCTTTAGGGGTCCTGTTAAGCAGGAGGTCACGCACCGAACCGCCGACAAGGTAGCTCAAATAGCCCGCCGCGGTAAGTTTGGCGGCAATTTCAGAAACTTCCTTTGGGATGTCTAACTTCATTACTTTAATCTTATACCCTCGTGCTCCAGAAACCGACGCTTCACCGCCGCGCCGCGATTATAGCCGCCTGTGTGCCCGTCTGAGCGTACGACACGGTGGCAGGGAATTTTCGGGTTGTAATTGCCGCTCAAGATATTCCCCACCGCCTGATATGCCCGTGGATTTCCCGCGCGCCGCGCGACTTCACGGTATGTCAAAACCTTGCCGCGCGGAATCTGGCGGACTACTGCTAAAACTTTTTCGCGGAAGGTTTCCAGTTTACTGCGGTGCGCCCACCAGGAATCGAACCTGGAACCGTCTCCTTAAGAGGGAGCTGCTCTGCCAATTGAGCTATGGGCGCTATTATACCGACCTTACACTATGATAAATAAAAAATACTTATGTTCAACTATCATCAATTCTTGTGTGCTCCCGGGAGGATTCGAACCCCCAATACCAGGTTCGAAGCCTGGTGTGATATCCATTTCACCACGGGAGCGCTAGTTATTTCTATCACGGCGCGAATAAGGTAGCAACAATGCGGATGGGCGCTATAATCAGAATAGGTTTTGTACGATGATTGCCGCTCAAACACCGCTTGAACAAATCAAAGGAGTAGGCCCGCGGTTCCTAACACGCTTACATAAGCTTGGCTTAAACACCGTCCGCGATCTTTTGTACCACTTCCCTTCGCGCTACGAAGATTGGAGCGAAATCGTGCCGATCGCGGACCTCAAGCCTGGCGACATGAAAACAATTCAAGCGGACGTACGGAAAATAAAAATGAACCGCGCCTGGCACAAAAGAATGTTCGTGATTGAAGCGCTCCTAGGCGATGCGTCCGGCACAATCCCCGCCGTATGGTTCAACCAGACTTACATCAAAAACACTCTAAAACCCGGCGTGATCGCGAACTTCTCCGGGAAAGCCGCGCTTAGAAAAGATAAGCTTTATCTATCGAGCCCTGCGTACGAGGTGGTGAGCCGCGGCGGCACAGCGTTCTATGACGATGCTGATAACGTTATCCACGCCGATACCAAACACACGGGGCGACTGGTGCCGATTTATCCCGAAACCAGAGGTCTTACATCGCGCGGTTTGCGCTATTTGGTCCAGCCGTTATTGGACGAACTGGAACAACTCCCCGAGTTTCTGCCGGAGGAAGTTTTGGAGGAATATAGCTTCCCTGAAATTAATGAAGCTATTAACACAATTCATTTCCCTAAAACGCTTGATGAGGCGAAAGGGGCCAGGAATAGGTTCTCTTTCGAAGAACTTTTCCTGCTGCAACTCAAAGTCCTGCGCGAGAAGCTCGCGCTCGCCAAAGAAAAGGCGCACCCCGTAAAATCTGATAACAAATTCGTTGGAAAACTAATAACCGGTCTGCCATTCAAACTTACAGACTCGCAGGAAAAAACTTTAAACGAAATCTTGCGGGACATCGGACGCGGCTCGCCGATGAACCGTTTGCTCCAAGGCGACGTGGGTTCAGGGAAGACAATTGTCGCCGGAATCGCGGCGTATCTCGCGGCAGAGGAATGCTATCAGGTGGCGTTTATGGCCCCGACCGAAATCCTCGCGCGACAGCATTACGCCACACTTAAAAAATTCTTCCCGGAATTTAGTCGCGGCCTAGGACTCTTAACCTCGAAAGAGGCGCGCGTCTATCACGGTGACGACCTGGAGGAAGAAATTAAAAAGCCTGCTCTCATTAATGAGACCAGCGCCGGAAGGATAAAAATAGTGGTTGGTACGCACGCGCTGATACAGAAGAATATACGATTTAGCGATCTGGCTTTAGTGATTATTGACGAACAGCACAGATTCGGGGTCAGGCAGCGCGCGGAATTACAGAAGGCAAACGGCGAAAAATTGGTGCCGCACCTTTTAAGTATGTCGGCGACTCCTATCCCCCGCACTTTGATGATGACTGTTTTCGGCGACCTGGACCTCTCGCTAATAACTGAACTGCCGAGTGGTAGAAAAAGTATCGTGACAAAAATCGTCGCGCCGGAGAACCGCGACAAGGTCTACGCTTTCATCCGCGGGCAGGTGCGGAAGGGTCGGCAGGGGTTCGTGATTTGCCCAAGGATCGAGAAGACAACTACGGACGACAAACAAACAAACGACTACAGACGGCAGACTATAAATACAAGCTGGGACGAAATTAAAGCCGTTAAGGACGAGTACGAGAAGTTGAAAAACAAGGTGTTCCCCGATCTCCGCGTAGGAATGATCCACGGGAAGTTGAAATCTGCGGAAAAGAATGAAACGATGGCGGGATTCGTGCGCGGAGATATTGACTTAATTGTATCCACCTCGGTAGTTGAGGTAGGCGTGGATGTGCCGAACGCGACGATTATGATGATTGAGGACGCCGACCGGTTCGGACTGGCGCAGATCTACCAGTTCCGCGGCCGGGTGGGCAGGGGCGAACATCAATCGTTTTGTTTCCTATTTACAGAGTCGCGGTCAGCCGAGACTAAAAAGCGTTTGGAATCCATTTTAACGGCGAAAAACGGGTTTGAGCTCGCGGAGAGAGATTTAACGATCCGCGGCCCCGGGGAATTTCTTGGAGAAGAACAGTCCGGAATGCCGGATATCGCGATGAAAGCGCTGCAGAACCCGGAAATGGTTCAAGCGGCGAGAACCGCAGCCGAGAGTTGCCTAAAGAAGGACGCATCATTAACCAATAGCACAGCGCTGCGCGAGAAACTCGCGGAGTTCAAGGAAAGAGTGCACTTAGAATAAAAGACTAGCCGGACTTAAGAGGCGTGAAGGAGGCAGCGTTTGCGCCTTTTGTCCTGCGACCCTTTGGGGTGACCCAGAACCCCAACCTGAACTTGCCGCCCAACAGCAATCTTGTCTGCGATTCAAGCCCAGGAATCGCGCCGAAGACAATGATTGTAATCGGCATCAGAATCCATTGTGCGAAGTATAAAAGATAATGCCGCGGTTTGAACCAAGCCGGTTTTGGGGGCAAAAGCGCGGCTGACACCGTCGCCGAGGTCACTATGCCGAACATCGCAAGCCACATAACCCAGCGGGTAATCTCGGGCAGGCGGTGTGCAAGGATAGTGGCGGTAAAGACCTCACCGCCCAGAACAGTCGGAAGCCAACCCAGAGCGAAAATCATCAGAGCATTAGTCGCCCAAGAGTGGAAACCTTCCACAATATTGAATCCCCAATAGAGTTTCCTTTTTAAAGCGATCCGCGGGTTAGTGATAAAGCCGTACAACATATACGGCACGTTCTCAACTCCCCAACCCCAACGGCGGTTCTGTTTATAGATATTCACCATCGTCTGCCAAAAAGTCGGCGCAACGTTCGCGTCCATTGATACAGGATAATAGAGCGGCACCACGCGCCAATCGCCGTCGTAATGCATAAAACACTGCCAGAAGATAAGCGAATCTTCCGAGACGTGGTCCACGGCCCAGAAGTTTATTTCAACCAAGGCCTTGAACGGCATTGAATGCGAGGAAAAAGTGGTGAGCCTCTCCGGACGCGCCTGGTTCATCATGTGCCAGAAAGTTGAAGAGAAGGACACCACCCGCGCGAACGCATTCGTCTCATAAATATTATTGGTGAAAAGGGGTATCGGCTGGTAACTGGAACGATCGCGATTGGGCGAGGTGAGATAAACGTAAGTGAGCCGCGAGAAATAATCCTGATAAATCTGGGTATCCACGTCAAAAGTGGACACGATAATGTTCTCGTAAGGGATCCCGAGCGAATCTATAAGCTTCTTTACCTCGCGCCCGGCCCAAGCGGAATTAGCGCCCTTCCCCGCGAGTTCGCCTTGGATACCGTCCGGGTGGACGGTGACGAGAAACTTGAAAAATCTGCCGCCAAACTCATCCCGGATCTTCTCACCTACTTCCTGCCCAGCCTCACCAGCCCGTTCTTCAAGCGCGAGGACGACAATAAACTTATCAAGTGGGTAATTAGCCCGGGCCAGGGCCTCAAAAGTCTCGCGGACAACCAAGTAGGGTTCCTTGTACATCGGGAGGATAACAAGGTGACGGATGCGTTCCCACCCATCCAGCTCTTTCAATTCCTTTAGCCAATCCTTTCTCACAACTTGCTTCATTGTCCGGAAAGTGGCGCGGAGGTGGAGTGACATATAAACACATTTAAACAACCAGTAAGTATCAAAAAGGATGATGAAAATGGCGATCGACACCGGGAAATAACGCGAGAAGACCACCATTAGTATCAAGGTGACCCACGCCAGAATACCGGGCAATATCTCCAAGGCCCGGTAAAGTTTGCTTGGTGCTTGCCCCGGATACTTCAGGGCCATCTAGATTAGGAAATCCAGCGCGTACGCGCCGGCCCCGAGCGCGGCGAGGGCTAGGGCCGAAGCAAAGAGGATCAAATCCAACTCGTAACCGCCCACGAAACCTTGCCCCTTCCTGATTTTCCAGAAAGTAGAAACTAACATCTCGGCGGCGATGAAAAGCGCGACAGCTTGGGTCAGAATGCCCAAGACTATCGCAAGCCCGCCGAAAAACTCCAAAACCGCGGCCACTGTGCCCCATATGATGCCGGGTTTGAGTCCCATCGCGCTGAAGTCTTCCTGGGTCTCGCGAAGATTCTTGATCTTCGGCCAACCGTGTACGACGAAATGGACGCCTAGGATGACTCGCAGAATAAAAATCGCCTGGGCGCTGTATATCCAAAAAATTGGGAATATATCGCTATACATAAATTACTCTTACAAATTCACGACCTTTCTTAATTGATAACCGTCAGTGCTTATATTATAACTTAGGTAAAGACCCTATCGTCTAGTCTGGCCTAGGACATCAGGTTTTCATCCTGGAAACTCGGGTTCGAATCCCGATGGGGTCACCAGTTCTAAAACCGTGAAAATACTCGCGATAGAAACAAGTTGTGATGAAACCGGCATCGCGCTGGTTGAGGCCAGTGTGCCGCATTTAGGCACATCTACACAGACGGGCAGGCCCGCCTGCGCGGACAGGCCTCGGTTCAAAATCGCGGCCTCGCTTATCGCCTCGCAGATAAAAATACATCGCCCATTCGGCGGAGTGGTACCCAATCTCGCGAAACGCGAGCATGAAAAGAACTTGCCTATTCTATATCGGCGGATTTTCGGGACAGCGACAAAAGAAAAACGGCTGTGGGGGAAAATAGATCTCATCGCGGTTACGGTAGGACCTGGTTTGGAGCCGGCTCTTTGGGCCGGGATAACCTTCGCGGAAGAACTGGCGAAGAAACACAAAAAACCGTTTGTCGGAGCAAACCATCTGGAAGGGCACTTATACAGTTTTCTTCTGCAGAAGAAAACTCCAATTTCCAATTCCCAATTTCCAATTTCCAAACTCTTCCCAGCAGTGGCGTTGATCGTAAGTGGAGGGCATACGATTCTACTAAAAATGTCGGATCTCTATACTTGGAAGAAAATCGGCGAGACGAGGGACGACGCCGTAGGCGAAGCTTACGATAAAGTCGCGCGCCTTTTAAATCTCCCCTATCCAGGCGGACCGGAGGTGGAAAGACTCGCGCGGAGCGGCAATCCGAGAGCGATTGATTTCCCGCGGCCGATGATTTACCACAAAAATTATGATTTCAGTTTCTCCGGATTAAAAACTTCGGTGCGATACTACATCGTAACCCATCCCGGCGCGGACAAAAACACGGAAACGAAAGCCGATATAGCCGCGTCATTTCAAGAAGCGGCGCTCGATGTGCTCGTAAAAAAGGCCGGACGGGCCATTGAAGAAACTGGCGCCAAAGCGCTCTTCGTCTCGGGCGGAGTGTCGATAAACAACGCTCTGCGAGGACGATTCAAAAAAGAATTTGGTAAAAAAGTCCAGCTGTATTTTCCGAGCCGCAAATTCTGCAATGATAACGCGGTGATGATCGCGGCGGCGGCTTACATTAAATTCATCCAAGGCAAGAAATACCGCCCGGCGGCGCAGGCTAACTTAAATATGTGACTGCGGTTATACTAATAATATTAATGAAAGAGAAATTATCCCCGCAATACGATCCGAAAGCGGTTGAAAAGAGAATCTACGAAGTTTGGGAAAAGTCCGGTTTTTTTAACCCGGACAATCTGCCCGGAGAGCGGCCAGAATCATTCACTATCGTACTGCCGCCGCCCAACGTGACGGGGACCCTGCATATGGGCCATGCGCTTAACGCGACTATTCAGGACATTCTCATCCGATACAAACGTATGAGGGGTTTTAGAACGCTTTGGATCCCCGGGACAGACCATGCAGGCATCGCCACCCAGAACGTCGTTGAAAAAAATCTTAAAAAGGAGGGTTTTTCGCGCCACGATTTGGGAAGGGAAAAATTTTTGGAAAAAGTGTGGGGGTGGAGAGAGAAATACGGGGACATTATTCTAAACCAGCTCAAAAAAATGGGCGCTTCCTGCGATTGGTCGCGCACGCGCTTTACGATGGACGAAGAGTACACTAGAGCCGTCCAAGAAGCGTTCATGCATTACTGTAAAAAAGGGTGGATTTATCGTGGCGACAGGGTAGTCAACTGGTGCACCAAAGACGCAACGTCGCTTTCCGACCTGGAACTTGAATACAAGGAAGAGAACGGAATGCTTTGGTACATCAAATACCCGCTTAAAGACGGCGGGTCCATCACCGTTGCGACAACCCGTCCCGAAACGATGCTCGGAGATGCCGCAGTCGCAGTGAACCCAGAAGACGAACGCTATAAAGGATTAGTCGGCAATACGGTTATTCTACCGATCCTTAATCGGGAGATTCCGATTATTGCCGATGCAGTAGTTGAAAAAGAATTTGGCACCGGCGCGGTAAAAGTAACGCCCGCCCATGATTTTACCGACGCGGACATTGGCGAGCGGCACGATCTCCCCAAATTCCAAGTTATCAACGAAAAAGGGAGGATGACCAAGGTTGCCGGAGAAGAATTTGTCGATCTCAAAGTCGCCGAAGCCCGCAAGAAGGTTGTTGAAAAACTCAAAGTGCTCGGGGTATTGGAGAGAGAAGAGGAATATACGCATAGCGTCGCTCACTGCTATCGCTGTGATACCGTTATCGAACCGCTCATCTCAAAACAGTGGTTCGTAAAGATGAATGAACTCGGGAAAATGGCCGCCAAGGCGGTGGAAGACGGACAGGTGAAGTTTTACCCGGAACGTTGGAATAAGGTGTATCTGGAATGGCTCTCAAAAGTAAAAGATTGGTGCGTATCCCGCCAAATTTGGTGGGGACACAAAGTTCCGATTGAAGGTTCCACTGACGTACTTGATACCTGGTTCTCTTCAGCGCTTTGGCCTTTCGCGACTTTAGGGTGGCCCGAGGAGACGGGTGATTTAAATAAATTTTATCCGACTTCGGTGCTCTCGACGGCACGAGATATTATTAATTTGTGGGTGGCACGCATGGTTTTTTCAGGACTTGAACTCACAGGCAAAAAACCGTTCGGCGATGTGATAATTCATGCCACAATCTTGGCTAAGGACGGGCGCAGAATGTCTAAGTCGCTTGGCACCGGCGTTGATCCTATGACGCTTATAGAAAAATACGGCGCCGACGCGACGCGCTTCGGATTGATATGGCAGGCAATGGGCGGACAAGATATTAAATGGGCCGATGAACACGTACTCGCCGGCCAAAAATTCGCCAACAAACTTTGGAATATCGCACGCTTTATTCTCGTAAAAACCAAAGATGCCTCCATTCCGCAAAAACCGGCCGATATAAAAGACGAAACGACCGTACGAATAATCCAAGATCTTGATACACTGACACGGGAAGTTGAACGGCAGATTGAGGTATATGACTTTGGGCAGGCGCTTCACGATATTTACGAATTTGTATGGCACGAATTTGCCGATAAATACATTGAGTATTCCAAAAATAAGGACGACGAGGAAACTAAACACGCGTTATCCTTCGTGCTTACGCGAATTGTTGTGCTGCTACATCCATTTATGCCGTTCGTGACCGAAGAAATATGGAGCCACCTGCCTAATCGGCGCGGCCTGTTAATGGTAGAAAAATGGTAAGTTCTCCCATATTTTTGTTCGCTCTCGGCGTATTCCCCGCTCTTTTTTGGCTCGGCTTCTTTATTATAGAAGATTACAAACATCCCGAACCTCCGAGGATGATTGCAAAAGTTTTCATTGCCGGCGCGCTCTCGGCGCTCGTCGCCGCCGCTCTGCAGTTTAGCCTGCAAATTAGCGTACCCGGAATAGTCGGTTATGGCGCAAGTTCTCCGGTCGGTTTCTTTGCCTTTGCACTAATCGAGGAAGTTGTGAAATTTGGCGGGGCCTACCTGTTAATTCGGAGGAGTAAATCATTCGACGAACCGGTCGATGCTATGATTTATCTCATCACTGCCGCTATGGGCTTCGCAGCGTTGGAAAACGCTTTATTCCTCCTCTCCACCGGCTCAAGTCTGATACTGGAAACGGCGCTGATGCGCTCGGTCGGCGCGACGTTTCTCCACGCTGTAGCCTCCGGGTTCGTCGGATTTTACTGGGCGAGAAGACGGTTGGTCCTGGGGCTTATAATCGCGACGGCCCTGCATACCGCTTTTAATTACCTGGCTTATTACTTCATTCACACACAGATATACGCGGTCATGTTTGTGCTTCTTGCATCCTTCTTTCTTTTCCATGATTTTGATATAATTAAACAGCCTAATGGCGACGGAGAAAGATAAATTTGAAAACGCGCTCGCGGATGAAGGCGAGGGTCAGCTTACGGTTGACGTTTACCAGACGCCGACCGAAATTGTCGTGCAGGCGCCGATCGCGGGAATCCATAAAGACGAGATTGACGTGGAGGCAACCAGCGAGTCGGTCACCATCCGCGGTGAACGCAAGCGCGAGGAGAAAATCGAGGAGAGTGATTATCTCTACCAGGAATGCTTCTGGGGCAGATTCTCCAGGTCCATTATTTTGCCGGAGGAGGTGGACCCCGACCGTTCCAAAGTGTATTTCGGCAAGAACGGTATCCTAACGATACGCTTGCCGAAAGTGCATCGCGGCACGGCGCGCAAATTGCAGATAAAAGTGGAGGAATAAAACCCTGTTCCTGTGCCCGGGGTGGGAGTCGAACCCACAAACCCTTTCGGGTCGAGGATTTTAAGTCCTCTGCGTAAACCATTCCGCCACCCGGGCCCCCACACCAATAGAGTTTAATTTGGGTTAAGAGTATCCACAAGCCTGCGCTTAAGTTGTGCTAGTGCTCTGGCTCGTAGCTTGAGATTGCGTTCTCTGCGTGTGGCACCCTTTTCAGAAGAATACGCCTCGTAATATATGAGTTTAAATGGGACTCTATTGGTGTGGGGGTGGGCCCTTTTAATTTATTATTGAGGCCACGATGGGATTTGCACCCATGAATAACGGTTTTGCAGACCGCCGCGTTTGCTACTTCGCCACGTGGCCACCCGCTACCAATATATTAAAGCCCGCCGGCCTCCCGGAGCAACTTATCAATCCGCGCCGCGTTTTCCGAGCCGCGATCTATCTCAAAACTGATATGCGGCATCGGTTTTATATTCAGTTTGCGGGTCAGGAGCGTCTGGAGAAAGCCCCGCAGTTTTGTAAGAATCTTCATAACTCTTTCTACGCTCTCGCTGGGAATAATGCTAACCCCGATTTTCGCCTCGCCCAAATCCGGGGTTACGTCAACATCACTTATTGTCACCAAAGTGCCCTCGGGGAACTCTACCTCGCGGGCGAGGATGGCGCTAAGCTCGCGCTGGATTAGGCTTCCGACTTTCTCCTTACGGTGTGGCCTCATTCTATGGTAGACCTATCAAACTGTTTATGGCGAGCCAGTCGAACCATTTATAGTGAGCCAGTCGAACTATCGAAAAGCTGGAGTTTATCCCCTACACGCATCACGGTGTCGGATTCAAATAGCAAACCGCACTCCGTCCCTGTCTGGGCCTCTTGCACATCCTTGTGCTCTATCTGAACGTTCAAGACACGACCCTCACCCACGATCACACCCGCGCGTTCGATTTTGACAGTAATATTTCCTTTGAAACTCCCGACAAGGACGCGCCCGCCGATAATTTGTCTTCTGCCAGTTGCGCTGAAAATCTTCAGAAGCAGAAGTTCTGCAACAGGAGTTTTAACCTCGGCGGCCTTAAGCCGCGCGTCCAGTGCTTCAACCAAACGGTATATTACATCGGAGGTGATTATCTCAACGTGCTGGGCCTGCGCCAGATTCTCCGCGGCACGCTCAACCTTCACCCGGAAGCCGACTATGAGAGCGCCTGTTGTAATCGCACTCTTAACGTCGCCATCCGTAATGCTGCCGACTGCCGCGTCAACGACTCCAAATTTGTCTCCTAAAGTACCGCGCAGGGCTTCGAGCGATCCGGACGTATCGGCCTTAAGCGCAACTTTGGGTTTAGGGTTCTCGTCCGAATCCGCTTTCCCATAATCCCTGGTTGGTTTGCCAGGCTCCCCAAAAGATTCTTTAGCCGCCGGCCCTATTTTGAATTCGTCGCCGGCCTCGGGGAGTGAATCAAACCCCACTATCGCCGCTGGAGCGGACGGCTCCAAATTCTTAGCCCGCTTTCCCAGGAAATTTTCCAGAATCCGGATTTTACCTGAAGTGGACGGAGTTGCTATCTCGTCTCCTTCATTCAAGACGCCATTTTTTAATATGATGTGGGCAACTATGCCGCGGCGGTTGTCTTTAAGCGATTCCAGCACGTATCCGGAGGCCGGGGCCTTTGGATCGTAGGTTAGTCCAAGCAGATCGCCCATCAACACCACCAAATCCAAAAGTTCGTTAACCCCAGAGCCGGTTTTTACCGAAATCGGCTGCCAGATTACATTCCCGCCGAATCCCTCCAGGAAAACTTCCTGCGAGAGGAGTTCGCTTTTAACTTTATCAACGTTAGCGTTAGTTTTATCGATCTTCGTTATCGCCACCACAAAAGGAGTACTCGCGGAGTTGAGAGTCTTGATCGCCTCTACAGTCTGCGGCTTTACTCCTTCGTCAGCGGCGACGACTAAAATTGCGAGATCGGCGATATTCGCGCCGCGGACTCGCATCTTTGAAAATGCCTCGTGTCCAGGCGTGTCAATAAAAGTTATCTTGTAAGACGCTGATTTTTGCTGATTTGGCTGATTTATGCTGATTGGCGTATGAGTTATTTCATAGGCGCCGATTGATTGGGTAATGCCGCCGGCTTCTTTTGCGACCACGTTGGTTTTGCGCAGGTAATCCAAAAGAGAGGTCTTGCCGTGGTCAACGTGCCCAACCACAACCACTATCGGCGGGCGCGGAAGCAGATTTTTAG
>Ga0210050_1004063_pt1 | contig 12467 bp, 8 predicted proteins | sample CryGey132114_all_FD_185463 | JGI IMG/M metagenome (GOLD analysis project Ga0210050, IMG submission 185463) | Groundwater microbial communities from aquifer - Crystal Geyser CG22_combo_CG10-13_8/21/14_all (SPAdes) (version 2) | ecosystem: Environmental > Aquatic > Deep subsurface > Groundwater ...
GAAACATAGGGCGCGTCCACTATGTCTGTTGGGTAGTCTTCAGGATCGCTACAAATAAATGCCCCTGCTGAAAAGGGAACATAACCCAATTTGTGCGGATCCAAAGTAATGCTGTTAGCTCGGTAGAGTGCCCCGAGCGAATCACAAGCACTCTTTGATAGTTTACTTTCACCTGGTTCAGCCGACTGCAAGAGTGAACATAGGAAGCCTCCATAGGCTCCATCCACGTGATGCCATATCGAAATTCCTCGAGTTACATTCAACTGATCCAATAGATCTTGAACTTTATCCACAGGATCAATCTCGCCGAGTTCCGTGGTGCCAGCGACACTTACAATCATAAGAATGGGACGATTTTCAACTTCAGCTTTTTGAATTTTAGTCGCCAGATCATTAAGACAGAGATGCCCTAGTTCATCCAGCTCAATGGGCCAAAGCGTACTGGATGAGCCTCCAATAAATTTCAATCCCTTTTCCCATGAGTAATGTTTGGACTGAGGAATCAGCGCTACAGGATCATTCCATTTCTCGCCAAACACTCGATCCAAATTTCGACAAAGCTCCTTAGTCGAAGTTTTATAAGGGTGATATTTATCTAGTTGCTTTGTTGTCGGCTCGAAACACTGAAACAACTTCTTATACTCCCCCTTACTTAGGTGCGCCCATTCGAAATGACTCCGATTTTCATTTGTAGTTTCTTGAAGATACGCTCCAAGAGCAAGATTTTGAATAAGGCGAAACCGAGCGCGTCGAATACTTTCGTAATTGGCGACGCTTCCTCCCGAAGTAAAATGGCCCTTTGCTGTATGGGGTCGACAGCCAATCATCGCGGCCAAAAATTCAATGGCCTCAAGTTCAATCTTTGTTCCAATTCTTGAGGCCTCTACTGAAACATTATTGGGATTATGCAAGAGGCTAACGATATGACCGAGGAGAGCCGGCAGCGAGGTCTCAGAAAACATATGACCAATGTATCGAGGAGAAAATTTTGGAACCTCTTTCTCAAAACGCTTTGTTAAAAGCCTCGTGAACTCTTTAAAACGCTGCTGTTTCATCAAAAAAGCGGGAGCCGCCTGATCCTCTAAACTAATCGCCCGCCCATCAGCGGGGAAGCATTCAGCCCTCCAGCGAAACCAATCCTTGAACATCTCATCGATCATTTCGAGCAACCACGAGCCGTTTTCAGCTTGGGGCCCCAAGAAAAATGTCTTTACCGCGACGTCGTCCGGTTTACAACTTGCTGTCTTGGCTGCAATGTTCGATCTTGAAATCATACCTCTTTCCTTTACGCGCCGGAAAAATCTCTGCCCGAATCCCTTCTTGGCTTAGCCGGCTTGCGAAACTTTTAAGAACTTGTTTGCTTACAGATTTTATTTTACTTAAAGCTGGGGTCCGCTCGAGAGTGACGATGTTTACCTGCTGGGGCGAGCATTGCACAATGGCGTCCAGTAGAGCTCCGGCCGACTTTTTGTTGATATTATTAAGTGCTCCAGGCCCATTGATAAGCATCGTTTGAATGTATCGCTTACGAAGTCCCTTTATTAATTTGATTTGTCGAACAACGGCATTTTTTGATCGGAGACCATTAATAGCATACATGGTTTCCGGATCTCCGGCGTCGAGCTTGACCCAAACTTCATCGAGCTGTTCGCAAGCCCTTCTGACTTTGGGTAATGAAAGTCCCGATCCATTCGTAAGCATCTCGATTTTGCATTTTAGTCCGCATTCTGCCTTTATGCCTATGAGCCATTTAATGACTTCCGGAAGTTGGGGGTGCAAGCTGGGCTCGATTTGACCCGCTATCGTAATGCTATCCAACTGTGGAAGAGATCGAATGAGTTGAATGGCATAAGGCCGCAAATCGATAAGATTCCAATGGTGGTATAGGTTTTCCTTTTGAAATCTTGCGTTCTTGCATTGGCAATAAATGCATTTCCAATTGCAAGCCTTCTTATCATTGCCCAAGCATACCCCCAAAGAAAGGCCTGAACGTCTGGAAGTTACAGGACCATAAAAGGGAAGTGTTTCGTACTCATGAATCATTTCTATATCGTCCTCGAATATTGCGCTGTCTGTGTCTGATCATTTTGAAGATAGCGATCAAAACACATGGCAATATTACGTGCAAACAATCTTCCCAATTCTTCAATGATAAAAACATCTTGATTGAAGTTGATAAGTTTCAATTTCTGAAACTCAATCAGTGGAGACTTACTTGTTTGAAAATATTCCCAAAAACTAATCCGGTGTTTCTTTTGGAATGCCTGCAAGTCCACTCTGAAGTTACAAAGAATTTCCTCAATAAGGTCTCGTCGAATAAGATCATCAGCACCCAAAGTCATTCCTCGCGCAGTGGGCAACTGCCCTTGCGCAATTTTATTATAGTACGCGGGCAAAGCTTTTTCATTTTGAGCGTATATATTTCCGATACTTGAAATCGCCGAAACCCCAAATCCAATTACGGGAGTCTCATATAAAGTCGTATAACCCATAAAGTTACGATGGAGCCGAGCCTTTTGAGCGGCAATCGCTAAAGGATCGCCGGGCTTGGCAAAATGATCCATGCCAATTCGGACGTAGCCGAAAGCTTGAAGCGTCTCTGCCGCATAGTTATATAAGGACAGCTTCGCTTCCAGGTTCGGCAGCTCGGCCGAATCAAAACGTCTTTGAAAAGGGTGTTTCCACGGAACCAGCGCAAAACTATAGAGCGCGATACGATCAGGACCAAGATCCATTACAAGTTTGAGTGTTTGTTGCATCTTAGTAATATTTTGACGAGGCAATCCATAGATCAGATCAAAATTAATTCCAGCAAATCCTAACCGGCGCGCTAAATCGTACAATGATTTCGTCTGTTCAAAACTTTGATCCCGATTGATCGCACGTTGAACTTCAGGGTCAAAATCCTGTACGCCAAATGAAAGTCTCGTAAATCCCAATTGAGCGAGACCTTCGATCTGTGATGCCAAGGTCGTTGCGGGATTGACTTCCATAGCGATTTCCGCCCCCGACCCAAGCTGAAAATTTTGAATCAGCTTGTCATGGATCCGCCGAATATCGGAAATTTGAAGAAATGTGGGAGTGCCCCCTCCCCAATGGACTTGAACAACTTCTGGATTTCCTGGCGCAAGAGTTTTGCAGATTTCAATTTCTTTTAGAAGATGTTCTACATATACGGCTGCCTGAGTATGCCCTGGATCGATAATCTTATGGCAAGCACAGAAGTGACATCGTTTCTCGCAAAACGGAATATGCAGATAGAGAGCGACGGAATCTTTGGACCCAAGGGCTTCGAGTTCGCTCGTTAGCTGTTCGGGATTATAATCTTCTTTCCATTGAGGAATTGGCGGGTAACTCGTATAGCGAGGCCCCGCTTGATTAAGAAGCTCTAAATTTTTTTTGGACAATCCTTTCAGCATCCTACTCCAAACCTAATATTTGTATGATGTATGATACAATAATACTTGAGTAAACTTGTACCCGCCTAGGATAAGCCGATCCAATTCTTATGACCTAGGTCATACTCCAAAATTTACTAGCATGTTTGGATTTACTGGCTCGTAGGCTCGGATAAAGTCCGTCTGTGGATCAGTCGGTAGATTCTCCGAAGAGTAAGTGGTTTATGGCAGCAGTCTGGTCGGGAGGCTTTCGACCCTTTTTTTTATGTGGTGCGATCGGCGGCCTGATAATCGGGATGATGGCGAGAGTTTCTCTCGGACACAGTGGAAGACCTCTAAGAGTTTCGAACAGTATGGCGTGGGCCTTTGGTGCCATGAACTTGGCCGCAGTAATACGACTGGTTCCTCGTCACAGTCCATTGATGGACCGTGGAGTGATTTTAATTTCAGCAAGTTTTTTTATAATTAGTCTGGTCATTTTCGTTGTGCAATATTGGGCAATACTGATCACTAAAGGAGAAAGAAAATGCGCTTGATGGATAGAAAACTTATTAATGTTGGTCTGATAGCCACCTATTTATGCACGATGATTAGCTCCGGTGCAAAGGCTTCAAGTTGGACGGATAAAGTTCAGCTGAGTGCCGAGGGTCGGCTTCGATCTGAAGCTCAAAATGATACGGATTTTAGTTCGGCGAATGACGATCTGAGATTTACCATAGCACGCTTTCGTCTGGGATTTGACTTTCGACCCGTCGAAGAAAGTTCAATTTTTGTTCAGCCTCAATACTCGGCAACCTTTGGTCAGCCACAAGTCGTAAACGCGTCGACAGCTTCTGTGACGGATAACGGTAATAATGTCCAAAGTGTACCGACGGCTCAAACTCAGAACACGAGTGGATCGCTATTTGATAATTCATTAAGTCTTCATCAAGCTTATATTTCTCATCGATTCGCAGACAGTTTTGAAATGAAACTAGGCCGCCAAGAACTCGTTTATGGCGATGAACTCCTCATTGGATCCGTGGGTTGGTCTAATGTTGGCCGCAGTTTTGATGCGCTGAAGTCGAGTGTATCTTACGAGGCTATGCAGTTGGATTTATTTTGGGCCAAGATTACGGATCGTAATATCTCCTCAAGCGGTGATGGAGATTCTGATTTCTTGGGCGCCTATAGTGTTTTTAAAGATGTTTATGGCCTCACTAGTCTAGATTTTTACCTACTATTTTCCAGAGATCCTAGTGGAACTCCCAATTTGATTCATCTCTATACCTATGGAAGTCGCCTAAAGAGCGCCTGGAACAGCATGGATTATCGCGCAGAAATAACAGGACAGTACGGTTCAATGCTCGGGGCATCTCAAAGTGCTTTTCAGGCCGATGGAGAGCTCGGCTACAGTTACGATTGGCTGCATAAGAGCCGGGCTTCCTTACACCTTCTATATGCATCCGAAGACTACAATCAGCTTTATCCCACGGCGCATAAATGGCTGGGCCATTTAGATTTGCTCGGTCGAAGAAACATCATGGCATCAGCCATTCATTTCCAAAACTGGCTGAATGAAAAGTGGGGAGTGCTTGTAGACGCTCATGAGTTCTTCCGAGTTCAGACAGATAAACCGGCCTATAAACTTAATGGCTCAACGGGACTTGGAACGGGTGTTGCAAGTAAGAGCAGGAATATTGGAACAGAACTGGATGCCAGCCTGATTTACAAAATCAATGAGGCGCTAACGACCAGCGGAGGCGGTTCATTCTTTCTTCCAGGCACTTATATAGAGCGTGAGCTAGGGGATAAAAAACCATTGAAAGCTTATATTGAAGTGGTCGCGCGCTTTTAAGCTTTTCAGAAAGATATTTTAAGTGCTTTGGGTGAAAGCTTTTCATATTATTTTTATGGTTTCTTGGTTCGCAGGCTTGTTTTATCTTCCGCGTCTGTTTGTCTATCATTCTATTACTGAGGACAAAGCTGGCCTTGAACGATTCATCGTCATGGAGAGGCGACTCTATTGGGGTATAATGACGCCAGCAGCCCTGATCACGATTTTTACCGGAGTATGGATGTTATATGATTCGGATAATGTCGTTATCGCTTTGGGCGACGGAAATGGAAATTTCATACACCAGCAAACCCTCACAGTCGGAAACGAACCTTTTTCCTCCCCGGTATTGAAGGACCTAAATGGCGATCAAATTCTGGATATGGTCGTAAGCAATAATGTCGATGGGACGATCAGCGTGAGCCTAGGAGATGGAAATGGAAATTTCACCGCCTCACCAGACTCTTTCGGTGGGAAGTGGTCCTTACTCTTCCCCTGTCCTGAAAGATGTAAACGACGATGATATTCTAGATATAGTAACTTCCAATAAGGGTTCAGGAACCGTGAGCATTGCGCTTGGTGATGGACACGGAAATTTCACGCCCCACCAAACTCTAACAGTGGGAGGCAGCCCGAACGCATCGCCCACCCTAGTGGACATCAATAACGATGGGGTGTCAGATCTGTTGGTTACAAATTTTAGTACTAACGACATGAGTGTGTTTCTGGGCGATGGAGAATATGAAACTTTGACGTCCGAGGATCTCGATATTTCCACTCAACCAAGGGCTCAAAATGCTCTTGCGCTCGTGGATGCTGCCCTATACAGACTTTCTCAGCGTCGCGCGAGCATTGGAGCTTTTCAAAATCGACTCGACTCAGCTAGCAATGCAGCCCTCTTAACCGTGGAAAACCTCGATGCCGCTAAATCTCAAATCCTTGATGCGGACATCGCGGAAGAAACCGCTGAGTTGACTCGGCAACAAATTCTCCAACAAGCCGGGGTAAGCGTATTGAGTCAGGCCAACGTGAGCCTTCAAATCGTTCTCGACTTGTTAAAGTTCTAGGTTTTAGATCAGGGGTCAGGGCGGTTAAGTGCCAGGTAATTAGCCTGGCACTTAACCGCCCTGACCCCTTTTTTGACCCCTTTTTTCGATTTTTGCAATTACGTGATCCAAGGCTTGGATCACGACAGGCGCGGACTCTGGAGAAATTTGACCCGTGAGTGCCAAGCGAACCAGGCGCAAGTCGTTTAAAACATCACTAGACATGTCGGTTGCCCGTACGGATGTTTGAACCGGAGCCATGCTAGATCCGTAGGCTTGTGTCTTTTCTAAATTTTTAATTTCTCGTCTCGGCATTTCCTCCGAAATCTGACCCATGGAGCTCACAGCCGCCGGCTCTGCCGCTTTGGACGCTGACGCCGATGCCTTCTCTACAGGAGCCAAAAAGGGCGTATACGACGTCTCTGATTTAGAATCCCCCACACCGGCCTCGTTTTCGACAATATGGCACCTAAAATTGGAAAGTATGGGCTCCAAAGCCTTTCGTTCTTCAGGCAAAAGGCGCATCAGACTCAGGCGATAATAGTTGAAGCGAGCCCTAAAATAATGAAGGTCCGAGCGCATAAGCTGGCCCGACTGTTGAAGCTTCGTATCCTCGGTCTGTATAGACTTCAGAATCGCCTTGGCTTCCGCTCCAAGTTGATCAAGCTTCATTTGGTCATGATCGGACCGAGTCCCATTAATTGTAGGATCGCCTTGGTACATTTATCTTTTCTCGTGCCCCCTCAATTCATTACTGACAGACTATTGACATTAAAAATGCGCCATTCGACTGTCAATAATGTGCTCAAAATGAGGAAAGATTTTTGGTTTTACGCCGCCTGGGTAGACAATAAATCGAATCGAACAGCTTCATTTTGCTTGCCAATTTTTTTGAGCGCAAAATCTGAGTTATGAGAAAAGGAAGATCTTGATTTATGAAACGAAAAAATGCAAAAAGCCCAAGCCTCTCGGACCACCTCAAAATTTCAGAAGAAGACGCTCTTCGTTACCATGAGTTTTCAAGTCAGGACGAAAATCTACGTCAGCCGGGCAAGATTGAAGTCGTTCCAACCAAATCTACGCGCACGCAGCGGGATCTCTCTCTCACTTATACACCCGGTGTTGCCGCCGCCTGCCTCCAAATAGCCAAATCCGCGGACAAGGCCGCCGACTATACCGCTCGATCCAATTTAGTGGCTGTTATTACTAACGGTACGGCCGTCTTGGGTTTGGGCAATATTGGCCCGCTTGCAGCTAAGCCTGTCATGGAAGGGAAAGCTGTCCTTTTCAAGAAATTCGCGAATGTGGATGTCTTTGACATTGAACTCAAAGCCAATACAGCTGATGAAGTTGTCGCCGCCTGCCAAATGCTTGAACCGACCTTTGGTGGCATCAATCTTGAAGATATCAAATCTCCCGAATGCTTTGAAATCGAGGAAAGGCTTCGAAAGAGTCTTAAGATTCCCGTCTTTCATGATGACCAACATGGCACAGCAATTATAGTTACAGCCGCTCTGATTAACGCCTTAAAAATTGCAAAGAAAAAGGCCACTGCAGTTAAAGTCGTCTTCAGCGGAGCCGGCGCAGCTGCGATTGCGTGCGCTAATTTGATTCAGAAAGTAGGAATCAAGCCTAAGAACATTACTCTCTGCGATAAGTCAGGAGTGGTTCATAGCGGCCGAAAGGATTTGGATCGCTACAAACAAAAATACGCCCATCCATCCAAGAACCGAAGCGTTCAGGAAGCCCTTTCGGGAGCTGATGTTTTTATAGGATTATCCGTAGGGGGTTTGATCACCAAAGCCATGGTAAAAAAAATGGCCAAGAAACCAATTATTTTTGCGCTCGCGAACCCAACTCCTGAGATTTCTTATGATGAAGCAAAGGAGGCTCGGGCCGACGCCATCGTTGCCACCGGGCGGTCAGACTTCCCCAATCAAATTAACAACGTCTTAGGGTTTCCCTATATTTTTAGAGGTGCTCTTGATGTGGTCAGCCAATCAATAAATGATGAAATGAAAATGGCGGCTGCCAAAGCCTTGGCACTTCTTGCGCAAGAAGATGTACCCGAATCCGTGGCTCGTGCCTATGGCGATACATACTTTCACTTTGGCCCGGACTATATCATTCCAAAACCTTTTGATTCGCGAGCGCTCTTTTGGGTGGCTCCCGCAGTTGCCGAGGCGGCAATAAAGTCTGGGGTGGCGAGACGCAAAATTGATCTCCCAAAATATAAGCTGGAGCTTCAGGCAAGTATAGATCCTTCTCGCCAAATCATGAGTGCAACAATTTTGAAAGCGAAGCGCTCACTCAAGAAAATCGTCTTTCCGGAAGGAACCGAGCCTAAGATTATTAGAGCCGCCCACCTCCTATGGGATGAAAAAATTTGCTCACCTATTCTTTTGGGAAAACCTTCAATCATAGAAAAGACCGCAAAGATGCATAAAGTAGATTTGAATGGCATTCAGATTGTTGACCATTTGGAAGATCCGCAAATGGAAGAATTCGTTCAAAATTATTACAAAATTAGGCAGCGCCATGGAATGGATCATGAAGAAGCTTCGAAAGCTTTGAAGCGACGAACCTATTTTGGATTGATGATGGTCCAGTTGGGACGAGCAGACAGTCTCGTATCAGGTCTTACAAAAAGCTATCCGGATACAATTCGCCCCGCTTTACAAATCATTCGTATGAAACCCGAATACCGCTATGCAGCCGGCCTTTATATGGTCATTATTCGCGGGAAAGTTCTGTTTTTCGCCGACACCACGGTCAACATTGATCCTTCGGCTGAAGCCTTGGCAGAAATCTGCTTACAATCGGCCAAAAGATTGGAACTTTTTGATATCGTACCAAGAATTGCGTTTTTGAGTTTTTCAAACTTCGGTTCTTCGTCTCATCCCACAAACGATAGGATTCATGAGGCCATCAAAATGGTTCGAAAAAAACGCCCAAAACTCATTGTTGATGGGGAAATGCAAGCCGACACTGCCGTAAGTCGGGAGTTGTTATCTGACTTCCCATTTAGCGAACTAAAAGAGCCCGCCAACCTTCTAATATTTCCTAATCTGACTTCGGGAAATATTGCTTACAAACTTTTGAAGCGACTGGCCCAGGCGGAAATTATTGGCCCGATTCTGATGGGACCACGCAAACCCGTACATGTTTTGCAACGCGCTTCCTCGGTTGAAGAGATAGTTAATATGGCGATCATCGCCGCCGCGGAGGCCAACGAATAATGACTGAAAGTATTCGCGCCAAACTATCGCCCGCTTTTTCATTTGAGACACGAAAGCAAGTGTTAGAATCCTTATCGAACGAAAGCTTTGAGCTTGTCATTGTTGGCGGCGGAATAATTGGTGCTGCTTGCGCAAGAGATGCAAGTCTCCGCGGAATTAAAACCTTGCTCGTCGAAAAGGACGACTTTGCTTCGGGAACAAGCTCCGGGTCCTCCAAACTAATCCATGGTGGCATCCGTTATTTAAAAAATTTTGAATTTTCGCTTGTCTATACGGCCATCCGTGAACGCGAAAGACTTGAATCGCTGTATGCCCCCTTTGTACGAAAAATGGATTTTGTTTTTCCTACCTATGAGAAAGTTTACCCGCCACGTTGGATGTTAAACCTCGGACTCGGCGTCTATGATTCCTTCACTTATTTTAAGGAGCGCCATCGCAACCTGAGTCGAAATAAAACCATGATAGACTTTCCACAGCTACGATCCGAAAATCTTAGTGGTAGCATGGTCTATACAGACAGTTTTGCCGAAGACTATCGACTGGTCATCGAAGTGATCAAATCAGCACATAAGCATGGCGCTCAGTGCATCAACCAGGTCGCCGCAAGTTTTTTTGAGGAACATACTGGTGGCTATACGGTAGGGCTTCATGATTCCTGGGATCAAAAGGATTACAAAGTAAAAACTAAATTTGTCCTAAACTGTTCTGGTCCGTTTTCGGATCAGGTACGAGCTCTTTTACAGATCAAGCCCAGTCTTCATTTAACCCAAGGGGTTCATTTTATCGTTCTGCGCGATGCAGTTCCATTGGACAAAGCATTCGTCCTTTCCGATCCGGATCACGATCGAATACTTTTCGCCATTCCGTGGAATGGCATTACCTATCTTGGAACAACAGACACCAACATCAACGACCCCGCCAAAGCTCGAGCGACCAAAGCAGACCTTGATTATATTTTGACGATGTTCAAAAAATATTTTACCTATCAAATCTCGCCAGACGATGTTCTCCAGTCATGGGCCGCGGTTCGCCCCTTGATTCAACCGCTCGACTCTGAATCAAACTCCAAAATTTCTCGTGAACATCTCATCGAGGAAAGACCGCATCGCTTTTTCCATGTACTGGGCGGAAAACTTACGTCGCATCGAGAAATTGCGGAGGAGAGCATCGATAAAATTGCCAGGAAAATGGGAATTCGCAAATCTTGCCAAACGGCGAGCCTTCCGCTTCAAGACGAGCCCTATCGCGGGGGCGGTGACACCCATCTGGAAAGGACCTTTGGACTTTATTCAGCAGATGTGAGGACCTACGATGAAGAGAGGAAGCTGGAACGCAAACGGATCACTTCCACTCATCCTCATTTGGTCTCAGAAGTTATATATTCCTGCCATCACGAAATGGCGATGAGTCCCTTGGACTTTCTAAGGCGCCGAAGTTCTCTTTATTATGAAAAACCTGGAAAAGATCTTGTACCAGCCATCGCCGACATTATGAGAAGGGAACTTAATTACTCGGACTTGGAACTGGATCGAGAAATCAACAAAGCTCTAAAAAGTTATGAATGGGATATGGAAGGTTTTCACTCGTGAACGCCGTGAAGTTGCAAGAACGTATCATGGTGGTCTCAGATGGAACAGGTGACACGGCCGAGAGCTATGTTCAAGCCGTACTCGCTCAATTTAAACTTCCAGACACGAAAGTAACTCGCCACCCAAAGATTCAGTCCAAAACAGAATTTCGAAAACTTTTGGATAGCATCAAAGCGCCCTATCTTGTCGCTTATACCTTCGCTGCTCAAGATCTTCGAAAGAAAGCCTGGTCGCTCATAAGAGATCGAAAGCTCACAGGCATTGATCTTCTCTATCCGGCCGTTGAAATATTTTCGAGTTTCTTACAAACAAATCCCACCCAAGCCACTGGGGCTTTGCATTCGACTCAAGCTTCAGATTATTTTGAGCGAATCGAAGCTATTGAGTTCACGGTCAAACATGATGATGGCATGAAATTAAATGAGCTCTCCAAGGCTGATATTGTTTTGGTAGGTGTATCGCGAAGCTCCAAGACTCCAACTTCTATTTTTCTTGCTCACAAGGGATATAAAGTTGCTAACGTCCCTCTGGTGCCGGGCATCGATGCCCCCAAAGAACTCCTTGACGCTCATGAACAGGGAGTACCAATCGTTTTTTTGACGATTAGCCCCATTGACCTGGAGCGTATCCGAAAAGTTCGATTCCAGAACCTCCGCAAAAAAGACGTTGCATCTTCAGACAACTATATTAACGCGGAGCGAATACGCGAAGAGCTCGAATCGGCACGCCAATTGGCGCGTCGACACGGCTGGCCAATCCTTGATGTCACAGATAAAGCCATCGAGGAAAGTGCAAGCGAAATTCTTTTACTGGTCAACGCGAGAAGTTCATAATTAAAGAATGAAAGTTTGGATAATCCTAAGCGTCTCGGTCTTGTGCATTTTTGGAAGCATGGGCCTTCGCGAGTGGCTTATTTTAGAAGAAGTTAAGGACCTCCAAGGCAGTCTTGAAGGTCAAATGGATGATAGCCTTAGCAATGTCGACAAGCTCGAAAGGCTTCAACAGATCCAACATTCGGCCTATGTTTACCGCCGCTTTATTGAACCCGTAGTCATCGAAAGTCAGCGCTTACTCTGGCCACCCAATCGTACGGCCAATGTTTTGAATTGGGAAAGAACTCTGCATCAAAAACTTGAGGACCAGAGCTATACAAAAGCAAGCACGCTTCGAAAGGAGCTCACCGAACAGATTCAAAATGCTCGTAAGGAAAGTGCGCCCAGCACAGATAGAATGATACAGATAGCTAAACTGGCCCAAGGTTTTGACAAAGCCGAAACCAGTGGCAAAGAAATTCTCAAACTCCTCAATGGTGAAAAAATATCAGAAAGCACCAAAGCAGAAACATGCCCTATAGAAAACTCATGCACCACATCAATTGA
>Ga0210050_1004066_pt1 | contig 12460 bp, 9 predicted proteins | sample CryGey132114_all_FD_185463 | JGI IMG/M metagenome (GOLD analysis project Ga0210050, IMG submission 185463) | Groundwater microbial communities from aquifer - Crystal Geyser CG22_combo_CG10-13_8/21/14_all (SPAdes) (version 2) | ecosystem: Environmental > Aquatic > Deep subsurface > Groundwater ...
GTCTCTACCGGCCCAACCCGGACTTTTTTTTGAGCCAGTCCAGTTCCATCTTCAACTTGCCAATCTCGCCATATAGACGTTCAGGCTCGCTGTATTCGTTCACCGGCTTGGGGCCGCGCTTGCCTTCGAACAGGCTGCCTGCACGTTCCAGTATCTCTTTCTTCCACTGCCCGACCTGCACCGGATGCACGCCGTGCGCCTGCGCAATCTGGTTGATGGTCTTCAACCCGTGGATTGCTTCCAGGCCAACCTTGGCCTTGAATTCCGAACCAAATACTTTTCGCTTCGTCCCGCTCATCGCCCGCTTCCTTTTCGCTTCGGACAACAGCTTAATCTACTGTCTCAAATTCGGGGTCCACTATACTGGTTCAGTCGGCTGCGAGCGTCCGTTTCTTTGAACATCGAACGGCAGTTCCCGACACATTCCTGTATTTGGCTTAAGTGCAAAGCAGAAGTTCAAAATTGAACCTGCACTATGTTCTGTATGAGTTTATGACGTCCAGATGCAATCAACCGCCTGAATCCAATATCGGCGGAAAGTAGTGCAGTGCTTGAGGCACGGAGCACTCTTCTGCTAACCATCTCCGAATTCATGGTCTTAGTGGAAGCACAGCACCAAATCTAGTGGTTTTCAATGGTTTCCTTCGACCACACTTAATCTGCTGGCGCCAGGAAATAGATCGGCTTCAATGGCAGTGCATCGCGTTTATCCAGCGCGACCTTATCCTGATACTCGATCCACAAGTCGACCAAGCGCTGTTGGTTGATAAGCGTAATCCTTCTCCGTTCTTGGTGTCTGGCAAGATCGGTGGCATCTTTTGAGAAGCCGCCCGTCGTGACAAAAATCCCCACGTCGTCTTCATTAATCAAAGCTAGGAAGGAACGCAGCTCCTCAACACCAATCGTATCTTTGCGCCGTTTCACTTGGACTTTCATTCGCGGCGGCTTCGTGCCAAGTGGATCGGTGTATGCAACGATATCAAGCCCGGCGTCTTTACCGCGAGGCGACACCCAGTTCACGTGGTAACCCATTGCCTCCAGGAGTGAGGCAACGAGATCCTGTAAAGCGTAGGGATCGATACTCTCCAGATATGTTGCGATCTCCTTCCACGCCTGTTCTTCTGCTTCTTCAAAAGTGATCGTTGCACCGCGTTCATCGGCGGACTCCTCTGGTTCTACCTCAATGGGGTTGGCACGGCGCCACTTCCAATAAAGCCGAGATGCTTCCCGATAAAACTCTTCAGGTTTAGGGTATGTTTTAAGGGCCTCTCTCCCAGCATCCGTGACCGCCCAAATGCCCTTTGTTTTTGTCATCCACCCAGCCTTCACGGCATCGACCGTCGCAAACCGCAAAATCTTGTCGAAACGCCGCCCTCCCGTTTCATACTCTCCAGCCTCGTGATCCGTAAGCTGAATCCGCCCCGCGACTGCTTCTAGCGCATCCCTGGCAGCCTGACCGTCTGGATGTTCAAGCAACACCTTAAACAATGTTTGAAGCAGAAGCCCCGTTCGTTCTCTCGTTATTCCCTTGCCCATATCTAACCTCCTTTATAGCCGTAGGTCCACTCATCCAAAATATCTTCTCTACCAAGATTCAGACAGCTTCTCAATGATGTCTTGCCTTGCTAGAACCCGCGAACACAACTCCCACCGATCCTTGTCTGGGTTAATGGTTTCCTGATAACGCATCACAAAAACATCACGCGCTTTCTGCCGGAGATGGATGTACTCGTCCATCATCTCGTCCAGTTTTTCGACGCTCTCGATCCAATCATCTTCAATGGTGTCTGGCAGGCCACCAAATATATCGTATCGGTCCTTCATGCGGCGCGAAATAGCTTCATACACTTTTTCGTCTTGTGTTTCGTGATAGACAAGATTGAGCATGTCTACAGTGTGCCGCGCTTGGCCGAAGCGCTTGATGCGGCCTAGGCGTTGCTCGAGTCGCGCTGGGTTCCATGGTAAATCGACATTGATGAGGGTGCCGAGGGTCTGAAGGTTCAATCCTTCACACGCGGCGTCGGTCGCGACGACGAGGCGGATATCCCGCTTCTTCACAGCGCTTTTGATTTCCTCGCGCTCAACAGATGCAAAGTCGGCCCCACGAAACATTCCACTCTTGCCCGCACCTGCATAGACGCCTATGGGTTCATAAGGCAGCAATTTCGCTAGTTCCGCACCCAGCGAGTACGCGGTGTCATAGTATTGGCTAAAGACTATGCAGCCATGCTCCAGCCAAGTCTTACCCTCGGTACGATGTTCGGTGAGAAAGTAGCGGACCGCGTTGACTTTTGGGTCACGAGCTTCTGGCCGCGAGAGTTCCTCAATGATCGTGCGCAGATGGCCGGCCTCATCCTGTGTGAGTGTGCTGAGCGTTTCTTCAATCAGCTTGGCCTGCTCCTCATCCTCGAGAATCTCTCGCCGCAACATCTTTTCAGCTGTTGACCGACCCGAGGCGAAGCTCGAACAGATCCTCTGCAGGAGTAGTGTTTTCATAAAGCCAGCTGCCTTCGTGCGTTTCTGCAACGCAGCCGTAAACGCTTCGGCTGCGCGGTAGGCGAGATCGAATGGAAGATTTGTCAGTAGGCCCAGACCACTAAACCCGACACCAGCGTACACAGTTGCAGTCGCGTCCGGGTCGGGATGGATATCCACGCCGACTCTTTCTAACAGACCAGCATCTTCCAGCGTCTGCCTACGGCGCAGCACGGTATAACGGACAATTGGGTTATGCTCCCGCAAGAATCCAGGAACGAGAGTTTGGCCTATGGACTGTTGCTCCAGAAAACCCAGCGAACCAAATCCGCGATCTGTGAAAAATTTCTGATCGGGCAGGTCCAGTTGCAATCTTAGTGCAGCAAACAGAGCATCTTCACTTGCTGGTGGAAGTGGATTACGCAACCATTCCCAGGCGGCTTTTTCATCTGCCGGTGTCTCATCCCCTTTTACAACTGGAAGCGCCTTTACCCAGTCCTCCCACAAGCTAAATGGCACGCGGCCAAGCACAAAATCTGCACCTTCATTGAGAATGCGCAGCAGGTCCCACAGCTCACACACTTCAGTCTGGATCGGTGTTGCAGTGCCAAGAAGGAGATTCTTCGTGCGTGGCCCGATACGAACCATGAAATCTAGCAGGTTATTCGGTTCATCCTTCTTCGGCCCCAGCCCGCCACGTCGGCGTGCCTTGTGCGCTTCGTCAAGGATCACCGTACCGTATTTACGGTCGAGCAAGTATTTGCGTTCGTCGGAATCGTGAAAGATCAGGCCGGTAGAGACAATAGCGATGCGGAACGGGCAGCGTGCAATATCCTCGGGGCCCCGTGTCTTGATAATGTGCCCCTTGGGATCGATCCACACCTTCTTTGTCGAAGACCATACCGCGCTTGGTATACCAAGTTTGTCCGCGAGCTCCACCTGCCATTGCACCGTTAGCGTGGAAGGACAAAGGATGAGTACCGGGCCATCATCCATGAGGGCCGCAAGCATGGCGCTTGCCGCGAGTGACAGCGTTTTGCCGACACCAACCTCGTCGGCAAGAAGTAGGCGCGCCTTGCCATAGGTCTCCCGGTGCTGAAGGAACATCGTCACAAAAGAGCGTTGCCAAGGCTGTAGCTGCTCGCCACCTCGGTAAATCGGGCTCTCAGCCAGAGCGGCGGCAGGTAGTTCCTCACGTTTCACCTCCGCGAAGCGAATTTCAACGCGATCGGCGACCCGCTTGATTTCCTCGATGATTGCGTCCGGTAGAGGGTAAGCGTCCTTCCAGAGTGCGTCGAACTCGTCCTCTACCCACGCGACACCTTCCGGCGAAGGATCTTCCCACAAAATCTCGTAATTTTGGGCGAAGGCGCTTTTGGTTTCGTTGATGGAACCAAGGAAGCAGGTTTTTGACCCATCAGCAGCTTCGATGACACCTGCTTTGCCGTGGAGAAAGACACGATCCTTCGGCACTACGCGAATCTCCACGCGGCCGCTGGTCAGTAGATCATGTAGGCGGCGATACCGGTCTCTGTGCAAAAGTGCCTCAACCTCCGACGGTGCTTCGTTCCAGCGCTCCTTCAATGCGGTCTCGCGGACGTGCTTCGATACCGCCACATCGGCTGCGTCCAGTTCGCTGTTGCAGACAATCTGCACTTTGGGGATCGCGGCAATTTCCTCGCCGACTAGTTCGAAGATAGAGCTGCGAAAATAACCTGCAATACGCTTGTAGGATTTTGCTTCTTTCAGCCTAACGCTGAGGAACGCATGATCCAGTCGCTGGCGGCGAGAGGAAAAACGGTTGATATCACTCATGCATCCTCCAAAGTGTGCCAGTCCTGTGGCGGTAGTCCACGCAGGAATGAATCAGCAGAGTCTAATACTAGATGCTGGGCTGCGTATTCAATGTGCTCTCGAAGCCGTATCTGTTTCTCCAGGGCACTGGTATGCCACCAAGCGGCGAGTATGAGTGGTAACGAAGGTTTCCAGCTGCCGCCATCCCTTTCTTTGCCTGGGAGCATCTCCCAAAGAGCATTCCACTGCTGCGGTTGCGGGCAAACCCGCCGCTCAGCCTGAACATAAGCGAGAAGACTCGTAAGCTTGTCGGAGTCATTCGTCATCCGTTCATCCTAAACGCTGGTTCTTCACTAGCTCATACAACACCCGCGCGTTGCTGGCCTCTTCTGGTCGTAGGCTATCAAGACGCTTGGCGAGGTAGTCTGCCAACTCAACAGCCAGCTCACGCTGAGTCATATCGCCATAGTAGTTGGGAATATTAAGAATTAAATGGGCTAGCACTTCATTGCCATCGACGTTCTTCACCAGTTCCATCACGGCGTAAAGCACGGCGCGCAGTACAGACTGATTCAGTTCCGAGCCTTCGCTCATCTCGGCACGACCAAACTCCACCGCACTCTTGAGACGCGCATCGTTCGCCTTATGACTTGCCAACAGCGGTTTGAAGTCGTGCACCTTGAAGGCCTTGGCAAAGTTCTGATAGTTGTCGAGCGTCTTAGCGCCACGAGCTTCCAAGTCGAGCATCTTGAGGTAGAAGCGCTCCGCGCCACTGAGTTTGTCCCAGTGCGCCTTAGGTATGCCTTGCGGCACGAGACACTGATTAGCGGTGGCCACAGCGAACTCGATCAAGCCATCGACGAAAGTGATCTCACCCTTCACCCGCGGTCGGATCGCCTCGGCAGTCATATCGCGTCCATCAATAATGGCGTATCTCGTGAGCACGCGCAAAGCCGCCGCGTAACCGGCCATCTGAATGTCGGAGTCCTCGAACACGTTCTCGTCGCGATAGAGGCCCTTCGCGTCCTGGTTGAGCCCAGTAAGCGACCTAACCTGTGCCTCTACTTCTTCCTGGATTTCCCAAGCGAGATCGTCGCGAGTGGTCTTGTGCGAACCGTGGCGTTTGCGCAGCACTAACAGCACTGTCCCCTTGACGTAGCTACCCTCGCGCAATGCACTGTCGGTCTCGGTGACGACGTACCAAGCGGCTGTGACGTGCAGGCCGGAGGCCCAGACAATGTTCGCCATGTCTGCCCAGATGGAGCCGGACTGGTGGGTGAACATGATTACCTGGATGCCGTTTTCCGGCATGCGCTCTGTCATTCGCTTGTACGCAGCCACCATACTTCGGCGGAATTCCTCATCCTCGCCTTTGATTGCGAGGGAGCGGCGGCTGTCCCAGACCCAGTTGGAAAACTCCGGCGGCGGGTTCTTGCGCAGCCAAGCAATGAAAAACTCGAGAATCTCCTCGTACTTTACCGCGTCACCATAAGGCGGATCGGTAATATAGATGTCGTTATCGACCGCTAGATGATCGGCCGGGAGGTTTTCAACTACGGTCTTGCAATGGGTATCGATAGGAAATTGCTTGTAGTCCTGTTGCAGAAACCCAAGCATGAAGTTAAAACCACGACAACCGTAGTTAAAAAGCGTATTGAGCGCTTGGTTGTCGAAGACGCTGGCGGTCTGGCCGACCCCGCTTCGGGCATTCCACCGGCTCAAGCGACAATTATTGTTCAATGTCTGGAAGAACCCGAATTTCAGTTCGGCCCCGGAGTGCTTATTGACCAGCGCCCCCAAAAGAAGCTGTCGTGGGTTAAACAGGTGGTGCCAGTGTGTCCAGCCACGCTCACGGTAAAGGCGCTCGGTTTCGTCGCCTTTCTCAATAACCATGTCCGGAAGCCAGCCATTTTCTTGCCAGTCTGCCAAACTGTGAGCAATTATATCTTCAACGGTTTTTTCGCGCTTCTGATCGTCCGCCGAAACTGCGCGGAATTCATGATCCTCACCATTGCCTTTTGCCTTCCGCTTGCTCCACAGAACTGCATACAGCCGTTCTTGGTAGATGTCACCTTCTCGCGGCTTGATGTCATTCTTTTCCCATAAACGCAGCTTGTTCCCTGTAGTGCCATTGCCCCCTCGGTAGTCGCCACGCAAAGTGGAAATCTTCGTCCGATATTCCACGCCATCAAGCGTGTGAATCATGTACGGTTCCTGGCCGCGACCATCGCTCCGTACCGTCCCGACTTCCGCTTTGGCTAAGACTTTCTCGCTCGCCCCATAGCGGATCTTGATGTTGTAGCGCTTTCTGGCGGCGTCCGGTTCCAGTTCGACAATGACGCCGTGGCCTTTGCTTATCAGGAACGACGAGATCAGCGGCACCATCCATCCGGTCTGGGGACATTTCGCTTCGACACAATAAAGAAACGCCTTCGTGCGCCAGCCTTTGCCATCTGTTTCGATGCCCAGGCGATCAATTTCATCCTGGACCTGTTTCACCAGTGTTTGCTGGCCCACGTTCAATGCGTTGCGTTTCGCCTTTGGTGCGCCAACTACGTTAAACGCACCCCAAGTCAGCATGCAGGCAATCGGATTTAGGTCAGAGGCAAAGGTATCGCAACCGAGCCGTGCTGCCTCGAAGGGAATCTGGCCTGACCCGCAAAACGTGTCCGCTACGCGAGGCCGATGGCCGAAGCGCATGATGCCCAGTTGCTCGACCAGTTCAGGAAAGGAGCCGGCGGCAGTACCGAGGTGAGCGTTGACACTTTCCCATACGTGATTAAAGACGTCATCACCGCACTCTTCTGGTCGGCAGGCTTCCTCAACCCACTCCCGATACGGTGCCTGATGTCCGACAGAAGTGTGTTGCCCGAGGATGAAGCGGCTTTCCTTTGAGTTCTTCTCTTTGAGCCGCGTTTCCAGAGATTTGATATCCATGCCCATCAACATCTCGAAGATTTCAAGATCGCGCTTCAGGTCTTGGGTCGCAGGCAACAGGCAACCAAGCACACAAGCCTTGTTGAGAATGAGCGGCTTTCGGCCTTTCCAATAGCTTCCGAGGGGTGTAAGGGTCTTACTCTGGCGAGCCTCCTGCTCTTTATACGATTCCGCAGAGAGCTTCTGTACCGGCAGCAGCCGCTCGATTAGCGCGGGCGCGTCCTTAAGGGAGAACGGGGTAGCGGTGGGGCTCATTCAGCAGCCTTGAACAACGGCAAGTCGAAGAGGTCCTGCTCCACTGGCCGACGGCGCTTGCGGCCGGACGCAGGTTTCTCGCCGTCGGAAAGGGCACTAAACAGGGCGCGACGCCAACCGCGCTGCGTGTCATCGGGCATGCCTGCTTCGGCGGTGGTCATGGCGAAGAGCCACCAGCGTTCTTCAGGGCGCAGCGCTGCCCACTTGCTGCAGATGACGTGAATCTGATCTTCAGTCGCTGTCTCGGCTGCCCAGGCTAGCACGCACAGCTCCTTGCCGAGTAGCCGATCCACGAGATTGGTACCAGTATGCCAGCGTCCGGTGAGTACCTTAGCGGCTTTAAGTCGGTCGTTAAACTCGCGGCGAGAGATGTCGGCAATCGCAGACCATACGTTTCGTTTGAGAATGACACGCTCCTCATCCCGAGGAAATCCGCCTTCCTGTCCTCGGTAACCGTAATCCTCGATTATCACGACCGATTCATTTCGCGCGTCAGGTATTTCCACGCGAAAGAGATGTGCACCAAATGAAGTTGGCGCGCCGAAATCGACAGTTTCCATCTTGTCACTCATTGCTGATCGACGTCCCCCGGCTGCAACTCGATGCCGAGTTTCCCGGCAAAGTCCTTCAGGTCGTGTCCCGATGCAAAGTGAGCTTTGCGGAAGGTCATGGTGACAGGAGTGTCAGGTGTAAATTTCTCCAGCATCTTGCTGAGTAGGTTTTCGAGAAAGGCAGCATTGACACGAACTTCGCCGACAACCACTTGCGCGACCTGAGCTCCTTGACCGACTGTGATCGTTACGTTCTCGAACTCCACAGATATCTCGCTAGCTTGCTTCAATCCCTCGAAGGTCTTGCCACGCGAGTCGAGTTTGTGGCCGGTGCGCGAGACGAGGCGGCCAGGTTTCACCTCGTCAATCTGTATACCCTTCTTGCCTTTGGCTGGGTAACGGAACTCGGCTTTGGCCTCGAGTTTTTCTGCCTCTGCGATAGCACGCAGCACAACTTCACCGTCGCCAATAGCAATCGGGCCTTCGTAGGGTATACCATCACGCGGTTCACTACCGTCTAGGGTGTAGCGGATTGCACCCCGAGGCGCGACGAAGAGCTCGATGCTGCGCTTGCCGCTCATCTCGGTGAGTTGGTTTCGCAGCACCAGCTTGTTGGTCCACGTAACTGGGTCGCCGGTCTCGTACTGGCCAGATGGGTCACACACTAGGAAGTTCACACGTAGTGCAGCCGTGGTGTAGGCTTGGTCCTTGAGCTGCGCACTCGATTCAGTGACCGGGGCGTCCTCAGAATAGTGGATGCGTGGTGCAGGACCAGCATTTTGCGGATTCACGCGAAGACGTACCTTACCCTCGTCATCGGGTTCGGTCTCAGCGATGACCTGAGCCGAGGTGCGCTTCTTCTTCGGCTTCTTGGTGACGTAGCCGTTACCGAGGTCCTCCCACAGCCCGCGGTTGCAGGCGATGGACTTGAGGGTGTCCAGGCCCTTGGGTGGCAGCCATGGCATACCCGCCTGCTCGGCATAGCGGTCGGTCACGTCGGACCAGCGGGCGTCATCCTGATTTTCAGGCCACAGCAGGTCTTGCGCCTTATCGTGAATAGCGTCGAAGTCCTTTTCGACATCGAGGTAGAGTTTCAGCGGGTTGGAAACGAGCGTCTTCTCGATTTGTTCCTCCCCATTGAATGGCTTTGTGGCGTCTCGTGTCATGTCCAGTGCCTTGGCTGCGAGCTGGGGCGGTTTGCCGGCGCGTTGGATCGGAAACAGTACCTTGTCGAACAGGTTGAGGATGGTGGAGTTGAAGTCCTGCTCGTACGCCTGCTGCTTGCGCTCCAGATCATCTCGCTGCGGATGCCCCTTGGGAATTCGGCCATCGGCCTTCTGCGCAGCAAAGAGCTGGCGCGCGGCTTTCTCGACGCTACCCATGGCCGTCTTGTCCCCAGTGAGGACACAAAGGTTGTTCTTCTGGCTTAGCCCGTCGAAGAACTTCTGCACTTCTTCGGGTGGAATCTTTGAATCCGGACTGACGACGAGCAGTACGCGTCCTCTGCGCACGCGGTCAGCCACATCTTCCAGCTTGGGCAAGGGCAGAACGTCTTCGTAGGTGGTCTTGCGGGATGCTTTGAACATCTCGCGCAGGCGATGCCGGATCAGGTCGTCGACTTGGTTCTGTGGCGCGTCATGAGCAAGGCTCTGCAGGAGCTTGGTAAGGTTCTCCTGACGATCGAAGTAGTAACGTCCTTCTGGCGTGTGATGCACATACCAGGCGACCTTCTCCAACTCTTCGAAAGCCGCGAGGAAGTCGGATGGTTCGCGCAACGGCGAGACCAGACACTCGACCATCTCCTCACGGGTGAGCCCCTTCACCACGTTGACGGCAGTAGAAAGACTGGCGGTGAGCAACAGTGTGCCGATTTGTGTCGCTGCCTCCTTGCCGGTTTGGAGGTCAATGATCTGGGCGTGTGCGGAATGCTGTGCGTCCCACAGATCCTTGGCGATCACGTCGCGCATGCCGGAGATTTCGGTCAGCTTGTCACGGACTTCCGCGATACCCAAGTCGAAGTGCTGAGGGCCAATGAGGAAAACATCGTTGGCAGGGCGGTCCCAGACCGATCTGAGCAAGCGAGATGCCAGTTCGATCAGGCCGCGTGTCTGCTTGAACTGCTCATTCTCTTTAAAAAGGGCAATGACGTTCTTGAGACGTGGGTGAAAAGGATAAGTCGCTGCAATCTCGTCGGAGATCGCCTCGGCCCCGCGGTTCGCGGTTTTGGATTTCGCTGCTTCTTCCAATTTGCGGCCGTAAGCCTCCGCAATATCGCCGATCTCGGCCTTGTCTGGTAGCGACTTAAAGAGACGCTTACGCAGGATGTCGTAGATCTCGTTGGCAGCGAGGTCGACTGGCGTGATGTTTCGTTCTTGGCGGCCGAGCTCAGAGCGAGCGTCCTCGAGTGCACGATTGATGAGCCTGCCGCCAGTGTCATACGCCGCGGCGAGATCGGAAACGACCACGCAGACATTCTTTTTCTTACCAGCCGCTGTGAGCAGATTTGCGAAAGCGCGTGTAGCAATGTCGGCGACCGTGCCATTACCTACTTTCTGCAAATCGAGGTATTGGAAGTACGGTGGCATCTCGTCAAGCAAGATGAGTACAGGTTGATCTGCGTCGAACAGCCTGAGCCAGTCCTTTTCGTCAGGCGCCTTGGGACCGCTTTCCCAGAACGCTTTGAACTGATCTCCTTTTCCCAGCTGATTGGCGATCTCACCCCAGAAGAAATGGTCAGGATTGTTGCGGCCGTTGAAGGCAGCAATGTTTGCGCTCGTGAAGGCCGTCGCGTGTGCCATCCCAGCACAGTAAGTCTTGCGGAGCTCGTGGTGCTTAGCAAGCAGGCCAAACCCGACCAGCAGGTGGGTCTTACCGCCGCCCATCGCCTGCTTGAGATGGAAGATAGCTTGGGTCGAGGCTCCTGCCAGACGGGCGATGCCCTCGCTGATCAGGTCTTGCATCCCCTGAGTAATGTACGTCTTCTCGAAGAACGCGGTACCACCAGCTTCGGCATGGATGAGCTCGTCAAGCTGCTCGATTTGATCACTCAATTTTATCGAGAGTGCGTTGTCTTGTAGTTTGCAAGCATCGCGGACAGTTTTCATTTTCCAGCCCCTAGTCAGTTCCAATCATGAGTGCATCCAACTTTGTTTTTATTTGATCGTGGTGCGACACGCAATATTATCATCAATAAAATTTAAGCGGCTTTATTACGGCAGAACCCGAGGGTATTTTGAGAATTATTATGGGCGGTTGAATTGCTGAGCGGATTCAACTCTGAAGTGCAACTTTTGCAAGTAAATTTGACCAGCTCCCAACTTCCGGTATTGGCAGCACGTTGCGGCCATTCAGATTCCCTAATAGCAAAATAACGACATCATGCGGGTTGATCACGGTAATCAGTAAATTTGCACTTAGGATAGTTTGACCAGCCAAGAAATTCTGTTTTCGCTTTTCGCTTAACCAATTTCCCATCATTACATTTAGGACAAGGCATCCCCTCGCCAATAGTCCTGGATTGCTGTATTCATGGCGCAGGACAATGACCGTTCCACATACTTTTTCCCGTCCAGCGTCTTGAACACGCGGTCGACGTCGTTGATTTCATCCTCGCCAGCACCATAGCGCAACTGCAGCCCTCGCGACCATCTTGGCTCAACCATCCAGCTCATCACGATCTTTGGGCCGATCTTGAAGTCGTCGTTGCTCTTGTAGCACCCGGGCAGCCGACGAAACACGTTGACCACGCCATCCTCGAACATCTTTTCGGCGTTTTGAGATAGATCGATGAAACTCGACTGCACGTTCTCGATGGTGAACTCTGGCGGGTTTTCTTGCAGATCCCGGTCGAATTTCTTTTTCGACTGAGCATCCAGTAGTTGCATCAGGCCGGTGTGATCAAACGACTGCCGCCAGTACATGCGATCCAGCTCCTTGATGGAGTCCTCAAGCCGTCCTAATGGTTCGGCGCTTCTGGGCATCCCATACTGGTAAAACTTTTTCATTTCAGCCTGGATCAGCTGGAAATGCGCATCATGCTCAGCAAGCAGCTTGACGATGCCGGCGCGGTGATTGCAGAAATCCACCAACGTCTGGCGCTTGGCCACGAAGGTGTCGAATACGCTCACTTTTTCTCCCGCAACACGGCAATGTTTCCGCGCAGCTCGGCGGCCTCCTCCCTTGCTGTAGCAGATGCTTTGCGCTCTACCGCCAGCTCTGCTCGAACCTTTTCAATCTCCGCCTCGATGCGCGGCACCGCCTCAAGTCTCAATTCTGCCTTGGCCAGTTGAATTCGCGCCTTTTCAGCAGCCTGGCGCTCCACCTCTAACTCGGATGTTGCTCGGGCGAGGTCGGCAGCAAGCTGCTCTATCTGCCCAGCCAGCCTTGCACCCTCCTCCTTGTGATGGGCCGCCTCTTCCGTCAGGTCGGAAATTTCCTTGGATTGCCGC
>Ga0210050_1004074_pt1 | contig 12451 bp, 10 predicted proteins | sample CryGey132114_all_FD_185463 | JGI IMG/M metagenome (GOLD analysis project Ga0210050, IMG submission 185463) | Groundwater microbial communities from aquifer - Crystal Geyser CG22_combo_CG10-13_8/21/14_all (SPAdes) (version 2) | ecosystem: Environmental > Aquatic > Deep subsurface > Groundwater ...
TGTGCGACAACTCGATCGGCAGCAATTGGATATTGTTTTCTTGTTGGTTTTTCGCAATCAGCTCTTCGATAGGCAAAGGTAAGGTCAACTTCCCCAATTGATATTTAATTTGTATTTCCCATGCCGATGCAACACTGAGATAAAAATCATGCTCGCCAGAACGGCTCAATTCTTTAAATTGCTCAGATAATTTAGAACTTTCTCCATTTATCCAGAGAAAAATATGCGTGTCTATTAACAACTTCATATTTTTCCCTCTAACCAAAAACTGTCAGGTAAAGGCTCATCAAAATCATCACTGATTTTTATTTGCCCTTCAAACAAACCCAGTTTTAATGGCTTAGGTTTTTTTGCTGGCTGTTCATCATAAATAACGAATATCCTGGCCTTGCCCGTAGCCGCCGTTTTGGGCAACTGCAAATGAATTTGCTGGTTGTGGTCAATTTCCACAGGGAATTCGATGGCGTGCATGGTGGTTTCTCCTTTGAAGCTATGGTGCATTTTAATACAAGCAGCCAGTCGTCATGGTTACTCAAGCGGTAGTGGCGCGCAATCGGTATCGCGCCAGATAAAATGTTCAGGCGTTATGCCACCAACACTTCATTCAACTCATCCAGCAGCGGATCCATCTTCGCGCCGAACAACTGGTACATCTTGCCCAGTCCGCCCTGCCCGTCGAACGGTGACATTTCCAGATCGTCGCGGTCGATGTGGAAAGAGTTGGCTACGTGGTCGCGCACCATCCGCAGCCAGTCCATTTGTTCTGCGTTGAATTTTTCGGTGCCGCCGGAGTGGTGTTTCATGATCCAGTTTCTAAAGTTGCGGCGCACGGTGGCATCAAAGTCGGTGAGGGTTTCATCCATGCCGCAGACGCGGCGGATGAGGGTGACCAGGGCGGTGAGTTCCTGCACGGGCTGTGCGCCCTTGTAATCATCCAGCCTGCGGTAGGCTTGCCACACATACAAGGGGGCGAGCTTGGGTTTGTCGATTTTGAGCTTATCCAGCACCTGGCGGATCAAGTCGTAGCTGAGTTCGCGCCTGCGATACGGCTGGCTGAAAAAGAGGGTGAGCGCGGCAATGTTGTCCTTGTTTGCTTGCAGGTAGGCGGCGAATTCGTCGGCGATGGCTTGGGCGTTGTTGGCGATGTTCGCTTCCCAGCCTGCGCCCACCAAGTGATCGAGGGTGTCGTGGTCTATGGTTTGTTCTTTGTCGCGGCGGATGGTGTCGAGCAGTTCCACCAGCTCGCCGTTCAGCACGCTGGCGACCTCCGCCACCAGTTGTTGTTGTGCCTGTTCGCGCTTGTCGTCGCCGGGGTCGCTGCCGATAGCCAGCCCCGCCAGTTGCAGCGCGCGGGCTTCGATGTTGTCAGCATCTATCGCGCCGAATAACTGGCCGACGAGCTGGTTGAGTTCCAGCCCGCCAGCGGCTTGCCGAATCATGCGCTGGTCGTCGGCATCCAGTTGTTTATTGAGCCGCGCCAAGCGTCCCGCGAGTGAGCTTACGGTGTCTTCATCCGCAGCGCCCATCATCACCTGCATCGCCAAGTCTTTCAGCGGCACAGTGGGCTTGGTGATGAGTGGCTGGCTGGCGGTTTTGAGCGACTTGGTGACACCGATGGCATCCACGATGACATAGTGGGTCTTGGCGCTGACGGCGGAAGGGGTGACTTTGCGCAGGTCGTCTATGTCCAGCGTGCGTGTGCCGCGTCCTTTCATCTGCTCGAAGTAGTTGCGGCTTTTTACGTCGCGCATGAACAGCAGACATTCGAGTGGTTTCACGTCGGTGCCGGTGGCGACCATGTCCACGGTGACGGTGATGCGCGGGTAATACTCGTTGCGGAATTGCTGCAACACCGACTTGGGGTCTTCGTCGGTTTTGTAGGTGAGTTTTTTGCAAAAGGCATTGCGCTCGTCGAATTCCTCGCGCACGGTCTGGATGATGTCGTCGGCGTGGCTGTCGGTCTTGGCGAAGATCAGGGTCTTGGGGACTTCTTCGCGGCCGGGAAATATCTCCGGCAGCTTGTCGCGGAAGGTGCGGATGACAGTGCGGATCTGGTCGGGGTTGACGATGTTGCGATCCAGCTGCGTGGCGGAATAGGCTTCGTCTTCGTCCTGCAATTCCCAGCGTTTTTTTCGCGTGAGTTTTTCGCGCCGCTCCACTTGCACATGCGCCGGGATGACCCCGCCGCCCTGGGTGATCTGCGTTTCGATCACATAGACTTCGTTGCCGACGTTCACGCCATCGGCCACGGCTTTTTCATGGCTGTAGTCGCTGACCACGTTCTTCTTGAAGAAGCCGTAGGTGCGGTTGTCCGGCGTGGCGGTGAGGCCGATCAGGCTGGCATCGAAGTAATCAATCACCTGTTGCCACAGGTTGTAGATTGAGCGGTGGCATTCGTCAATGAAGATGAAGTCGAAAAACTCAGGCGGGATTTTTTCGTTATAAACGACGGGCATGGGCGCTTTGGGTAGCTTCAATTCCGCCGGATTGATCTCTTCGGCAGCTTCATCAAGCGATGTGCCTTTAAGGATGGAGTACAGCCGCTGGATGGTGCTGATGCACACCTGACTATCGCGGGCGACGAATGAGGACTTGAGCCGTTGCACGTTGTATAGCTCAGTGAATTTGCGGTTATCGTCAATCGGCACATAGGACATCATTTCCTGCTCGGCTTGTTCGCCGAGGTTCTTGGTGTCCACCAGAAACAGGATGCGCGCAGCCTTTGCGTGTTTGAGCAGGCGATAGATGGAGGTGATGGCGGTGTAGGTCTTGCCCGCGCCGGTCGCCATCTGGATCAGGGCGCGTGGGCGGTCTGCCTTGAATGAGGCTTCCAGATTGGTGATGGCGATTTCCTGGCAATCGCGCAGGCGCAATGCTTTGGCGGGCAGTTTGTTCGGGTTGAGTTCGGGGAGGTGCTGCAAGCGTGCGCGCAGTGAATCGCCTTGCGACAGCCATTCCTTGAGCGTTTCCGGGCGGTGGAAGTTGAACACCTCGCGCGAACGCGGCTTGGGATCACGCCCATCGGTGAAGCGGGTGATGATGCCGGTGCTTTCATACAGGAAGGGCAGGGGCTCTTTGTTGTTGACCCATTTGAGCTTGGCGGCAGCATAGCCACCCGTTTGTTCTTCCACTTCGGTGATCTTGTGCGCGAGGTCTTCTTTCTTGGCCTCAATCACGCCGGTCGCTTTTTTATCCACAAACAACGCATAGTCCGCTGGACCAACATCAGTCTGGTATTCGCGTACCGCGATTCCCAAGCCCGCATTCAGGTCAATCTTCTTGGCGGATTGCACCACCCAACCCGCCTGTGCAAGCTGCGCGTCGATGTTGTCGCGGGCTTTTTGTTCGGGATTCTGATTTTCGGTCACGCCGCACCCGCTTCCATTTCAGAGCCCGCGCTGGAAGCGGTAGGCCGCCGTGCTGCCCAGCAGGTTGGGCAACAAGCCGACTTCATGCCCGCCGCTTATCACGCTGCGCGCGGTGATGCTGACAGAAGCGTGACGGCAAAAATCTTCAAAGTCGTGCAAGGTACACAGATGCACGTTGGGTGTGTCGTACCACTGGTAAGGCAGTTCACGCGACACCGGCATGTTGCCCAGCAGCACGTCCAGGCGGGTGCGCCAGTAGCCGAAGTTGGGGAAGCTGACGATGCCTTCGCGCCCGACGCGCAACATTTCCTGTATCAGCGCCTCGGTATAGCGCGTGGCTTGCAGGGTTTGCGAGAGGATGACGAAATCGAAGGTGTCATTCTCGAAATCGGACAGTCCAGCATCCAGGTCGTTCTGGATCACGTTCACGCCGTTGGCGATGCACGACACGATGTCCACATCGTTAATCTCCACGCCGTAGCCGCGCACGCCGCGTGTTTCCTTGAGGTAGCAAAGCAGGCTGCCGTCGCCGCAGCCCAGATCCAGCACCGTCGCACCCTTGGGTATCCAGGCCGCGATGGCGGCAAAATCGGGGCGCTCAGCGGCGAGTTGGGACATTTCTTTACTCATGCCGAGAACTCCTTGCTGACCTTGCCGATATAAGCGCGTACCACATCGAAGTAATGCGCCTGTTCCATCAGGAAAGAATCGTGACCATGCGCGGAAGCGATTTCGGCATAGCTGACATTGCGGCGGTTATGCAGCAACGGGCGCACGATCTCGCGCGAACGCTGCGGCGAAAAACGCCAGTCGGTGGTGAACGAAATCACCAGAAAATCGGCCTGGGCGCGCGCGAAGGCGCGGTTCAAGTCGCCGCCAAAATCGTGCGAGGGATCGAAATAATCCAGCGCCTTGGTCATCAGCAAATAGGTGTTGGCATCAAAGTAGGCGGCGAACTTGTCGCCCTGATAACGCAGATAGGATTCGATTTCAAACTCCACCTCGTAGCCATAATTGTATTGTTCGGTGCGCAATTCGCGGCCAAATTTGTTGGCCATCACATCATCCGACAAATAGGTGATATGCCCCAACATGCGCGCCAACCTCAGCCCGCGCGTTGGCACGACACCAAACTGGTAATAATCGCCGCCGTGAAAATCGGGGTCAGTCAAAATGGCGTTGCGCGCCACGTCGTTAAACGCGATGTTCTGTGCGGTCAGACGCGGCGCACAGGCAATCGCCAGGACATGACGCACCCGCTCCGGGTAGGCCAGCGACCATTGCAGCGCCTGCATCCCGCCCAGACTGCCGCCTATTACCGCCGCAAATTGTTGGATGCCCAGCCGATCCGCAAGCCGCGCCTGCGATGCGACCCAGTCTTCCACGGTAATCATCGGGAAGCTCGCACCATAGGGCTTGCCCGTTGCCGGATTGTTGGAAGAAGGCCCCGTCGAACCGTGACAGCCGCCCAGATTGTTCAGCCCTACCACGAAGAATTTATCGGTATCCACCGGCTTGCCGGGCCCCACCATGTTGTCCCACCAGCCGATATTTTTCAGTTCACCGGCGTAGTAACCCGCCAGATGATGATGCCCGGACAGCGCATGGCAAATCAGAATCGCGTTGGACTTATCGGCATTCAGTTTGCCGTAAGTCTCATAGACCAACTCATAGCGCGGCAGCACCGCGCCGCTGCGAAACGTCAGAGGGGTGTCAAATTCCGCGCGTTGCGCGGTCACGATACCTACAGAATTATCCAAACAAAGCTCCAATAAAAAACCCGTTCAGCTCGGGCTAAAACGGGTTCACACGCTTTAGCTGGAATGTTTAATGTGCCCCGCAAGCTGATGTCAAATCGGCACAGCGCGCAGTTTCCGTGTTTTCCGGCGAACTGTCAAATGCAGAAATCCCCCTCCGCTGCGCTTCTCCCCCTTTTTCAAAGACGATGTCGTCGTTAACGGTTGTTATGCATCATAAATGACCGCTCATCACGATTACATCCCCCCCATGCTCGACTCCCCCCTTTGTAAAAGGAGGGGCGGGGGGGGGATTTGAATTTTGATTTGGTTTTCAGGCGTTCAGTTTGTCCAGCAAATCGCGGATTTTCATCGGGTCGTCGGCGCGCAGGATTTTCTGCGTCAGTGCGGTAATTTCCGGCAGACTGGTGGAAAGGACACGCTGTTTGATGGTCGGCACCTGGGCGGAGAACATCGAGAATTGGCGCAAGCCCATGCCGAGGAATAATCGGGTATAGGCGACCTCGCCGGCCATTTCGCCGCATACCGACACGGGCACATCGAGTTTATTGCAGGTGCCGATGACGTGTGCCAGCAGTTGTAAAACAGCGGGGTGCAGCGGGTCATAGAGATGTGCCACATCTTCGTCGGTACGATCTATCGCCAGGGTGTACTGAATCAAATCGTTGGTGCCGATGGACAGAAAATCGAGCTGTTTGGCAAACACGCTCAACGCCAGCGCAGCGGCGGGCACTTCGATCATCCCACCGATCTTGACCTCTTTATTGTAGGGGATGCCTTCATCATCCAGACTTTGTCGGGTTGCGGCGATAAACTGCAATGTCTGGTTGAGTTCCGCCGCGCAGGACAGCATCGGTATCAGAATTTTGATGTTGCCGTAATGCGTGGCGCGCAACAGGGCGCGCAACTGGGTGCGGAACAACTGCGGCTCGGCCAGACACAGCCGTATCGCGCGCAAGCCCAACGCCGGGTTGTTGGCGACCCGCTCGACACCCTTGATTTGTTTATCCGCGCCCAGATCGAAGGTGCGGATCGTGACAGGCTGGTCTTTCATACCCTCGGCCACGGCGCGATAAGCCTCGAATTGCTCTTCCTCATCCGGCAATTCATCACGGTTTAGAAACAAAAATTCGCTACGAAACAGACCGATGCCGGTCGCGCCATTTTCTTTTACCTCGGCAATATCCGCCGGCTTTTCGATGTTGGCATGTAGTTCGACAACCGCCCCGTCCAGCGTGTTGGCGCGCGCGCCGCGCAGCCTTTTCAGCTTCTTGCGCTCCAGCTCCCATTCGCTTTGCAGCAGCTTGTATTCGGCGAGAATGGCCTTGTCTGGATTGACCAGCATCACGCCCTGCTCGCCGTCCAGGATCAGCAGGTCGTCTTCGCGGATCAGCTCACGCGCATGATGCAGGCCGACCACGCACGGCGTATTCAGGCTGCGGGCGACAATCGCCGTGTGCGAGGTCGCACTGCCGACATCGGTGACGAATGCGGCATATTGCTGGGGCTTGAACTGGATCAGATCGGCGGGGCTCAAATCATGCGCCACCAGGATCGTCTCAATGTCATGGCGCAGAGCGGTCGGCTGATGGCCGGGCTGGCCGTAAAGCTGGTTGAGCAGGCGCTCGGCAACCTGTTTGACATCGGCCTGCCGCTCGCGCAAGTAAGCGTCTTCAAACTCGTCGAATTGCGCCACCAGCGCGTCTGTCTGCACCTTGATCGCCCACTCGATATTGCAACGTTCGCGCTCAACCATCTCGCGCGGCCCGATGCTGAGCAGCGGGTCGTCCAGAATCATCTGGTGCAATTCCAGGAAAGCATCGAATTCTGCCGCCGCATAACTAGGCCGATTGCTGCGTAAACTGGCAAACTCGTTGCGCGTAGCTTGCAGGGCAGCATCAAAACGCGCGATCTCTTCACCGAGAAACTGCTTGGGCAACACATAATGCGCAACTTCCAGCGAAGTGTGCGAGATGAGATGTGCGTAGCCGATTGCAATCCCGCTGGATACGGCTATGCCATGTAGCGAGAAACTCATTCACTTTCCCCGAAACGGTCATTGATTAGTGCCAGCAATGCCTGCATCGCTTCGGCCTCGTCTGTGCCCATCGTTTCGATGACGATGGTCGTCCCCTTGGCGGCAGCCAGCATCATCACCCCCATGATGCTCTTGGCGTTGACACGGCGATTGTTGCGCGACAGCATCACTTCGCACTTAAAACTGCCGGCGAGCTGGGTGAGTTTGGCCGAGGCGCGTGCGTGCAGGCCGAGTTTGTTAATGATAAGTGCGTCTTGTTGCATGTTAATGCTCCATATGTACGATACAGTCGCGCCCGCCTTCGACCGCGAGATTAGCCAATTCAGACAAGGTTTGACCGGACGAGCAAATCACGCGCAACAGCATCGGCAGATTCACCCCGGCCACCCCTTCAACGCGCTCTGCATGGCAAAGTTGCCGCCCGATATTGCTGGGGGTCGCGCCGAATACATCGGCCAAAATCAGCACGCCGCTACCGTTATCGAGTTCCTTGATCAGCTCCTCGCCTTCGGCCAGCTTGTGCTGCGGGTCGTCCTTGGCCAGCACCGACAACACTTTCAGATTTTTGGGGACTGCGCCCAGCACATGGGCGACGCAATCCGCCAAACTAGCGCCCAGCGTATTGTGTGTTACCAACAGGATTCCGACCAATTCCATCTCCTCTTTAGCCAAGGCAAGACCGGCTATGTTAAACGCGAACAGGGCTACGCCCGACCTGCTACTCCACCTGAAGCCGTAATTTTTTGTCGCTGAATTCTAGTCTTTTCTGCATGGTGCGGGTGAGATGAATCGCGCCTTGCGCATCCACCAGCATCGCCTCCGGCACCCCCATCTGCGCAGATGCAGCCCGCCACCCGCGCGCGCCCGCGACGAACAAAGGCTTGGATGCCACGTCCGACAACACGCCCGCCCGCACCCCGCGCGTCAACACGGTCACCGCCTGCACGCCCTGCACCGGATGCCCGCTCTTCGGGTCTATCAGATGACAGTAACGCCTGCCGCCCAGCATGAAATAACGCTGATAGTCGCCCGACGTGCCGATGGCTTCTCCGTCATGCAGTTCCAGCGTCGCCAGCGCACCCGACTGGCGCGGATGCTGGATGCCGACCCGCCACGGACGTTCGCCGTGCTGCCCCAGCGCAATTATATTTCCCCCGATATTGATCAGCGCATGATGGATGCCTCGCAGGTAAAGTATGGCTGCCGCCCGATCCAGTGCATAACCCTTGGCATAGCCGCCCAGATCGAGCTGCACCGCCTTGTTGTTGCTAAAAACCGCAACCCCTCCCAATCCCCCTTTATCAGAGGAGGAATCAGACGCACCTATCACCAGATCGCTCATCTGCGGGTTGCTTGCCACCCATTGCGCGACGAGCGATTCATCCGGCTGCACGGGCTTGAACTCGTCGGCATGAAATCCCCACACTTGCACCAGCCCGCCGATAGCCGGATTGAACAGGCCTTGCGATTGTTTTGAGAGCTGTGCCGCGTCCTGCAACATCGCCGCCAGTTCAGGCGACACGACCCGAGTTTCCCCGTTCGCAAAAGCCGTGTTCAGCGCGCTTAATTCCGAAGGCTGCCAGGCGTGCAGGCTGTTGTGCAGACGCTGGAACTCGTGCATTACGTCCGCAACAGCCTGTTTGGCGTGTATCTCGGATTCGCCATAAATGCTGATTTCTACCAGCGTGCCGAACACAAACCCCTGCTCCTGATACAGCGGCTCTTTGCCGCATCCGCTCAGTGCAAGCAAGCTGCATAGTGCTATCCAACACCAGACATATCGAACGGCCATCACGCAGCCACACCCTCCAGCTCCAGCGAAGCCGCCAGCAGCGCCAGCCGCGCCACCACGCCGTAAGCATAAAAGCGGTTCGGCGTATCATCCGGCGCGCAATCGGGATTGGGCAGGGTGCAGCAACTTTCAAACGCCAACGGCACAAAATGCATTCCCGGCGCGTTGAGATTTTCGTCCACGCCGCGTCCGGTATGCACGCGATAAAAACCGCCTACGACGAAGTGATCCACCATGTAAACCACCGGCTCGGCCACCGCCTGATTGATGTTTTCAAAGGTATAGACGCCTTCCTGCACCAGCACGTCATGCACCTGCAAGCCCTCCTTGACCACCGCCATCTTGTTGCGCTGCTTGCGGTTCAGGCCGGTGATCTCAGCGGCATCCTTGACCGTCATGATGCCCATGCCGTAAGTGCCCGCATCGGCTTTGACGATGACGAAGGGATCGTGCTGCACGCCATATTCGGCATATTTCAGGCGCATCTTTTGCAGGATGCCATCCACCTGGGCTGCGAGACATTCCTCGCCGACGCGCTCCTGGAAATTGATCTGGCTACAAGTCGCAAAATAGGGGTTAATCAGCCACGGATCAATGTCCAATAGCTGGGCGAACTCGTTCGCCACCCGGTCGTAAGCGGCAAAATGCTGCGACTTGCGCCGCGTGTACCAACCCGCCGACAAGGGCGGAAAAATCGCCTGTTCCAGATTCTTCAGAATCTCCGGCACACCGCCGGACAGATCGTTATTGAGCAACACCACACAGGGATCGAAGCCTTCCAGCACGAGGCGATTGCCGCGCCGTTGCAGGGGTTCCAGCGTCAGCGTGCCGCCATTCGGCAAGGCGATCTCGGTTACCGCCGTGATCTCCGGCAACAGGCTGCCCACCCGCACCCGCATTCCCGCCTGCTTGAGAATAGTGACAATCTGCTCGACGTTTTGCAGATAAAACAGATTGCGCGTGTGGTTCTCGGGAATCAGCAACACCCCGCGCGCCTCTGGGCAAATCTTCTCCACCGCCCCCTGCATCGCATGGACGCACAAGGGCAGAAAATCGGGGTTGAGATTATTGAAACCGCCGGGAAACAGATTGGTGTCTACCGGTGCCAGCTTAAAACCGCTATTGCGCAAGTCCACGGAAGCATAGAACGGCACGGCGTTTTCCTGCCATTGGCTGCGAAACCAGTGTTCGATGGTCGGCATGGCAGACAAAAAACGCCGCTCCAGATCGAGCAGCGGGCCGTTAAGTGCGGTAGTGAGATGAGGAACCATGATTTCAGCCGGATGAATTATTTGTTGCATTCTAGCCTTTCACGGGCAGTACGTAACAGCAGTTCTGCATTTTTACCAGCACAAGGACAGCACAGTGTTAAAATCGCGCTTCAAAAATTTTCCTAATCGAGTTTTTCATGCTTTCCACCGCCAATATCACCATGCAATTCGGGGCGAAACCCCTGTTCGAAAACGTCTCCGTCAAATTCGGCGACGGCAACCGCTACGGCCTTATCGGCGCGAACGGCTGCGGCAAATCCACTTTCATGAAGATTTTGGGGCGCGATCTGGAACAGACTTCAGGCGAGGTGATGCTGGACAAGGGCGAACGGCTGGGCAAGCTGCACCAGGATCAGTTTGCCTACGAGGACATGCGTGTGCTGGATGTGGTGATGATGGGTCACGCCGAAATGTGGGCCGCGATGTCGGAACGCGACGCGATTTACGCCAACCCGGATGCTACCGAAGAAGACTACATGCGCGCCGCTGATCTGGAGGCCACCTTCGCCGAATACGACGGTTATACCGCCGAGGCGCGCTCGGGTGAGTTACTGCTGGGTCTTGGCATCAATATCGAGCTGCACCAAGGCACCATGAGCGCGGTCGCGCCCGGCTTCAAGCTGCGCGTGCTGCTGGCACAGGCACTGTTCTCCAACCCTGACATCCTGCTGCTGGACGAACCGACCAACAACCTCGACATCAACACTATTCGCTGGCTGGAAAACATCCTTAACGCGCGCACTTGCACCATGGTCATCATCTCGCATGACCGGCACTTTTTGAATAGCGTTTGCACCCATATGTCCGATCTGGACTACGGCAAAATTACCACTTACCCCGGCACTTACGACGATTACATGATGGCCTCGGCACAAGCGCGCGAGCAGCAATCCGCCGACAACGCAAAGGCTAAGGAAAAAGTCGCCGAACTGAAAGCCTTCGTGGCGCGCTTCTCGGCCAATGCTTCCAAAGCGAAACAGGCCACCTCGCGCGCGCGCCAGATAGACAAGATCAAGATCGAAGACATCAAGCCTTCCAGCCGCCAGTACCCCTTCATCCGTTTTGAATTCGACGAACGCGACAAACTGCACCGCACCGCCGTCGAAGTGCAACAGCTCTCCAAAGGATACGACAAGGTATTGTTTTCTAACGTTAATTTTAGAATTGATGCGGGCGACAAGGTTGCCGTAATCGGTCCGAACGGTATCGGCAAGACCACCTTGCTGCGCTGTCTGGCGGGCGACCTGCAGCCTGACACCGGCGCGATCAAATGGACAGACAAGGCAAAAATCGGCTACTACGCGCAGGATCACGGCCCGGAATTTGCCAAAGACCAGGAAATGATGGACTGGATGATCAACTGTCGCGGCCCGAACGATGACGACCAAGTGGTGCGCGCTACGCTGGGACGCTTGCTGTTCTCCGGCGACGATGCCCACAAAAACGTCAGAATCCTGTCCGGTGGCGAAAAAGGCCGCATGATGTTCGGCAAACTGATGTTGCTCAAACCCAACGTGCTGCTGATGGACGAACCGACCAACCACATGGACATGGAATCCATCGAATCGCTCAACACCGCGCTCGACCAATACAAGGGTACGGTGGTCTTCGTCAGCCACGACCGCGAATTCGTTTCCTCGCTGGCGACGCGCATCATCGAGATTTCTGCCAAAGGCGTAACCGACTACCACGGCACTTACGAAGAATATCTGCGCGATCAGGGTATGGCGATTTAATACACCCTTCTCCCGCTGGCGGGAGAAGGGACGGGGATGAGGGGCGTTCAGACATGGCAGCAATCGGCGTTTTTGATTCCGGTGTGGGCGGGCTGTCGGTGCTGCGCCATATACGCCAAACACTGCCGGACGCGCGGCTGATCTATGTTGCCGATTCCGCACATGTCCCCTACGGCGACAAATCCCCGCAATACATCGAACAGCGTTCCTTAGCCCTCACCCGGTTTTTGCTTGCCCAGGGTGCCGAGGCGATCGTCATCGCCTGCAACACCGCCACCGCCGCCGCCGCCGCGACCCTGCGCCAGGAGTTTAAATGTCCGATCATCGGCATGGAACCCGCCGTCAAACCCGCCGTCGCCGCCAGTAAAAGCGGCGTGGTCGGCGTGCTGGCGACCATCGGTACACTGGAAAGCGCGCGCTTCGCCGCACTCCTGGAACGCTACGCCGGAACAGTGAAAATCGTCGCCCAAGGCTGCCCCGGCCTGGTCG
>Ga0210050_1004080_pt1 | contig 12445 bp, 16 predicted proteins | sample CryGey132114_all_FD_185463 | JGI IMG/M metagenome (GOLD analysis project Ga0210050, IMG submission 185463) | Groundwater microbial communities from aquifer - Crystal Geyser CG22_combo_CG10-13_8/21/14_all (SPAdes) (version 2) | ecosystem: Environmental > Aquatic > Deep subsurface > Groundwater ...
ATAAAAAATGTTCATTTTCGAAATTAATCATACCAAATCTGCTAAAATATTCGTAGTAATGATTAATTCATTAAGTTTTTTAGGTCAGAAAGTAAATGTTGTTATTGACAGACCTCTTGGTTCAAAACATCCTCAACATGGTTTTACTTACGAAGTTAGTTACGGCTATATTCCAAATACAAAGTCTCCCGATGGGGAAGAGCAAGACGTATATGTTTTAGGAATAGACAAACCGATTGACAAAATTATAGGAGTTTGTATTGCAGTAATTCATCGAACTAACGACAGGGATGATAAATTAGTAGTTACTCCAAATGGTGAAGATTTTTCAGATCTAGAAATTGAAAATATAGTTAAATTTCAAGAAAAGTATTTCAAGCATGTGATTTTAAGGAAATCATTATAGATTCTAACGATTCCATCGCAAATTAGCTCCGCTAGTAGTAAAATATGCTTAGGAATAATGTAAAAGATGGCCAGTAAAAACGCAGTTAAACTAGTAATTTCAAAAAAGAGAGTAGCTGACCACGGGGAGGTGTTTACAGATGAACGTGAGGTTAATGCCATGCTTGATCTAGTAAAACAAGAAACGGGCCCCGTATTGATTCTCGTTTTTTAGAGCCAGCATGTGGTACCGGTAACTTTTTGGTAGAAATATTAAGGAGAAAATTGAAAGTCGTAGAACGACGATATTTAAAAAATCAGTTGGAATACGAACGTTATGCAATTCTTGCTTTATCAAGTATCTATGGAGTTGAAATTCAAAAAGATAATGTCGAAGCATGTAAAAATAGATTATTGGGAATTTTTACGCATTTTTATCTTAAAAATTATAAAAAGGGAGCAAAATCTGAACTATTAAGAGTAGCCGAATTTATTCTAAATAGAAATATTTTATGGGGAAACGCCTTGGATCTAAAATCACCGGATGAAAAAGATGAGCCAATTATTTTTTCTGAATGGAGCCTCGTTAAAGGGAGCTTGATAAAAAGACGTGATTATTCCATGGCAAACTTAGTAGAAAGCCGATCTTTTGAAGGTTTCAATTTGTTCTCGGATTTAGGTGACGAGGCTTTTATCTCTAAACCTGTGTCAGATTATCCATTGACCCATTTTTTAAAACTAGGAAAAAATGAAACACTTTGATTTAATTATTCTAGGAGTTGATAGGCAGGAAGTAAAAGATAACAATATTTCAAATATCGAGAGGGTTTTTATCGATATTCTCAAAAAGGGTAATAATGAAATTAGAAATCTCAAGGGGAGATTTACTATTATAGTGGCAGGCTATGATAGGGACAAACAAGAGCTTTTTCAGATAGAAGAATTTAGAAAGTGGGCGAGAAAATTAATTACTAATAATCCCGAGCATATTTATTACTTTGATACTAAAAGCACGAAGTTATTAATCGCTGCTTGCCTAGGTGCCCAATCTGTACGGCAGGGTGAGATGTATATAAACCCACTACTCTTAAGAGAATTTTTAAACACCAACTTGATTGAAACACGACAGTTAATCCTTGATATTGGATTTTCAGAAAATGAGTTTAAGGACTTTGAAAGAAATATTTATTTACAATTTGGATTAAGTAATGAGACACTTTGATTTGTCGCCATCTACATTGGGATTATTTAAATAAAAAATTATGAAAAAGGTAATTAAAACAATTATATTATTATTAGTTTTATGCCTTTTCGTGTTTGGCTTTTATCTTTATAAACTGCATTCTTTGGCGTTGATAGGTAATAAGATATTTGAACAAAGATGCCTTAATGTTAATCCTCATTTGATAAGTTATAAAAATTCTTTCTTGAAATTTGCAGATTATCTCAATAATCCTAAAAATTATTCCAGTGAAGAGGTCAAAAGTTATTGGGATAGCTATATTTCAGAAATGAGAGCCTATGTTCCTGAGGAGGACAAATGGCTCGAAGATGACAAAAAGTATATTAATCGTTGGGATTTTAAACTTATTGAGCCTTGGTATATCAAAGAAGCCAGCGTATATCAATTGGAAATGTATAAAGGTTATAGGGATGAGGCATTTTATATGCTGGAACTATATGATAATAAAACTCCGGGTGAAGAATTTAGTACAAAATTCTCTGAAGCAAAGGATAGAAGAAGTAAGTATGTCGGATTATATGAAGATGTTTTTGATAAAGCAGCACCACTACGTGACTGGAGAAAAATATTCGGAATGGTTCCCGTACCTGCCGGATGTACCGATGAAAATACAATAATTCCTGACACATCAGGGTCAATAAATTGGGGTACTCCGACACCGACACCTGCAATTAAAAACCCTGAAATTATTTCGTAGCATGGTGTAATATAAATTATGGATAAAGAGATGAAAATAGATGAAATTATTGTAAAAGTTAACAAACCAATTAGTCTATAAACTATACGGTTTCTCGCCGGAGGAAATGACATCCTCCCCGCTTTGAAAGGCGGGGTTTCCCGTCCAAACGAGGATGATACTTCGGCAAGCTCAGTATCATACTGAGTGATATCGAAGTATGACATATCAGTTTCAATTCATCCCCGGTGTACACCGGGGTGTTCTTGAAATCTGTTATAAAGATTATGGAGGAGAAAGTATGAAAAAAAATAAACAACCGCTTAATAATCAAATTACTATCTATCAATCACCTGACGGCGGAGTGAACATCGAGGTATTGTACGCTGATGAAAATATCTGGTTGACGCAGAAATTGATTGCTCAACTTTTTGATGTTGATGTGCGTACGGTTAACGAGCATTTGAAAAATATATTTTTGGAGCAAGAACTCGTTGAAAATTCAGTTATCCGGAAATTCCGGATAACTGCCACAGACGGTAAAGAATATAAAACAAATTGATTAATAAAAATGAAACAGGATAAAACAAAGATTATCAGCGGCAAGGATTTGGGGCAGTTGGTATGAAAAATACGATTAAATGTAAATATTGCGGAAAGGAAATAGAAATCTCAGAGGCATTACGTCATGATTTTGAAGAACAGTTCCGTGTTGAAGAAAGAGAAAAAGGTAAAAAAGAAGCTTTAGAAGAGATTGATTTAAAAGTAAAAGACAAAGAAAACGAAAATCAGGAACTTCGGGATAGAAATAAAGAATTAGGAAATCAGTTATTAGAACTGACTAAAAGTATTAGAGAATTAAAAGATCAGAATGACAGAAGGGATATTGAAGCTCAAAAGAAAATAAATGAAGAATCCAGTAAAGCCCGTGAAGAAGGCGCAAAGCAGGAAAGAGAAAAAACAGGGTTGGAAGTAGATGAACTTAAGAAGAAACTTACGGATACCGAGAAAGCCCTGATTGACGCACAGGCAAAGGCAAAACAAGGCTCTCAGCAGCTTCAAGGTGAAGTGTTGGAACTTGATTTAGAAACTAAACTCAAAAAAGCATTCACATATGATGAAATTTCTCCGATAGGCAAAGGTGTAGAAGGCGGAGATATTATTCAAACAGTTAAAAATCAGGCAGGTAAAACGGCAGGGACAATTCTTTGGGAAACAAAAAGAGCCAAATGGAGTCCCTCTTGGCTTCCTAAACTCAGAGAAGACGGAAGAAAATTTGACGCAACTTTGGTCGTACTGGTTACAATAAATCTTCCGAAAGAAATTGAAAATTTTAAAGTTATGGATGGGGTAATTATTACTTCATATCCTTATTCTCTTTCACTTGCGGGACTCTTGCGAAGAAATGTCATGTCAATTGCCTCGGCAAAGTTCACCGCCGAAAACAAAGATGAAAAACTGGAATCTCTGTATCAATATCTTCAAAGCGAGGCATTCAGAAACAGATTTGAAGCGTTTGCTGAAGGAGTAGTTGAAATGCAGGATGATCTTCTGACAGAAAAAAGATCAATGGAGCGGTCGTGGAAGAAAAGGGAAACACAAATAAACAGAACTGTAAATAATATGTCTAAAATGTATGGAGAATTACAGGGAATAATGGGACCCGCACTGCCGGATATTAAAAAACTGTCGCTTCCCGCCGGAGACTTGGAGCGGGTAGCGGGAATCGAACCCGCGTAACCTGATTGGCAACCAGGTGTATTACCATTGTACTATACCCGCACCTGTGCCGAGATCCAGAGTCGAACTGAAATTTGACGCTCTTCAGGCGCCCGCCTTGACCACCTTGGCTATCTCGGCTTGTATTCAAGACGAGACAACGTTCTCGCTTTAGCGAGGTTGTTATCTCGACATAAAGAAAATTATATCAAATTGTGGTCGATGCAGGGCTCGAACCTGCGGCCTTTCGGATGTAAACCGAACGCTCTTCCGACTGAGCTAATCGACCTTTCACTTTGTTCAGTAAACCCTATAGTGCGGATGAGAGGATTCGAACCCCCACGCCTTTCGGCACAGCTCCTTGGGCTGCTGCGTATGCCAGTTCCGCCACATCCGCCTATTTGAAAATATTCTTCTTCATCCAACGTCGTCCAGCTGCTGATTTTAAATATTTCTCTTTTTTATGAGCTTTAATCCTATTATCTACAATTTCCTTATATATTACAAACCAAGGTTTGTATCGTTTTGTATAGGAATGATAACCAGAATTATGTTGTAACAAACGTCTTTGCAGATCGTTAGTTATTCCAACATATGTCTTTTTGTAATTCTTGCTTTTCAGAATATAAACAATGTACATTCCCATTCCGCCCGCCTTGACTCGTCGCAAGGCGAGGCAGGCCACATCCGCTTAGTATTAATGTGCCGAAGGTGGGATTTGAACCCACACGCTTTGTAAAAAGCACACGTCCCTGAAACGTGCCTGTCTACCAATTCCAGCACTTCGGCCAGTTCCCTGCCCGCAGATGCTGCGCATCAAGCGTTGCAGGCGGGCGCCACTTGCCCTCTTATGGCTATTATACCAAAAAAACTCCTGTTACAATTAAACATATGTCTAAATTTGTCAAAACCTTGTTATTTCTTTCTTTTCTTCTTGGTTTTGTTTTTCTTTCTTCGTCAAAGACATTTGCCGTATATGACCCGGCCAGCGTTCCCAATAATTCCTTTGGGATTCATATCGCAAATATTCAAGACCTTGATAATGCTGCAAAACTAGTTAATTCATCAGGCGGTGATTGGGGGTATGTAACTTTGGTAATAACTGAAGATAATCGCACCATTAGTCTTTGGCAGGAAGTTTTCAATAATATAAGAAGGTTACATCTAATTCCCATTGTCAGGGTGGCAACTAAAGAAGAAAACGGTAGCTGGAAAAAACCGGTTATTGGGGAAATAGACAGCTGGGTTTCATTTTTTAATTCATTAAACTGGGTAATCAGAAATAGGTATGTAGTTATAGGAAACGAAGTGAACCTTGGAAAAGAATGGGGTGGGGAGGTCAATCCGGAAGCGTACGCGACGTATATAAAAGAATTTACAAATAAACTAAAGGCTACAAATCCCGATTATTTTATAATGCCTGCCGGTTTTGACGCTTCTTTACCTACGTCAAAGGGTTCTTTGGATGAGTCTACTTACTTAATAAGAATGATCAGAAAAGAACCTGATATTTTTGAATTAGTTGACGGCTGGGCCTCGCATTCCTACCCTAATCCCAACTTTTCAGGATCGGAATATGCTTACGGCAGGGGAACGGTCAGAACATTTGAATGGGAAACGTCCTTTCTTAAAGGTCTGGGAGTAAAAAAAGATCTGCCCGTATTCATCACGGAAACCGGTTGGTCTCAAAAAAATTTAAAGGAAGAAATAATTAGTAAAAAACTCAACTTTGCTTTTGAAAATGTCTGGAACGATAAAAATGTGGTTGCGGTAACTCCTTTTATTCTAAACTACGAGTTTCCCCCTTTTGATATGTTTTCCTGGAAAAATAACGGTTCATATAACAGCCTCTATGAAAATATGCAAAAGCTCAGTAAAATCGCAGGCTGCCCTATTCAAGAGGATAAGGCAGATATATCAAGAATATTTGTTCCGGCAATTAATCTTTTGGGGAGGGAATTTACAGGACTTTTTTTTGTCGAAAATAAAGGCCAGACGATTTGGGTTAAAGATAATTTGAAAGTCATTGACGAAAACTCAAACAACCTGGAAATCGTCAAAATATCCCTCAGTTCATTTGAACCGGGGGGCTCCGGATTTATCGTCTTTAGAGGCATATCTCCGACAACCGAAGGGAATTATCAAAAAAGCGTCCAACTAATGAATAACAACAGTAACATTTCTGCTCCGATCTATTTTAAAATTCTTTCTGTGGCCACCATCCGCATAAAACTGGAACACTTCCTTGACTTGATCTTCGCTTTATGGCATCCTGACAAGTAGTGGAAAGCATCAAGGAAAACAGTTTTTCATTCTGGAAGAATCTTGTCTTTTTTGTCGTCTTTTTTACCGTTACCCCCTTAACCCTAGGAGCTTCTCTTTATTCGCTTCTCTCATTTAACAGAAACAAAGTTGGCGGCCAAACTCAAAAATTAGACTATCAGAATAGCAGTACAAGCGTCTTTGGAGCCAAGATCTATGCCTCTTTGCCTACCGACTTTCCTTCAATATCCGGGGAAGTGCAAGCCTCCGATGCAAGAGCGGAAATTATCCGCCAATATCTTTTAAGGTACAAATCCCCTATGTCTTCCTATGCCGATTACATCGTTAAAACCGCCGACGAATTCAATATCGACTACCGCCTGACAACCGCCATCGCCCAGCAAGAATCAAACCTCTGCAAATTAGCTCCGCCAAAAACCTTTAACTGTTGGGGGTGGGGGATTCATAGCGAAGGGACCTTGGGTTTCTCGTCTTATGAGGAAGGAATAAAAGCGGTAACCATGGGGATTGCTCAAAACTATATAGCCAAGGGACTTGATACTCCCGAAAAAATCATGTCCAAATATACACCCCTTTCAAACGGCTCCTGGGCCAGAGGCGTTGAAGAGTTTCTTAGTCAAATGGAGTAAAATAGAAACCTATGCCGGCCGCCTATGACACATACGATTATCCTTCCTACTGGGATGATCGTGAATATGAACACAAGGCCGAATATTATGCCATAAGAACACTCCTTGATAAAATTCCGGACATAAAAACTATTATTGAGATCGGCGCCGGCTACGGCAGGCTTTTTTCATCTTTTTCATATAGGGCCAAAAAAATAATACTTTCAGATCCTTCCGCTTCATCCTTAAGTCTGGCCAGAAAGAAAATTCGAAATAATAAAAAGGCAATTTTTATTCAGTCAAGTCTAGAAAATTTACCAAATCAATTAAGAGGCGGAACCAGCGATTTGGTAATAATGGTTAGGGTTCTTCATCATATTAAAGATACGCAAGAAGCATTTAAGATTGTTGCCAAGCTTCTTAAGGAAAACGGTTTTTTTATTTTGGAATTTGCCAATAAAGGCCATATTAAGGCTACTTTAAGGGAATTCTATAAGGGAAATTTAACGTTTCCCCTTGATATTTCTCCTATAGATAAAAGTTGCAAGAAATCAAGAAAAAATAAATGTCTTCCTTTCATCAACTACCATCCGGACGCAATAATCGAGCAGTTAAAAAATGCAGGATTTACAATTATTGAAAAGCTGTCGGTTTCCAACATTCGATCAACTTTCCTGAAAAAAATAATTACAACCGCAACATTAATAGATATTGAAAAAGCCTTACAAAAACCTTTAAGTCATCTTAACTTCGGACCCTCAATTTTTATCCTAGCTAAAAAACATCCTATATCTTGACAACCCATAGTTGATATGCTATAGTACGCATAGATTTCGAGGCTTGTTCAGGTCAAACTGATACAGGCGTTGGGATTTTTTTTGAGGGGTACCGTCCGGTACCCCTCTTCTTTTTAGGAAAGTCTTAGCCACAAAGAAGGTATATAATATGAGTATGCCCTCGTGGCGGAACTGGTATACGCGTACGGTTTAGGACCGTATTCCTTTACAGGATTAGGGGTTCAAATCCTCTCGAGGGCACATTGTAAAAGTGGTAATTAATAACTACAATAGATATTAATGTCCCAAGAGTTCATACATCTTCACGCAAATAAGTTAAATAGAAATCATAATGTTTTCTTTCTTTTTATCCCCGCTATAATTTTTGCCTTATTGGTTGCCATTCTTTATTCACTAATACACCCTTAAATGGATAGTTTTAAAAAGGTTTTACTGCCGATTCTTTTAGTAATTATATTTATTACTGTCGCCGGAATGTTTTACAGAAAAATGCAGGGACTTCCTCCTCTTCCTTCTAACTCCACAAAAACACCTGTAGCACAAGTAATTAAAACCCTTAAGATCGGAAACGCATCTATCAAAGCGGAAGTTGCCGATAGCGACGCCGAAAGGCAAAAGGGATTATCCGGAAGATCGGCTTTGGGAAAAGACAGCGGAATGCTGTTTGTAATTAGCAACGGAAAGGCAACTCCGACCTTCTGGATGAAAGATATGAAGTTTGCAATTGATATTATTTGGATACATTCGTCATCCGGCGATGTAAAAGCCGGAAAAATAGTCCAGATAGATAAAAATGTTGAGCCCCAGACAGGCAGTACTCCCGACAGCAAACTTAAACTCTACAGTTCGAAATCTGCTGTCGACTATGTTCTGGAGGTTAACTCCGGCTATTCGGATTTACACAACATAAAGGTGGGGGATAGCCTTTTAATTGAGTAGGCTAAATTCCCACATCCAGATTAGTCCGTATAAAACCCGAAGTAAAGAGGTAAATTAACGAGTTTACCTCGCTTTAGCGGGCTTCCTGAGGTTTGGCCTCATTGACGTTAATCTTCCTTCCTTTAAGGTCTGCTCCGTTTAAGGTTTCTATTGCTTTCTTTGCTTCTTCATCGCTTGATAGTTCAATAAAACCAAATCCGCGGGATCTTCCTGTCATTTTGTCCATAATAACTACGGCGTCAACAACAGTTCCTGCTTGTGCAAATAGAGCCCTAAGATCATCACCTGTAACGGTATAATCCAAATTTCCTATAAATAATTTAGCTGCCATGAATTTTATCTCCTTTCTAATCCCTACTAGAAGACTCCTCCTCGAAGTTACTCGAAGCCATCACTCTAAAACGGGCAAAGATATTGTATAATACTATTATGCCAAAAGCAAAACCAACGTCATCACCTCTGGTAAAAAGTAAACTTGGGCCGGCTTTGGGATTTGGAACCCCAAGCTTTTTTAGGGGTTCCAGATTTTCAGGTAAGCCCAATTTCCAGGGTCCGAAATTTAATCCATCCCAATTCCATACCCAGCATAAAGGCGGATCATGATATGAATGTAAAAATCACATCGACTGTTGCCAAAGAGGAAAACGGTAATATTCAAATTACCTTTACTATTCCATATTCTCAAATTTTCCAAGCTCAGGAAAAAGTAGTTGAAGAATATGCCAAAGAAACCGAAATTCCCGGATTTAGAAAAGGCAATGCCCCGGTTGAAAAAGTAAGAGAAAAAATTCCTGCAGCTGCCCTAACGGAAAAATCTTTGGCAAAAATTCTTCCCGAAGCGTTATCATCTGCCATTAACGAAAATAAATTAAGACCTGCGATTTATCCGAAATTTGAGCTTATCAAGGCTAAGGAAAATGAGCCGTGGGAAGTCAGAGCTATAACCTGCGAACTTCCGCTGGTTATCTTACCCGACTACGCAAAATTAATTAAAGAACAAACCATTATATTACCAAAAGAAGAATCCCACTCCGCTGAAGCTTCGCGGGACAAGAAAGAGCAAAAAGTAATCAAAGTATTATTGGACAGTGTCAAAATAAACATCCCAAAATTACTTATTACGGAGGAAGTTGACGCAAGACTTTCCTCGCTTCTTCAGAGAATTGAGAAACTTGGTCTTTCTTTAGAAGGCTATCTAGGGTCAATTGGTAAAACCCCCGGAAAATTAAGAGAGGAGTATGAACTTCAGGCCAAAAACACCATAACAATTGAGCTTATACTAAATGAGGTAATTAAGGAGCAAAAAATAGATGTTTCGGAAAAAGAAGTTGACGAAGCCATAAAAGCAGCCTCCGCCGATGCCAAACTTGCGGAAAGCCTAAATACTCCCGAGCAAAGAAGGTTTATCAAAAGCGTTTTAGCCAGACGCTCCGCGCTTGACTACCTTACTTCCTTGGTCTAAAATGCAGCCGGAAATAAGTCTATGGACAAAGCACAAAAGACTAAAGTTCAAACTGCGGCAAGGCGCACAAACGTTCTTGAATCTTTAAAGGATATCGGTTCCGGCGTCACATCATCCTTAAATACAGACCTTTTAGGAGGAATTTCCAAAGACCTTCTTGAACAAATCCTAAACAGAAAAGGCCCGGGCAAAAAAACTTCAGGAGATATCCGCGTGGGAGAGTCGTTGGAATTTTCGGATCTTCTTTCGGGAAAACACGAAGAAAATTTAAAATTAAGGAATCAAATTGCTTTTGAAAGAAGGTTGATTACCGAAGAAAAGGAAGTTTCAGAAAAGAAAACAAACGAGCTTAAGGTCCAGCTTCAGGCACTTATGCAGGAAGTTTCTTACCTTGCCAAAACCACCCAAAGCCTAGGAGAAGAAGTTGAAGTTGCAACAATGCAGGCTCCAAGCCAACCCGGAATTTATCATATTATCTTTTTTGAAAAAATAATTGATTTTATTAGAAACTTTAGAAAAAACATAGACAGCGCATCAGTCTGGCTGGGAGCATCAAATAAAAGAGCAGAAAAGAAAAATTATTGGGCGATGTACAAGAAAAGAGGGGCTTCTTTCCTTCTCTCGGGCGAAAGTTATTCCCAAAGATCGGCTGGATAAAACGATATTATATTATTGCTATATAGAACCAAAGATAGTATTATGGGGGTATGGTAACTAGATGGTTCGATATTAAAGATAAAGCACTAGATTTAAGACAAAAAGGCAAATCTATAAGGTTTGTTGAAAAGAAATTGGGCATTCCTCGATCAACCTTAAGTGGATGGTTTAAAAATATTATTCTTACCGATACACAACTAAAAATTCTTGAAGCTCAACATCAGAAAGGCATGATTAAGGGTAGGAAAAAAGCTGTTTTGTGGCATAACAAACAAAAGGAACTAAGGATTAAGTTAGCTCACGAGGAAGCAATTGAGACATTAAATCAAATTGACTTTAATAATAACAATATATTGGAAGTAGCGCTGGCAATGCTTTATTTAGGCGAAGGTAGTAAAGACAATTCTACTTCAATGGGTAACACTAACCCACTAATTCTAAAATTCTTTATAAGTTCAATGACAAAAATATTTAAAATTCATAAAAATAATATTACTTGTGAACTGCACTTAAGAAGCGACCAAAATATCGACGAAATTATTAAATATTGGTCTAAGGAGCTAACTATACAGAGAGAAAAATTTAGTGCTGTAAAAGATAAAAGGATAGTAAAATCCAAAACTTACCCTAATTACCACGGTGTGTGTGTTGTAAGGTGTGCTGGCATGGCTGTCCTACGAAGAATAGTGCATCTGGGTGAAGAATTTAGTAAAATGGTGATAAATACGATGGATTAGCTCAGTTGGTTAGAGCGCGTCGTTGACATCGACGAGGTCACAGGTTCAAGTCCTGTATCCATCACAAAAAGAGACTCTGTGAAATTTTGCTCGCGTCAGGCGCGGATGCCGCAAGCAAATCATGCGGTGAATTCGGCAAAAACGAGACCCGTTTATCTCAAGACGAAAGTAAAAACAAAAACGCAAAAATTTTTTACGCAACTTTGACCTCCGGTCCGATTCTACTAACTGTTCGGGAAATTCTGACAGATGCATTTTCATTGTTCCTTTTTGATTCGGTGCTAATATAAAATGGGTCTGAGAAATACATTGTCCCAGACTCAGAGTCTAGCTCTGTAGCGAATAAGACTACAAATTGCCTTTCTTTCATATCAAACCACAACATCATTCCGGAGGGATTCATTGATTGCTCTCCAACTTGAATATTTTGTAAAAAGTCCAAAAACTGATCTTTAGTTACCTTTATTTCGGTTTCTCCTTCCGGGAATTTCACTCGTGCAGAAAGATCACCCCAAGACCCAAAGTGTTCAGTAAAAAAATCAGCAGGAGCCATTCCTTGAAAATCTGAAAATCCTTCCCAATTGGCAAAAAAGGCAAGTTTAACAGCATCGCCCATTTTGGGATAAAGCTTGAATTTTAAACCATCAAAAGAAAGGTCAAATTTATTACCTTTCCAATTTAGATCCAAAGGCCAATATACACTTCCTTCCTGAGGTCCACCATCGTAGTCAGGCGCAACCTCAAGATTTTTAATTCTAGTTTTCTGCTCTGCGTCTATACTTACAGCCCAGCTAGCATTATTGATGGTTGAATCAAAAATTTCCAGATTGTTGCCCTCTCTTGGTAAATCAGTTTGCTCATTAACCCAAATACTTGTGCCCTTGCAGTAGTCAACCAGTGAGCGATTAATGGTAATTTTACCTTTAGGGCTATTAAATGT
>Ga0210050_1004087_pt1 | contig 12430 bp, 10 predicted proteins | sample CryGey132114_all_FD_185463 | JGI IMG/M metagenome (GOLD analysis project Ga0210050, IMG submission 185463) | Groundwater microbial communities from aquifer - Crystal Geyser CG22_combo_CG10-13_8/21/14_all (SPAdes) (version 2) | ecosystem: Environmental > Aquatic > Deep subsurface > Groundwater ...
CTTTGTTTTGGAGAAAAACAATTTCGTACAAATTTAACATTTCGTTATTTCCTCTATCACCTATTGCATGTGTGCACATCTGAAATCCATTTTCAATTGCAATATTAGCGGTTTCCTTTAAAATGTTTAACGGAGTTACGTTTAATCCTTGATAATTTTGCAAATCGTAATAGTCTTCAAACAACCAAGCACCTCTTGAACCAAGTGCCCCATCAACAAAACTTTTAATGGCTCTAACCGATAAATGATTATTACCATAATTAATAATTTTATAGTTTTTTATTTTTTCCTTTAAGATTTTGTTGTTTTCGTAAATCATAACGTTTAATCTTATTGGCAAATTTCCAGAATCAACTATTTCTTTAAAGAAATCAATTTCATCAAACGAAGCACCTGCATCTGTAAAGGAAGTTATTCCGTTTTTCAAACATTCTTCAACTGCAAGCTGAACTATTTTTTTGTTTTTAGAATTAATTTCCTCTGGTGAACGAAGTTCTAAATATTTATTATACTCATTATCAATCAGCGCCATTGCCTCTTCTTCAAAAACACCAACTGCATTTTTCAATGAATCTCTTAAAATTATTCCGCCGCTTGGATTTTCGGTAGAGGTATCAATTTTAGCCAATTTCATTGCATATTGGTTTGCAAAAAGAGCATGTCCGCTTGCGTGCTTTAGTATTACAGGATTATATGGTGTAGCCGAGCTAAGTACTGTGTGTAACGGATATCCCTCAACGTTTTCTTCTGGAACTGGGTCCCATTTTTCTTGATGCCATCCTCTTCCAACAATCCATTCACCTAATTGTGCTTTGCCCGCAGCTTCGGCAATTAATGCTATAATTTCATCCCAATTAGCAGCTTTACTTAAATCCAACTCCATTTTCGATTTACCAAGCGAAAGAAAATGTGCATGACTTTCAATAAAGCCTGGCATTGCAAATTTTCCTTTTAAATCAATTACCTTTGTGTTTTCGCCAATCATTTCTTTAATTGATTTGTTTGTGCCTAAGTTTTGGATTGTATCTGCCTTAATTGCTATTGCTTCAACTTTTGGAATATTTTCATCCATTGTTGCAATGCTACCGTTTATTATCACTAAGTCTGGAGTATTATTGTCTTTTGGTTCACATGCTGTTAGGATTATTAAAATAATTCCTAAAAAAGAAAATATTTGTTTATTCATAATTGTATCCAAATTCTTGATATTTAATGTACAAAGTTACTGAATTAATGAATAATTGGAATAACTATAAAAAAGCCTAACTAAAAATTAGATAGGCTTATTAATGATAAAAATTTAGAAAGACATTAAAAAATGAAACTAACACCAAAATTGAAAGTCTCAAATGTTAAAGGAGCTTCGTTTCCACTTGTGTTTAATGGCCAGTTCATATCCTCTTTTCTTAACAGATAATATCCATATTGATATCCAGCCTTAAGTGCAAAATTAAATATTGTTCCAATAACTGGAGATCTATCAACAATATCGTCAGTAAATTGGGTTAACAAATTATATCCAACTTGAGAAAGAAGCATACTTCCTGACCAATACCAAAAAAGATGACGGCGATAAACAACTGATGTTTCGTAATTTGCATTTAATTGAATCATTGAAGTAAGTCCAACCTTAATTCCATAAGCGGATTTATCACCAAAACGAAAAGTTCCAATGTAATTATTTAGTATTGGTGAATCAAAATCGGGCATTCTAATTCCAATTGGTCTTTGAAAATTCGCCAATTTTGTCCAAACAAAATCTTGTGAAATATATGGAACAACCGAAAATTTTGAAGAACCAAATCCAAGACCATCACGCGAACCAAATCCAAAACGATATGTTTTTGTAGTAATTGCATTATCGGTTTCAGAAATATTTTGAATAGAGGATGAAAGGTAAGAGCCAAAAATATATCTCTCGTTTAAATCAACAAGTAATCCTTCATAACGTTTTTGTTCACTTCTGCCGAATTTAATATCCCAACTTCCAACATCTTTAAAATCTAGTGAAATATTTTTATTCTGTGGTATTCCAAAACCATAATTAATTTCAACCATAGGATGAGATTTATAAATAAAATCGAAAACATTATTATCCAAATAATCTTCGTAAATATTTGTAGAATCTTGAGCTATTAAAAGACCAGAAATCAAAAACAAGAATAAAATTGACGCCCCTTTCATAGTATCCCTTTTTGTTTAATTTTTATTGTAAACTTTCTTTTATTGCTGTTTTAAGAGTATCCATTAATGTTTCATTTTTAACAGGTTTGGTTAGAAAATAATCAACGCCAGCTTTTAAGGCTTCTGCTCTATCGCGCTGATAAGCATGTGCGGTTAAAGCAACAACTGGAATATGTTTATATTTATCATCGTTTTTTATTTCTCTTGTTAACTGCAGCCCGTCTTTTTCTCCCCTCAAAGAAACATCCATTAAAATTATATCAAAAATATCATTTTCTAATTCGTTATAAAACGTCTCTCCCGAATTACTCATTGAAATTACAAATTCCCTCTTTAAAAAAAGTTTAAGAAACCTCTGGCTATCTTCATCATCCTCAACTACCAATAACTTATACTTTTTGTCTTTTGAATCCATAATTAAACTACCTATTAAACATTTATAAAAAATTGTCTTTTAAACTTACATAATAATAATAATATCTAAAATATCTAAATGATTGTTAAAATTTCATTTAGCTTTTTTCTTTTAATATTTGGAACCACTGTTCCAACTTCTGGATATCCTGCAACAATTAACAGAAAAGGAGTTTCATTTTTAGGTCTTTTTAAAATTTCAGCTAAAAATTTCATTGGGCTTGGAGTGTGAGTTAATGTTGCTATTCCAACATTATGTAACGCTGTTAATAAAATTCCACACGCCAAACCAACTGATTCTTTTGTATAATAATTTTTTGCTTTTTCACCATTTGGTGCTATTTTATATTTTTCTTCAAACACTACAATTAAGTATGGTGCTGTTTCCAGAAAAGGTTTGTTTTCATCGGTTTCAAATGGTTCAAGATCTTTTAACCATTCTTTGGAAGCTCTGTTAGAATAAAACTCTTTTTCTTCTTTTTCTGCAGCAATTCTTATTTTTTTTTTCATTTTAGCACTTTGAACAAGAACAAAATGCCAAGGCTGTTTATTAGCACCACTCGGTGAAGTATTTGCCGTTTTAATTGCATTTTTTAAAACTTGAACTGGAATTAACTCCGAAGAGAAAGTTCTAACTGTTCGCCTAGAATTCATTTTGTTAAAAAACAATTGTGATTTTTCCACAACTTCATTATCGGAATATTTTGCGTAATTCTTTAGTAGAATATGTTTATTATTCATTTTTATCAATCAACATAAATTTTGTGCAATTCTTTTATACTTGATGGATCACCAATAATTGTTATTCTATCATCTTCAAGAATTTGGGTATTTCCATTTGGGACAATTATTTCACCAGAACGCTGAATTAACGCAACAAGACATCCAGAAGGCAACTTTGTTTCTTTTAGAATTTTATTAATAAAATATTCTGTCTTCTTGCCTTTTATTATATGAAGGGCATGAAAGTTATCGTCATGCAACAAAACTTCTTTAAGTTGCTGCTCATCTTTTGCATTTATCCATTCATCTGCGAAAGAATCATCATCAACCCGACCAGCAATTTGAGCTAAAATTCGCAAATGTTGTGTTGGGTCTTCTTCTGGACTTATTAAAAAGAAAACAGCGGTTACTTTTTCCAAATTTTCTTCTTCATAAGTTAATGGATTATAAATTGGAATTTCTATTCCATTTTTTGCACGAATTAAAACAAGCATTGAGTGTTCAATTCCGCTGCATCTAAAATGCGGAAGTGCAACCCCGCGCATTACTGGGGTAGCTCCAACTCTTGTTCCTTCCATTATTCTTTTAACTATTTCATCTTTTGATAGTGAAATGTTTTTTGAAAGAAAAGCCGCTGTTAAGTTAACTGTATCTGTAAAACTAATATCGTCTTTTATATCTAACACCTTGCTTTGAAGCACAATTTCATCAAACGGGTCACCTTTGCGCAAACCTTTTTCTTTTAATATTCCTCTTAGCTCGCTATCAAGACCAACATGACGCTGCTTTCCCCAACGTTCAAAAACATGATAAATTGCGCCATTTCTGCTCACTCTACTTTTGGAATAGAAAAAATACCAAGCTCCACTAACTATTATTAATCCAACAGTAAAAAGAATTGATAATATACCTAATTGGAAAATTAAAAATAATGATGTAACAATAGCAATTATTTGCATCCAAGGGTAAAAAGGCGATTTATAGCCTGGATCGTAAGAATCTATTTTGCTTTCTCTCATTACAATAACCGAAAGTGACATGAATGCAAATACTAACAACTGAAATGCACTTGCCAATTTTGCAATTTTTGTGGGATCAAATACCAGAAGCACAATTAAAATTAATGCAACTGTAAAAAACAATGATTGAGATGGAGTATTGCTTTTATTTAATTTACGGAATGATGCAGGAATTATATGGTCGCGGCTCATTGCCAATGGATAGCGGGATGCGCTCATAATTCCAGAATTTGCTACTGAAACAAACGCTGCAATAGCTGCTATTGATACAATTATAACTCCAATATTCCCGTATGTTAACGTCTCAACTGCAGCTACGGCAGTTAAATTTCCACTAAGAATATCAATTGGAACTACTCCTACAATTATCATTGTTCCAGCAACATAAATTACAAACGCTGTTCCTAATGCTAAAAATAATCCTAATGGAATATTGCGTTCTGGATTTTTTATCTCCTCTGAAATTGAGGCAACTTTTGTAACTCCTACATAACTTATAAAAACGAGACCTGTCGTTGACATTAATTCAAGGAATTCCACGTCAAATATTTTGTTGTAATTATTTACATCAATATACGGAACTGAGGAGATGATAAAACCTATTATAATAATTAATAAAATTGCAACTAAAACAATTTGCAGATTGCTTGTTTTTTTTGCTCCAAAATAATTTATAATTCCTAAAATAATAGCTATAAAAACTGCAATCATTGTAATATTATAGTTAGTAGCAAAAAGGCTTAAATAAGCTCCAATACCAACTAAAGCAAAAGCTACTTTTAGAATAAGAATTAGCCAAACCCCAATACCACCAATTGTTCCAACACCTGGGCCTAAAGATCTATCAAGAAAATAGTAAACACCACCGGCTCGTGGCATAGCGGTTGCCAGCTCAATGTTGCTCATTACGGATGGAATAAGTAAAAGTGCTGATAATAAATATGCCAACACAAATGCACTACCAATATCAGCGGCTGCCAAGCCTGGAATTAGAAAAAAACCACCACTAATTGTTGAACCAGTAGCAATAGCATATACGTCTATTAAATTAAGTTCTTTTTTTAATTTTTTCTTTGTCTCAGCCATTGTTAAGCTTTACCTTTCTATATAAACCTTGTGTGATTACTTATGACCAAAATAACATGTGCAATATAACATTTAGAGTTAATATATACTCATTCCAAATTGATTTTTAAACAGTTTGGAATGAATATTTTCAACTGTTCATCAATCTACTTTTACACCCATTTCTTCAAGTAAAAAATCGGCACCGCCAAGTTTTTGAGTTACCCAAAGTATGTAACGGATATCAACTCCAATTGAGCGGCTGTAATCGTCATTCCATGCAAAATCATTTATTGTGGCTTCGTAGGCTCTATCAAAATTAACTCCAATCAATTTGCCTTGTGCATCAAGAATTGGACTTCCGGAATTTCCACCGGTTGTATCCATGTTGTATAATAATCCTACTGGAATTGATTTTAATTTTGGGTTATAGAATTGTCCAAAATATTTTGCATCATACAGTTCTTTTAATTTGGTTGGAATTGCATATTCACTTCCAAGATAACTTTTTTCAATTATTCCTTTTAAAGTAGTAATTGGTGACGAGTAAATTGCATCTTTGGGTGAGTAACCTTTTATGTATCCGTATGTAAAACGTAAAGTGCCATTTGCATCTGGAATAAATAGTGTGTTTTTCCATTCCTTTTTTACTTCGTTAAACTGAGGAAGCAGTTTGCTTAATGCGCCATCTATTTTGTCATTTTCGCTATTAAGCAATTTATTTTGTTCATTTAATTCAAGTGCAAATTTAATTAATGTATTATCCAACCCTTTTAGTTCGTCCAATGATTTTGTTAAAAGATTTTCAAAGTTTTCCTTATTCATAATTTTCATTGAAATGAAATTGTCTTCAACAAATTTAGCGACATCTTGTTTTTTCATTTCCTTTGTAATTGAATTATCAACCGCAATAATTCTGGAATTATCAGAGAACATTCTTGCATCGCAAATCATTTTTACAAGAAGCTCTTTTTCAATTGATTCCATTGATATCTTAAAAGTTTCATCAAATTTTAGAATTGATTTTTCAATGTTATCATCCTTAAAAGCTTGTTTTCTTTCAGAATTATCTTTCGCTTTTTCTTCAGCATTATGAATTGCAAATCTTGCCAATTTAAAATCATCCGATAGTCTATAAAGCGCGCCAAACCACAAATTCGCTTCTGCTAATTCCATCCTTTTTGAGTAAACATCGTTTAATTCACTTAAAAGGGTTCCATAATTCTGTTTCATTTTGTCGTTTTTATTAATAAACTCCAACATTTCTTTTTCTTCTGCTTGCTTGGTTTTAATCAATTCTGTATTGCGTAAACCTTGAATTTTTCCTTTGTAATTTTTCATTGTGTTGGAAAGTCGTTTAATATGTGTGGAATAAGCAAGACTCATTTCTTCATTTTCCTCTGTCTTAGCTTCAATTAAGTTAATTGTCCATTCATACAAATCCGAAATATATGGCAACTGATAATTATACTGTTCCTCAATAAATTGCGATGGTTGATTGCGATAAGTTCTTCCAGGATATCCTAAAATGAAAGCAAAATCGCCCTCCTCAACACCCTTAGGATTTACCTCTAAATATTTTTTAGGGACAAAAGGAATATTTTCTTTGTTGTATTCAGCAGAACTTCCATCTGGTGCAACATAGGCACGCATAAAAGTGAAATCGCCAGTATGACGCGGCCAAACCCAGTTATCACTTTCGCCGCCAAACTCTCCAATAGTTCTTGGTGGAACATAAACCAAGCGGACATCCTCAATAATTCTGTATTTAAACAAAATGTAAGATTGTCCCGCAAACATTTCTGAAACCTTACCTTCTATTGAATTTTCTTTATCAGTAGCAGCTTCGCCAAGTTCCTTCATTTTTTTTGTAATTATTTTTGAGCGCACTTCAAGATTATCAACACCAGAAATAGCTTCTAGAATTACATCCGAAACATCCTCGTAAGATTCGGTTATTTTTACTTTATAATCTTTTGCGGCAATTTCTTTTACCCGCGATTCTGCAAGAAATCCATCTTCCAAATAATTATGTTCTGGAGTTGCAGCTGCATTAACGCCAGCAAATGCGCAGTGATGATTTGTAATTATCAATCCTTCGGCTGAAACAAAAGAGCCTGTGCACCCATTTACATTTACGAGCGCATCAATTAAACTAATTCCATTTGGATTATAAATATCGTTCTGGCTTATTAATAATCCTGCTTTTTGTAAATCCAGTTTTTTAATTTCACTTAGTGGATATTGTCCTTCTTCGGGAGCTTTTGCAAAATTAGAAAATGAAACAACAATTAAAAACATGCTTATTTTAGCAACAAATTTGTTCATATTAAAACCTTAATGAATTTAAAAATATTTTATGCAAGCTAATAAATTGTTTGTTAAAGCTAAAGGGGAAAAGACTATCTACATTTTTTCTGTTTTTAAAACCAAAAGCAATTTGTTTAAATAAAGTCCTAAAATTCTCTTTGCATAAAAAGATTATTATGTTTAATTTTAACTAAATTATTTAATTGAACAAAAATAATGACGAAATTTAAATTAAATAACACAATACAAACCAGATTAAATACCCATAACAATATGCAAAAGGTGGTTTCGCATTTATCCCTTTTTTTATGGGACAACAAAATTTTATCCCAAAATAAAATATGGGACTGGTCTGTAAATGAAATGAATGAATGTGGTCTTATATTTTTTTGCTCATTTCCAGATAAAATTCTTTAAAGTTATACCGCATAAAGTTTATACCAATAAGCAAAGAAAACATCTTCCAAAATTCTTGCTAATCTCAATTTTTAGGAATAATCTACTTTGAATAAAAAAAATACTTGACTCCGTACTATACTACTGATATTATGTTTGTATTAAGTGAAAAATAGGTTTAGAAATGGAACATTACAAAGTTGGCGAAATAGCTGAAAAAATCGGTATTAATGTAGAGACTTTACGCTATTATGAAAAAATAAAAATTATGCCTAAACCTAAGCGTAGGGAATCACGCTATCGTTTTTATGATGAGTTGGATTTGAGAAGATTATTATTCATAAAAAGAGCTAAAGAACTTGGTTTTACATTAAAAGAAATAAAAGAATTATTGAATTTAAAAATTGAATCAACAGCAACTTGCGGAGATATAAAACATTTAGCAGAACATAAATTGACAGACATCGAAGAAAGAATAAAAGACTTGAAGAATATTAAAAATGTTTTGATAAAATTAATTAATCAGTGTGTTTGCGAAGAAGTGTCAACAGAAGATTGCCCGATTCTTGAAGTAATAGAACAGAAAATTAAATAGCCAAAGGAGATTATTATGGAAACAAATAAATTTTTCAGAAACAGTGCAATAGTAACAGCGTTACTTGCTTCATTATGCTGTATCACTCCGGTCTTAGCAATATTAGGCGGATTGAGTGGTATTGCGTCTACATTTTCTTTTTTGGAACCACTGCGACCTTACTTTATTGCTTTTACAGTAATCATTCTTGGCAATGCTTTTTATAATTCATACAAACCAAAGAAAAAAGATGAGATAGAATGTGCTTGTGAGGATGAAGAAATCAAAACAAAGAAAAGTTTTATAAACTCAAGAACTTTTTTATGGATTGTAGCATTGGTTGCAGTTGTATTAATTACATTTCCATATTATTCACAAGCATTATTCCCGAATGACAACAATAATGTGATAGTTGTTCAATCCAATAATATTGTTAAAGCGAAGTTAGAAATTGAAGGAATGACGTGCACAAGCTGCGAACAATCGGTTGATTATGCACTTAAATCAGAAAAAGGTGTTTTGAGTGCTGAATCATCTTACAAAACCGGAATTGCTTACGTTGAATTTGATGACACAATAGTCAAGCCCGAACAATTAAAGAAAGCCGTTGAAAATAAAGTCGGCTATAAAGTGAAAAAGATTCAAACAATAAACGAAAAAGAAAATTAAGATGGAGCGATTATGTCTGTTCAAACAATAAAATTAGAAATTAACGGAATGACTTGTGAGCATTGTGCGCGAACAATCAGTAAAAAAGTTTCTCAATTAGAAGGTATAATTTCTAAAAAAGTAAATTATCCGGAAAAGAAAGGTGAATTTGAATTCGATTCAGACAAAGTATCAAAATCTAAAATTATAGATACCATAAATTCTATTGGTAATTATAAAGTTGTTGGTGAGACAGAGTCGAATAAAAATAAAAATGCTCATTATGATTTGATTATCATTGGCGGAGGTTCTGCTGCTTTTGCTGCTGCAATAAAAGCAAGTGACCTTGAAAAGAAAGTATTAATGATTAATGATGGACTTCCTATCGGCGGTACTTGTGTTAATGTTGGCTGTGTTCCTTCTAAAACTTTGATTAGGACAGCAGAACAATTTCACATTGCTAACCATCCGAACTTTTCTTCAATAAAATCCGGCGATAATAAAATTAATTTTAAAGAAGCTATACGCCAAAAAACTGAACTGGTTGGAGAATTAAGAGAACATAAATACATAGATGTTCTTAAAGATGATTCCAATGTAACGATTGTTAAAGCGTACGGAAAGCTTATAGACAAAAACACAATTGAAGCAGATGGTAATAAATATTCTGCTGAAAAAATTTTGATTGCAACCGGTTCCACCACATTTGTGCCGGATATTCCCGGCTTAAAAGGAATTAACTATTTAACCAACGAAACTTTGTATGATTTAAAAGAACTGCCCGAGCATTTAATTGTAATTGGTGGTAGATACATCGCTTTGGAAAATGCTCAGATGTTTGCACGGCTCGGTTCTAAAGTTACAATATTACAACGCTCATTCAGAATTCTTCCCGATGAAATGCCGGATGTAACCGAAACATTAAAAGACTATTTGGAAGAAGAAGGAATAGACATAAAAACCGGCGTAAAAATAAATTCGATTCATACGAAAGAAGGTAAGGTTTTAGTTAATGCTTCCGTTAAAGATGAAGAAAAAATCATTATAGGAACACATATCTTTGTTGCAACCGGCAGAAAAGGAAATACTAAAGGTTTTGGATTAGAAGGATTGGGAGTTGAACTTCATAAGCAAAATTTCATTAAGACAAATGAATATATGCAAACATCAATACCAAATATTTATTCAGCCGGAGATGTAACTGGTGAATATTTATTTGTCTATTCCGCTGCTTGTGAAGGTTCTTTGGCAGTTGTAAATATGTTTGTTGAAAGCCCAACTAAAAAAGATTATTCTGTTTTCCCGTGGGTCATATTCACCGACCCTCAAGTAGCCGGAGTTGGAACGGATGAAAATCAAGCATACGAAAATAAAATTGACTATGAAGTCTCAACAATTCAACTTAAAGATGTTCCCCGTTCTCTTGCAGCGAGAAATACAAAAGGATTTATCAAACTCATTCGTAACAAAGAAAATGATAAATTAATCGGTGCAAGAATCTTAGCTTCAGAAGGTTCAGAACTTTTAATGGAAATTTCTCTTGCAATCAAATACGGAATTACAGTAAAAGAATTAAAACAAATGTTTCATCCATATTTAACTTTGTCAGAGGGAGTTAAAATAGCAGCTATAAGTTTTGATAAAGATGTTAAGAAACTTAGTTGTTGCGCTGTATGATTATAAAATATTCCTTTCAATTTAATTAGTGCATTTCTTCTTTTTAATTCAGCTTTTCAATTAAATGTAAAAGCGGTATAACGTTAAATGGATTTATGCCGAACCCCATAAAAAATAGAGGGGTAAACTCAGTTGAGGTATATCACTTTGTGAGAGCTGAGCCGCAGCAACTACTTGTAATTTGCTTTGGTGTTTTTAGGGGTGGGGATTTTTTATTTTGCTACAGTTTTACGTAGGCTACTAGGTCTTTTGGTTTTTTCTACTAGTTCCAACTCACTATTTGGTTATTAGCTTCATTCATTATTTGAGTATTTCTATTTTATCTGCATAGCTCTCCGCTTACCATAAAATATATTTTTTAGGGGATTGAATAAATTGCTCTATTCCACCCCCCTTAGGTGGTACGTGTTAATTGTGGATAATTTTATTATCGGTGGAGCTTTGTTATTTAGCACCGCATATCTTAGCATTACAGAAACAAGTATCATTTCCTTTTTGCATTGTGGACATTTAAATGGTTTGTTTGGTTTGAGTTGCTTCTTAGATTTTAGTTCTTTGCATCCCAAGATTTCCCTTGCTCTTGCAAGCTGTTTTCTGTTTGCAGAGGCAAATAAACCGTAATATCTTACCTTTACAAATCCAGATGGCAAAACGTGTTGCAAAAATCTTCTAATAAACTCTTCGGCTTTAATATTCATAATTTTCCACTCATCTGTTTTTGATTCTTTGTACTTAAAAACAACAAATCCATTTTTAAGTGATATTATTCTGCTATTACTAATTGCTATCCGAAAAACATATTGAGCAAGATATTTAAGTGCTTTCTCACCTCTTCCGACTGGAATAGAGTTTACAACCCAAGCTTTGTTCCAAACTTTTATTGGAATAGAATTAAAGAGAGTTGGATTTTCTTTTTCTAATAAGTCTCTGAACTTTGCTTTAAAGATTTTAGAAAGAGCCTTTACTGGAAATAGAAAATTGCTTCTTGGTTTTCTGATAGCCCTCCACCAGTTACTATTTAGTGTACATGAGGATGATATATTAGCGTTCTACTCCAAGTATGAAGAATCCCAATATACCCAAGTTTTCCACCAACATATTTTGGGCCTAATGATAACCTCTCCATTGTTTTTGATGAAGCGTTAAAGAGGATGGAATAGAATAATTTTTGGTTGCTTCGTTCAAGAGGTCTTAGTTCTTTGGGAATAGTAAAAGTTACCATAAAATGATTAACTGGCAAAAGAAGTTTCTTGTTCTTTTCCAACCAAGTATTAGCTTTATCGTTTTGACACTTTGGACAGCTTCTATTACCGCATGAATGGTAACTGTACTCATACTTTTTGCAATCTGGACAACAATAGACCTTACCACCCATAATAGGTGTTCTGCATTTAAGAATATCTTCAAATGCTTTTCTGTG
>Ga0210050_1004092_pt1 | contig 12413 bp, 15 predicted proteins | sample CryGey132114_all_FD_185463 | JGI IMG/M metagenome (GOLD analysis project Ga0210050, IMG submission 185463) | Groundwater microbial communities from aquifer - Crystal Geyser CG22_combo_CG10-13_8/21/14_all (SPAdes) (version 2) | ecosystem: Environmental > Aquatic > Deep subsurface > Groundwater ...
ATTCCAATGATGATTAAGATGACAAGTATAACGGCACTAACTACCCGTAGGGTTAATGCGTTTATTAATCCTTTTTTATTATCGCCATCTTTGCCCAGAAAAAAAAGGCCTCGAAATAAAGTGGAAATCATTAGGGCAAAGACAAAAAATATTAAAGTTTTAATTAACATAATGGCACTCATTAGATTGCAGGTAAAATAGATTGTATCAGTTTTTAGGTGAATCATTCTGCTAAAAAACCAAATTAAAACGACGGTTGCCTTTCTAATCGTAGTCAGTTTATTTTCTGTCTTGGTATCATTGGGGTTTTGGCAATTAGATCGAGCGCGGCAAAAAAAGGCCATGCTCGAGCAGCAGCATCAAAATGATTCAAAACCGCCCGTTTTGTTAAATCAAAACAATACAAGTGATATACAGGCATTTACACCGGTCGAATTAGAAGGAAATTGGTCTTCAGAATGGAATTTTTATCTAGATAATCGAATTGTCGATGGAAAGACAGGTTATAATGTGCTTAGTTTATTCGTCAATCAAAACAATCAAGCCGTATGGGTTGATAGGGGTTGGTTGGTCTTTGAAAATGGACAAAGACAGTTTCATTTTCCACCCGTATCTGCATTACAAAATCGCTTACTGGGCTATGTGCATTATCCTGGGGAGTTTAATGTCGTAACTTTGCCAGAACTAAAACCCAATAAGTTAGCAATAATGCCTGGTATAAAAATGAGCCACTTAGTGGCCTTTTTTAAAGAGCGCGGAATTACTTTAATGCCCTTTGTGGTGCGTCAAACATTCCCGCAATCAGAACACGGCCTATTAAGAGAATGGAGGATTGTCGAGTTCCCACCCTCTAGGCATGTTGGGTATGCGGTTCAGTGGTTCAGTTTGAGTGGCGTATTACTTATTTTGAGTTTTATCCAATTTAGAAAGAAAAACAAGGTATCGAAATGACGCAAACAGAAGTCAAACCTCAAACAAAAAATAATCATTTCACCATTATCTCTTTGCTGGTTATATTTGCGCTGCCAATGGTCATCGCTTATTCGGGTTGGTGGTTGGGGTGGTTTAATAATCTACCAAAAACCAACAAGGGTGAGTTATTGACGTCTGTAATTTTAATCAATGACACAGGTATTTGGGTTGATAACGCGCCTTTAGCAATTGCTGATCTTAATCATCATTGGTGGTTGATCTATGTGGCCGATGATGAGAATTGTGCTCTACATTGCCAGGTCAATGCATACTTAGTGAATCAAACTAGATTGGCTTTGGCAAAAGAAATGGATCGCGTTGAAAACATGATAGTGAACAAAGACACCTCTTTTACCTCTTCGGCTAAAAAATATGTCGCTGAACATTTTTCAAATCCCAAGTTTAATGTATTGAAAGGTCAAACGCGTATTGAGCCAGACCATATTTATTTGATGGATCCTATTGGTAATATCATGTTGAAATATCCACCCATTAATAACCCAGAAGAAGCTGGCGTTAAGGGAAAGGATATTCTTTATGATATTAAAAAATTATTAAAATTTTCTAGATTGGGTTAGACCATGCCTGTACGTTTAATGAGAAATATTGCCATTTTTGCGTCATTTTTAGCATTAATTGTGGTGCTTTTGGGGGCTTGGACAAGGTTGAAAGATGCTGGATTAGGTTGTCCTGACTGGCCAGGGTGCTATGGTCAATTAACGGTTCCGAGTGAAACCTTTCACATAGAGAAGGCTCAACGGGCTTTTCCTGATAGAAAAATTGAACCCGAAAAAGCTTGGGCTGAAATGACGCATCGCTATTTTGCTAGCAGTTTAGGTTTTATTATTTTACTGATGGCTGGATTGTCAATTCTGTTGAAAAAAAGAGAAAGCAACTACTCTATCAAATTGCCCTTGATGCTATTGGGCTTGGTTATTTTTCAAGGGATGTTAGGTATGTGGACAGTCACAATGAAGTTAAATCCAGCCATAGTCTCTAGTCATTTACTGATGGGGATGACAACATTTGCGTTGCTGGTTGCTTGGGGTTTTATAAATCACTATAAAATAAATCCATGCAACATCGGATTTGGCGAAGCAGTGAAATACCAAAGAATAGCTGTAGTTGGACTGATAATTGTGGTGCTGCAAATTGCTTTTGGAGCCTGGACTAGTTCTAATTATGCAGCGATGGTCTGCACTCAGTTACCCATATGCCAAGGTGATTGGCTTGCAAATTTACGCCCGCTTGAGGCCTTTCAAATTTGGGGGCATGGGGCTGATAATTATGAGTATGGGGTTAAATCATTAGAAGCAAGAACGACTATACATGTTGTGCATCGTTTATGGGCGATTGTGGCGTTAACAGCCATTTTAAAATTAAGTTGGTCCTTAAGAAAAAGCAGTAGCAATGTGCTAAAGAACTTTTCTAACGGGTTGGTGATGGTGGTTATTATTCAATTTTGTTTGGGTGTTTCTAATATAGTCTTCCATTTACCCTTAGAAGTAGCTGTCGCCCATAATGGAGGAGGTGCTGTATTGTTTGCATCCCTAGTCTCCTTGAATATTTTGTTATTTATAGCAAGTAACGCTTCAAAAGAACAACCGGGATCTGTAACCCTATGAGAACCAATCCAAAGCTAAGCGAAAATAAGCCGACTTGGCGTGACTATTATGAGATGACAAAGCCCAAGGTGGTTGCCTTATTGCTTGTAACCGCCGTCATCGGGATGTATTTGGCAACCAATCCTGCTGTTGATCCGTGGGTACCCTTAGATGTACTCATTTTAGCGACCATTGGAATAGGTTTTGCTGCCAGCGGTGCTGCAGTGGTTAATCATGTAGTCGATGCCCGAATAGATGCCATCATGGCCCGTACAGATTCTCGCCCCATTCCCACAGGTAAAATTCCTCCAGCAAAAGCGATTGCTTTTGCCATTATACTATCCGTGCTCTCCATGGTGATTTTGGGCGTATTCATCAATTGGCTGACAGCTGTTTTGACATTATGTGGGCTGGTGGGGTATGCACTAATTTATACCATGTATCTAAAAAGAGCTACACCGCAAAATATCGTTATCGGTGGTGTCTCAGGCGCAATCCCTCCCCTATTGGGGTGGACTGCTGTGACAAATTCAGTCGATCCTTTTGGCTTATTACTGGTTTTGATTATTTATACTTGGACGCCACCGCATTTTTGGGCGCTGGCTATTCATCGTCGTGACGATTATGCAAAGGCCAATATTCCCATGTTGCCCGTGACTCATGGTATAGATTTCACTAAAACAGCTACCTTGCTTTATACGGTATTGCTGGTTCTTACTACAATTTTACCCTATTTGACGGGAATGAGTGGTATCATTTACTTGGGTGGAGCACTTTTTCTTGGGTTAGGATTTTTATACCATGCTTGGGAGCTTAAATTTAATCCAAAGCCTAACTCTGCGATGAAAACCTTTGGGTTTTCTATTGCCTATTTACTAGCATTGTTTGTGGTATTGTTAGTGGATCATTATATTTTCATTAGCCCTTTAATTTTACATTGAGTCGGTCCAATATGCATAAAAATACAAAAACTGCACTATGGGTAGCAATGATTCCATTATCTATTGCTATTTTGTTTATGGTGAAAGTAATTAACGACAGCAAGGGTACTCAAACTTTTCAAGAGATCCATCTCTACCAAGAAATCAAAACCTTGTATGATTTCCAACTCACTACAGCTCATTCCACTGTAATAAATAAATCCGCTCTAAAAGGATATCTTACCCTAGTGTTTTTTGGATATACCCATTGCCCGGATGTTTGTCCCACAACCATGGCTAATTTGGCAAAAATTTATCAAAAATTAAAACCAGATGCTCAAAAGAAAGTGAAGATACTATTTGTGAGTGTTGATCCTTCACGAGATACACCCGATAAAATTAGTGAATATGCTCAATATTTCAATCCAAAATTTCAAGCAGCAACAGCCTCTATTGAAGTATTAACCCAATTTACCCAATCCATGGGGGCATTATTTATGATTAATAAACCTGATGCACAGGGAAATTATGAAGTGGATCATACAACAAAGGTTTTTCTCCTCAATGAGGATGTGAATTTAATTGGCATTTTTGATGGGCAGTTATTGCCCCCTGCACAAGAATACCCAGTTGATCAATTAGTAAATGAAATGCAAAGAATTGTTTTCAACTAACTTGAATGTTCTCGGGTATATATCGGTCAGATGGTAATTTATATCACTGAAATTCAACAAGGATAGTCTCATGATTAAAATGGCTCATATTATTATAGCCTTATTTGTAGTGCTAAGTTTGTGGGCTTGTGCCACTGAGAAAAGCACGCTTGCTGATGATGAATTTGCAGATCATGAATCAGATTTTACACCATTGAAATGTTCGAAAGTTACACGCATTGGCTCACATTTTAAAAAAACTATCTGTTTGACAAAAGAAGAGCAGTTAGAGGGTGAGCGGAAGGCAAGAAAAAAAATTGAAGAAGAAGCTAAACATCAAGCAATTCAAAACTGATTTTGTCGGTATCTTCTTCGTTGAAAATAAATGGTATACCACTTGTTTTTTATATTCGCTCAATTTCCTCTCTATATCCCCTTCCTTCCAGCTTTCTGGCGAAAGCCGACGCAGCCGCTTGAGAGGTGTTTATCATCTATATTCAGCACGTTGGACATAAATTGTTACATATTAAATTACATTTACAATAAATGCCAAGCGACAAACATGGACGGGTAATATAATTACTGTTAGATTTAGATCTAATCAATCTATCCCCAATTAAACATTATATAGGTTAAATATGTCAAAATTAAAACTTACTAGTATAGCCATATTCTCTGCTCTTTTATTTTCAGCCTGTTCAAATATGCCCGCAGAAAAACCAAAAGCAAAGATAGCAAAGGCTGATTCATCTAGAGCGGATTTGGTCTGTTTTAAAACACAGAGAGTTGGTTCGCATATGCAAAACAAGCGTTGTATCACAAAATCACAAGCTGAAGAAGAAAAAAGGGCTGTCCAAAAAGAACTAAACCATATAACTCATCAAAATTCAAAAATTAAAGATAAAGGTTAGTTTATAGATTAAATAAAAAATTATTTATGAATAAGGTTCTAGCGATTTGACCTGTCGACATATAATAGACGTATGCTGCATTTTATCGGTTTTTCTCACCTCATGTGCTACTTTGCCGCCTACTCATCAAGATAATATCTGTGATATTTTCTATGAGAAAAGTGGCTGGTTCGATGATGCAGAAGATACGGAAAAAAAATGGGGAGTTCCTATCCCTGTTTTAATGTCTTTTATCTATCAAGAAAGCCGTTTTAAACAAGGGGCTCAACCCGTTCGTAAATGGTATTTGGGATTTATCCCCGGACCTAGAGCCTCTTCCGCATATGGTTATGCGCAAGCAAAAGATCCCGTTTGGAATGAATATCGAGCATCAACAGGGAATAGTTGGGCGTCTCGCAGTGATTTTGAAGACGCTGTGGATTTTATTGGTTGGTATATTTATGGAAGCCATCAGCAACTCAAAATTAAAACCTCGGATGCTAAAAGGCAATACTTGGCGTATCACGAAGGGCGAGGTGGCTATAGTCGCGGTAGTTTTCAATCCAAAAAATGGTTAATCGGTGTTGCCAATAAAGTAGCTAATCGTTCTGCAACCTATACCAAACAACTTAAAACCTGCCGAAGTGATTTGGAAGGTTGGTGGCCGTTTTGGTGAAGCATATATCGTTAGATTATGGTTTGAGCAACTGCATTGCTGAATGAAGTTGTCTTTTTAAGCGACCAAATTAATTTCAGAAAAAAATCAGTAAAAATTGAGAAGCAAATTTTAAGTAAATGACTTTACACCTTCTTTTGTGCCTAAGATTAAAATATCTGCATGACGCGCTGCAAATAAACCGTTAGTGACTACCCCGACGATTTCGTTTATTTTCTTTTCCATTGCAACTGGTTCACTAATTTTCAGGTTGTGGACATCAAGAATTACATTACCATTATCTGTGGTAAAACCAACTCGGTACACCGGATCTCCTCCAAGTTTAACAAGCTCTCTAGCGACATAGCTTCGTGCCATTGGTATGACTTCCACAGGTAAAGGGAAATGACCCAATTGACTTACAAGTTTGCTTTCGTCGGCAATACAGATAAATTTTTCAGCAACTGCGGCGACTATTTTTTCTCTGGTGAGTGCCCCGCCTCCACCTTTGATGAGATGGAGCATCTTATTGGACTCATCTGCTCCATCCACATAGACAGAAAGATTACTGATGCTATTAAGATCAAAGACTTCGATGCCATGTTTTCTCAATCGGGTCGCTGTCGCTTCTGAACTAGCTACCGCTCCCTGAATACGATGTTTCTGTTTAGCTAAGGCATCTATAAAATAGTTGGCTGTAGAGCCTGTACCAACACCGACAATGCTATCGTCATCTATAAACTTTACAGCAGCTTCTGCAGCGGCTTTTTTTTGTTGGTCTTGGGACATGATATATCACTCTCATACAAAAATTTTGCTCATTATAACTGAGCATTGATAGGTGTGAACAGGAAAAGCCTATGGGAATTCTATAAGCAGGCAAAATCAGCATTAATAAACCTAAAAAATAAACGATTTATCAATAAGATAAGCCAGATTATAATGATTTAAAAAATTCTTGATCCCATGAAAAGAAAGGAGTAATCTTACCAGTCCTCAAGGACAGTGATTTAATGAATAGGATTTGAATAAGCTTTTTAGTGTTTGTGGTTGGAAATAAAAATGAAACGTAAAACTGACCCCATGCTTATTTTAACGGTGATAGTCGTATTAGGGATGATTGGTTCAAGTATCCTTTCAGGGACAAAAAATGTAAGAGATGATTTAGTGGTTGATAGCAACACTTCTTTTGCTCAGAACGATATCGAGTAAAATAGCATTTTCAGACAAAAAAAACCCTTTAAAAGGGTTTTTTTTTGTCTGAAAATTGGTGATTTGAGTTATATTAAAATGGTAACAAGCTCAATTCTTAACAACAAAAATATTTTCTGATCATTTTGGGTTAGAATTACACAATGAATCTAGCATTGAAAATAAGAGAAGTATCATGGCATTAAAAGGTAAGCACATTATTCTAGGAATTAGTGGTGGAATTGCTGCTTATAAAAGTGCTCAGCTGGTACGTTTGCTTCGAAAAGCAGGAGCAGAAGTTCAGGTGGTTATGACTGAGGGGGCTCAGTCTTTTATTACCCCAATGACCTTTCAAGCACTCAGTGGGCGTGAAGTGCGTACAACCTTACTAGATCCAGCAGCAGAGGCGGGTATGGGGCATATTGAATTGGCAAAATGGGCTGATTTAATACTTTGTGCGCCAGCCACAGCAAATTTGATAGCGTCATTGGCACATGGCCAAGCTGGGGATTTATTATCGACCTTGTGTTTAGCAAGCGCAGCGCCTATTGCGGTGGCCCCTGCTATGAATCAACAAATGTGGCATGCATTCGCCACACAGGAAAATATGGGTATTTTACACAGAAGGGGTACTTTGGTTTGGGGGCCTGCAGAAGGAGAACAAGCTTGTGGTGATCAAGGGTTTGGACGAATGTTGGAGCCCGACGAATTGTTTGCTCAAGCCGTTCAACATTTTGTACAGAGTCGATTGATGCTGGATAAAAAAATCATCATTACTGCAGGCCCGACGTTTGAGTCCCTAGATCCCGTGCGATTTTTGGGTAATCGTAGTTCGGGTAAAATGGGTTATGCTTTAGCTCAGGCTTTTGTGGATGCTGGCGCTAAGGTGATACTGATCTCTGGCCCAACATCTCTTAATGTGCCTTCTGGATTAAGCCTCATTAAAGTGGAAAGTTGCTTGCAAATGTTGCAACAAGTTGAGCAACATCTTCAAGGCACCGATGTATTTGTTGGTTGCGCGGCAGTGGCTGATTATCGAGCTGAATCTATCTCGGAACAAAAAATTAAAAAATCTGATGATCAGTTAGTGCTTACTTTAGTAAAGAATCCAGATATTATAGGAAAAGTGGCAACTTCTGAAAATAGACCTAAACTTGTAGTGGGGTTTGCTGCAGAAACTCAAAATGTGGCGGCCTATGCATTAGGTAAATTGCAAAACAAAGGATTAGATCTCATCTGTGCCAATGATGTGTCGTCACAAGACTTGGGCTTTGGTAGCGATAAAAATCGTATTTTGTTAATTTCAAAACAACATCCCAATGGACAAGACTTAGGTGAAGCGAATAAAAGGGTTTTAGCAAAAAAAGTAGTGGCTGCTATAGCTGTTTATTTAAAATAACATCACAAAATGATCAAAGCTAAAAGTTGTGGGCATTTTGTGAGTGGAGATTATTGTTTACTTTTATAGAAATACTTTGCATTTATTGAAGGAGTTATTGTGAAAAGAAAGCAGAGAATTGGTCAAACAGCCGCAGAAAAAAAACCAGCTACAAAAAAAACTCCCTCCAATGTAAATGGACTGAGCCTATTAAGGTTTGCGGGCCCCACGTTGGCCATCAGCATCACTACGCTTCTTGCAGTCTCCTTTCTACAATTTTATCTTATTATACAGGTACCTAGTGATGAAAGGACTAGTCGATATTTGGATACAACACTGACCAGCTATGCAGAATTGGTAAGATTTACCGCCTCAGCAAACTCTATAGCATTAAAGGTGGCAGCTCAAGATCCTAAGCTTAAAGATGCCTTGAGAAATAAGAACTTAGAGGAAATTTCTATTTTAGAAAAGGAGTTGACCAGTACTTATCATCAAGTGCTGGGCGTGCGAATTTTAAGCCCAGATTTAATCAAAACCGATACCAATAGCCAACCTATAATCACTAATGTGACATTGGATATTATTCGTAGAACAGCGAAGGGAGAAGTCTTATCCCCTGAAGTGATTGGTTTGGGTACCCCACAACAATATGTTGCGATTACACAGATAGTCGAAGATAAAGGACAACTTTTAGGGGTGATTTTGGCTGGTTTTGAAGTCAAAATGATAAATGACGCTCTAGTTAAAATTCAATCTGTGCCAGGTTATTTGGAGTTGAGACAAATTTTTGGAGGGACAGTTCGTATTTTAGGTACTCATGGTGATGCAGCTCTCAAAATCGAAGAACCTTTAGGGGTGAGTAATTTAGAAGGAACTTCATGGCAATTAGCTTACTGGCCTTCGGGTCAGGAAGATTTCTCCACCTATGGAGACACGCTGATATTTTGGATAGCAATTACCTTTATGTTGTTATTAGTTGCTACATTAGGTTTTTACGGATATTACCGATTGGGTAAAACAGTACGTTTAGATACAGCAAGATTATTACAGCTTATTTTAAATGCCCACTCCCCTCATTTCGCCATTCCCAACGGCGTTTTTAGTCTTAGGATCATCTCGGATTTGGCGTATAACCTGTCTCGGGCAGGAGTAGTAACTGCAGATAGTTCAATGAATTTTACGGCACCTAAGGAAGCAACTTCTGATCTAGAATCTGGTGTTGTTGAGTTGGCTGATGATCAATATGAAGTGAATCCATTTTCATCCCCCTTTATAGATGATGCGGCGATGGATTTAGAGATTATGCAAGATGAAACTGCCTATGAAATTCCGCAAGAGGTTTTTAGAGATTATGATATTCGAGGGATTGTCGGAGAGACATTATCGGCAGAACTGATAGAAGCCATTGGACAGGCTATTGGTAGTGAAGCGTTTGAGAGAGGCGAGCAAAGAATTGTAGTGGCTCGTGATGGAAGACTCTCCAGCCCGGAACTCATTCAAGCGCTAAAATCAGGACTCATATTGAGTGGTAGAGATGTGATTGATATCGGTGAAGTGCCGACTCCAGTACTGTATTTTGCCCTAGAACATCTAAAAATTGGCTCAGGCGTGATGCTGACCGCTAGCCACAATCCCGCTTCCTATAATGGATTAAAAATGGTTTTAGCTGGTGAAACACTCTGTGGTCAAGGCATTCAAAATTTATACAAAAGAATTGTGTCTAGTGAATTATTAACAGGAAAAGGCAGCGAAGTTTCACAAAGCATTGTGCAAGATTATATGGCGACAATTACCTCTGACGTGGCGCTGGCACAGCCCCTCAAAATTGTGGTTGATTGTGCCAATGGTGTCGCTGCAAAGGTAGCTCCGCAACTGTTTCAAGCCTTGGGTTGTGAGGTCGTGGGGATTAACTGCAAGGTAGATGGTAATTTCCCAGGCCACTCACCAGATCCTAGTCGTCCTGAGAATATGAAACAGTTGATTGAGCTAGTGGTTTCCGAGAAAGCAGATTTGGGTATCGCATTTGATGGAGATGGTGATCGATTAGGCGTGGTTGATTCTGCAGGAAATATTATTTGGCCAGATGTGCAGATGATGCTTTTTTCGATGGATATGCTATCCAGAAATCCCGGTGCAGATATTATTTTTGATGTAAATAGTTCAAAAAATTTATCCAGAATTATTCGAGGTAACGGTGGTCGTCCTTTAATTTGGAAAGTGGGTCATTCCAACATCAAAGCAAAAATGCAGGAAACTGGTGCATTGCTGGGTGGTGAGCGTAGTGGTCATATTTACTTTAAAGAGCGCTGGTTTGGTTTTGATGATGGTATATATGCAGGGGCGCGTTTGTTAGAAATTTTAGCTGCTGATTTTAGAAAATCAGCAGAGGTTTTCAAAACATTCCCTGAAACGTTCACTTCACCCGAATTTCATCTGGATATGGAGGAAAAAAATAAATTACCCTTTATGGAAAAATTCATTCAAAAATCCCAATTTAAATCCGGTAATGTGCTCACCATTGACGGTATTCGAGTAGACTACCCTGATGGATGGGGATTGTTAAGAGCTTCAAATACAGGCCCTTACCTTGTGGCTAGATTTGAAGCTGAATCACAAGTTAGCCTCAAGAAAATACAAAGAGAATTTAGTCAACGTATGCTGCAAGTTGAGCCAGAATTAAAATTGCCATTTTAGGATAAAAATGAAATGACTAAAAAAGAAAAAAAAACATCTAGAAAGCAACAGATCTTACAAACCTTGGCGGCTATGCTAGAGACAAATGCAGGTGAACGAATTACCACCGCAAAACTTGCCGCAGAAGTTGGAGTTTCCGAAGCGGCACTGTATCGACACTTTCCCTCAAAAGCCCGAATGTTTGAAGGACTGATCGAATTCATTGAAGAAACTCTTTTTTCAAGAATTAACCTGATTATGAAAGAAGAAACGATCTGCCATATACGCTGTCATAAAATATTAACCTTAATTCTAACCTTTTCAGCCAGAAATCCAGGGATTAGCTGTTTAATGACTGGAGATGGTTTAACCGGAGAACAAAGTCGATTGAGAGAACGTATCAATCAACTTTTTGATCGATTACAGACACAATTAAAACAAGTAATCAGAGAGTCGGCCTTAACTGGATCCGAACAAACCAAAGATGCTTTGGTGGTCGCCAATTTGTATTTATCCATTGTTGAAGGCCGTATCAGGCAGTTTGTTAGAAGTGGTTTTAAACAAAGCCCTCTGGCCAGCTGGAATAGCCAATGGGAAATGATCAATCAGGGTTAATCACGACAGAAGACGCGCAGCATCTTCCGGCAAGGACCGATTTTAGCCCCCGGTCTCTAGGAGCCTGTCCGAGAATAGACTGATCTACTGCGGCCAAGCCTGATTGGCCAGATTTTCCCTCGCTACGATCGCTATTCTCGGACAGGCTCCTAGGCCGAGTGGAGTGCGAATGCACATCATCCTTTTTGCTCTCAAGCTATAAAATTATGCTGAATTGAGTTTGTAAAAATCGGCATAAATTATGCTCGTAATATTATTGCAAATCACACAGATAGATACCCTTGATACCTATGAAGTTACGAACAAATTTATTTCTCATTTTTGGCGGCTTGTTGTTGATATTATTAATATTGCAATGGTAGGTATTGACCAATGTGAGTCGTAATATACAGCAAATTGTTGAAACATCTGTTTTTAGAGTCAGCAAAGATACTGCCGCAGCGGTTGTTCTACATCAACTTAAAGGGTTTTCCAGCAAAATTTTTCTCAGTATGTTATCTATTCTCATTTTGGGATTAGCCGTAGTGACTTATTTTTCACACCGATTATCGAGTCCATTAGAGAAACTAAAACAAGCCGCACAATGGGTTGCTGAAGGAGAAACTGGAAAACAAATTCCCACAGAGAATTTACAAGGGACGAGTGAGGTGTTAGATGCTATCAAGCAGTTTAATCAGAGGTCTTTACAATTGGCCCAGCTAGAAAAACACAACCAACAACTGCAAAATAAATAACAACTCAATGAACTTGGGGCGATTGCTAAAGGATTTGCACGCAGCTTGCGTAATCCACTGAATTCATTGAGTTTGGCTGTCGATGAATTGGCAACAGAAGAGTTAGACAATCCGCGTAAAACCGAGTT
>Ga0210050_1004093_pt1 | contig 12411 bp, 13 predicted proteins | sample CryGey132114_all_FD_185463 | JGI IMG/M metagenome (GOLD analysis project Ga0210050, IMG submission 185463) | Groundwater microbial communities from aquifer - Crystal Geyser CG22_combo_CG10-13_8/21/14_all (SPAdes) (version 2) | ecosystem: Environmental > Aquatic > Deep subsurface > Groundwater ...
AAGATTGAAATTATGAATAATAAATACAAAAAATCGCTCCAGTACAGGAGCGCAAATGAAGTGTCGAGAGAGTATGGTATATTGAAGTGATTAGCAACCAGAGTTGCATTTCACCCCAGAATTTACAACAAAGGAACATTTAATATTATATAACAGTCAGCTTATTTGTCAATACTTCCGTATTATCTCAATAGCTTGGTTTAGGATATTATTAGAAAATTCTATACCCTATTTGCTAATTACTAATAACTGAATTTATAATTCCACCTCCGATACAAACCTCCTCATCATAAACTACAACTGACTGTCCAACGGCAACAGCTTTTTGAGTATCATCAAAAATCACCGTATCTCCATCTCTAATCTCACATTTTTCAAGAGGTTGACGATAACGAATGCGTGCCTGGTATTTTTTACCTTCTTCTGGATCTCCTGATATCCAGTTTACTTTTTCAAGTTTTAATTCCCTGCCATTAAATACAGGACTTTCTACATCAAGTTTATCGCTTACTGTAATTGTGTTTGATTCTATATCTTTTGACACAACAAAATATGGTTTATCATTTGGAGTTTTTTTAGTAATCGTAAACCCACGTCTTTCGCCAATAGTATAAAGTATCGCTCCTTCATGATACCCAATCTCTTCTCCCCCATCTCCCAACACCACACCTCTCATTGGTTTTGCTAATTTCATAAGAAATTCTTTCATTGATACCTCCCCAAGGAAGCAAATTCCCTGACTGTCTTTTTTTTCTGCAGTAAGTAAACCAGCTTTTTTTGCAATTTTTCTAACCTCGCTTTTTTCTAAATCTCCAATTGGAAAAAGTGTTTTTGAAAGTTGCTTCTGTGTAATCGTCCACAAAAAATACGTTTGATCTTTATTTTTATCAAGACCAGCCTGCAAGACAGAACTGTTTCGGATTTCGTGCTTCGGATTTCGTGCTTCTCGAGTTGTGTCTCCAGACACAACTCGAGCATAATGCCCTGTTGCAACATAATCCGCACCCTCATTTATCGCCCAATCAAAAAATCCGCCAAACTTAACATACTTATTACACATCACATCTGGATTTGGCGTTCTTCCAACTTTGTATTCGGCAATCATATAATCCGCAACTTCTTTTTTATACACATCCTCTAAATCCAATTCTTTAAATGGAATGTCTAAATGTGCACATACTCGCATTGCATCATTTCTATCCTTTTTCCAATCGCACTCTAGAAAATCTGGATACCATACACGAATAAAAACGCCAGTAACATCATAGCCAACCTCTTTCAACAAATAAGCAGATACTGATGAATCCACACCACCAGACACTCCTACATAGACCTTGTTTTTATTCGCGTTGCTCATAAAAAAGAATTATGAATTATGAATTAAGAATTATGAATAAATTTAAATTGTTTTAATTTTAAATTAATAAATTCAAAATTCATTCCCTGGCCGACGGCATCAGCGGGCTAGGCAAAATTTTAAATTTAAAATTAAGACTTGAGGAAATCATTTTTTGATTTCCCCCTCCTCCACTCCTCAATATCCTTATGGTGTCCTGAGAGAAGCACTTTAGGAACTTTATGATTTTTACCATTATAAACTAATTTTTCTGGCCTTGTGTACACCTCTGAAGAAGCTGACCGCACATCCTCCTTTGATTCTGTGTTCCCTAGCACTCCTTCTATTTGACGCGCACTTGCATCAAGCACCACAAGCGCGGGCAATTCACCGCCAGTAAGTACGTAATCACCTATAGAAACCTCTTCTGCTTTCAGAATCTTTTTCACTCGCGCGTCTATCCCCTCGTATCTTCCAGAAATCAAAATAATATTATCGTATTTTTTTATAAGATTTTTTGCGTATGTGTTTGTAAACTTCTTTCCCGAAGGTGAAAAGATTATCACCTTTGACCCGCCAGAGGCGGGCAAGGCTTTTTTTGTGATTTTTGTTACTGCGTCAAGAATTGGTAGTGCGGTCATCACCATTCCTGGCCCACCACCATATGGCTTGAAATCCACTTTTTTATGTTTGTCTTTCGAGAAATCTCGAGGATTTAAAATACTTACTTTTATTTTTTTATCCTTAATAGCGCGACCAATAATAGAATCACCTAGATACGCATTTAGCATATCCGGAAATAATGAAACTATATGAAATTGTATTGGTCGTGCTTTTCTCATGAATCCAAAGAATACAACATTTTTTATGATTTGTATATAAAACAAAAAATCGCCTTTAGCGATTTTTTGTTTTTTACTATCTGCGTTAGTCCGCGCCTGTCCCGCTGTGGCGGGATGAATCTGCGTGTATCTGCGCATTGCCCATAAACAATGATTATTCTCCCTTAAGCTCTTCCATCACCTCATCAACAGCTGATGATGCTTCGGATGCTCTTGGAGCTTCGTGCCTAGGAGCGTCGTGTCCTCTTGTGCTTCCTTCTGGCTCGTTTATTTTTAGGTTTACTCGTGCTTGGTTTTTCATTCCAACAACACGTAGAAGTGTTCTTATCGCCTTTGCGGTATTTCCATTTCTTCCAATAATTTTACCCATGTCCTCTCGGTTTACATCTAGGGTAATGAGTACTCCCATCTCGTCAACCGTTCGATCAACCTTCACATCCTCTGGATGATCAACTAATGACTTAACAACATACTCAAGAAAATCTTTATCTTCCATAGTGATTACAGAATTATTGTTAAAGTGCGCACAACACCTGGTTGTGTGACAGAAGTATTATACTTCACATGGGAAAAAATTCAAGCCGAAGAAAAAACAGTACGGTCCGCCTTAAGCGGACCGTACTGTTTTTTAATTTAAAATATTTGTTTTGCTTGTCCGCCTTGCTCGACTTCAGGATTAGAGTACGAAGGATTAGGACTTAACTTACTCTTCTGCAACTACCTCCTCTTCAGCAACAGGTTCAACGACTGGAGCTTCTTCTGTAGGAATTTCCTCCGCAACATCCTCTTCTGCAACCGGCTCAGCTATTGGTTGTTCTTCTACAGCGGGTGCTTCCTCAACAGGAGCTTCCGTCGGTGTTGGGGTTTCGACTGCTACTGGTACTTCTTTCTTTTCTTCTACAGGAACTTCTTTTAGTATTGGCTTTTTCTTTGGTAGAACATTAACCTTCTTTCCTTCTATAACACCCTCTGAAATTAGCATATTGTGTACTGTTGGTGATACTTGAGCACCTTTTGAAATCCAGTATTTTATCCTACCTCCATCCAACTGTTTATCACCTTTTTGTACATTATAAAAACCTACACTTTCAATGTATTTTCCGCTCTTTGGCCCGAGATGCTTTTCCGTGACAACAATACGAAATGACGGATCATGCTTTCGGCCAACTCTTTTTAATCTGATTTTTAACATGCTAATTTTTCTTAAAACTACCTCCCAAAATAATCACGAGATAAGTAGGCAACATTCTAACAGATGGAGTTCAATTTAGCAAGATATAGATTTATCTGCTACAATGTGTCATTACTTGTCCTGTTAGAAAACTCGGACACATAGTAAAAATATGGAAATTAAGTCGAATTTAGAAAAAACCCTAATACTAAGAAAAAAGCAGGTTAAGTCCGAGCGTTTTTTCTAATAGGATGGATAATATACAAGGAAAAATTTCAATACACCAGAAAGGCTTTGCTTTTCTAATACAAGAAGACGGTAATGATGTCTATATACCGTCTGGTTCTACTGGCGTTGCTCTAAGTGGAGATGTTGTGGAGGTTAAAATAACGAAGACCGGTAAGGACAAGCGGGAAGGTGTTGTAACAAATGTGGTGGAAAGAAAAAAAACTGAATTTGTTGGTACCGTGGAAAAGGGTGATTCTGGACTTGTATTCAGACCAGATGAGACAAAAATACATATTACTTTTCAAATTAAAGACTCCAGTGGTTTAAATATAGGAGATAAAATTCTTGTGAAGTTAGAAAAATGGACAAAACCAGAACTTTCACCACTTTGTTCTGTAATCAGAATAATTGGAAAAAAAGGAGAACATGAGACAGAGATGCAATCCATTATTATAAAAAATGGAATACTTTATGACTTCCCTTCTGAGGTGGAAAAAGAAGCAAAAGAAATCAAATCTAAAGAAAAAGAAATTTTTGCAGACGCTGAAAAAGATTCGAGTCGTCGTGACATGCGTGGCGCACTAACACTTACAATAGATCCAAAAAGTGCAAAGGATTTTGATGATGCTATTTCAATGAAAGAAAATACTGATGGCACATATGAAATAGGAATACATATAGCAGACGTATCTCACTATGTAACACCAGGAAGTGCTTTGGATATTGAAGCAAGAACCAGAGGATTCTCAACATACCTTGTAGACCGCACAATACCAATGCTTCCAGAAGAACTTTCAAATGATTTATGTAGTTTAAATCCAAACATAGACAGACTTGCCTTTTCTGCCGTATTTCAAATGACAGAAAACGGAGCGGTGAAAGATGAATGGTTTGGAAAAACAATAATACACTCTAACAGAAGATTTTCTTATGAAGATGCACAAATAAATATAAGTTCAGGATCTGGCGACCACAACAAAGAGCTCGTCATATTAAATGAAATTGCAAAAAAGCTTAGAAAACAAAGATTCGAAGAAGGTGCAATCGATTTTAGTGATGACGAGGTGCAATTTGAGCTTGATGAGTCTGGAAAGCCTATAAGCATAAAGAAAAAAGAAAGACTTGATACACACAAACTTGTGGAAGAGTTTATGCTTCTTGCAAACAAACATGTCGCAAAGAAGATATATGATCTTTCGGAAGAAACAGACATAGAACACCTATTCGTATACAGAGTCCATGATCTGCCTGACAAAAAAAGACTCAAAGAGTTAGCTGTTTTTGTACGCGCTCTTGGACACACATTCAAACACAGTGAAGAAGTTACGCCAAAAGAAATAAATGCTCTTCTGGAACAGGTGAAAAATAAGCACGAAGAAGGGCTTGTAAACACAGCATTGATACGATCAATGTCTAAGGCGGTCTATTCCACAACAAACAAGGGGCATTTTGGTCTTGCATTTGAATACTATTCGCACTTCACATCACCCATCAGAAGGTATCCTGACTTAATGGTGCACAGACTTCTATATGCGCACCTAAATGGAAAACAAATACCCAAAAATGAGCTTGCAACCTATGAGCAAGCCACGCACGAATCGTCTGATAAAGAAAAGATGGTGATGGATGCTGAACGAGAAAGTATAAGATATAAACAAGTTGAGTTTATGCAAAATCACATAGGAGAAGTTTTTGACGGATTCATCAGTGGAGTTGGAGAATACGGTTTTTATGTAGAAGAAAATAAAACAAAAGCTCAAGGTATGGTGAGTCTACGAAGCCTATCTGATGATTACTATAGCTTAAATGAAAAGAAGTACTCTATTATAGGGGAGAAAAAGGGTAGAAAATTTACAATCGGTGACCCTGTAAGGGTTAAGCTGGTGGGTGCCAACATGGATCGAAGACAATTAGATTTTGAAATTGTATAATCGTTTATTCTTTTGGCAGACCCCACATCCATTTCGGAGATTCACCTTTTTTATATGCAATCCTTATAAAAAAGATTGTTATTAATGTTACTGGTAGTATAAAAGTGAAAAATACTTCACTTAAAGGAGAGTTTGCATCTATCGTAAGGGCAAATATAAATATAAAAATTATATACAAACAAGTTATCGCCCATCCTTGCCATGTGGCTGGAGTCCACCCCCATCCATATAACTTTCTTTTAAACCAATATTTATTCGGATTATCTTGAATATACTTGAGATATTTTTTAATCATAGACTATAACTTCCTACTCCTCCCTAAGTGGCGCATTTTTTATAATCTCCACCACCTCTTCATCTGTATCTACTATCCTATACAAATCTGCATCTTCTGGCTCAATTGTCTTAAACTTCTCTGCTAAAGTCGTTCGAATAAATTGATCCAGTGGTTCCCAGTATTCTCTACCAACAAGAAGAATTGGTACTGGTGGAATTTTGCGTGTCTGAACAAGTGTAAGTATTTCAAAGAATTCATCTAATGTTCCAAACCCTCCGGGAAAATAAACATAAGCCTCTGCTGAAAAAGTAAGTATCACTTTTCTTGCAAAGAAATAGTAAAAGGATTCGCTTTCATCTACATAAGGATTCAAAACCTGCTCAAATGGAAGCTCTATATTTATACCCAAAGATTTGCCCGGACCACCAGATTCTTTTGCACCTTTATTCCCACCTTGCATTATCCCTGGGCCACCACCAGTAATCACATCAAACCCAAGCTGTGCGATTTTCTCTCCAAGAGATCGAGCTCTTTCATAATAAGGATGATCTTCCTCAAACCTAGCTGAACCAAAAAAAGTAACTGATTTAGGGTGTGCCTTAATGAAGCTAAACCCTTTCATAAATTCTTTATCAATACGATTTACACGATCCTGTATTTCAGCAAATATCTGATCTACATGAAGTGTCTCGATGTGTAATTTTACCGACGGTACATTTATACGTTTTTTGTCAATCATATAACTTATATTTTATCAGATTCAGATATTTTTTCCATATCATAATTTGGGGCATAGTTGATGGATTTTTTATATCTGAATTAAGAATTATGAACCTGCCTGCTGGCAGGCAGGTTAAAACATTGGACATTCAAAATTGAATCGAAATTAGAAATTTTAAATTCAAAATTTGCTTATTTTGCAACTAAAACCGCCTCATCAAAAGCTATTGAAAGGAGCCTAGAAACACCGTCTCCCTTCATTGTTACGCCATATATAAGACCTGCGCGTGACATAGTCTCACGATTATGTGTAATGAGAATGAGTTGAGAATACTTGGAAAGACTTTCAATCATATCTCCATACCTCTTTGAGTTTGCTTCATCAAGCGCGGCATCAGTTTCATCCAATATAATAAATGGCGGCGGGTTGATTTGTGAGAGAGCAAAAAGAAGAGCTATTGAAGTAAGCGCCCTTTCACCACCCGAAAGCATATCTAGAGAATGATTTTTTTTTCTTGGAAGTGTAACATGAATATCTATACCGTCTTTCACAAACTCATCTTCATCTTCTTCCGTATAACCAATTTCTTCATCGGCAACCTTTCTTTTCTTTGGTTTTACTAAATTAAGTTTAGCCTCACCACCACCAAACATCAGCGTGAAAAAGTTATGAAATTGTAAGTTTATGTTTTCAATCCCCTCAATAAACCTATTATTGAGCTCATTTTCAATATCTTTTATAAGATCCATAAGAGAATCTCTTGAATCACTTAAATCTTTTATTTCTTTTTCTAAAAACTCATCTCTCTCGACAACATCCTTATACTCTTTTTCCACCTCGCTTACGCTTCCGATGCCCATTTCTTCAAGCTTCATTCTGAGTCTTTCTATACTTCGTCTTCGTTCTTCTTGTATTTCCTCATTAAAATCAAGAGAATATTCTGTATAGTTTAAAACTTCCCTACCAAAAATCATTCCCGCCTCCCCTATATCTTTTTTATATCTCTCTTCCCTTCTTGCGACAGAAAACTCTGTGTCATGTATCTTAGACAAAACCCCCTCAAGCTCATTCTTTCTTGCAAGAACCTTAAACAAATCTCTCTCCGCAATAAAAAACTCCTCACGCTCATCATTGTGTTTTTGTTGAACGTATTGTTGTTTATCTAATATTTCAACCTTTCTCAAATCCAATGTAGCGATTTCTTCAACAATTTTTTCCCTCTTGCCAATCAGAGCACTTGATTCTTCTTTATAATTTTCATTTTTATTATCTTGTTCTTCTCTTAGACTTTCAAAATTAGATAATGAAAAAAAGTTTTCTATTGTATCTGATAGTTTTTTAATTAAATTCTTTACCGATGAAATATCATCGAGATTTAATATTTCTTTTATACTTTGCCTCGATTCTTCAAAAAATGCTTTTATGCTGGAGTATGGTATTGATATTGAGTTTTCGTTTTGCTTTTGTATTTTCTTCTCAAGCCGATCTATTGCATCAATTTCTCCTTCAATCCTACCAAGCTCACGCGTAAGTTTGTTTCTTTTGTCTTGAATATTAGAAAGTTCTTCAGAAAGTAGCAAAAGCTCCTTATGAAAGGAGTCTTCCTTTTTACCGTCATCAAGTATTTGTTTTAGTTTTGCTATTTCCGCATCAATCAAAAGTAATTCGTCCTTTGGCGCGTTTTTGTTTTCTTCTACTTCTTTTTTTACATTTGCAATATAACCCTCTTCGTAAGAAAAATACTCTTTATATAATTCAATTACTTTATTTTCTATTTCACGAGCCTTCTCTGATTTTTCTATTTGTTTTTTTAAAAAATTTAGGTGCGGACGAATCTCTCTTCTCAAAGTCTCTGCTTCTTTTAAATTTTGTTCTGTTTTGTTTAACTTTAATTCACTTTCTTTCTTCTTCAGATGATACACACGAAGCCCTAAAGCGTCTTCTATCATCGCCCTTCTCTCTGATGGGGTTACGTTCAAAATTCTATCTGCTTCTCCTTGTGAGATTATATTATGCCCGGTAGAGCCAATATTTGCTCTTGCCAAAAGTTCTGAAACATCTTTTCTACGAACTTTACTCTCATTTATTTTGTATTCATGACTTGAATCACGATGAACAACCCTTTCAACCAAAACGTCATCAAAATCCAAGTCTAAAATACGATTACTATTATCAAATATAACCTTCACACTTGCTCTGTTTGACCTTGCGCCACCCACAGATCCATTGAATATTAGATCCTCACTTCTTTTGCCCCGCAAAGACTTCATGGACTGCTCACCAAGGGCAAAACGAAACGCCTCTGCTATATTGGATTTACCAGAACCATTTGGACCCACAATAGCAGAAATGGGGGACTTGAAATCAAGCTTTGATTTATCTCCAAAAGATTTAAAACCACTTATTTCAATTGATTTAAGCATAATTTATTCAGTATATGGTATACAGTATTCAGTATTCAGTATTTTGTATACGGTGTATAGTATAACAAAAAATCTCTCCTTATCTTATTTATAATTGTGAATTCATATAAACACAAAAAATAAAAAAGTGGAAAATTCGTTAGAATTATACTTTATTTGATAAAAAAAGAGGTCTGTCATTTAAGAACAGACCTCTTTGCTTGTGTGTGTTTTTTACGAACAATTTCCCAACTTTCCCTAGGAAAATATTCACGTAAAATTTCAAAAAGATGTTTAATGTGGTTTTCTGCAACCGGCCCATATTCTTTTGAAATACCAGACACCAAAATAGTATTCGTCTCGTGGTCTACCCTAAGTGTTCCCCCACCAACAACATTGATGTATGGATTTGGCTCCAAATACAAACCACTAGTAATAATAAATTCATTAAGCAGTGTTGGTCCTAAAAGATATGCAGGACCAGTAACAACATGCCATGTGGATTCACCAGACAATGTCACACAAACCAAAATAAAGCGTCGAGGATGCACAACAACATCTATCTCAGAAAAAACCGGCACACATGTACCTTTGCGAACAAGTATATTAGAAACTTGATTCATTTTTATTATACCCCGTGTTTGAAGGTTGGAAGAACAAAGACCAACAAGTTTATACCACAGAAAAACAACAACATCAATATCAAAAATCGAACACGGTATTTATTGGAAATACAATAGACTTTAACGCTCAAACTAGTTCCACTCCTTTAGCGCCAATGCTTTTCTTGCCGCGTCTTGCTCTGCTTCTTGTTTTGATTTACCCATACCAATTGCAATTTCTTTGTTATCAAACATAACAGAAACAGTAAAATGCTTGTCGTGGTCTGGGCCATCTTCTTTAACTGTCTTGTATGTAGGAGTAATGTTCACATCTTCTTGCGCTCTTTCTTGTAGATAACTTTTTGCATCTTGCCAAAGTTTATTATCAACTATCTTATCAGTTTTATCAAAAAGAGTTTTAGAAATATGTTCCTTCGCAACCGCATAACCCTGATCAAGATAAATCGCACCAAGCAAGGCCTCAAAAACATTTGCAAGAATATATTGTCTTGCACGCCCAACATCTTTTGACTCACCTTTTGAAAGAAGTAAAAAATCATTCATACCAAGCTCTTTTGCAGCCTCCGATATTGATTGTGTATTTACAAGAGCAGCACGAACAGCGGTAAGCTCTCCCTCTGGTTTATTGGGATATTTTTCAAACAAATATTCTGTAATAATCAACTCCAAAACAGCATCCCCCAAAAACTCAAGGCGCTCGTTGTGCTTTTTAACACTTTTATTTTCATTTACATAAGATCTATGTGTAAAGGCTCTTCTTAAAAGCTCTTTATCTTTGAAAGTTACACCTATCTTATCCTCGAACTCTTCAAAATTTTTATTCATAAAAATTTTCAATTTCTAATTTTAAATTTTGAATTTCAAATGAATTTTAAATTTTTTAATTTAAAATTAGTTCATTCAAAATTTAATCAAAATTCAAAATTTTAAATTAATAATTGTTTTACTTCTCCAGAAGTAAACCTACTGCCTTTGTAACAATAGGAAATATATCTTCGTAAAAATTAAGATTTGCTATATCTTCTAGCTTAAACCACTCAGCTCCATCCAATCCCTTTTTATCCTCTGGCAAATGCAACTCTTGATAATTAGATCTTGCAAGATAGTATACAACTTGTTTTCTTAATTTTCCTTTTTCTGGGTGCGAAGAAATATATTCATTGTCACCAAGCTTTTCTTCTAATTCTATATCAAGCCCTATCTCTTCTTTTATTTTTGATTGAATCTCTTTATCTTCCTCATTAGCCACGTCGATATGCCCTTTTGAAAGAGTCCAGTGGCCAAATATATCGTGTACAAAAGCCATGTATATATCCCCCTCATATGCTGAATATATCACAGCCCCTCCCAACTTTTCTATTTCCATTTTTTCGTAAGGAATCTCCTCCTTACTCTTACTCTTTTGCTCTTTACCTGGCTCTCCTAATTCTCTATAAACTGAGCCAAGTACACCATTTACAAACCTACCGCTAGAGTCTCCGCCAAAACTTTTTGCAAGTTCAATGGCTTCATTAATTGCGACTTTTGGAGGAACTTCTTTTTGATCACCAAAGAGAAGCTCAAATAGACCAATCCTAAGAACATTTCTATCTATCGTGGCAATTTTCTCTAATGGCCAATCTGGTGCAGCCTTAACTATGACCTCATCTATGCTGTCTTGCTTTTGAATAATGCCATTTAAAAGAGACCCCATGAAAGCATCATCTTTCAAACCTGGGGCGAATTCTTCGATGTTGCGGGAAAGAACATCTTGAGCTTGTTTTTGGTCAAGTTTTCTAAACTCCCATTCGAAGAGTGTTTGCATTACTATAGAACGTGATAAATGCCTTCCGGCCATAAAAGAACAAATCTATTTAATATAATAGGAATTATACAGATAACACCAACTTTAATACACCCCAAAAGTGTGTATTAGTGTCAACGGTAAGATTCGTATTACTCCCCACTCTTCTTGTCTTCAAGACCCATCGCTCGTCTTTTTCTTTTTACACGAGCTGTCTTTTTTGCGACACGAGTGTCCATGTCCACTACTTGGCGACCCTTGTATTTTCCACAAGTATCACACATCTTATGTCTAAGGTGTGGTTTGCCACAATTTGCACACGTAGAAAGACGAGGCTCCTCAAGCGAGTGGTGAGCCCTCCTATTTCTTGTATGACCTTTTGTGTGTCGCATTCGTACTGTCATGTCGGCGTATTATATGATAAATAAGAAAAAAGGCAAGTAAAAAGAGCCCGAGTCAGTTAAGACATCGGGCCCTTATTCGGATTTCTCCTTAGGCTCAAAGTTTTCAAAATATTTCTGAGTCCTAAGAATATTGAGAAATCCAGGGTATTTTTCACAGGCCAAGTCTAGGCAAGCAAAAAATCCTTCATGGTGAGAATGTAGATGATTTCTACCAAACTCGCTTATTGGAACCCAGAAAGCTGGTGTAGAGTCAGTCGTCTCTCCAACATCACCGAAGTGATCTTCTGGACCAACAAGAAAGAAATGCATTGTATGCTTTGCAGTAAAAAACGATGATTCATAGTCGTCTTTTGTCAAAGAAAACACTTCTTCTGCATCACACACTCTGATTCCACCACTCTCTTCAAGCACTTCTCGAATAAATGCTCGAAGGGGGTACTCAATATATCCGGCTCTATATTCATCGGCTTTTCCGCCGATAAGTTTTAGGGCTTTTATAATTTCTCCTTCGCGGTTTATAACATTAACCGCTAAGACCCAGATAATCCCATCAAGCAACCTCCAGAGGTAATGTCTAAACACTTTTGGCACTTTTGATACATTAGTAGTTAATGAGTATCAAAATGTCGAAAAACATCAAAGAAGAGAGGTATAGATGGATCAGACCAATACTGGAAAAGGAAATTAGCATAA
>Ga0210050_1004101_pt1 | contig 12400 bp, 15 predicted proteins | sample CryGey132114_all_FD_185463 | JGI IMG/M metagenome (GOLD analysis project Ga0210050, IMG submission 185463) | Groundwater microbial communities from aquifer - Crystal Geyser CG22_combo_CG10-13_8/21/14_all (SPAdes) (version 2) | ecosystem: Environmental > Aquatic > Deep subsurface > Groundwater ...
TAGGAAACTGGTCAGATTTTACTTGGCAGAGTGATCGACTCTTGAAAATACTCGGAGCGGCCCGATCTGCCCAGAGTCAACTTTTGACTCAGGTAAAAAACCTAGGAATCAAAGAACAATCTTGAGCCCAGCAAGAGCTGCTGCTCGAAGAGACGCTCAAAACTGCTAGCATTGAGGGAGAAATATACCAAAGAAACTCAGTGAGGTCTTCAATTCTCAAACACTTGGGTTTGCTAGGTGGGAGAGATATGCAGACAGAACCACCTGTTGATGGGTTGGTGCAAGTTTTGCTGGATGCCACAGTGCAGCACCACCAAGTTCTAACAAAGAAGCGATTGTTCTCTTGGCACGCAGCATTGTTTCCCACTGGATATTCAGGGTTTCAACAGATAGAAGTGGGACAGTGGAGGACTGAGGGCGTGGCCGTAGTTTATGGAGCGTTTGGACAAGAAAAAGTGCATTATGAAGGCGTACCTGCAGAGCTGATTGACCAAGAAATGAGCTCATTTTTTACTTGGTGGGAGGACTCTTCGCAAATTGATGGCTTGTTGCGGGCAGCAATCGCTCATTTTTGGTTTGTGATGATTCATCCATTTGCAGATGGCAATGGGCGGTTAGCGCGAGTGTTGACTGAGATGGCATTAGCCCAGGATGAGCAGTTGGCTATACGCTACTATAGCCTTTCCTCTCAAATCATGGACGAGCGGGCGAGGTACTACAAAATGTTGCAGGAGAATCAGGGAGCCTCAAGAGACATTACTTTATGGTTGGAGTGGTTTTTGGAAATGTTTTGCAAGTCGATTAAAAAGTCAAAGCTACTCATAGAAATTGTGCTGGTAAAAGATGCATTCTGGCAGAAGAATAATCAAATTGAGGTTAGTACGAGACAGAGAAAAGTCCTCAATAAACTGTTAGATGTAGGACAAGGAAATTTTGAGGGTGGATTAACCACACGCACATATGCAGCTCTAACAAAGGTGAGCAAGGCTACTGCTTTTCGCGAGCTTGCTGATTTATTGGAAAAAGGAATGTTACAGCGAAACGCGAGTAAGGGCCGGAGTGTTAGGTATGCGCTTAAAATATAGGTTTTTGTTGGCATTTCAAGCAACCAATGCCTTGCGTTATACTACTCTTGGTAAGTCTGGTGGTGGAGCAGAAGGCGCAATCCCTGCTTAAACAATTGTATCCACTTATCTTGGCTGGAAGGAGGTGGGTTGTCAGCCTCTCCTGAAAAAGTCCGATAAAAGCGGTTACTCCAGCCTCTTATCCTTGCTCCAGCAAGCTTGGGTTGGAACCCGAGTGAGATGCCGGTTGTCTCGAGATCGAGAGCATATCCAATCGTAGTTGCTTGCTGACTTGGCGACATGTCACAACGATCAATTATAGTAGAGATGTGTGAGATTTCTGTTGAGTTCAAATCTCAACCTGGAGCGTAACTAGCCAAATCCAGTCTTCAGCAGTACACTACCCCCATAAATGAGCACATCGGTTTCGGTTTTCTGTGCTGAAACAGTTCCAAACCCAAGTTACCGCCAACTGGCGTACGAAACGGGGCAAGTTCTCGCACAGCAAGGTTGTGTGGTCAATTCTGCAGCGGGTTTTGGCATGATGGATGCAGTGTGCCAGGGTGCATTTGAGGCGGGCGGCGAGGTACGCGGACTGCGCATAGCCAAGGAAAATGACACGCCATCGAAATTTCTCTCAAGTGTCACGTATTATCCAGACTTTGCCACGCGCCACGAGGCGCTAGTGAAAGCGGGCGAGGCATTCGTTGTACTCCCGGGTGGCATCGGGACGCTGGTCGAAGCACTAACCATTACTCAGTTAAAACGATTTGGCGAACTGCCCTTTGCCGCCCCATTGGTGTTTGTGGGGGAGTACTATCGCGACCTCGACGCATTGCTACAACGTTATGCTGCAGAAGGTTTTGTCAAAGATCGCTTGTCGGATTTGTACACGTTTGTGGAGCAGCCGAGGGATTTGATGGGCGTTTTTAAGCTATAATCATTGTATGAAACTCATCGATCTTACCCATTCATTTATCGACCACATGCCAGCATTTCCTGGCGACCCACAGGCGACGCTCACACCAGTAGCAAATATTGACGAGGCAGGCTACACCGATCACGAGCTCAAGAGTTATATGCACGTTGGTACCCACATGGATGCGCCGCTGCACATGATTAAGGATGGTGAGAAAATGGACGCGTTGCCGCTGGAGCATTTTTTTGGACCGGGGGTTGTGCTGGATGTTCGAGGCAAGCAGGTGATTGATGCGTCGGTATTTGAATCTGTCAAAGTCACAAGGGGCTCAATCGTGCTTTTATATACGGGTTTTGATCATCGAAAACTTGGTGAATCTAGATACATTACTGGATATTCCCCAGTTTGACGTTATCGCCTTGCCAATGAAGCTGCATGCCGATGCGGCGCCGGTGCGAGTGGTAGCGGTGGTGGTGGAAAACAGATAGACATAGCGGTACAATCTGCCGAAATGGAAACAAGTGCTGAGGTTGATCTAGAAGAAAGCAAGTATTATTTTGACCTTGACGGTACGTTATTGAAAGGTCCCGCTTCTTGGGGCGCTTTATTCAGTGAGTTGCTGGCTCGTACGCCATTTGTAACGAGTGGTTATCTTGCAGCACTAAAAAAAGTAACTGAAACATCTCTTCCCGATCTGTCTGTTTGGAGCCCCGCGCAAAAAACTGGACTGAAAGCGGCGTGGAAGCGCTGGTGGCACTCTGGAAGGGAGTTACAAAAGCATGCGAAAGAGATGCTTGAGGAATTAGCCAATCCAGATTCTCCTGTAGTGCAGTTGGCTGTTCTCACTGGTAGAGGCGAGAGCGTCTTGCGAAGACTGACTGAGGCAGAGCTGGAGCGATTAGAGATAATCAGCTATTTCAAATCTGAGAACGAAAACAGAATATTTCTCAAACCGAGTGGTTGGTCTTCGGCAGCGTGGAAGATGGCGTTTTTAAAAGAGCAAGCAGAGAGGTCTCCCAGCACCCAGTTGGTGCTCGTTGAAAATGATGTGCGGACGGCAGTCTGGGTATCGGATATGGCGATGAGTTTGGGGATGCGGATCCAGGTGGTTTTACTTGAAAGCATTGAGACGAGTAGCCTTGTGCTTAAAGCAATTGGTTTGAATAGAACGATATTGCTTGAAAAGGGGATTAGACTAGTAAAAAGTTTGGATGAAATAACTAATCCAGGTTTGAAGACAAAATAAGTTCAATCTCTCGCTGCAGCATTTCCACCAATTCTGGATCCATATATTCGTATTCGTCTGCAATATCGAGTACTTGTAGGGTTGGGAGATTATGTTTGCCAAATTGTTGTTGAATAATTTGCATGTGTTTTTGTTCCATGCAAAGAATGGTATCTGCCCAATCAATGTTGGCTTGTGTGATTTTCCTACGCGCACTTGGACTGGTGCCGACAGATCGTACAATGATATGAGGGTTGTTTTTGTACAATACCTCTGCAGTGAGGCTCCGTATTTTATTGCGAGAGCAGACGACGAGAATTTTTAGCTTGGTCATACCTTATACTATCCTATTGGTGTGAGAACCGAACGATGGCAAAAAGATACTACCGACGACGATCTAAATCAAACATTCCCGAGGGCGTGTTTGTTCTGGTGGCAATCGGTGCACTGGCAGCTTTTTACACAGGAGTTTCAAGTTCAGAACATTTGCTGTCACTTTTGGGAGTAGGCTTACTCATTGTTGTGCTCGGCGCGGTACTTTTTGCAGTGGTCTTCTTATATCGACAGGCGCGGCAGTCTCGATTGTTTTCGCTCGAGCAGATCGACACGATGAATGGTTTCAAGTTTGAACACTATGTCGCGCGACTACTCAGACACCAGGGCTACTCCGATGTTCGCGTGACCAAGGCGGAGGGGGATTTCGGCGCAGATATTACAGTCAGCAAGGATGGCCAAAAAATTGCGATTCAGGTAAAACGCTACTCGTATCTGGTTGGCGTTGAGGCAATTTATCAGGTGCTTGGTGGGAGAGACTACTATAAGTGTGATACGACCATGGTGATAACGAATAATTATTTTACTCACCAGGCGATTGAGCTGGCAAAGCGGAGCGGCACTGTTCTGATTAATCGTAAGCAGTTGGCAGAGTGGATTGGGCAGAAATTAACTTAAAGCCAACTGGTCGATCGCTCTCAATTCGTATGCCAGAGATGTTCCTTATCAATCTCTGATTAAGAGTTCGTTACAGAAAACTTTTGCAGGTTGAGAAAATTGTACGCATCCAGAATATCCTGCGCGCGGGTAGCAGGGCGGAAAGTAAGCTTATCTGCGGAAACGGAATATTCGTTGCCTTCGATATCTTTGCAGGTGACGGTAGGAGCTGCTTGATTCATATCAGGCTATTCTAACGTACTTACGGTAGAAAGTGTGATTCTTATTAGGATAGATTATAATGACCGAATGATTACCAAGCCCCAAAAAGAAGCACTCGTCGCAGCGGCAAAAGAAGTATTGCAAAATGAGTTCGCCCTCAAGAATAACAGCAATTATAGCGCGGCTGTGTTGACCAAAGCGGGAAACATCTATGCGGCAGTAAGCTATTTTTCTGACACCTATACGCTCACAGTCCATGGCGAGCAGGCGGCGCTCATCCACGCGGCAGCCCACGGAGAAGGTGAGATTCTTGCGATCGCGGTAGCTGCCAGCAAAGAAGATAAAAAATCTGGTGAATTTATCAATCCGTGTCATCTATGCAAGCAGTTGCTCTACGAAAGTAGCCGACGAAGCGGAATTGAGACATTGATTATTCTTTCAAATAATCTGGGAGAGACAAAAGAGGTATTGTTTGGCGAGATGGTTAGTTATCCTTGGCCAGAGTAAAGTAGTAGTAATAAAAAAGGGAGAGACATGAACGACGATCAAATGAAAAAAGGTGGATGTTGTGAGGACGGCGAGTGTACATGCGGCAAAGAAGAAAAGTGTCAGTGTGATGACTGCGATGATTGCAAGAAGGATGACTGTGCTTGTGGTGAAGAAGGCAACTGTGATTGCAATGGTTGTGAAGACTGCAAAACAGCAAAGTAGTTCTTTGCCTAGTTACAGATACTAACCAAAAACCCCCGCCGATGGCGGGGGTTTTTTTATTAGATTCACTCAGTGAAAAGGTTTATCGGTCTCGGCCGTAGCCACCACCACCGCGATTGTCGCGATTGTTGTAGCCACCACCACCGCGGTTATCGCGATTGTAGCCACCACCGCCACCGTATCCACCACCTGCTGGGCGTGGAGCACGAGGTCGAGCAATGTTGACAACGAGTGCGCGGCCTTCGAGTTCGAAGCCATTGAGTCCTTCGACTGCGGCTGCTGCTGCCTCTGCGGTTGTAAACTCTGCAAAAGCAAAGCCTTTTGGTCTACCGGACATATGGTCGGTAATAATGGCGATGCCACCATCCGCTTTGAGTTCACCATATTGTGAGAGCAGCTCTCTGAGCTGATCCTCGGTGACGCTCCAAGGTAAGTTGCCGATAAACAACTTTGCCTTGTTTTCTTGTTGATCGTATTGATCAGACATATTTTCCCCTTTCTGGAGAATTACTACTAGTACTACAGGATAAATGGCGAGAGAAAGAAAAGGTACGGTTCACGGTCAAGGACTATATAGGGGAATGTTTAAAATATGAATAAAAAGAATTTATAACTCTAGAGTGGAATTATACAGTTAGTCAAGGCAATTACTAGTGCCGGATTCCTACCAATTGTGTTTTGTGTAGAAAGCGTATAATTTCTGCATACAAGTATGCAAAATTTTGCACCAATTTTTCGAGGTAAAACACTGTTAATTGTTGGTACCGGTGGTCCAATCAAGCGCTTTATCCTGCAAAAACTCCATAAGCTTGGTCTTGCGCTTGTGATCGTAAATGGGGAAAAAAATTGGGCAGCTCCTTATGCAGCTGATTGGATACTGGGAGATATGTCGCAGCACGATAGGAGGGTGGCTCAGGTAGAGGCCTACTGCAAAACAAACAAAATTGATGGGATTTATAATTTTTGGGAAAACGATGTTGTTTTAACAAGCAAGATTGCTGAAAAAATGAAATTAATAGGTTTTTCTGTCTTGGTTGCCAAAATTGCACGCAACAAATTTGAATTTCGAACATTTTGTCAAAAGCATGGCATTGCTTCGCCCAAGTATCTTAAACTCACTTCGCAGAAAGATCTTGAGCAAGCTATACATGAGCTTTCTTTTCCTGTAGTTGTCAAGCCAGCTTGGGGTGGTGGTAGTATTTTGGTAGTTAAGGCAAATACTCCTGATGAATTACGTGAGACATATGAATATGTTCTCAAAACTGCTACTCCCGAGTTAGATTCTCAGTTTTATGATGGAGTCGACATCATGGTGGAGGAGTACATAGATGGAGACGAAGTTGACATTGATATGTTGGTTCAGAATGGAAGGGTGAAGTACGCTGTTGTTGCTGATAATTATGGTACTGCTGAGCCATTTTTTCTTGAGACTACTCACGCAATGCCGAGTAGCTTGCCAGACGATGCACAACAGACGCTGATTCGTATGGCCAGTGAAGTATTGGAACACTTGGGTTTACAGTTTGGTACCATTCATTTTGAGGCAAAAATAACTAAGTCTGGTCCGGTGCCGCTTGAGTGTAACTTGCGCATGGGGGCAGATGAAATCTATATATCGAGCAAACAGGTGTATGGAGTCGACTTAATTGAATCTGGTGTAGCTATTGCGCTTGGTGAGTACATACCGACTAGATATGATTTGACACCAAAAAAGCAGGTGATGACAGAAGCCCTGCATACTAAACAATCTGGTGTCCTCACTTCAATTCGCATCGACGAAGCAAGACTAAAGGAGTTGCCGATCGAGCAGTTCTACTTTGGCAAAGAAATTGGCGAGTCAGTTTTTGTCCCTCCTGATGGGTATGATTACTTGGGCTACATTACCGTTTCTGGTGATAATTTTTCTGATGCACAAGAAAACTTAAAAATGGCTCGCAAGTCAGTTGAGTATGACGTAGTACCATTTGATGGTGGCTCTACCTTGGGAAAAACATCTCGTGCCACGCGTTTTGCGAGTGCATCACTCAGAAGTGGAGCAGCTCATTCTGCAAAGATTGATCGCATTCGTCGCATGTCGCTGAAGGACCAGCGAAAACTACACATTGGTGTAGCGTGCAACTCGTTTGCTGGCGGAACTGGCGCAGTTGAGGAAGAACTGGCTAGTGTTGGACAAAATATACAGAAAGAATTGCAGTCTCGAAGTTACATGACAACGTATATTGATTTTAATAATTTATCGCAAGCAATCCGCACCTTGCAGACAAGGGGCATTGATTTGGTATTTAATGTTTGCGAGCGAATACATGAGTCTAGCTTGTTGGAGCCGCATGCTGCAGCGATTCTCGATGCGATGAAGCTACCATATACGGGATCTAATCCGCTTACATTGGGTCTTTGTATTGATAAAATTCGTGTCAAGAAATTATTGAGCTATCACTCTATTCCCACGCCAAAATGGGACTACATCTATGAACTATCAGATGAAATCAATGATGACTTGCGATTTCCGCTGATCGTCAAACCAGCTAACACAGATAATTCTATTGGTATCGATAATGACTCTGTGGTCGAGAATAAAGAGCAGCTTAAGCAACAACTAGAGCGAGTGGTTGTCGGACTTGGTCGTCCAGCATTGGTAGAAGAGTATATAGCGGGTGACGAGTATGATGTGTCGATAATCGGCAATACGTCGGAAGATTTGGAAGTCTTACCATTGTCTCGTACCATTTTCTCCAAGTTGCCAAAAGGATACTGGCATATCTATCCGTTTGATGCCAAGTTTGCAGAAAACAAGGTTTACAAAGACAATCTAGTAATACAAGAACCACCGCAAAAAGTCAGTAGAAAACTACTGTCGTTGATTTCTGAAATAGCTTTGGACACATATAATATACTCGACGCTCACGATTACGGTAGGGTGGAGATTAAGGTGGATGCCCAGGGAAACCCATTTGTGCTCGAACTCAATCCAAATCCGTCGATAAATCGTAGCGATTGTCTGCCGAGGGTTTTTGCGATCCAGGGCAAACAGTATGGAGATTTTTTAGAAAAAATTATCGCTTTGACAATCAATAGATATAAGGGTCGTGAGCCGTTTTATCACTTGCAAACGAGTGTCTTATAAAAACCGCAACCACAAAATCCCAAACGCCACGAGACTATTAATGATCACGAGTGGCAGTGCCAGTTGGAGGTACTGCACGAAGCCCGTTTTGTAGCCTTCTTTTTCTGCTTGGCCAAAAGCGATTACATTACAAGCCGCCGCGATCGGCGAGCCTGCGCCGCCAATGCTCGTGCCGAGATTGAGCGCCCACCAGAGCGGGTACACCGCAATGCCAGATTTTTCCATAGCTTGGATAGCGCCAACCATAGTAATGTTGTACGGCACATTATCGATAAAAGTCGAGAGCAAGGCAGAGCCAGTCGCTATCAGGAGTGTAAGCAGAGCCATGCTGCCATGAGAAAGTTTGACTAGTCCATGTGCGAGTAGCTCAATAACGTTGGTAAACTCAAGTGCGCCAACAACAACAAATAAACCCATGAAGAAAAAAATAATTTCCCAGTCGATCAGGTCGCGAAAAACTTTTTTTGGCTCACGATGAAACAGTAGCATACAGAGAAAGGCTGCCCCCAGTGTGACTGAGGCATTGTCGAGCGTGATGCCTGTGTTTGTTTTGATCCATTCTTTGCTCATCATGAGGAGAATGGCTAGTGCTAGGATTGGGGTGCCGCGGTAGAGGACGCGGCGATTGCCCAAGGCAGAACTTGGTTTATAGAGGGCGACTGCGGAGCGAGACACCTTGATCGCTGCCAGTGGTTTACGAAAAAACCAAAGCGTATAGATAAGTGAAACAACCGAGAGCAAAAGGACGATTACACCTGAGTTACTCAAGACCTCAAAAAATCCTAAGCCAACTGTTTTGGCTTGGTAGTAAGTTGTCGGATCTGAGATTGGTGTCATGGCACCGCCAATGTTTGCCATCATCACAATGGTAAAGAGATAGGGCAGATAGGGTAACTTGAGAGAGCGAACGAGAATAAGAATGATTGGCACCATGATTAATATGGTAGGAATGTTTGAAAAGAGCATCGTCATAACGAGCGTTAGATAACCAAGTGAAATGAGAAGCAGGCGTGGATTGCCGCGGACTCTTTTGACTAACCAGATAGCAATCGCTTCAAACAAGCCAGAGTCGCGGATGATGCCTACTAGAATCATCATACCGATGACGAAGAACAACACATCGAGGTTGTGACTAATAAACAAAAAGGCATTTTCTTGTGAGGTGTGGGTCAAGCTACGAAACACCTGCATAAAAATGAGAAAAACTGCGCCAAGCATCGAGACGATAACTTTATTTAACTTCTCGCTAATGAGAAAAAAATACACGACAGACAAAACAAGAAGCGAGAGGAGTGAGAAGAAGGTGAGTCCGAGATTGGGCATGGCAAGGTGCGTTTTGTGCTAGGAGTATCCTTTGATTTTCATACCATAGGCGAGGGCTTTTTTTATCTCACTGCGCGTGATGACACCGACGAGCTCACCAGCTTCAATCACCGGTACAATGTACAAGTCATTTTGCAAAAAATCGGCGGTAACCGCCATGATGTTGTCTTGTAAGTTGACTGAGACGAAGTTTTTTCGCATGTACTTACTAACTGGCTCATCTTGAATAGCGATGCAACTTTCGGAGAAAAAGCCCTTGCGATACATAGCTGCCGCCATATGGATATTTTTTTTGAACTGTGTTGGAATAGTAGCACCGGCGATATCTTGGATGGCGAGCACTCCGATGACCTTGTTGTTTTTGTCGGTTACTACCAGACCATTAATGCGTTTATGGAGGATAGTGTTGAGGGCGTCACGAATAGTAACGTCATCTCTGATAGTAACAGGATCCTTGTGATAGATTTCGTGGATGAGCATTAGCATTCATTGTACGACTGGGGATGGGTGCAAAACAACTACGTTTCAAGTAAGATTGTTTTATGACGCAAACAATTTCTGACCGACAAATTAAATCTCTAGCTGAACAAGTGTTGCTTGGCAATCTAAATGAACAACAGATCGCAAGTAAACAGATTTATGCAGCTGCAACAGCCGCAAATATTCGCTTGTCCTCGATTGCTGAATTCTACCAAGCTATTGCAGCAGGCAGAGTCGCACAGAAGCTGAGTGTTCCGGCCGTAAATGTACGAGGTCTCACGATGGAGATAGCAGCAGCAATTTTTCGCGCTGCCCGGGAGGGAGATGTTGGCGCTTTTATTTTTGAGCTCGCACGCTCCGAGATGGGTTACACCAAGCAACCACCGAACATGTATGTTCCGCTGGTTTTGGCCGGTGCACTGTTGGCTGGATGGAGCGGTCCGGTGTTTATTCAGGGCGATCACTACCAGGCAAAGGCGACTAGTTCTGGCATCCCAGTGGCGGGTGAGATAGGTACGATCAAAGCGCTGATTGATTCTTCGCTAGCGGCTGGCATGCTCAATATTGATATCGATATGTCGACCCTAGTTGATCTAGAAAAGCAGTCGGTTGCAGAACAACAGATTCCAAATATTCGCTATACCAATGAGTTGGTGTCATACATTCGCTCGCTTGAGTCTGGCATTGAGATTTCAGTTGGCGGCGAGCTTGGTCACATTGGTGGCACTAACTCTACCAAGCAAGAGTGCGAAGTGTTTTTGTCGCAAGTACCTGGCTTGCGTAAGCTGAGCATTCAGACTGGTACAGAACACGGCGGTGTTGTAAATGTCGATGGCAGTCTGGCAAAAATGACGGTAGATTTTAATTTACATAACGAATTAACCCAGTATATTCGCTCGCGATTTGGTTTGGCTGGCACGGTGCAGCACGGTGCGTCGACATTGCCCGATGAGGCGTTTGCGATGTTGCCAGAAGTCAAGGCGGTTGAAGTTCATTTGGCGACTGGCATTCAAAACCTTGTCTTTGACCATCCAGCGTTTCCGCAAGAATTAACAGAAAAATTCGCAGAGTGGATTTTTGAAAAGCGAGCTTCGGAGCGCAAAGAGGGTATGAGCGACGCGCAGCTTGTGTATCGAGAGCGTAAGCGTGCATGGGGTACGTTTAAACGAGAGTTGTGGGAATTGCCGACAGGTGTCGCAGAGCAAATTAGTCAGGCGATCGAGTGGCGCATGGGCGAGTTTTTCAATTGGTTGGGGGTGAAGGGGACGCGGTCGTTGGTTGACGGGTTGATTACACACCAGGAATTTGTGCCGGATTTTAGTGTTCAACCGGCGGTTCAACAGGATGCTACAATAACCGAAAATTTGGCGGATTAGTTCTGCCTAGATCGGAGCTTGTAGTGCTGACAGGTATTGAAAGTTATAGAGCGTTCCAATTTACAAGTAGATGCTTGGAGATTTCAACTTTTGAAAATCATGCGCTTCTAGCGACTTGTATTTTATTGCTAGATGTTTACGAAGTAGACCCGTCTCTAATTGAAGAAGTCCAGGCGACAAGCGTTAGAAGAGTTCGTGATTCTGTGATACACAAATCTGGAATTGATTTTTCTGATTACAGGAATTTACAACGAGCTTTTGACACCTTACTCAAACATTTTTCGGTTGCAATTCTGGCTCTTGCAGCAGTAGATAAGGAAGTTGTAACAAATTTAGCAAGAGATAAAGTCGCGTTCTAGTTTTTTCACTATTTAAAATTGTCGAGCAGACTCACTGACTTTTCAAACCGCCCACGCTCTGCCAACGCCTCACTAGCCAACTGCGGCAGCTCATCCTGATACGTTGGTCGAGTAGTTTCGTACAAAATCCCAAGCGGAAAGCGCTCCTTAAATACCGACTGGGCCTGTTCCAAAGCCTGGGAAAAATTACTTTTGTCGTGATCTTCTGGTAGTTTGTAGGTGTTTTTAATGTAGTAGGCGTAGGTGTTTTCTTTGTTAAAGGTCACACATGGTTGTAGCACATTAATTATTGAGAGGCCTTTGTGCTGCATGCCTGCGGTGATGAGCTCGGCTAGTTGTGGTAGTTGGGCGGTGAAGCCTTGTGCTACGAACGTTGCGCCTTGTGTTAGTGCCAGAAGAAGTGGGTTGACGGGTTGTTCGATAATACCGCTTGGTGTAGATCTAGATTTTTTACCCTTACTCGCAGTCGGAGAAACTTGCCCAGTTGTCAGGCCGTACACGCTGTTGTCGTGGACAATAACTGTCAAATCATGGTTGCCGCGGCAGGCGTGCAGGAAGTGGTTGCCACCTTCGCCGTAGAGTGCGCCATCGCCACCGGTCACGAGGACGGGTAGTTTATGATTGGCAATTTTGACGCCGACAGCTGTCGCGAGCGCGCGCCCATGGA
>Ga0210050_1004116_pt1 | contig 12379 bp, 10 predicted proteins | sample CryGey132114_all_FD_185463 | JGI IMG/M metagenome (GOLD analysis project Ga0210050, IMG submission 185463) | Groundwater microbial communities from aquifer - Crystal Geyser CG22_combo_CG10-13_8/21/14_all (SPAdes) (version 2) | ecosystem: Environmental > Aquatic > Deep subsurface > Groundwater ...
GGAATATCCAACAAAAACTCCGAAGGAATGTTTACCTGCCTGGAACCAAAAATCATCCTTGTTTGCGTGTAAGAGAGAAAAAGTTTTTTTCTTGCTCTAGTCAAAGCGACATAGAACAACCTCCTCTCTTCTTCCGCGTCTTCCGGAGAAATATTATCTTCCGTGCTCCTGTGATGAGGAAACAGATTTTCTTCAAGTCCGACAATAAAAACATATTCAAATTCCAACCCCTTTGAAGCGTGAACCGTCATAAGTTTTACCCCGTCCCTTTTTTCTTGGAGTTCGTCCTGGTCGCTTTGAAGGGCGGCTTCTGTTAGAAGTTTTTCCACCCCTTCCAATCCTGGGGTGTCATCAAAACGCGTAGCGAAAGTTACAAGCTCCTTTATGTTTTCCAGTCGCTCCTTTTCTTCTTCCCCTCCTGATTCCAGATACTCCCCAAGTCCAGATTGTTTTATAATGAATCTCAAAATTTCTGACGGTTTTTCGCTGTCTATTTTCCCCTTTATTTTAGACAATAAATTCTGAAAATATTGGTATTTCATTTTTATTTTTAAACCCAAATCATCCGTCCTGCCCATAGCGATTTTCAACAAAGAAACCTTGCCAATCCCTCGGGGTGGCACATTTATTATTCTTTTTAAATCTGAAAGCGACTCGGGATTTAGGGCGGAGCGCAAATAAGAAAGCGCGTCCTTAACCTCCTTTCTTTCAAAAAATTTGGTGCCGATAAGTTGGTATCCTACTCCACGGTCTAAAAAAGCTTCTTCAAGTGAGCGTGACTGAAAATTTGCTCTATAAAGTACTGCGATTTGATTTGGAAGAACTCCGAAAGAAATTAACTCGGCGCATTTGTTTGCCACAAACTCGGCCTCTCTAGATTCGTCATAAGCTTCAAAAAGAGAAAGGTCTTCCCCATCAGAATTTTGGGTATAAAGATTTTTTTCCTTCCTAAATATATTTCTTTTTATTATCAAATTGGCGATTTCAATAATTTTTTTTGTTGAACGATAATTTTCTTCAAGCAAAATTGTTTTAACATCGGGATAATCTTTTTCAAAGTCCAAAATATTTTGAAGTCTGGCTCCTCTCCAAGAATAAATGTTTTGGTCCATATCTCCGACAACGCAAATATTTTTGCTTTGTCGTGCCAAATGATTTGCTATCAGGTATTGAATTTTGTTGGTGTCTTGATACTCGTCCACATGAATGTATTGCCAGATGTTTTGATATCTAAGAGCAACATCCCCCCTTCGCAAAAGCTTCTCCGTTTCTGAAAGCAAATCATCAAAATCTAAAGCCCTGTCTCTTTTTAGAATTTTTGCATACCCCTGCCACACCAAAGAGACGGTTTTTCCCACATACTCGCCCCCCTCCCTTTCCTTGAAGTCCTCAACATCTAACCCCTCCCCCTTTGCTCTAGAAATGATGGAGAGTATTTTGCCTGGTTCAAATTTTTTTGGGTCAATATCCAAATTTCTTTCCACCTCTCTTATGGCTTGTTTTGAATCCGCTCTATCAAAAATTGAGAAATGTCTTGGCAGGCCCAAAAGGTCGGAATTTTCTCTAAGAATATATGTCCCGAGAGCGTGAAATGTGCTGACAAACGGACGAGAGCCGGAACTCACCGGTCTTTCAAATTCGGGTGAGCTTATAAGCATCTCCACCCTCTCTTTCATCTCCGTCGCCGCCTTATTGGTAAATGTGATGGCTAAAATTGAACTCGGCGCGACTCCGTTGCGTATTAAATTGCCCACTCTCTCTATTAATGTTCTGGTTTTTCCCGCTCCCGCCCCGGCAAGTATGAGAATAGGACCGTCAAGACAATTAACCGCTTCAAGTTGGCTAGAATTAAGGGTATTTTGGGAACTCATTAAGAGTACTATACCACCATTTTTTGTTATCCACACTGTTTTTTTTATCTTGTTGACGCTCAAAGGTGCGGGAGTATAATATTACACATCCCGATATTGACAGAGTTATCCCTAAATGGCTAAAGAAAGCCATATTCAGAGGATTCCAGAATTATCATTTAAATTAGTCTTATTTTACCCAAATATCTCAAGCCCAGCTATATCAAGCGTTTGCTTATGCGGGCTCGGAACATCAAGGTTGTTTTATACGGATTTCTATATGCCAATGTGGCTATAGTTATTGGTGCTGTCGGCTTTCCTTCCGGAGTTAATGCTGGTCTTTTTACAATAGTTTCTGATTTGTTTTCCGGTTCCAACAGGCAGGCCAACAAAGAAATTGTCCTCAATTATTCCAAACCAGAACTTCTTAGAGCCCCAACCAATTCAGACCCGAATCTTCTGTATGGGGGTGGAGATATAACTATTGTTGGCGGGACATCCCTTATGTCTGAAGGGATGAACGGTCCATCAGATAATCTCAAAGACCACCCAACATCTGACCAAATAAGCATATATGTTGTAAGAGAGGGCGAGACTCTGTCCCAAATCGCCAAGCTGTTCGGGGTCTCTATCAACACTATTAGATGGAACAATGATATTAGTGGCTCTGTCATCACTCCCGGACAAACGCTGATTATTTTGCCGGTTTCTGGCATTAAGCATACGGTTAAGAAAGGCGACACCCTCCAAAGCATTGCCAAGCTTTACAAGGGTGACTTGGGTGAAATAAAAAGTTTTAACAATGTTACAGAAAAGACGATACTAGCCATAGGAGATGTTGTTGTTGTTCCTGATGGTGAAGTTTTGGGTGGTGGTTCTTCCGCGCCTTCTGGCTCTAGAATACAAGTATCAACACCAACCAAATCTTATGACGGTTATTACACAAAACCGGTTAATGGCAGACGAACACAAGGGATTCACGGCTATAACGCGGTTGACTTGGGAGCTCCGGCGGGCAGTCCGATTTTTGCCGCTGCTCCGGGCGTGGTTATAATCAGTAGAAATTCAGGATGGAACGGCGGGTATGGCCGTTATATAGTCATCAGGCATGATAATGGAACACAAACTCTGTATGCTCACAACAGTGAAAATATTGTGTATGAGGGAACGAGTGTTGTTCAAGGTCAGGTTGTGGGTTATGTCGGCAGTTCCGGCAAGAGCACGGGTCCGCATGTTCACTTTGAAATAAGAGGGGCCAAAAATCCGTTTTAAAAATCCAGGTTTGCTCTTGGCTCTGCGTATGTGGGGCCAAAATCAAATCTAGATAATATGCCAATCAAAAAACTCCCGTTACACGGGAGTTTTTTGATTTAATGACACCGCTTTATTTATTTAGATTACTGTGCCATATCTTCTACTTTTTCTCCACTTATATTTAAAATATTAACCAATAAACTAATATTCATGCTACCTCCCCCGCCAAAATTGCAAGCACTTGGACGTGAAACATCCAAGTGGGCTTTTTGGTGACATTTGGAAGCCGAGCTTCCAAATTGAGCTTCCAAATTACTGTTTTCTCGGTCTGTATTGGACTGCTTCTAAAATGTGATTAGAAAGAATCTTTTCTTCTCCAGCCAGGTCAGCAATGGTACGAGCCACCTTTATTATTTTATGATAAACACGCGGAGAAAGGTTGTGGTACTCCGCAGAATTTTTGAGAGTTTCTTTGGCCTTCTCGTCCATCTTTATGACACTGACTAAGTCTCGAGCTGACATCTCGGCATTCATTTTCTTTCCCGTCTTCTTTAATCGTTTTTCCTGAATTTTTCTCGCCACCTCTACCCTCTTTCTGATATGTTTTGACTCCTCCCCTTCATTTTTTTCCAAAGAAAGTTTTTCATGCTCAATACGAGGAACATCCAGCCAAATATCAATGCGTTCCATAATCGGTCCAGAGAGTTTTCTCTGATATCTTATTAAATTAATCGGAGAGCAAACACACTCCTTGCCTTTGAAGCCGTAATTTCCGCAAGGGCACGGGTTCATGGCGGCGATAAGAATAAAATTTGATGGAAATCGCGCCGAACCTTTGGCTCGCGAAATAGAAACCACTCTGTCTTCAAGTGGTTGGCGCAAAGAGTCAATCACCCTTCTCTCAAACTCCGGAAACTCGTCAAGAAAAAGCACTCCTTTGTGGGCAAGAGTCACTTCGCCCGGCTTGGGATTTGCACCACCGCCTACGATTGAAACATATGAGGCGGTATGGTGCGGAGAACGGAAAGGAGGAGAAGTAATGAGGGCACCTCCCAGAGTTCCGGCTACAGAATGAATGGATGTGGTTTCTAAAATATCTTCAAAAGATAGTGATGGCAGTATCCCTGAAAATGCTCTGGCAAGCATGGTCTTGCCTGTTCCTGGTGGCCCGTAAAGAGCGACATTGTGACCGCCAGCCGCGGCGATTTCAAGCCCGCGCTTGGCTGACTCTTGACCGCGAACATCTTTAAAGTTCATCCCCTGATCTACTTTTTCCGCCGGAATTTTTGTGACGCTTTGGAGAGCGATATTTTTTCGCGTGTCTTTCTCGCGATTCTCATCAAGATGAGCAAGAACATCCTCCAGACTTTCTGCACCATAGATTTCAATACCGAAAATTAAAGCTCCCTCCTCAGCATTTTCTTTGGGTAGAAATATACTTTTAAAACCCCTCGCCTTGGCTCCTCGCACCAAGGGTAATACACCGGAAATTTTGCGAAGCTTACCATCAAGGGCAAGTTCACCAAGGAAAAGAATTTTATCCGGATTAAAAGAAATTTCACCGGAAGCCAAGAGATATGAGAGCGCCATTCCCAAATCAAAAATCGGACCTTCTTTTTTAATATCCGCCGGCGCCAAAGATATGACTACTTTTTGATTTTTATTTTTAGGCGACTTGAAGCCGGAGTTTTTTATGGCGGCAGAAATTCTGTCGCGTGATTCCTCCACGGCTTTATCCGGAAGGCCGACTATGGCAAAAGAATGCAACCCCTTGGAGATGTCCACCTCTATATCAACTATTTGAGAATTTAAACCGACCGTTTGTGCGCCATGAACTCTTGCAAAGCTCATTTTTAAATATGATTCTTACAGGTTGTGGCGGCGGGATTCGCCATCAGACGGTCTTCTTCAATTGGCTCTCCTCCCACACTGCATATCCCATAAGTTCCCTTTTCCATTCTTTCCAAAGCACACCTAACTTCGTTGTAGCGTATTTCAAGTTGTTTTAGTACTGCTGTGTTGCCTTCATACTCCTCAATAGTATCGGCAACCGCATTTTCATCTGACGCCGAAACATCCATTTGAGCCGGTAGAGCTTCCCAATCTGATTTATTGTTTGGATTTTTTCTACCAACGGAAGAAAGCCCCTTTTCCAAAAGAGACAGTTCCTTTTCAAGTTTTTCTTTGAGTAATTTTAAGTCTGCCATATGGTAAATAATACCAGGAACGGCACTTCACGCAACACTATCTTAAAAAGGCTTTGGATATTAGGCGGTTTGCCAAATCCTGAAAGACACTCTCGCTTGATGTTATGAGCAGTGTGTTTTTATCAAGGAAAGAATAGAGCAGAACGGTATCGTTCCTGTTGTTTTTTAAAATCCTGGCATCCTTGTTCTTTATTGTTATGTCTTCAAAAGATGTATTGATTTCAATTTTAAGACCCAAAGGTGGCGTGGATGATGAAGTTGAGGTGCCCGTTTGTTGCGATTGTTGCGAAGACATTACGGTCGGTGCTATTTTTTTTGATAATAATGGACCGATATCTTTGTATAAGGACGATTCCCACCCAAGCATTCCGGCAAAAGCGTTTTCAAATGAAGCAACTTCAATCAGTATGAAGGGTTCAGACACACTTTCTTTTACCAAACCCAGCATAAATCTTTTACCGAAAGCTCTAAGCAGGCTTGGTGGAATATTTGTGTTGAGTTTTGAAAATAGCCCCAAGGTGTCAACAGAAATTTGCCCGTTTGGTGTTTCCTCAAATAAGTTTAGATAAAGAATATCACCGGAATTCCCAACCCAATTAGCAAGGTTGGAATTTACAATTGTAATCACGCTTCCTCTGTCTAGGTTTTTTGAATCAAAATCTTTTTTCTCATTAAATGCCAGTATTGTTTGAGATTCTTGGGCGGGAGAAATATCTGAAGAGTCATTTTTTGTTGCTAAATAAAATCCATAGACAGCACCGGCTCCCAGTATTATCAAAAGCAAACTCGTCAAAGCAAGTATTGTGTTTTTTTTGTGGTTTGTGTTTTGCGCGATATTGTTTCCTGCCGTTTTTTTCTGTTCGTCGTCCCTCTTCTTTTCCGCAAGCGCAATAGAAAGAACAGACGTGTTCTCCCTATTTATAGCTTCAGCTATGTCGCCTTGATATGTTCTTAAGTTTTTTACGACAAAATCTTTCTTTTTTGGTGTGACTTGCGCTGTTGGCGTCGGTATGTTTTGTTTTACGCCCAATAACGAGGAATTTTCTTCTAAAGAACCTCTTCCTTCTTTCTGAAGTTTTTCGTTTAGTTCCTGTATTTGTTCATCCGCTAAGGGTATGGACTTGGGTTTTTTTTCATCCATTAATTGAGCTTGTTGTTATGAAATTATTGTATCATAACAAAAACTCAAAAGTTATTTTTTGGAACCCAACAAATATTTCTTCGGGTTTTTGTCCAGGTCTATGAAGTCATCAACCAGATCAATCAGTTTTCCGGAAGCCGATTTTCCAAATGTTGCCAATTCCACCTGACACCCGTGGGTGTTTTGCAGATATTCCACCAAAGGAATAAAATCCCCATCTCCAGAAACCAAAATAATGGCATCAAGCCGGTTTGCCATTTTAACGGCATCAACGGCCATACCCACATCCCAGTCGGCCTTTTTTGACCCACCAAAAAATATTTGCAGATCTTTTGTTTTGGTTTCTATCCCCGCATTTTTAAGCGCTTCAAAAAAATTCTTCTCATCCCCACTTTCTGTGGTAATAACATAAGCAACCGCCCTAACCAGTTTCCTACCGGCGAGCGCGTCTTTTACCACTTGGGAAAAATTAACCCTGGATTTGTATAAATTTTTGGCACTATGATATAGATTTTGAGCATCTATAAAAATTCCCACTCTCTGTTCCTTGTGCTTTATTGCAGCCATATTTTTAAAGAGAAAAGGGTTAAAGAGTTACAATAACCTCTTTTCGGTTGATATAAATTTATAAAAGTTTTCTAAATTCTTTAAAATCAAAAACTATGCTTTCTTTTTCAAATTAAGCTTTTTTAGCAAGGCATTGTATCGCCTTACATTTTTCTTTTGAAGAAAATTCATATGAGACTGTCTTTCAGAAACCATCCCCAAAAGACCCCTTCTTGAGTGGTGGTCTTTTTGGTTTCTCTTCAAATGTAGAGCTAGTTCCTCTATTCTTTTGGTTAATATGGAAATTTGCACCTCTGGCGAGCCAGTGTCGGTGTCATGGAACTTCGCTGTTTCAATGGCCTTCTTCTTTTTTGTTTTTGAAAGCATTACTCCCAATAGTATCACAAATGAAAGTTTTTTGCAAGGAGAAGATTTTAGCCAGATTGGGGCAATATTGATATAATATTGTGCGACATGCATAGTTTAAATACCCTGAAAAGAGACTTTCTTGAGCATTTGGAGATAGAAAAGGGCAGAAGTCTTAAAACAATTGAGAATTACGAAAGGTATCTGAATAGTTTTTTGAATTTTCTAAAAAAAGATGCTCCAGAAGATATTACTGACCTCTCGGTTCGTGAATACCGGCTTTGGTTGAATCGTCAAACAATGGGCAACAATAGGGCCACAGGACAAACATTGTCTAAAAAAACTCAAAATTATTATTTAATCGCAATTCGCGCGTTCCTTAAGTATCTGGCCAGACAAGAAATCAAAACCCTGCCAGCCGAAAGAATAGAGCTCGCAAAGGTAACCCAAAGGCAGCTAGACCTTATTACTAGGGGTGAATTAGAAAGACTTTTAAACTCGCCGAACGGAAAAGAGTTAAAGGATTTAAGAGACAAAGCCATTTTAGAGTTACTTTTTTCCACAGGTCTTCGTGTTTCTGAACTTTGTTCGCTAACTTCAGACATAGACCTCAGTAACGACGAGCTTTCTATTCGTGGCAAGGGTGGAAAAATCAGGGTGGTTTTTCTTTCGGAAGACGCCCAAAATTCTGTAAAAGAGTATTTAAAAAACCGCAAAGATATGAGCGAAGCCCTTTTTGTCAAAATAGGGTCAGAAAACAAAAAAGGAGATGATAATAGTCTTGAACCGTTGAGACGGAGGTCTGTTGAAAGGATAGTAAAATACCACGCCATAAAATCCGGCATATCAAAAAAAGTAACTCCCCATGTGTTAAGGCACATGTTCGCTACTGACCTGTTGGGTAACGGAGCGGATCTACGAGCCGTCCAAATGCTTTTGGGTCACGCTAATATAGGAACAACCCAAATATATACCCATGTAACCGACAAACAGTTACACGATGTCCACAAAAAGTTTCATAATAAACGGAAATTTTGATACAAGAAATATGAGAATAATATCTTGGAATGTAAATGGGTTGAGGGCGCTTCATAAAAAAGGCGGGTGGGACTGGCTTATTGGAGAAAGTCCAGATGTCCTCTGCCTTCAAGAGACCAAAGCCCATCCAGACCAGCTTCCTGAAGAAGCGCGCACTCCACCCGGATACTGTTCATATTTTAGTTTTCCAAAGGAAAAAAAGGGGTATAGTGGTGTTGCAGTATATACAAAACAGGAGCCAATTTCAGTCAACAATTCCCCATTTAACGATACAGAAGGCCGTATTTTAGAGTTAGAGTTTTCAGAATTTACATTACTAAATGTCTATTTTCCCAACGGAGGTGGCGGTCCAGAAAGACTAAAATACAAACTAAATTTCTATAAAAAATTTCTAAAACACATAGAAGATTTGAGAAAAAAGGGCGTGCCAATTGTTTTTTGCGGAGATATAAATACAGCGCATAAGGAAATTGACCTTGCCAGGCCAAAAGAAAATGAAACCAACACAGGATTCTTACCCAAGGAGAGGGCTTGGATAGATAAAGTTGTGAGGAATGGTTATGTAGATACATTCAGGTATTTAAATCCGGAAAAAACCGAAGCTTATACTTATTGGGATATGAAGACTTTTGCCCGAGAAAGAAATGTTGGATGGAGAATTGATTACTTTTTCGTATCACCAGACCTGAAAGAGTCTATAGTGTCAGTCGATATAAATAATGAGATTATGGGCTCTGATCACTGCCCCATAGGGTTAGATTTATCCCTACATTAATCTCTGCCAAACATAATATAAAGGACATTTGGGTTATCCACAGGATGTAGTTTTGTCCTTTACAATCTGGTATAATGAACATAGACGCTCTAATGGAAGTTCAAGGACAAAAGTTAGGGCATTAGTTATTTGTGAGGACATGTCTTCGAAAGGCCAGTTTGGTTTATGGCATTCCGGCATACACATATCTCCAATCTCAATATTTTTTAGATATGTTACCTGGATAGTTGTAAACTGAGCGGTTCTTTCAACGAACCGCTTGGCGACCGCAATCGCTTGGCGGTTCTTTTTTGTCCAAATAGTTTCATTTGTTAGCCCAACCTTCCCCCTTTCACAAAGTTTCCAAAATTTATTCAACCCAATATTTTTTTCTAATACTGTTTATTTTCTCTTTTTCTTCCGCTTCTTTTTTACTTTTGCCCTTTTCTCCCAAAGTTTTCAACTCCCCCTCCGTTTTTCTGGACAATTCCATGGCCATTTTCTTGAGTGTCTCTTCGGTGTTTATGTTCGGATTATCCAAAGCCGTTTCCAGAATAGCGTGCAAAATATACCCTATTTTTGGACCAGCTGGTAATTTTGTGATCTCCATTATTTTGTTCCCGTCAATTTTAAGCATGCCAACCGACACAGGGTCGCTCATCACCTCTTCTACCATTGCTTTGTATTTTCTTAGTCTGTAAGGATTTTCTTTTGGCCTGCCCGTGCCAACCCTATCGCACCCTCTAAGATTCATAAGATCCCAGACATTTTCTTTTCCCACGCTTGCCACCAATCTTCTGACGGCGGAATGAGTAATTTGCTCGGTATCAGAAAAAAACATATGCCATCTTACCAGGTTGCTAACTTTGTCTGTAAGTTCTTTAGGGAATTTTAATCTTTGCATAATTTTTCTTGTGGTTTTTTCACCCAAGACCTCGTGTCCGTAAAATGTCCACTCCCCTGTTTCTTTGGACCTTCTTCTGCTTGCTGGTTTGGAAATATCGTGGAACAGCGCCGCCAATCTTATGTGCAAAGGCCAATTCTTGTCCGCGGAATGTTGCAAAGTTTTCAACAAATGAGTCCAAACATCAAAGGCGTGGGCTTTGTTTTGCTCAACATTTATTGATTCCAAAAGTTCTGGCGCTATGTAACCAAGCAAATTGAGTTTGTGAAGAGAGAGCACTCCGTTCATGGGGTAAGGAGATTCAATTATTCTGATAAATTCGTCACGGATTCTCTCCTTGGCAATATGTTCAAGCAAATAGGCGTTTTTTGCTATTGATTTTTCGGTCTCCATTTCAATTTCAAATCCCAGCTCAGCATAAATTCTAGCGCCCCTCAACAACCTTAATCCGTCTTCGGAGAATCTGTTGTCAGGATCTCCCACCGTTCTAATTATTCCCGTCTGAATATCTTTCCTGCCGTTAAATGGGTCAACCACGGCATTTTTCTCAATATCAAAAGCAATGGCGTTGATAGTAAAATCCCTCCTTTGCAAATCATCTTCAAGGGTTGCTTTGAAAGAAACAGAGTCTGGTCTTCTTTTGTCAGTGTATTCCCCCTCTGTTCTGTATGGGGTAACCTCAACAATTTTTAAACTCTCATTTTTTGTATCGGCATTAACGACACCTACGGTGCCGTATTCATTTTCATAAAAAGTGTCTTTAAAAATAGAAATTATTTCTTCTGGTTTGGCGTTGGTTGTTATATCCCAGTCTTTCGGTTCCTTTGAAAGAAACAAGTCACGAACACATCCACCAACCAAATATGCCTCAAAACCGGATTCTTTAAGAGTTTTGGTTATTCGTGAAACTTCTTCTGGTATGGAAAATGAATTCATTTGTTACAATTCTACACTACCTAGTTCTTTTTTCTATTAATTTTTTATATGATTGAATAATTTCCACCTTCAAAGTAAGATGATACAATTGCACTCGTGGTGAAATGGATATCACAACGGTCTTCGGAACCGTTATTGCGGGTTCGAGTCCTGCCGAGTGCACCAGCAGTCAGAGGGCAATTTATTGCCCTCGGGGCAGGACGAGAAAACCTTGAGCATATGAGCAAAGCGAATGCGAAAGGTGTACAGAATCTGTAAGATTCGAGTCCTGCCGAGTGCACCAGCATTAAGGGGCAAGCAAACAAAAAAGCGGGTATGGTTTAGTGGTAGAATGACTGCCTTCCAAGCAGTAGACGGGAGTTCGATTCTCCCTACCCGCACAAAACAACCTCTTATTTTATGCGGAGAATCGAAGGCCGGAGCAATGTTTTGCCAGTAGGCAAAACCGTGAGGCGAGGTTGCGACCTAGGCGAGTGACGGCGAACCGAGAGTTATAATCGATTCTCCTCAATAGATTTTTTGTCCGTTATAATGTTGTTTTTTAAACAACATAATTTCAGTTTTGTAAAATATATTATGGATTATAACTAATCAGACAATATTTTTTGAATAAGTTAAGTGGATGTGTATAACCTTGGGGACAGTGTGTATAAAGGACATTTTTTTGTCTTTTAAGAATTTTGCTGTTTTCTAATATATGACTTAAAATATAGTTAATATGGAAACACCTCATATAACATAGGTAATAAAAGTTTCACGTGAAACGCACCAATATTTACTATAAATGTTATACATGAAACATTTTTGAATCTAAAGTTTTTTATGCTCTAATATAATTAGATGAAAACCCGAAATAGAAAATTTGGTGATTTTGGCGAAGATTTAGCTGAAAAGTTTCTTGTGAAACGAGGATTTATTATTTTAGACAGAAATTACCTAAAAAAGTGGGGAGAAATTGATATTATAGCCCAAAAAGGGGAAATACTACATTTCGTAGAAGTAAAAACAGTTTCTGGCACCCTTAATGTTATTCGTGAAACAGAAGATTTACATAGAGCCGAAGACAACATTCATCAGGGAAAACTCAAGAGAATATCTAGAACAATGCAATCGTATATTTTGGAAAGAAACTACGAAGGCGAATGGCAGTTTGATGCCGTAACAGTCGTTATTGACAAAAGGACAAATAAGGCAAAAGTTTCTTATATAGAAAATATTGTCCTATAAAACTCGCTTTGTTAAGCGATATTATTGGAGTTTTTTTATTGTCGTGGTAGTATTTTAAAGTTCTAAACGGGGCGTAGTATATCGGTAGTATACATGTTTTGGGAACATGAGGGCCGGGTTCGATTCCCGGCGCCCCGAACGCAGTGAGGTGAGAGT
>Ga0210050_1004120_pt1 | contig 12373 bp, 5 predicted proteins | sample CryGey132114_all_FD_185463 | JGI IMG/M metagenome (GOLD analysis project Ga0210050, IMG submission 185463) | Groundwater microbial communities from aquifer - Crystal Geyser CG22_combo_CG10-13_8/21/14_all (SPAdes) (version 2) | ecosystem: Environmental > Aquatic > Deep subsurface > Groundwater ...
AATATGTGGATAGAGAAAACATTGATAAAAAAGTAAGAAGTTGGCGAGCAGGTGAGTATGATCAAAAGAAATTATCAAGTGGTTGGATTCCTCCTCACCCAACTTTTTTTGTAAAAAAACAAATTTATGAAAAATATGGTAAATTTAATTTAGACTTTAGTATTGCTGCTGACTATGAGCTGATGTTGCGTTTTTTACTCAAAGGTATTAAGATTGGTTATATTGATGAATATTTGGTTTGTATGCGAGAAGGTGGTCATAGTGCCAAGAGTGTTAGACAGAGATTTAGAGGCTGGCAGGAGATTAGGAAATCCTGGCAAGTGAATAATAAGAAAGTCCCTAATTTTTTGATTTTTAGAAGAATTTTGTCAAAGTTGTCACAGTATGTATAGATTAAATTAATTATTTTAAAATGTAAGCCTTGTAGGCCTTGTGAGCCTTGTAAGCTACGTTTATCTTAAGAAAGATCCCTCCCCGCCCAATCGGCGGGTCGGGATTGTGAGAAAACCTATGAAATTACTTTACATCGGCGCCGGTTTTGTCGGTACTTGCTCAGCAGCCGTTTCCGCCTCAAGCGGACACGAAGTTTTGGTTTATGATATTGATGAGAAAAAAATTAAAATGTTGTCGTCAGGCGACCGCGATCAAATTGAAGCTTGTCTGTTTGAAGAAGGACTTAGTGACTTGCTGATACGCAACAAAGAAAGAATAGAATTTACTATTGATTATAATAAAGTCAATGAATTTTTGGACAACTCTGATGCAATTTTTATGTGTTTGCCAACACCGGAAATTGGTGAAACAGGAGAAAGCGATCTCAAATATTACAATGCTGCCGCCGAACAACTTGCTGAAAATTTGTTGAAAAGAAATAATAGTGAGCAAAATAAATATGTGGTTATTATCAACAAAAGTACAGTGCCAATTGATATGGTGGACAAGACTGCTGAAATTTTGAAAAGTAAAGATGTTAAAAATTTTGGTGTTGTTTCCAATCCAGAATTTTTGGTAGAGGGCAAAGCTATTCAAGGTTCAATCAAACCAGACAGAATTGTGGTTGGTGCTTGGACTGAACAAGATTTTGCTATTATGCGTAAAGTCTATGAACGTTTTTACAATTCTCCTCAAACCAAATTTATTGAAGTAAATCCCAAAGAAGCGGCTGCTAGTAAACTTCTTGCTAATTATATTCTTTTCAACAAACTCGCTGTTTGCTTTGACGTGGTTGGTCGTACTTGTGAAAGTTTTGCAGATTTGCAATTTGAAAATGTTCGCAATGCTTTGGTTACCGATCCACGTATCGGAAGTTGGGGATTGTATGATAGTCTTTATGCTGGAGGAAGTTGCTTTATCAAAGATGCTCGTTCACTTTCACACCAACTAAAACAAAAAAAACAAAATACTGTTTTGGTTGATGAAGTTTATTTGTCCAACAAAAGACAACTTAAAAATTTTTTGGAAAGAATAGAATCCGCAAGTGTATTTGAAAATAAAAAAATTAGTATTTTGGGAACAGCTTTCAAACGTGATACCAATGATATTCGCAATTCGGCAGCAATTGAAATCATGAATTATTTGGCTGACAAAAACGTTGCGCAAATAAACATCTACGATCCAGCTGCTATGGACAATTTCAAAAAGATGTTCCCACAGTCAGAAAAAGTGAAATATCACCATCACGAGTTTGAAGCAATCAAAAATAGTGATATAATAGTAATTGCCACAGATTGGCCTCAGTTTCGTGGGCTTGCAGATGTGATTATGTCAGAATTTCCAAAAGAAACACTTATTGCTGATGGTCGTCGTATGCTCCAACATCGCTATAATGATTTGAAAGATGCTGGATTCAAAGTGGTGGCGGTTGGGAGTCTTTAATTCATATTACATTATAATAAAATTGGATATGAAATACGAAAAATACGAACATACTAAAGTTTCGTAATTTCGTACATTTCGTATTTCGTATCCTTTTGTAATCAAAACTTATTTTATGAAAATTTTAGTAACCGGCGGCGCTGGCTACATCGGTAGTCATGTCGTCAAACAACTTCTGGATAAAAAAAATGATATTGTTATTGTTGATAATCTTTCTACTGGTTTCCAAAAGACAATTAATACGTTGAAAAAATATGCTTTGGCCAAAAAAGTAAAGCTTACTTTTTACAAAGTAGATTTGTCAGATACCAAAAAATTGGATGCAGTCTTTGCCAAAGAAAAAGTTGCAGGTGTAATACATTTTGCAGCGAGTATTGTCGTGCCAGAATCAGTAAGTGACCCACTAAAATATTATAGTAATAATACTAGTAACACTATTAGTCTCTTACAATCTTGTTTGAAATACAAAGTCAACAAATTTATTTTTAGTTCAACCGCTGCTGTTTATGGTGAACTTGAACCAAAATATCTTCCAGCCAAAGAAGATGGACCTGTACATCCTATGAGTCCTTATGGACAAAGCAAACTTTTTAATGAAAAGATTATTCAAGACGTGGCCTTTGCCAATCCAAAATTCAAATATGTTATTTTGCGTTATTTCAACGTGGCTGGTGCTAGTGTTGATGGACTACTTGGACAATCTACTGCCAATGCTACTCATTTGCTCAAAATTGCTTTGGAAACAGCTATAGGTAAACGCAAAAAAATGTTTATCAATGGTACAGATTATAATACTCCAGATGGTACTTGTATTCGTGATTATGTACATGTGGATGACTTGGCTTCTGCGCATATCAAATCTTTGTCTTATCTAAACAAAAATAAAGGTGGTATTTTCAATTGTGGTTATGGTAAAGGATTTTCTGTCAAAGAAGTAATTGAGATGATGAAGAAGGTGAGTGACAATGATTTCAAGGTGGAAATGACCAAAAGACGTGAGGGTGACCCAGCTGTTGTCATTTCCAATAATCATAAGATAATAAGCGAAATGGGTTGGGTACCGAAGTATGACGATTTGAAGATAATTTGTGAGACAGCACTTGCTTGGGAGAAGAAACTTTAACAGCGAGACACATAGCACGAGGTAAACAACAAATTTTATAAAGGAGTGACGAAATGAGTCTGAAAGAACGAATTTCGTTATCACACTGTAGATGAATTTTATAGGTTGAATAAATTTTGTGCCATGTGATACGTGCTTGGTGTATTGTTTGTTTCAAAAAATATGTTATAATTAACTCATAATTTACTAAAACAAAAATATGGAGGTAAACAAAAGAAAAGTTTTTTGGATGGATTTAATATTTTTTTTAATTCTATTGGCTCTTGGGGCCTATTTTTTTTACAAAAGTGCACCACCAGCAAATGCGCCTGAGAGTGGTGATGTGGTGACGAGTACGAGTGAAGTGAGTACTGACTTGCCAGAAGGTGTGATTGTGGAGGATTTGGGTGATGGTAATAAATTGGTGAAGAATGAGAAGGATGGTTACTCGGTAGAAGTTAAAAACAACTACGTTATAGAAAAAACTCCAGATAGTAATTTATCTGTTAGTAGTTATCCAGATAACAACAACATAAAGAAAGATCTTTTTGATTATCGAGTAGTTATGACTACCAAAATTGGTAATTTAGATAATATAAATATAGATACTAAAAATGCTTGTAAGGATAATTTAGATTGTAAATCATATTCTATAGATAATGTAGTTAAAAATGGTATATCATGGAAAAAAATAATGTATACGGGGGATTATTTAGGGTCTGACTGGCCTGAGTTTGTGACAGAAAAGAGTGGAAAGATTATCAGTCTATACTTTCAATATTCTGATAATTCTTTTATAAATGAAGTTTTAAATAATTTTTCATTTTAATATAAAAATATGGGGGGACAAAGGAAGGGGTTATTATATTTATTTATAATAATATTTTCATTTTTATTTTTTGGTTCAGTAAGAGCTGAAAATGTTTTGGATGTACCTTTTATTTTACAATTTCCACCTGGTACTGGTTGGGGTTTTACCAAAAATTGTGGGCCAACTTCGTATTTAATGGTAGATTCTTTTTATACTGGTAGAAATTTGAGTGTACAGACTATAAAAGATGTAGATGATTGGCTGTATTTAAATTATGGTAAATCTATAAATAATTATAATGGTAGTTTGACAGATATAGATGACTTGAAAAATATATCGATAAAATTTGGTGGTTTTTTTGATGAAGACATTGAATTATCTAATTCTTTTAACGAAGTAAAAAGTGCAATACAAAATAATTTACCTGTAATAATAAAAGTTTATACAAACATGCGTATTAAGGGTGATTATGATGTTGTACATTTCATGGTCCTCACCGGCATCTCTGGTGATACTGTTTATACCAATGATCCTGGGAAAACTGCAGGTAAAAACAAAGCTTATCCACTTCAACAATTTCTTTATGCTTGGTCGCTGCAAAATAATGCAGCGATTATTTTTTATCCACCAGGGCATGAAAAAAATTTAGAAAACCACGCCAGTAATTTATTTTTTGATTTATTCAATCTTGGTACCAACATTTTTGATATCCAAAATATTTTACCAAATGACAATAGTCAAAATGTCAAAGGTGAGACAGAAGTGGCTGTACAGCCAGAAAATAATAACACAGTTTACACAGCCTCAATCACTGACAAAAATCAGACTTTGGAAGTAGAGCCAGAGCAAGTCGTGGATATCGTAGTCAAAGTCAAAAATACCGGCAATACCACTTGGCAGAAAAATCTTATTTCGCTAAATGTCGTGGGTGGGGAATTGGAAAACCAAAAGTTTTATAATAGTTCATGGAAGACTCATCTTCGCCCGACTGTATTGGATGCTGATGTTGGAGCAGGTGAGACTGGGACATTTTCTTTCAAAATAAAATCCCCAGTGGATATTGGAAGCTATAATTTCCAAGCAGTCATTGTCCGACAAGATGGCACACAGTTTACACAAGTTGGTAGTGATATTTTTGTTTTGAATTTGAATGTCAAAGAAAAGAAAGTAGAAGAGTTGGAGGATTCTATTGTTGAAGAACAAAATGACACAAATATTATAGACAAAATAAAACAAACAGTGAATGATGTTATAAACAAAGTAAATGATATTGTAGAAAATATTGTAAATAGTTTGCCAACATTTTTTGGTGGTGGTCTTCCTGGAAATAATACAAACACTAATCAAAATAATAATTCTTCTTCTACCTCTACTGAAGAATTACCTGAACTAGAATTATTTTTTAATGTTTCTTCTAGTACTTCACTAACAAACTTAGTTATGACCACAATCTCTGGTGAAAAAAGTGCAGAGCTAGTAAATTTGGAAATCAATAATGTGGACAGTATTATTTCTACTTCTGGCACGACTTGGTCAACGGAATTAAATTTGGTAGAAGGGGAAAATGATTTGTTATTATCTTTTTCCAATTTAGAAAATAGCAAAGTAGTCACAGGTACATTGCAAATTGTTTTGGATTCTACAGCCCCAAATAAATCAGTTGTTAATTCTGTTTTAAATACAGATGATTCTCCGCAATTAAATTTGACCTGGCAAAGTGAGGATTCTGGAAGCGGTCTGGATTATTATATTGTAGAATACAAAATGTCGACCGATACAGACTGGCAAAGTATTTTTGAAAAGACTACTAGTACAGAATTGAATTTTCCTGTAGTAATAAGTAATACTTACGAATTTCGTGTGCAGGCTGTAGATAAAGTTGGTAATGAATCTGTTTGGAGTAATGAAAGTGAAGACAATCCAATTCTAGTAGACTGGTCAAAAGAAGTAGTTATCAATGAAATCTCTTATGCCCCGACTTACTTTGGTGGTTGTGGTGGTGAATGGGTGGAACTGTATAATTCACAAAATAGTGATTTGGATTTGTCTGGCTGGAGTCTAGAAATTTCCAATGTTATTTCTTCTAGTACTGTTGTTTTGTCTGGATTTGTCAGTAGCACTAGTTACAAAGTTATTGGTGTTTCCAATATTTCTGATACTGGTGTCAAAATTATTTTGAAAAATTCTGCGGGAAAGATAATTGATGAAACGGATCAGAGCGCTGGTTGGTTTGCTACTCCTAGTTTCACTCATGCTCGTTCTATGGAAAGAGTAAATGCTGGGTTGTCTGGAAATTCTAGAAGTAACTGGCGAGAAAATAATTCACTCAGATTCCAATTGTCCAATAATTGCGGACAAAATTATTCTAGCCAAGGTTATGACAACAATAGTTATTATTATTTGTCTAACAAGTTGTCAGAAGATTATATGTTTGTTAGTAGTTCAACAGACAGTTATGCTTTGACTTTGACCAAAGATCACAATCCCTATATTCTTGATGAAAGAGTGATTTTACCAGCCAATTATACTTTGGTATTAGAGCCTGGTGTAGTAGTTGTCGGGCGTTATGGACATTCACGTTTAGAAGTAAGTGGTAGTTTGCAAATAAATGCTACAGCCGAAGATCCTGTTTATTTTACCTCAGCTCGCGACAAAACTGTGGCTGATTGGTACTTGTCTGGTGTACCTAGCACTTTGGGCAGTGGTAATCCAGCACCAGGGGATTGGAGCGCTATTATTATCAAAGGTGGTGGAACAATGCACGCTGATTATGCTAATTTTTGGTATGGTGGTTATACTTATCGCAATGGTAATTGTTTTGTTTGTTATGCTCAACAAGTGATTCGTAATGAAGGTGGACCTGTTTATTTGAATCATGTTAATTTTGATAATATGTTAGTAAAGACTGATTATTTTGAGTTGTATGATGCATATCTTTGGGGTGGTGGTTATATGGAAGTAAATAATAGCACTTTCAACAATGCTTATTCAGCTATTACAGCCATGGCTGGTTCACAAATTAGTCTTTCTGGTAATACTTTTAGTAATTTTACTGCTTCTGGTAGATCAGCTTTGGAAATAAGAACAGTGATTTTGGATAAATGGGAAAATAATGTTTTTGTAAGCAATACTGTCAATACTACAGTTTTGCCAGCTTTAAATATTGATAGTGATTATACTTTGACTCCATCTTACAACAATGTATTTTTTGATGGTATTTTTGTTACTTCCTCAGCTACTTTGACAATTTTACCTGGTGTTGATGTAAATCTAAATAGTTCCAGGTGGCTCAAGGTTGAAGGAAATTTGCAGGCCATAGGTACCACTGACAATCATATTAGGATTTGTCCTAATGGTGGTTGTGCTGGTTTGTGGTTTCAAAATTCACAAAATAATAACTTGTCTTTTGTAGATGTAAGAAATGCTGGTAACCAGTCTAGAAGTGAGTATCCATATTTATATCTAAATTATTATGGAGCTATCTGGACTGTCAATTCAAGTTTGAATATTGATAATTCAAATATTATGGAAAACAGAAGGCCAAGTGGGTTTGATATTTGTAGTGTGGGTAGTGATTTGGATATTAAAAATTCAGAATTAGGCTGGAGCGTGGATTACAAACATTATCCCAATTGGATTACAGGTGGTATAAAAATGAACGGTGGAAAATTACATATAGACAATAGCAATTTTCATTTTATGACTTATGCAGTTTTGTCTGAACAGGGTGGAGCTAACGTGACTTACGACAATATGAGTTCAGAAAATTATTTTAGTGTAAGTTATCACTAATGTTTTAAAAAATTTGTTTGTTAAACAAAAAACAACCTATCGCTAGATTGTCTTTTGTTTCCACCCGACGCCGCCAGCTTCGAGGGAAACTGTGTCTGGCGTCGGGTTATGTCTGTTTTTTCTCATTGGAAGCTTTCTGGTGAAAGCGAATACGGATTTCTTTCCGTATTTTTGTTTCACCATAATGGCCTATCTCAATGAGATCAAACTCTCTTATTTCCACCAACTCTTTTTTGATGAGTGGCTGGAGAAGGCCCGACAAATTGTAGTGCTGGACTCTCATGCTCGTGCATTTTTGCACGAGTTCTTCAGGTTTTATCCAATCTCCGCTATCCCAGAGGATGTGGAGAATCTCTCGTCTTGCTTTTTTTGTCTCAGTCATCTGGTGAAAAATGAAGGAGACGAAGACCACGAGAATGATTGTAGTTGCAGACATGATTTCCTCCAAGTCATCTAATTATGAAAAAAAGTTACCACCAAAACTACTTTTTGTCAAGATTAAGCCCAAAAAAATTAGCTTGAAGCTATTTTGCTTTTGGGGTATAATGGATACGAAATACGAAAATTACGAACATACGAACTATAATTTTTTTTCGTAATTTCGTACATTTCGTATTTCGTATCCAACTATTAAACCAATATCAGCCAGAGACTGATTAGCATCTGGCTGAAACCAATAATAAATCGTATAATCCGTAAATCTGGATTATCCGTATATCCGAATTATTCTATGGAAAAACAAACCAAAATTGTCTGCACGATTGGACCTTCTTGTGAAGATGTAGAAACTCTAGAAAAAATGGTCAGAGCTGGGATGAATGTGGCGAGACTCAATTTTTCACATGGTACTTACGAAAATCACAAAATGCTTATCAAAAATATTCGTGAAGTAGCCGAGAAGACTGGTGAACCGATTGCTATTTTGCAAGATTTGCAAGGACCAAAAATTAGAATTGGTGTTGTTGCCAAAGAAGGTGTGGCTTTGGTGGCTGGCAAAGAAGTAATATTTTCTACTAATCCTGAAGATGTTGATTGTGTTCCTTTATGTTATCCTGAGTTGCACAATTTTGTGAAGCGAGGAGAAACAATGCTCCTTGATGATGGTAAATTGCAAGTAAAGGTAGAAAGAATAATAGACAGAAAAATAATTACCAAAGTTATTGTGCCAGGCATACTTACTTCCAACAAAGGAATAAATATTCCGCAGACAGATTTGTCAGGTCTTGTCGTTTTGACGGACAAAGATAAACGTGATGTGGATTTTGGAATTTCAGAAGGTGTAGACATGGTCGCTTTGTCTTTTGTCATGCGACCAGACGACATTATTGATTTGCGTTATCATATCAAACAAACAGAAGTAAAGTTGGGGCACAAGGAATCAAACTCAATTCGTATTATTGCCAAAATAGAAAAAGCCGAAGCAGTGAAACACATCAAAGATATTATAGAAGTAGCTGATGGTATCATGGTGGCTCGTGGGGATTTAGGTGTGGAGATTCCGGCTGAAGAAGTTCCTATCATCCAGAAAAAATTAATTGATGTAGCTCTAGAAAATGCTAAGCCCGTGATTGTGGCAACTCAGATGCTTGATTCTATGCAAAATAATCCTCGTCCGACTCGCGCCGAAGTTTCTGATGTGGCTAACGCCGTGATTGATCACACCGATGCAGTCATGTTGTCCAACGAAACAGCCAGTGGACAATATCCAGTAGAAACTGTGGAGATGATGACTAAGATTATCAAGGAAACGGAAAAGTCCGAATATACTCAATTATTTTTTCAGCAACCAAAAGACAAAGTAAATAAAATTGATGATGTTATCAGTGGTTTGTCGCGTTTGGTAGCCGAAGATCTTGATGCCAATCTTATTTTGGCAGCTTCTTTGTCAGGTGAAACTGGACGTCTTATTTCTCGTTATCGCCCCAAATTTCCAATTGCTGTGGCGACTAATAGTAAATTGGTTTTGCATCAACTCAATCTTTCTTGGGGGGTATTTCCTTTTGAATTAGTTGAATGCCAAAGTATTGAAGAGTTGGTAGAAAGATCTATGACTCATTTGAAAGAAAAAAAAGTTATCAAAGATGGAGACAGAATTATTGTCGTGGCTGGCGAACCAGTTGGTCATGCTGGGCATGTCAATTTGCTTGAAGTGAGGGAAGTGAAATAAAAGCTTGAAAGGTCTAAAATGTCAGAAAGGCTTTTGTTTAGATTTTTACCCCTACTAGCGGTAGTGCACACCTTTTTAAGATAAAATAGAAACGTCATTCCGAGCGAAGTGAACGAGGGACGAGTGAACGAAGTCGAGACCTGCCTGCCGGCAGGCAGGAATCCCAGAATCATTGTTTGGAAGATTAGACAGCAAGGGGGTCCCTCGACTCCTTTCAGTCGCTCGGGATGACACTTAAATGTTCAAGAAAAAGGTTTAACACTCGACCTATAGCAAATCTCCGCAAGGTTGTGCGTAATTTTCTTGATTTTGATTAAAATTACTGTACACTCCACCTACTAGGGGGAGTTAGAGGGGGTCTTTCTTTGCATGAGACGTCGTTTAAATTATTTGTTAATAAATATAAATAAAAGGGTTTTGTTTTTTTGCAGTTTTGTGCTATAATTTTAGCAACTAATTTTCATCAATTTTAACCAAATTTTTTATGAAAAAAGACCGCGTCAATTCTTCCAAAGTCGCGGATAAAGGGAGGAAAGAAAATAACAAAATAGATGCTTCCAAAAAGGAAAAGCGTGTTTTGTGGTTTGATGAAATCAGTATTAAGGATATTCCATTGGTAGGTGGTAAGAATGCAAGTTTGGGAGAGATGTACAACAATTTGACTACCAAAGGTATCAGTGTCCCAAATGGTTTTGCTGTAACTTCTTTTAGTTATTGGGAATTTTTGGATAAAACTGGACTTAGAAAAAAAATAAAAGAAACTGTCAAAAATTTGGATATAAATGATATCAAAAATCTTTCTCAAGTTGGTGCCAAAGTTCGTAAAATGATTTTGGGAGCAAGTTTTCCAAAAGAGTTGTCAAAAGAAATCGAAGACTCGTATACTAAATTATCTGAGTCACAAAAATTAAAAAATGTTGCTGTGGCTGTCCGTTCATCAGCTACAGCTGAAGATTTACCAGATGCTAGTTTTGCAGGACAACAAGAAACATATTTGAACGTAGTCGGTAAAAGAGATTTAGGTTTGGCTGTAAAAAAATGTATCGCGTCACTCTTTACTGACCGAGCTATTTCTTATCGTGAGACCAAAGGTTTTGATCATCTTGATGTGGCATTGTCAGTGACTGTACAAATTATGGTTGGTTCAGAATCTGGGGCTAGTGGTGTGATGTTTACGCTTGATACTGAGTCTGGTTTTTCAGGTGTGGTACTTATCAATTCTGCCTATGGACTTGGTGAATATGTAGTCAAAGGCCGGGTTACTCCAGATCAATATTATGTTTTCAAAGAAGGTTTGAAAATGAACAAAAAATCAATTATTAGTAAAATTCTGGGTACCAAAGAAGTAAAACTTGTTTATGGTAAGACTGGTACCAAACAAATGTCTGTACCTCGTGCTCAACAAAATAAATTTGCAATTTCTGATGATGATGTTTTGCAGTTAGCAAAATGGGGAGTAGAAATTGAAACTTATTATGGTAAACACCAAGATATTGAGTGGGCCAAAGATGGTAAGACTGGTAAATTGTTTATTGTTCAAGCTCGTCCAGAGACGGTCAAAGCCAACAATGATAAAAACTTTATTGAAACATATATTTTGAATAAAAAAGGAAAAGTATTGTTGACAGGTACTTCAGTTGGACAAAAGATTGGTGCAGGAAAAGTCCGAGTAATAGACAATCCAAAACAAATGAAACTTTTCAAAAAAGGTGAAGTTTTGGTGACACGTATTACTGATCCAGATTGGGAACCTATCATGCGTATTGCTTCGGCAATTGTGACTGAACAAGGTGGCAAGACTTCTCACGCCGCTATCGTTTCTCGTGAGCTTGGTGTACCTTGTATTGTCGGTGCCAAAAATGCTCGCAAAATTTTGAAGACGGGTCAAAAAGTGACTGTCAGTTGTACCAATGGCGATGAAGGTGTTATTTACAAAGAAATGTTACCTTTTGAAGTCCAAAAAACTGAAATAAAACAGGTGGACAAAACTAATACCAAGATAATGATGAACGTCGGTGATCCTGATCATGCTTTTTCATTATCATTTTTACCAAATGATGGTGTTGGTCTTGCTCGTGAAGAATTTATTTTTAGTAATTTTATTCGTATTCATCCTTTGGCACTTTTGAATTATGACAAATTGCAAGATAAAAAAGCCAAAAAACAAATTGCTGAGATTACTCGTGGTTATAAGAAAAAATCTGATTATGCTATCGACAAATTAGCCGAAGGTATTGCTCGTATTTCTGCTTCATTTTATCCAAAAGATGTGATTGTTCGTTTGTCAGATTTCAAGACCAATGAATATGCTACTTTGATTGGTGGCAAAGAATTTGAACCAAAAGAAGAAAATCCAATGCTTGGTTGGCGTGGAGCTAGTAGATATTATTCCAAAGAATATAAACCAGGGTTTGCTCTTGAATGTGCTGCTATCAAAAAAGTCCGTGAAGAATGGGGACTAAAAAATCTGATTGTCATGATTCCATTTTGTCGTACACCAGAAGAAGGTCAAAAAGTTTTGGACACCATGAAAGAATTTGGTTTGGAAAGAGGAAAGGAAGATTTGCAAGTTTATGTTATGTGTGAAATCCCTTCCAATGTTATTTTGGCAGATGATTTTGCTCAG
>Ga0210050_1004121_pt1 | contig 12369 bp, 12 predicted proteins | sample CryGey132114_all_FD_185463 | JGI IMG/M metagenome (GOLD analysis project Ga0210050, IMG submission 185463) | Groundwater microbial communities from aquifer - Crystal Geyser CG22_combo_CG10-13_8/21/14_all (SPAdes) (version 2) | ecosystem: Environmental > Aquatic > Deep subsurface > Groundwater ...
CAGGTGGATCTAAAAATCTGCCTTTTGTAGTTAAATCATCCTTTGGGTCTTCACCTTCTTCACCTATGGTGCCATCCTTACCACTGTCACCCGGGAAATAACCCTTCCTGTCCATAAATCCCCATGTGAGGGATTCCCATTTCCTGCACTCACTGGCAAGCCTTTTATGCCTTGCACCCTCAATTAGGTCCCCTCCCTTGAGTATAGCCCCGATGATGATTCCGATAATCACAAGGACTATCGCAAGCTCAATCAGGGTGAACCCCGCACCTTTTGAAAGGTGCGGGGTAAAGCCCTTTGCATTTCTCAGTCTTTCCTTCATCTTCTTTTCACCTCCTTTTATAAATGGTGTCAGGTCTTGACATTTGACATAGGCTTATAGTTAAACGGCGATCTGGTGTCAGTACCATCTATATGTCAAATGTCAAGACCTGACACCAAATCGCTCCTCCTACCTCCTTTAGTTTTAACCCTCAAAGAGGGTCTAATTCCATCAAGGGGATAAAATTTTTTCTTTTATCCCTGCAACATCCTGCTCAAGCTTTATAATCCTCACCTCTAACTTCTCATGCTCTTCACGCCTTACGATCACCCTGTAAAGGTGATCTATTCTTCCGTTAATCCCGTCAATTCTTATTATCACATTATCTCTTATCCTGTCGATCCTTTGAATCATATCATCAATCCTCTTTACTAACTCATCCCTTACGGTATCGATCCTCTTGTTTGTCTCATCAATCCTCTTGTTTGTCTCGTCAATCCTCCTGCTAAGGTCTACAAGATGGAGGTTTACATCGTCAAGCCTTTTGTGGATATCGTCAAGCCTTTTGTTGGTAAGCCCAACTGTTGCTTCGATCTTTGCAATTTTTTCCTTGATGCCCTCGAGCTCAGGAACAATAATTTCCTGTAGCACTTTTTTAATGGTATCCGCTACTTCCATAAATTCGCCTTTCTACCTTAAAGTTTAAATCCACCAAATCGTTCTAAAGTCTAAAATATAATATTACAGGTATTCCTGCAACCTCAAAATTTTCACTTCCCTGAATTGAACCTGTATTGTAGACACCGTCGTCATATTGTGTATCTAATATCAGTGCTATATCTCTGGGGATATTCTGAAATGCCATCCAGTTTGCTGAGACATTATTAACAGTTCCATACGCTACACTTATAGCGCCTCCATAGGGATGCTGGGGGTTAATCCTTCCCGCACCTATGATAATACCGGCAAGGCGAAGATGGCGCCAGGCATTACAGCTTTCCTCTCCTCCTATTTCTCCTCCGATACAGTTATAAACAAAACCACCATCTATCAACCCATCATTATCACCATTTACCGAAGCAGTCCATCTTGTAGAAACATTATTATCATCACCTGGAAATCTACCATATTTATCATAATATGAGTAAAAGGCTACAAATATCTCCCTCTGCTGGTTATAGGCCCTCTTCACCTTTGCACTGGTAATCAAGTCCTGCCCCTTGAGCACAGCCCCGAGGATTATCCCGATAATCACAAGCACTATTGCCAGTTCTACAAGGGTAAACCCCGTTTTATAGATGGTGTCAGGTCTTGACATTTGACATAAGATTATAGAAATAACCCTTTTAACTTTAATAAACCTTTTATGTCATTTATGTCAAATGTCAAGACCTGACACCAAATCATCAATAAATACTTTCAAACAATATACTAAATTATTTGATTTGTCAAGTTTTTTTTGCTATAGTTTACCTGAGATGCATACAGTAAGATTATTAATTGTCTGTTTATTACTTTTGCCTTCCATCTCAAATGCCTTTTGTTATGAAGACGCTGGAAATGCCTGTGGCATAAATCCTTCACTCCTGAAATCTATTGCAAGGATTGAATCAAACTTTAATCCACGAGTGATAAACAGGAATCTGGATGGCTCTATTGATATGGGTTTAATGCAGATAAACTACTCCTGGGTTTCAAGGCTGGGGCTTGACTCAGGCAGGCTCCTTTCAGACCCGTGCTATAATGTCATGACTGGTGCAGGGATCTTGAGATTGTGCATCGATAAACATGGCTACACATGGGAGGCAGTGGGCTGTTACAATGCAGTAAGCAGACAGAAAAGGGTTGGCTATTCCTGGAAGGTGTATAAAGAACTGAAGGCTGAAGGCTTAAGGCTTAAGGCTGAAGTCAAAAGCCAAACTCAAAACTCAAAACTCAAAACTCAAAACCCCAACTTCCGAACTACGAACTCATCCTTTTCATTCACTGTAAAGGATGAGGCCTCTGTTGAGTAAGATGTATGAGCATTTTAGCAGATATCCTGTCAAAGATAAAACACCTTGAGCCAAGAAGGGATATTCCTCCAGGGCTCAGAAGCACGGTCTCTGCCCTTAGAAAGAAGGAGTTAAATAAAAGGCGAGTAATTATCCTTCTAATCTTTGCCGCCATAGCATTAAGCTCGGGCTCTGTGACGGTTTATCTGATGCAGACATATTTACCCCGCACCACAGAAAGCCACGGGGGTAAAGCCGTGGTGCGGGGTTTACCCGGGGAGGGATTAAAAGAGGTAGAGCCTCATACTACCATAAAACAACCCGAGTATAAACCAGAGTATAAAAGAGAAGAAATTAAAAGAAAGCCGACAGTGAGACCGGAGATTATTGCTCAGAAAGAGAAGCCAAAGGTAGAAGAGATTGTAAGCCCCGTTAGAAAGCAGGGCCCTTTTTCTAACGGGGTAAAGGAGCAACCCGATGTTCGGACCTCGGAAAATGACCTTTATCTTTATATGGGTGGAAATTACGAAAAGAAAGGGGATCACTACAATGCCATATCCAGTTACAAAAAGGTTCTTGACATAGAACCCAGGAATTACAGGGTAATAAATAAGATAGCTTACATACTCATCCAGATAGCCTCATATGAGGAGGCATTGAAATATCTCGACAGTGCACTTAGCATCAGGCATGATTATGTCCCCGCGTTAATTAATACAGGAATTGTATATGCAAAGGCAGAAAAGTTCTCTGACGCAGAGAAATACCTCTTAAAGGCCCTGTCCCTCGAAGAGGCTAACCAACCGGCACTTTTTAACATCGCCACGCTTTATGAAAAACAGGGTAAATACGACCTTGCCAGAGGATACTATTTAAGGCTAAAAAATCTGGGTAATGATCAAGGACGCCTTGGCATCGAAAGGATAGAGGGGTTAACAAATGGTGTCAGGTCTTGACATTTGACATAGGCTTATAGAAATACCCTTTTTAACTTTGATGAACCCTTTATGTCAAATGTCAAGACCTGACACCATTTACTTCCACATCCTTATCTGCTATCCAGCCCTCCCTGTCTCCATACACAGAGAGTTTATACCACCTGGAACCGACACTGTCCATTGTCTCATCAATTATCTTTATTTTCTCTCCCTTGTAAATCATACCAATCTTAGAGGCACTGATATCAGGCTCAGCCATTATATTTGCAGCTTCAGCACTGACCACCGCATATCTCAATGGGCTGATTGGCTTTTTGATAGCAACAGGTGGGGTGCCTTTATCTCCTGTAAAATAGTCAGAGGTCCAGTAGTATCCCATCGCTCCTGCAATAATAACAAGCACTATCAGGGCATAAATCAATACAGGTCGCTTTTTTATTTCCTTATCCATGACACCACCCTTAAGATGCCTTATGGCATACCTCAGATGCCTGGGGGTAATGGTGTTGCTTTCTTCAAGATATGCAGACATGATAGCCCTTGATGCCAATATGTTGATGATTCGTGGTATCCCTGCAGAGAATTTATAAATGGGCTTCGACAGTCCGCCATCCAGCCTCAAGAACCCCTTTCCTGCCTTTATCAGCCTGTAGTTTATATATTCCAGTGTCTCATCACTCTGTAGCGGAGTCAGCCTTGCCCTTACTGTTATCCTCTGGCTCAATTGTCTGAGTTTATCTTTATTCAGCCTTTTATCAAGCTCGGGTTGGGCAATCAGGATTATCTGTAAGAGTTTATCTTTGTAGGTTTCAAGGTTTGAAAGCAGCCTTAACTCCTCAAGGGTTTCATCGGGCAGGTTCTGTGCCTCATCAACAATCATGATCACAGGCTTTCCGATCTGGGATTTCTCTACAAGAAAGTCCCTGAATGCCTTTAATATGTCATTCTTGTTTGTCGTTGTGAGTTTTACATTCAGGTCCTCAAGGACAGACAGGAGAAATTCCTCAGGGGAAAGACGGGGGGTCAATACCAGCGCTATCTCCGCCTTATCCCTCCAGCTTTCTTTGAATACATTAAGAACGGTAGTCTTTCCTGTCCCCGGTTCTCCTGTCACAAGGCAGAAGCCTTCCTTTTGCTGCACCACATAATTTAGTGAAAGCAGGGCCTCATTATGGCTTGCTGATGGGAAGAAATACACAGGGTCGGGTGTCAATCTGAAGGGGTCTTCCTTTAATCCATAAAACTCTAAAATATCCATTATCTTCCCATCTTTGATACCAAGTCATATACTGGGAATAAAAGACCAATTATGATAAGCGCAAACATCAGTCCTATAACGCCTATCACGATTGGCTCTATCATCTTGCCAAGCTTCTGTGATACATCATCGAGCCTCTTGAGGTAATACTCTGAGAGATAGGCAAATTGTTTATCAAGGGTGCCACTTGTTTCCCCTATGTCAATCATCCTTGTTGCAAGTGGAGGAAATACCTCATGTCTTCTTAAGGCATCTGATATCCTGCTGCCTCCTGATATTGCCTGTTTGGAATCCTCAATAGCAGACTTAAAAACATCATTGCCTATGACCTCGGCTATTATCTCAAATGACCTGTCTATGGTAATGCCTGCTGCGGTAAGTATCCTGAGCTGCTCTGAGAATAGTGCTAAGAGCTTGTTATAGATAACATGTTTCATTACTGGAAACTTTATCTTTGCAAGGTCAATATAGTATCGGGTCTCCTTCTTTTGCCTCAGAAGCTTTATCAATACAAACAATATCACAGGGCTCAGCAGTATCAGATACCAGTAAGACTGGGTAAGGTTGCTAATAAAGATGAGAATCCTTGTTGGCAGTGGAAGGGCAATACCCATATCCTTGAACACACCCATAACCTTTGGAAGGACATATATCAGCCAGAAAAGCAATGCACCAGTTGTTGTAACAATCGCAAAGGCTGGATATATGAGTGCCCTCTTAATAGAAGCGGCTAAGTCTTCCATCCTCTGCAGGTGTCCTGCTACATCAGAGAGGCTCCTGTCAAGCCGGCCTGTCTCCTCTCCTACCATTATCAGACGCACAAAGACATCAGGAAAGATGTGTCTTTGTACAGCCACCGCATCAGAGAATCTTGAGCCGAGTTCCACCGTAGCCCGTATACTGTCTATCTTTTGCTTAAAATATCTGTTCTCGGTTGTCCCTGCTATATCAGAAAGGGCAGAAAGTAGAGGAATGCCTGACCTCAACATCACAGAAAGGTTACTTGCAAACTCAATAATATCCCTTCTTTTTATCTTCTTTGCGAGAAGCCTCCTTTTTATGGATGCGATATACTCATTGGTTTTTTTTATGTCTACTACATGTAGTCCTGAGGATGTAATGCTGTCATATGCATTGTCCATATCTATGCCTTCTGTCACACCCTTTATGAGGGTACCGCTGGGGTCAATAGCCCTGTATGAAAAAAATGGCATTATCCAGCAACCCTCAATATTTCTCCGAATGTTGTTATGCCCTCAATAGCCTTTCTTATCCCATCCTCCCTGATGGTCTTCATGCCATTCCTTATAGCAACCTCTTTTATTGTTCCTACAGATGCGCCAGAATAAATCAACTCCCTTATATCATCACTAACAATAAATATCTCGCCGATGGCTGTCCTTCCTGAATAGCCTGTATTGCTACAGACAGGGCAACCCATGCCTTTAAAGGCAGTCTTTACACCTTCTTCAAGCTCTAATAGACCCATGGACTTCAATTCACCCCCTTTAAGTTGATATTCAGTCTTACAATTCATACATATCTTTCGTACAAGCCTTTGTGCTACAACAGCAAGGAGAGAGGATGAAAGCAGGTATCTATCAACGTTAAGGTCAATGAGTCTTGGAATAGCAGTAACCGCATCGCTTGAATGGAGTGTTGTGAGGACCAGATGACCTGTAATGGATGACCTTATAGCAATCCTTGCAGTCTCCTCATCCCTTATCTCACCTATGAGCATCACATCAGGGTCATGTCTCATAAAGTTTCTACCTGCAAGTGCAAAGTCATATCCTGCCTTTTCATTGACCTCTGTCTGCTTCACCATACTCAACCTGTATTCCACAGGGTCTTCCACTGTGAGGACATTCTTCTCGAGGAGATTTATCTCCCTCAAGGCAGCATAGAGGGTTGTTGTTTTACCACTTCCGGTGGGGCCTGTAAGGAGGATTATGCCATAAGGCTTTGAAAACAAAAGGCGCAATCTCTCTGTGGCGTGCTCATCAAAGCCGAGACCTGAGAGCCGGAGTAGCGAAACAGAGGCCCTCAGTATCCTGATTGCAACATTTTCTCCATATATCGTGGGAATGGTTGAGACACGCATGTCATATTTCTTGTTTAATAAGGAAAAAGAAAATGAACCATCCTGTGGCAATCTCTGTTCTGCTATATCAAGCCCTGAGAGTATCTTTATCCTTGATATAACCCCGCTCTGGATGACCTTTGGAAGACAATGGGCATGGTGCAAAACACCATCTATGCGGTAAGCGACATGGACTGTATCTGAGTGGGGGCTTATGTGAATATCCGTCGCATTCCTGCGGATACTATCCATGATCAAGAGTTCTGTGAGTGAGGAGGTCATGGTTGCTGATGGAGTCCCCATTCCGCCAGAGGCGGACTTTATCTCATTAATAGCACTAGCAATGCGATAAGGTATGGGGTTTTCTAAAAAATAATACGCCCTCTCCAATGCCTCATAAAAACTTTCAGTATCTACCATATAGACCTTTGGGGGGTTGCCGCTTATCCTGGTGGCTGTATCTATGGCAAGTATATTGCTGGGGTTACTTATTCCGATAGTAAGAATCCCATTTTCAACACTGAGTGGCAGAAAACCCATTCTTTCTGCAATCTCTCGAGATACCAGATGCAGGGCATCCTCTGGTATGGTATAGCCGTCAAGATTTAGAAACCCGATGCCTGCCTGCTCCGAAAGGACCTCCGCCATTTCTCCGGGTGAGACAAAACCTAGCTTTATCAGTGTCTCACCAATCAGGTCACCGGTTATAGTCTGCTGTGCCAGTGCAATATTTAGCTGTTCATCATTGATAAACCCTTTTGCCTTTAATAATTCACCGAATCTTGAGGTTGCCATTTTATTGTACTACTATCGTTGGTTTCAACATTATAACAAGCTCTGTCTTTTCATCGAGCCTCTCCCGACTCCTAAACAGATACCCTATCAGTGGAATATCGCCAAGAAGGGGGACCTTACTGTCCTCTGATACCTCCTTTTTCTGCATAAGACCCCCAATTATGACCATCTCTCCATCCTTGACCCTGACAGTGGTGCTTAACTCCCTGAGGTCAACTGTTGGCAGAGAAATCTGTATAATGTTTTCTCCAACCTTTCCGAGCGTCTTGTCCTCGAGTCTTATGAGGTCAGAAACTATAGGTGTTATAGCCATAGTTATCTCTCCCGTATCACTTATATATGGGACGATTCCAATCATAATACCTGAAAGGATGCCGCTGGTCTCGACTGTAAAGGTGGTAGTAGGCAAGACCCCCGTGGCTGCGGTTGTGGTGGTTGTCTCGACCCTTGATATGAAGTTTACATTTCTTCCGACACTCAAAAGTGAGGTCTGCCCATTCATAATATTCACCCTCGGATTTGAAAGCACCCTCACATTTCCCTGACTCTGGAGGGCATTTAACAAGGCGGTAAAGTCCCTTCCTGTAATGCCAATATGAAAATTGGACAGGGCCTCGGTCACAACAGTCGCAAACTTCTCTGTTCCCACTGTGACCCGACCCAGGCCACTTTTCTCTAATACTGCTGTCCAGTCAATTCCATATCTCAGAGTCTCGGACAGTTGCACCTCTACAATACGGGCCTCAATAATAACCTGCCTGTTGAGTACCTTCTTGATCGCTGCTAAATAATTCTCCACCCTTTCCAGATCCTTCTTCGTGGCAGTAACAATTATAGTCCCTGTCATCCTGTTAACGCTAAAACTTGCAATACCCGGCAGGCCCGCTATCGCCTTTTCTATGGAATCCCATAGTTTAAAAGCGACTTTATCAGCCTCTATCCTTTGTGTTACACCACCTCTGAGGCCGGTTGTTCCAGCTGCCATTCCAGTTGTTGTTGTAACACCTGCTGCCCCTCCTAATATGTCACCTCCGACATCAACAGCATAATCCTGAATAACCGGTGGCTGGCCGAATTCGAACACCCTTGTGTCCATTGCCTTCACAGTGAGGATATTGTCTTTTACGGAATAGAAATAGTCCACAGAAGCGACGATTATATTCAGGGCATCCTCTGCACTGATATGCCTTAATGTAACCGTCAGAGGTATTTCAGGATTCACCCCCTTGTCCATCACAAGGTTCAGCCCTGTAGCTTCGGCTATGACGTGAAGGACATCCCTTAGCGGGGTATCCCTTGCTGAGATGGAAACAATCCTTGTCTTCAGTGGCAAAAGCTCCTCAGAGACAGGTATAAAATTAGGGGGAGGCGGCTGAGAGGCGGCCACTGCAGTAAAAATAACAAGGCAGAAGGAACAAAGAATGAAGTGAAACCTTATCACTTAATCCCCTCCAGATACACCCACCTTGTTCTTTGTTCTGCGTTCTGCTGCCTGTGTTCTGTCAGCAATATCCTGTTTTTCTCTATTTTTGTTATCCTCATCCTGCCTATAGTATCTCCTTCGTTAACCACCAATCCATTCATAATAGCCATTCTGCGTCCCTCGCTAACAACTATCATCGAGACCTTTAATTCAACAGGTTCCTCCCCCCTCTGAGGGGCCATCGCTGAAAGAGGCACAGGAGGGAAGCCCTGTGGAGGTATCTTAACTATCTCTATCGGGCTTCTAAGGTCTTTGACAGCCGCAATCCGCCCTCTTTCGGGTAGTTCTATCCTTTCAGGGACAAATCCTACCACCTGTATCTCCTCTGGAGTTAGTGCAGGCTTAAAATTAATCAGTTTCATAGTAAGAAGACTGACAATAATTAATAAAAATGGCAGGACTATTAATATTATTTTTGATCTCTCCATATATCAATTTCACCCCGCTCCACAGGAAGCCACAGGTGCAAACCCCGCCCCTGCGCGGCAGGTGCGGGATAAAGCGTGGAGCGGGGTTCACAATCTCCCAATCTCTTTGCCTGGCATCCTCAGCGAACCATCTATCTTACATATTATAATAGCACCAGATGGTCCCCCTGCCTTTGCAATTACAATGTTATTTATGGCAAGATATGGAAAATTCAGAGACTGCAGGTATCCAACGTTATTCACCAGCACCGCATAGTCATCAACAGGGATACGGATATTTACAGGAAGGGTTATCTCACCTGCCTTATCAGCAAAGTTTGTTACAGTTATGTCAGCACCCTTAATAGTCATCTTTATGGCATCGAGTGCTAATAGTATGCCCTCTTTATGGCTTTTTGAATAATAATAAGGTGGCAGTAGATTGTTTATCCCCTTTATCACCGAATCAATATCCATTGCAGTCTGTTTCATCCTCAAGGCATTTATCCTTATAAGCTCCAACTTCCTTATTGTATCTAAGAGGCTGTTTTCATATTTAGTGAGTAAAGTAACAGAAACAATGATTATACCCAGGGTTATTCCTGCAATGAGGTGAAGGGTAACAGTTCTTTTGAGTTCACTATAGATCATTGATATTGCATCTTTATATGAAAACCTTTATCTTTAAAGTCAAGACCATGGCCCTTTATGCTGACACCTTTTAGAGCCGCAATCGAGTTAATGAGTTTCTGATAATCCATCTGCATACCTGCATAACCCTCTGTCTTTACTGACCCCTTCAGCTCTACATTCAAAATACTATTGCCTGTATTTATAGATATGGAATCTATCCTTATATTATCCACCTTCAGTTCAGAAAGTAAAGACAGAAACCTTTGAATGTCGGGAATTGATGCAGCATTCCTGAGGGATGTCACAAAAGGCATATACCCAGCAAGCTCGGTCTTTTTCATGTCGTATATGGTTAGTGTGTCATTAATATCGGGAAGGTTTCTTCTTATAGAGTTAAGTCTGTTCTTCGATTCCATAATATTTTTTACTATGAACCCTGTATAAACCATACCTATAATGGAAAGCGACAGGAACAGGGCAGTGGAGCGCCTCAAAAACAGCCTTGTGCGGAAAAGATTTTTATACTCTACAGTTAATAGGTTTATATCCCTATCCTTTGGGATAAAAAGTGCTGAAAGTGGAGATATAAAGTCAAGAAGTGTACTGCTCATCTGTGAACGAAAGGACTGGTGTGTGAGGCAGGCTATGGGTATTGATGTATCCACAGTTACATTGTAATTACTGCAGAGGCTTCCTGCAAGTATGATAGAATGCGGGTTTATCTTCAGGGTCTGTCTGCAATAATTAATAGTCATCTTAATGCCCTGAATATCAACATCCCCGATTCCCTGTTCAAGGAATTGGGCTATCCTGATGAACTGTATCACACCATCTTTAATCAAAAATATATTTTTATTAAGACCTGTCTCTGAAACGCATAGCAACGGCATAGGTTCTGGCCCTATCAGACAGGCGAGAGAAAATATATCAGGATAGATCGCTTTAACGACCTTGCCCTTAAGAATAAATTTATTAACTATCTCTTTTATTTCCTCATTCCTGACAGCAAAGACAAAGACCTCTTTCATCCTCCTCCGCTCTACAATCTTTTCGCCTGTTATTGTATAAATGAAGGAGAAGTCCTTGAATTGAGACCTCTTCCTTATCTCTGCTTCAATCAGTATTTTGATTAATCTGGTTTTTGTTGGTGGGACGAGGATTGTATCCTGGAAAAAATCCTTAAAGCTGTTTGTAATTATGAATTCCTTCTGCTTTTCCTTAAGAAGAAAGTCATCAAACTGTTCATTCCTTAATATGATGGCATCATCAACTACAATGTTTTTTCTCCTGAATGTGGCGTAAAGGACTCTTATGGTTTCATCTTCAAAACTTACTACTACCATTTAGATGTGTCGGGTCTTGACATTTGACTCAACCCTTTTTACAAGTCTATGTAGATTTTTATCCCTTGCCATTTGCTCCTTCAGCCTCATAGATATCTTACTTATACTGCTGTAATGGATCCCTCCAAATATCTCGCCTATTTCTTTATTACTTAATCCAGAATATCTTTGGATTAGATATATTGCAATTTTGCGACCTTCTTCGTTCTTGCCTCTATTTAGAACCTCTCCTTCCTTTATACCAAGGGTCTTCGCAACCTCTTTAATTATCTCCTCAGGCGCTCTATTTTCTGTAAATCCCTTTTTCTCTATAATTTCATCGCTTATCTTCTGCCTCTTTAATAACCTCCTTATGTCTTCCCTGAATTCCTTACCTCCAAGTATAACCCGAGCATAAAGGTCTTTCAGAGGTGTCTCTATCTTTCCTTCTAACCCTTCTTCCACATATTCCTTATAGTTTCTCCTCGCCATACCTTCGTCTCTCCCAAATCTCGACAACACCCATGAATATTCCATCCAGCTCTTTTCTTTTTGCATCCCGATATAAGCCGGGTAACTACTCCACTCATATAGTTCGGGGGTCTCCACTGTCCCTGCCCTCACGGGATTGAGATGAATATACCTGCTTAACTCTAAAAGATATGCATCTTTTTCCACAAGGATTCCCTTGTACCTCCCCTGGAAAAGATGTCCTGCTCTGCCATACCTGCGATTGAAATACCCTGTATAACCCCCATTTATCCCGTGCATCGCCTTCAAAAGGTTCCCCTTTGGTGTTTCAAGGACCAGATGATAGTGGTTATTCATTAGAACATAACTATGAATTAGAATCCCATAACGTTCATGATAATCTTTTAATATCTCAAGAAATTTTCCCCTGTCATGGTCGTCAAGAAATATCTCTCTTTTTTCGTTTCCCCGACTCGTAATGTGATAAAGGGCTCCCGGATATTCTATCCTTAATGGTCTTCCCATGTGAAAAGGTTAGCAGATATTCATGAGTTTGTCAATTGTCAAGACCTGACACCTTATCAATAGTCTATAATTGTACATGGAGTAGGGGTTATTGCAGAAAGCTTTACAATATTGTTGCAGTTCGCATCAATCGTTATTAGGTCGGTGTAAGTTTTTTCGCATGACCGCTTGTCTTTCTCGCACCTGCTTTCTTTAGTA
>Ga0210050_1004123_pt1 | contig 12368 bp, 7 predicted proteins | sample CryGey132114_all_FD_185463 | JGI IMG/M metagenome (GOLD analysis project Ga0210050, IMG submission 185463) | Groundwater microbial communities from aquifer - Crystal Geyser CG22_combo_CG10-13_8/21/14_all (SPAdes) (version 2) | ecosystem: Environmental > Aquatic > Deep subsurface > Groundwater ...
CCAGTAACGCATTGTAAAATACATTACTGCCAGAAAAACCAATATTGGCGATGACAAAAAATCCCAGCGCCCATAACCAGTCGCCAGTGAATCCAAGAAGTATCGTGGCCATAGCGCCGAAGGCAGTGAAGATTCCCAGCATGCGCTTGCGATAGCCTCTATAGTCAGCCCATTGCCCGATAAGCAGGGACAATACGAGCGTCAGCCCGATGCTTAAGGAAACGGCATACCCCCAGATCGAAATGGCAGATGTCTTCCACGATAAAAAACCAAGATCAATTGTAATGCCTTGCGGGGGAAGCAAAGAGGGAAGGTATTGAGGAAATACGGCTGCAAGCACTGTGGTCGCAAAAGCACTATTGCCGACGTCAACAAATATCCAAGAAGATTGAATTTGCCTTTTCGAATAAGACTTCTTTGATAGGGACTGGATCAATCAGAGTGTCCTGACTCAATTTCAAGATCGAGTTGGAATCTTTTTTTCTTAAGGCGTTTAAGTTCTCTACGCAGTTCTTTTCGACCGGCATAAGGAAGGCTTTCGACCTTTGTAAGTCCTTCCGTAATTTCCACTAACGAATTTAGTTTTTCAAAATTTTCTTTTTTCGTCATTTCGCTTTGATCGGGATTGAGAACCCGAATTTTGATCCGAGCTTCTGTAATGCTCGGATTAATTCCTCGAAACACATTTTTATCTTCCATTTTCTGCAAAATGTTTAGTATTCGATTTGAAAATCCTGAAACTGAATCATCTTCAAGGTTGGACGAAGATTCGGTCACGATGGGGATGTGGTGCGAGCTGCAGCTCACCATGAACAAACCAAGATATCCAAGCAGAAATAACTTCGACCAAAGCCTATTCATCCAAAATGCATTCATCAGGGCAAAAACTTTCCTGGATTTTTTAATTTTTGAGGGAGGTATTCATCGATCACATAGTTGAGCCCATGTTTGGCAAGTGCCTGCTGTTCGGCACGAACACCCATTTTAACCATACTTTCGATTGCATTGACCCAAGCTTTATGGGCCTTAAAGAATGGATCATTCTTGATCGCGTCGCGTGCTCGCTTGATATCCACGTCTTTTAGCGGGTGCGTGGGCAATTCATAGTCCTTTATATCTTGGGGCGTTATGCCGAGAAATGTAGCCTGAGGAACGCAAAAATACTGATTGATATGAGCAGCGTTTCCAGAACCCACCTTAAGAGTTCGATAAATATTGGCAATTCCGTAGGGGTCACCATCGACAAAGGTATAGACGGGAATTTTTTTAGAATCTGCCAAGCGGCGAACAAATCGACGGCAGGCTCGCGTCGGAACCCCTCCCATTGATATCAAAACGCAGCTGGCAGTCTTCCAATAGTTATGAGCCACTAGCCGCTGAAACATACCCGCAGTTTCAATGCAAAGAATAAATTTAGCGCTAGTTTCGAACTCCAAATGCTCCACTGAAATTGGGATTGAATAAGCACCAGAGCCGAAACCCGTACAATCAATTCGAATAGGTTTTTCAGTATTTCGATCGCGGTCAATGACAGTTAATTTGCCGGCGACTTCTCCTCCTTTTTCCTCAGGAATAAATCGAAGTTGCTCACGATTCACGCCCATCATAGCTTCAATGTCATCCATGACGGTGTCACTTTCAGTCTGTTCGTCAAAGCGCGCTTCACTCCAGTTTTTCGAAATATAATACATTTCTCGCTTGGAGGCATGATCGTTGGTTTCGATAAGTTCTTTAGAGGAAGCCATCATCTTAAGCGTCTGCGCAAAACCCTTCACCGTATTGTAGGTGAGTGTACGAATTTTGTATTGATTTGCGAGTTCCAAAAATCCAGTTTTCGCTTTGTATTTCACATTGGAAAGCGAGCGGATAGGGAGTTTCAACGATGGCTTCTGTTTTTTTAGAGCCTTTTGATAAACATCCTTAGCCGTGTCTTCGATACCTTGAAGTGCCTTTGAATCTTCTTTTTTAACTTTACTGCCTTTAGCCATTGAATTCTCCTTTACGCTAGGCTTCGATTTTTGATTTTTCGAGAGTGTCTCGAAGGGTTTCAATCAAAGTATCTTTTTGCTTGTCGCTTAACTTTAACATGTCCTGAAGAGCCTCACCGATAAAAGGAATATAGGTGTCAATATAGTTTGCTTTTCTTGCGGCTTCAGCCGCTCGATAGCGTTTCGACAAATGAATAGAAAGTTTTCGCGCACAATCTTGGATCGCCAGGCGAATTTCTTGCTTAATTTCGGGATAATCCGCTATGGCCTCCTTACTCTCGGAAGTAAAGGGCACCCAAACACTGGCCACATGAACCAAGACAGCCACCGGGCCTACAGGCAAAGAATTTTTTGACTGATTAAGACCGTATTTTTTCCAATCGATCCGACCCAAGACGCGCGTCGTTGCACACGCGGCTGGCTGAAACAATAATGGAACGCGATTGGCAAATCGAAATACTTGCATAGGTTCATCAGCTCCCAGTTCCCCACCAAATGCTAAAGCACATTCGACAATGAAAGGATTGCCACGATAAACGCTGGGGCTTCGAGTTGTTGCCGTAAAAAACTCGGCGCCTGTTTTTTGTCGCAAGGTCTCCATGATAAGATTCTCGCCAATGGGTACGACGCAATCTGTTGGGGGATTCATAATTTCGACTTTTGGAATCGATTCATGAATCTTGTTCAGAGATTCTGGGGCCAACTTGGCAATAGCCTGATCTTTGACGCCAGCTTCTTTCAAGATCGCCTCAGCAACTTTGTCCGACACCCGAGAAAAGTCCGTGCACAGAAATTTCTTAATTGTCTTGGCGCTCGTTTCTGATGCGAGTCGATGAAATTGGCCCAACTCGACGCCATACGGGTGGGGTTTAATTTCCTTTGGAATTTCTGGCAAATCTTTTGTTTTGGCCGGAAAATCAAATTTTTGTCCGTCAGGATCAATATAACTGAGATGAGCATGAGGGTTGCTCAAAGTGTTTTGCAAAATGAATTCGTCGACCGAAGATTTGCCGCGCTGGTAGCGGCCCTCAAGAGTAATTTCGACAATCGTTCCAGACTTAAAAGTTTCAGGCCACTTAACTTCTTTTTCGGCCAGGACCACGGGCTTGTTTGATTTGGTATCAATCTGAAGTTCGATAAAATGGGCGAGATCTTTCTTTGGCAGCTTGGAATAAATTCGAACGGGAATTCCTGTGGTCATTTGTCCATACATTCCCGCTGCCGAAATCCCGATCCCTTGCTGTCCCCGAGACATTTTGAGGCGGTGAAATTTAGAGCCATAAAGAAGTTTAGCGAAAATTTTAGGAATCTGAGCCGGAAGAATTCCCGGCCCATTATCGATGATTCGCAATAGAAATCTTTCGGTAGGCGTTGGAGCACGTCGCTTGGATTTCTTAGTTAAGGCAGCCTCTTTTTCCTCTTCTGTTGACTCCGCAAGTTTCTCAGATAATCGCTTAAGCTCAACTCGAACGACGGGAAGAATCTCAGCCTCTTCGCAGGCATCCAAGCTATTATCAACAGCTTCTTTGACCGCGGTGAGAAGCGCTTTGCGGGGGTTGTCAAATCCAAGAAGGTGGCGGTTTTTTGCAAAGAACTCAGATACGGAAATCTCTCTTTGGCGTTTGGCCATACTCTCGGCATCTTCACCAGATCGAGCCGCGCTCGATCGCTTCTTGGCCTTTTTTTCAAGATCTTCGTCTGTATCTTTAAATTTTTCGCTTTTGGCCGCTCTCGCCTTGGCAAGACTCGCCTTTATTTGGGGTTTCTTGGATTCTTCTTTTTGCTTATTTTTTGTATTTTTTGCCCTCGCCATATGGCATCAAATTAAACAGAAGGTTTGAAAACCGCAATGAAATTAAGGGCTTCTCAATCGTTCTCCTGCCGCCATGGGTCATGCCAAGAGAAGATATAATAGTAAGGTGTTTGAGAAGGCTTGGTTCAAATGGGCAAGTGTTGGAATTAGCTTAAGCTTTACTCTGATTGTTGGCCTCGTTTTTTATGGGAAGGAGTGGATGTATCAAGCGGAGACCCAGCAACGTCAGCTCAAAAAAGAAAAGACACTTGCGGACTACGAAGAAAAATTTCGGAATACGATGGTGCGTATCTACCAAAATTTGCAGCTTAAACATCATTTAGCTGCCTACAATCTTTATAAAGAACTCCCACCCCCACCCGAAATTTTGCCCAATCAATACCGAGAATATTATGAAACGATGGAGAGAGTGGCTAGAGGTCTCATTGATGACGAATTCTTTGATGAAAGTGAAGAATTGTTTGAAAAACTTTTGCATACCGATGGGTACGAGGATGTGGCGCGTGCTTCAATCGACAAAGTCGGATCTCACCGACGGCTGGAATCAGCACTCCGTCTATTAGAGAGCGCTCGACACTTGATTGAAACGGCTCGATACCGAGACGGCGCCAATGAAATTAAGAAAGCGAAACTTGAATTTGAGTCCGTACGCTTGTTTAAACTTCAGAACGTCGACCGCGAGATGGAAGAGCTAGAGCGACTAAATCGAATTTCAAAACATTTTGTTCATTTGGACGAGGCGAAATGGCGTCTTGAAGATGCAGAAAAATTGATGAAGGCCAAGCGTTACACCGAAGTTCAAGCGACGATGACGGCAGCAGCTGATCATGTAGGGCGAGCTGCATTTTTTAATCCCAACTCAACCGATGTGGCTGAGATTAGACAAAGGCTTTTTGATTTGGACGCGGATCTTGCCTATATCGTTCCAAATCTTATTCCTATGTGGAATCTGGAGAGGGAATCTGAGCTTGATTCTCAAAATGATTACTTTTTTATGACGGGCTATGAATTTAATTTAAAAGATATTCAAGCGAATAAAATCGATATCGCCTTGAAGTTCAAAATGCGGGCGCGATCAACGCCGTACTATGTCGTCCGTTATAAAATATATTATTTCAATGGGCTTTCGTTTTTCAACGGCCATTTTGTAACCCCTAAGACGCAAGAGAAACCTACCAAGGAGCGTGAAATCGTTTTTGATCAGGAAATTCCTGAAGACTATCGAGGTCTGCCTGTAAAGCGAATTGACCTTAAGGTTTATGATTCGGCAAACCGGATAGTATCTCGGGTTAATCGAGCCTTTCGACGGCCGACATGAGCGTAGGCTAGTTGTCACATGAAGGTTGGAATTAGTAAGTACAATATAAATGGCTTTGATGCATTCCTTATCGACACTCATCAGGGTAACGCCATTGCCGTATGTTTCAATGTTCAAGTAGGAGCGTGGCATGATTGCGCTGGCGAGAGTGATGGTCGAGCCCACCTATGGGAGCATGTGATTCATCTGGGGTCTCGTGATTTTCCCGGAGCAGGAAGTTTTGATCAAGTGTGCGATCAAATGGGTGCAGATTACAATGCCTTCACTTCCAATTCACGTACATTTTATCATCTTGTCGTTCACCCAGAGTTCGTCGACAAGGCGATTCATCTGATGGGTTCGACCATCTCGCATCCAGCCTGGGATCAGAAAAGTTTTGAGCGAGAAAGAAAAGTCGTCATGAATGAAGCTTTAGAGTATCAGGCAACGAACTCGATAGCCTTGGAAGCATTTTTGATGAAGCATCTTTTTGAAGAGAATCATCCCTTGCGGTTCTATGATATAGGAACGCAAACTTCTTTACAGCGACTGGACCGTGAAAGCTTGCTAAGGTTTTATTCTCGAAATTATCAGCCAAGTTCGGCACAAATTATTATTGCTGGAAATCTTAAGGAGCAAGGTCTTGAAGGGAGAATTGTTGAAGAACTAAAGAAGCACTTCCATCCGCCGGCCCATAAAGGAGAGGCATCAGATATTCATCGGAGGATTCCGCGAGCCTTTGGTCGTTCGGGTTCACATCCTTTAGGTGTCGAATTGGTTTCGAAAGATGGTCAGCAAATGATGCAAATGAACTTTGAGCTCAAAGAGGGAGAATTTGAGAAACACCGCGAGGCTTTTGACCTTTTCATTGATTTTCTCAACTGCGACCATCACGGAAGTCTAGAAGATCAGTTGATCGAAAAGGATTGGATCCTCGCGTTTTCGTGTAACCGCTTGTCGGTAAACAACTTACATTTTCTGGAGCTCAACTTTGAGTTAACGGAGCGAGGTGCTAGAGCAAGAAAAAAGATTATTCAATATGCCATTGGGTATCTGCAGCAGCTTAAGCGCGAACCAATTTCCAAGGATATGATAGAGTATTTGAAGACGTCTTTCTTAGCGGCTCAACTCGAATGTTTAGAAGATCCACGAGTGGCTGCAGAGTTTTTTGGAGAGGAACTTCCCTTCAATCCGGAACCGCTCCGTTTATTTGAAGATGACAGTTGGAGTCGGGAATTGAATGCTCCTCAAATTTTAACGGCGCTGCAGGATTGTTTGGATCTTGATTCTTGGCGATACGCGTACTGTGGGCCTGAGGTCACTTCCAAATTGGTCGACGCAGATTTTGAACGAGCTTACACTCTCATACCCGCAAAGGCCTTTGGGGTTCCAACTCGAATCAGAAAAAAGTTTGAGGAACCGAGTGTATCGAGACGTACATTTGCTTTTAAAACGACACCCGATAAGGGAACTCGGTCTACCACTCACTTGATTAAATCAAAATTGAAGTGCGACCTTCTCCTTATGAGGGAAGAACATATTCTTCCTAGTTTGGGCCTGATCCTGAAGTTGAACTTTCCTGTTATGAGCGCTGAAGAGATCTTGGGTATGCGTTTGAGAGTGGCAGCCTTCGAGCAGCGGCATAAGACTGAGCTTTCAACATTCGAAGGTTTGGGGTTGTTTGATATGCTTAAGGAAGGATCAGGAGCTCTCTATCTATTGATGAAGGGTAATTCCTCCGCATCGCTAGAATGTCTGATGGAAATATTACACCTATTTGTTACATTCAAAATCAAACGGGACGAGTTGGATTTTGCAAGGGAGCAAGAGTGGTTACAACTATTGGAAAATAAGCAAAGTTTTACGGCAAGACAGGCTATCTCTCATGGCCTTCAATTATTGGATGGACAGGATTTGGTAGATGACCTTGTCGAAAAATTGCTTGAAAAGCGAAGAATTCAAACGAGTTTTCCTCAACGTACCGACTTGATCATCTCAGCGATGGGCGATCTTTCTCGAAAGAAGCTAATCGACTTGCACCGAAGCCTAAGAAAGGTAATGCCGCGACCTCTACTTCGGTCAGATCGGCTCAGAAAAAAAGATTGTTATCGTAGCGTTTCAAGTATGCCCAAGCAGATTTTGAGGCGGCTCGACAACCATATGGCCGATGAAGCATTGGGCCTAAGTAGAATTTGGGATGGCCCTCGGCCGAGGCACGCTGATTTCGTTTGGACACTTTTGCTCGTGAATTTTATGGCTGCAGAGATTTTTCGGGTCAACCGTACGGAACAAGAATTGGGCTATATACAATCGGGAGATCTCAATATCCATGGCGATAGAAGTCTTATCTATATATATGGACAGACTCAGGGGCCCTCGCTTCGTCAAAAGATGATTGATGGTTGGGAGAGGGTCATTCAAAGTCTTGAGGACTCATCGATGGATTTAGAAAAACTGGAGGAGTTTAGGCGAGGCTTGGTGAGAGCTCGTCAGATTGAAGCTTTTGGGCTCGGCTCGCAAGCCGCCCAGGCCTTAGCTTATTTGGAGTCAACTGGGGATCCTCGATTTGGTGAGAAGCTCACTCATCGTCTTGATCAATTGAAGCTCGATCCTAAAGCCATAAATGCTTGGGTCAAAAAGTACCTCCGCAAAGCTTTTATGGAAGTTCAAGTATCGGGTGGACCGCAAAGCTGAAAAATTGTTAATCCTTTGGGATGTCTTTTCTGGAGGAGATTCAATCTGGTTTAAATCCAGCCCAAAAAGAAGCTGTTTCGCATGGAAAGGGCCCCTTGCTAATTTTGGCGGGCGCAGGTTCTGGCAAGACGAGGGTTCTCACCTGTCGAATTGCCTATCTTGTACGTGATTGCGGCGTATCTCTGAATCAAATTTTGGCGATGACATTTTCCAATAAGGCCGCTCGCGAAATGCATGACCGGGTGAAAAGTTTATTGGGGGATGACAGTCCGTCGAGATATCCTTGGATTTCAACTTTTCATAGTGTTTGCGTTCGACTTTTGCGTCGCTATGGCGAACGGGCGGGAATTGCGCCAGATTTTGTTATTTATGATAGTGATGATCAGATTGCCTTGGTTCGAAAGGCTATGGATCAGTTAGATATTGAGGATAAATCCTCCGCGGCAAAGTCGATACACTCGCGGATCAGTCATTGGAAAAATGAAGGTCGTGAACCCTCAGCGGTTCAGAATACACTTTCGGCACCTATCGATGGGGTGGCCCGCAAGATCTATCAAGAGTATCAAAATTTATTGAAACAGGCCCATGCGCTAGACTTTGATGATTTGCTTTTTGAATGTTTGAAACTCCTGAAGGCAGACGCCGAGCTTCGCGAGCAACTCCAAGCTCAGTGGAAGTATATTTTAGTCGATGAATTTCAGGATACGAACAAAATTCAGTATCAGTTGCTCGAGCAGATCATCAATCCAGATAAAAATATTTGTGTCGTAGGGGATGATGATCAAAGTATTTACGGGTGGCGAGGTGCCAAGATCGAAAATATTTTAAATTTTGATAAACAACATGAGGGTTGTCGCGTTATCAAATTGGAACAAAACTATCGGTCCACCGCCAATATCTTAAAGGCGGCCGCGGCAGTTATTTCGAAAAATGAATGGCGTCATGAAAAAACCATTTGGACGGAGAAACCGCAGGGCAAGAAGATTCGGCTGGCCGTCTTGCCAGATGATAAGCAAGAGGCACGTTTTGTCATTGGTGAAATAAAGAAGCAAATTGCCCAGAAGGTTCCAGCGGAAGAAATTGCTGTACTCTATCGAGTCAATTCAGTCTCGCGAGTTTTTGAGGAAGAATGTTTAAGACAGCGTTTACCCTATAAGATAATTGGGGGTTTTCGATTTTACGAACGTAAAGAAATCAAAGATATTTTGGCGTACTTGAAGCTCTTGCTCAATCCGGCGGATATCATAGCCTTTCGGCGCTGTGTAAATACACCGACTCGAGGGGTTGGCAAAACAAGTCAGGAGAAAATTGAGGATTTAGCGCTGAGTTTGTCCAAGCCTATTGGTTTGTATCTAAGCGAAGTTGATGAATTTCCAATAGTGGGCAAAGCGAAGAGGGGACTTCAAAGTTTTAAAGAATTTTTACTTTGGGGGCGTGCAGCACTTGAGATGGAAATTAGTTTTGTTGATCTTGTTTGTGAAATTTTGGAACGAAGTGGATATCTAAAGGACTTGCAGCAAGATGGGTCGGAAGAGGCTCGGGATCGTGAAGAAAACTTGAAAGAATTGCTCACAGCAATTCAAGAATTTGAAGAGTCGTGGGAACCTAATGAAACGCTCAAGAGTCATGAGCTGAGAGTGAAAATATTTGATTTCTTGGAGCGCGTTGCTTTGATTGCCGATACCGATCAACTTGATCAGTCGCTCAAGGATCAGGTGACTTTTATGAGTTTGCATGCGGCTAAAGGTCTTGAGTTTCATACGTGTTTTATAGCTGCGATGGAAGATGGTATCTTTCCAAGCGCGCGTAGTTTTGATGCGCCAGACGGTCTTGAAGAAGAAAGGCGTCTTTGTTATGTCGGAATTACTCGGGCCAAGGAGGATCTGATTCTTACGCGAGCCGAGAGTCGTCGAACTTTCGGTAGCATTAATTTTCAAATTCCAAGTCGGTTCTGGAAAGATCTTCCCGCTGAATTGCTCGAAACTACTGTTGAGGAAACCCAAAGCAGCTGGCAGTGGTCTAGTCGACGAGTCGCAGCGTCGGCGTCTCCAAGTAGTTACTCGAACGATAGTTGGAACCAAGATGTCTCCTATGATGACTTCAATCAAGAAGCCGATCGTTTTAGTTTTCGTTCTGGAGAGAAAGTTAAGCATCCTAGCTTTGGCCAGGGTGTCATCAAAAAAGTCGAACTCCTTGGTGAGGATGAATGCCTCACGATTGACTTCAGCCTGAAGGGGCGGAAGCGCGTTCTGGCTCAATTTGTCCAGCGCGGGTCCTAATTTTTTATAACGAACTTTCATTTTTTATTTACCAGCTCCTTCTTCCTTTTACGTTTATAGTAGATTTAATATTCCCAATACCACTTGAGCATTCGAGTTCGATTGTCCGAAGGCCGCAATCTGTGCTTGTTGCAAGATTTGGTTTCGAACGAGTTCCGAGGTTTCAAGAGCGATATCAGCATCCGAGATATTAGATTTGGCATCTTCTAAGCTTACGGACTGCGTCTCGTTAACGGTCATCGCAGATTGGAGCTGTTCAAGACTTTGCGCGATGGAACTACGCTCACCTAAAAGATTCGCCAACGCATTGTCTAAATAAGTTACCAATCGGGATGCCTTCTCCGAGGTGCTGACATCGATATCTCCTACCGCTGATTGAGTCGTCTCCGCAGCTTTGTAGAACATCAGTCTGTCATTCGTAAGATCAGCTTCAATAAAGTCCTGGATGCCATCGCCATTAAAGTCTCCGACCATCAGGCCAACAGAAGGGGTTCCAGCCAAAGCCGCTGTCCGGATTTGTGTGAAAACCCCCGCACCATTTCCTGCTGCGAGTTCCCAATTGGCGGAGGTTCGAGCAAGAATGTCTAGATTTCCGTCGTTGTTATAGTCAAAGGCTCTCATCTCGACGATGCTGCCATGAGCTGTGTAGTTAACAGCCGTTGCAAAGGTTCCGTCTTGGTTACCTTTCAAATAGGCAATTGTTGTGTTGCTACCGGCGGCCGCAAGTAAGTCCAAGGTTCCGTCATTATTATAGTCTTTTAATGAGATCGTTGCGCCAGAAATGCTCGCTACGGCGTCAAATGATGTCAAGCCTGTAAAGTTTCCGCTTCCATTATTTAAAAATACTTGAGCGGTACCTGATGTTGTCGTCGAAATGAAGTCGATATCACCATCACCATCAATATCTCCGGACTTGATTTGGTTGGTGGTTACACTAGAGGCAAAGGTTTGTTGAGTAGCGAAGGTTCCATCGCCATTATTGAACAGGATCGAATAAGCTGTCGTATTGTTTCCAGCTACAATGTCGGCATAGCCATCCCCATTGAAATCCGCGACTTCAAATTCGGAGCTCGCGACTTCATCGACGACATAGCTTTGTGCAGCCTTAAAGCTACCATCACCATTTCCTTCGTAGACATAGATGGACTCAGTGGCACCGTCGTCACTAACAAGGATGTCGATAACACCGTCGTTGTTAATGTCGGCAGCTTTAATGTCGACTGGAGTACCAGCTCCGGCATAAGTCGTGCGCGCACCAAAGCTACCATCGCCGTTTCCAAGTCGTACGGATATCCGATCATCCGTTCCGTTGTCGGCCGTAATCAGATCGAGTATTCCGTCGCTGTCGAGATCCACGGTGATCGAATCAGTAAAGGCATCTCCCATGCTGATCGTTTGCGTGAGAGAGAACGATCCCGATCCAATGCTTTTCTCGAATACAGCCGAAGCTTGAAGGGACGAGATATTAATGTTCGTTGTGTTTCCTGAATAGGCACCGATCTGAATCGTCTTTGATCCGAAGCTTCCGTCCAAGAGTTTGGTTCCATTGAATTCGGTCTCATTCGTAATTCGAGAAAACTCCTCTCGAAGAGATGAGATCTGAGTTTGTAGAGCGGATCGATCGCCTGCCGTTAGCGTATCACTAGCTGCCTGAACAGCGAGCTCGCGCATTCGTTGGACAATATCGAGTTGAACGGACATGGCTGAGTCGGCCGTCTGTAGCATCCCGAGGCTTGAGTTGATATTTTGATTGGCCTGGCGCAGACCTCTCGACTGGGCGTCGAGGCTGATATAGGCACTGTAATCGGCTGACCCGTCCTTCGGCGAATTCAGACGCTTACCCGTGCTTAACCTTTGCAAGCTTCTTTCGATTGCTTGCGAGGTTTGACTCATCCGGCCTGAGATTCCTAAGGCTGTTGATAGGTTATTGATTTGCATAGTTCCTCCGATTGTTGTTGCTCGGCGTCATTCACTTTGAAAAACACCGATATCTCGAAAGACTTCGTATTCATTTCCATTCACCCAAGCAGAAAGTTTTTAACTGATGAAAAACAAAGCAATTTCTAGAAGCTAAAAGCTTCTTGCGTCGTTGCATCAGTCTCGCCTGCTGTGTGTCATGTTTATGCACGATACATCTTCCTTCGCATTTGATCGGCGCGCGATGGAGATTCCGTAAGGATGGGGCGGCGCATTCAATGAAAACCAGAAGTAATTTGGCTTTGTTAAGAGAGCTAATGGAAGCGTGTCATCCTCCATCACCGGTACCGGGAGACGATATGTAAACTTAGGTTTAACTG
>Ga0210050_1004126_pt1 | contig 12365 bp, 10 predicted proteins | sample CryGey132114_all_FD_185463 | JGI IMG/M metagenome (GOLD analysis project Ga0210050, IMG submission 185463) | Groundwater microbial communities from aquifer - Crystal Geyser CG22_combo_CG10-13_8/21/14_all (SPAdes) (version 2) | ecosystem: Environmental > Aquatic > Deep subsurface > Groundwater ...
ACAGATCAACAGTTGCCGGGGAAGGATTCGAACCTTCATACCCGCCTCCAAAGGGCGGTGTCCTACCATTAGACGACCCGGCAATTTATTAAATTTTTCAAAGCATAGAATCAATGGTAAAGATAAGCTTTATGTACTCTTTTTTCAAGTTCCTTTGAGACGAAACCGGGTGCGGGGTTCCGCTTTCTCGTTTTTTTCCGCCGACTCTTCGCTTTCTTTTTCCTAATTTTCTTTTTCCTTTTCTTCCTCCGCAATATCAATGACGGCAAGCTCCAGAGGAAGTTGGGAGATATAGGCGTCGGGTGTCTCAATATAAGCTTTTAGGAGTCTTTGCAGAGTTTTGGAGTTGACTTTCGGTTTCTCCGACAGTCGTTTGATAAATTCATAATCTTCCGCGCCCAGTTCGCGGAGAATGTCTTTTCGCATATCTTTGGCGTACCTGTTGAGAAGAGCCAGTCTTAATTTGGACAAGATGAGTTTAATAAAAATTTTCATATCGGTATTTTTTTCCGCCGTATTTCCGATGAACCGAAGCGCTTCTTCAGACCTGCCGTCGGCAAGAGCTTCCAAGACGGTGTTGATGACATCTCTTGGCGGAGCTCCCGTTATTTTTTCAATTTCCGGCAAAGATATTTTTTTATCTTTGGAACCGCTGATTATCTTTTGCAAAACGCCAAGAGTATCCCTGAAAGAACCGTCTCCCAAAACGGAGAGGAGTTCGGCTCCGGCATTGTCAATCTTAAAGCCCTCCTCTTTTGAAACCCGAAGGACAAGCTCTTTCAGAATTTCTCGACCCGCTTTCTTAAAATCGTAAGTCTCGCAGCGCGAGATGATGGTCTCCGGAAGCTTATGCAATTCAGTCGTGGCTAAAATGAAAATGACATGCGAGGGCGGCTCTTCCAAGGTCTTCAGAAGAGCGTTAAAGGCTTCTTTCGTCAGCATATGAGCCTCGTCAATAATGTAAACCTTGTATTTTGATTCGTAAGGAAGAGAAAGCACGGCTTGGCGAAGCTCTCTGATATCATCAATACCCCTGTTGGAGGCGGCGTCTATTTCGTGCAAATCATTTTTGGTCGTGCCAATCTCTCCGGCCAAAATTCTGGCTACGCTTGTTTTACCCGTGCCGCGGGCTCCGGAAAACAAATAAGCGTGAAATAGATTGCCCAATTTTACGGCCTCCGACAAAACGCCGCTGACTTGCTCTTGCCCCAGAACATCCTCAAAACTTCGCGGCCTGTATTTCCTGTATAAAGCGATTTCCATAACGATTAGAGTATATCAAAAATGCCGCTTATTTGAACTTAAAATAAGCCTTGTTCTTAAAACGAAGGTCAATGTACTGAAGTTCCCCGTCTTCATCCTCATAAAAAAGCTCTTTGAATGAGGGCGCGTTCAGAATAGAGCCGAGGTCAAGGGAAACTTCGGCGATGTCTTGTTCGGAATTATAAATAATCTTTCCGTTTTTCTCCAGATAAATTTCCATATCTCCTTGGCTCAATTTGTTGAGAGCAATCGGAGAAAGTTTATATTCGAGCAAGGTATTTCTAAAAAACTTGAGAATTTGGTATTTCGCTTCCGGCAGAAATCTTTGTCCGATTGGAGAAGAAGAATTCGGCAATTCGCCGAAATTCTTGAAAAAAACATAGCCCGAAAATTCCGGAGCGGCTGAATAAACGAAACCGCCTTCGTCTAAAAAATAACATCCGCCGGCGGAGAGATTAAAAATTTCTCCGCACCACAGGGCATCCGGTTTTCTTTCGATAATTTCAATATGCAAAGTTTTAAAATCTTTAACCGACAAATCAACTCTTCCAATTCGCGCGAATTGGAAGAGCAGGTCTGCTCTGATTTTTTGAGTCGGATAAAGAAGAGCGTTTCTCTTGGAAAAAAGATTAAAAAAAGCGCCGGAGATGTCTTCTTCAACCAAGACCAAAATATCTTCTTCGGGAGTGGCAAAATTTCCCTCAACAACTATATTTTTTATCTGCCAGCCGGAAATTTTTGAAAGAAAAGAAAGAGCCAGAACTAAAAGAAGCAGAGAAAGAACCAAGCCGATGGAGTAGAGAGCCAGGGCCACCTTTTTTTGTTTTTTAAGTTTTCCTCCCCACTTTTTCTTTTTGCCGAGACGCATGAGAAAAACTATTTTCCCCCGATAATTTCTTTGCCGACATAGGGAACAAGAATTTTCGGAACATTTATGCTTCCGTCCTCGTTCTGGTTATTCTCAATAATGGCGATGAGAATCCGTCCGACGGCTATGGCGGTGGCGTCGTTCATATGGACAAAACCCGTCTCTCCGTCTTTTTTTCTATACTTGGTGTTAAGCCTCCTGGCTTGAAAATCGGTCATATAGTCGGAGGTATGAGTTTCCCTGTAGGCGTCTTCGCCGGGCATCCAGGACTCTATGTCAATTTGCCTGAAATCGGGTTTGCCCATATCGCCGGAGCAAAGAAGAACAACCTGATAAGGAATCTGAAGAGCCCGGAGCAAATACTCCTGAACGGCTATAATCAAGTCCTGTTCGCTTTGGCCTTCCTCCGGCAGAGAAAAGCTTTCCATTTCCAATTTGTCAAACTGATGTCGTCTTAAAATGCCCCGAGTATCTTTCCCGTAGGTCCCGGCTTCCCTTCTGAAAGCTGTGGAGTATCCGATATATCTTTTGGGCAAGTCTTTTTCCTCCAGTATAGAGTCCATATGCATAGGACCTAAAGTATGCTCGGCGCTTCCGACCAAAAGAGCGTCGTCTTTTTCAAAAAAATATCTGTCCTCAATCGGGTCAAACCTGTCCATCTTTTTGGCCACTTCGGCCTTGACAAAAACGGGCGGCAAAACCGGAGTGTAAGTTTTTCCGGAACTACTGCCGACATCCAGAGCCAGTTTTTCGATGATCTTCGCATCGCCGAGAGTCTTGAAGACAAAGTCCATCAGGCCCATCTGTATAAGGACAGCCTCGTTTTTCAGATAATTGAAGCGCGAGCCTGAAACTTTATTGGATGTTTCTATGTCAATAAGGTCGTGCCTCAAGCCCAAATCAACATGGTCTTTGACCTTGAAAGCAAGTTTCGGTTTTTCCCCCCATTTTCTCACGACTTTGTTTTCTCTCTCGTTTCGGCCTTCCGGAACATCGTCGGCAATAACATTGGGAACGGAAAGAAGAAGAGACTGCCATTCTTTCAAAACCTCCTTGAGCTTGGCTTCCTCTTTTTGCAATTCGCTTTTAAGGTCGGCCATTTCTTTCAGCATTTTCTCTTTTTCCGCCGAATCGGCCAGAGCTATTTTTTCTCCGGCCTTATTCTGCAGACTTCTTTTCTCATCAACCAGGCGAAGAAGTGATTTTCTTTCCTCATCAAGCTCCAGCAGTCTGTTAATATCAACGGAAACGCGCTTTTTTCTGGCGCTCTCTTTGACGAGAGAGGCGTTTTCCCTGATAAATTTGATATCAAGCATAAAATGGTGGTTGCTTTAACGGAAGTCTGAAAAAACAAGCGCCGACCGATTGCATTAGACTTCCATTCTTCTAAGATAATAGCATGGGCTACGAAGTTAGAGAACTCTTGGTTGAAGATTTTCCAAGCCTTTTGCATCAGATAGAAGACCCTCCCGAAAATCTTTTCATCTCCGGCAGCCTGCCCGGTCCGGAGTATAAATTTCTGTGCGTGGTCGGTTCAAGAAAATACTCCCCTTACGGGAAAGAGGTCTGCCAAAAACTTTTATCCGGGCTGGCGGGAGAAAATATCGCCATAGTTTCGGGCCTGGCCATGGGCATAGACACAATCGCGCACGAGGCGGCCTTGGCGGCGGGGTTGAAGACCGTGGCCGTTCCCGGGTCCGGCTTGGATGAAAGCGTTCTATACCCCAGGACAAATCTGGGGCTGGCAAAAAGAATCGTGGCATCGGGAGGCGCTCTTCTTTCGGAATTTGAACTCAAATTCAGGCCGGCTCCCTGGAACTTTCCGCAAAGAAACAGAATTATGGCGGGTATGTCGGAGGGGGCTCTGATCATAGAGGCCGAAGAGAAATCCGGCACGCTCATAACGGCCAGATTATCAATGGAATATAACCGAGAGGTTATGGTCGTGCCCGGAGGAATCTTGTCTCAAAATTCATTTGGCTCAAACAACCTCTTAAAAGACGGAGCTCGGCCGGTCTTTTCATCGGAAGACATTTTAGAGGCTTTGGGTCTGGAAAAGAAGGAAAAAGAAGAGAAGGATTACAAAAACATGGGCCCGGAGGAAAAAATAATAATGGAACGCCTCCGTCAGCCGATGGCAAAAGAAGAATTGATAGCGCTTTTGGATATGCCGGTGACCAAGGTAAATATTCTTTTGTCGTCTTTGGAAATCAAGGGCATCATCAAGGAAAGTTACGGGAAAATAGTTTTGAAATAAATTTTGAAACAAAAAAGACGAGGGGGACAAAAATTCAAAATTTTTTGAAAGATTTTTTTACCGATTTGCAAAAAATCTCCGGCTCCGATAAACTCCCAAGCAATGACTAAAGTTTTGATAGTGGAATCGCCCGCCAAGGCAAAGACCGTTTCCAAATATCTGGACGATAAATATAAAGTCCTTGCTTCCGTCGGGCACATCCGGGATTTGCCGAAAAGCAACAAGAAAGCCATTGATATAGATGGCGGATTTGTTCCGCATTACGAAATAAAAACCGAGAAAAAAAAGGTTATAGCGGAAATGAAGAAAGCGGTGAAAGGCGCCGAAGAGGTGCTTCTGGCCACGGACCCCGACCGCGAGGGAGAAGCTATTGCCTGGCACATCAAAGAGACTCTGGGCCTTGAAAAACCAAAGAGAGTCGTCTTTAACGAAGTAACGAAAGAAGCCATTCAAAAAGCCGTTGAAAATCCGCGGGAAATTGACAACCGCCTGAAAGAGGCCCAGGAAGCAAGAAGAGTTTTGGACAGGCTTTTCGGGTATGACCTAAGCGGCCTGATTTGGAAAAAAGTCCGCTACGGTCTTTCGGCCGGAAGAGTCCAGTCCCCCGCCCTTAGAATAGTAATGGAAAGAGAAAGAGAAATCAGAGTTTTTCGTCCGGAAAACTATTGGGTCATCACAGCGCGGACAAGAACGGAAGACAAGAAGGAATTGATTTTAGTCTGCGCGGAAGAACCGAAAACAAAAGAGCGGGCGGAGGAAATCCTGAAAAAGGCCGAAAAAGGAGAATGGCAAATCAAAAAAACGGAAGAAAAAGAAGTAAAAAGATCTCCCCAGCCTCCTTTCAAAACATCCACTCTTCAGCAAAGAGCCAGTTCTCTTCTCGGTTTTTCCCCGTCAAGAACCATGAGAGCGGCGCAAAAACTTTATGAAAAAGGTTTTATTACCTATATGAGAACGGACAGCCTGAACATGGCCGAGGGAGCGCGCCAAAAGATTTTGGAGAACATAGAGAAGAACTTCGGCAAAGATTACGCCGAGAAAAGAGTCTTTAGAACGACAAGCAAAAACGCCCAAGAAGCCCATGAAGCCATCCGGCCGACGGAGGCAAAAATGAAAAAAAACTTAAAGTCGGAAGACGAAAGAAAACTTTATGAGCTAATCTGGAGGAGAACCACGGCTTCCCAGATGAAAGACGCCAGACTCCTGCGGACGAAGGTTATAGCCGGAGCGGGAGAAACTCCCGAATTCGTCGCAAGCGGTTCAAGAACGATATTTGACGGATGGCTCAAGGCCAGTCCCGAATCAAAGGGTGAAGATGTGGAACTGCCGAAAACCAAAGCGGGAGAAAAATTGGGGCTTCAGAGCATAGAAAGCAAAAAGAAAGAAACAAAACCGCCTTCCAGATATACGGAGGCCGGACTAATCAAGGAACTTGAAAAAAGAGGCATCGGCCGGCCGTCCACTTATGCCGCGATTATGCGAACACTCGGGGAAAGAGGCTACGTTGGAAAGGAAGGCAAAACTCTTATTCCGACCGATACGGGCGATGTTGTCAGTTCTTTTTTGGAAGAGCATTTCAAAAAATATATCAGTGATAATTTTACGGCCGAGATGGAAAACGAGCTTGATGAGATAGCCGAAGGAAAAAGAGAATATGTTAAAACTTTGGGCGATTTTTACAAAGATTTCAGAAAAGAAGTCGTCGCCAAAGAAAAAACGGAAAAACTCACGAACTTGGGAGAAGCTCCGGAAGAATTCTCCTGTCCCAAGTGCAAAAAATCCATGATTATAAAACTCGGCCGAAGCGGAAAATTCTTAAGCTGTTCCGATTTTCCGGAATGCCACGGGGCGCGAACGATAGAAGGCAAAGAGCTTAAAGAAAGCGAACCTTTGGGCAAAGACCCCGAAACGAAATTAAATGTTTATGTTTTGGAAGGCCCATACGGGCCGTATGTCCAGCTTGGTGAAAAAGAAAAAGGCAAAAAGCCCAAGAGGGCCGGAATTCCGAACGAAAAAGAGCCGAAAGATGTAACCCTGGCTGAAGCTCTAAAATACTTGAGCTTGCCGAGGAAGCTCGGAGAGCATCCGGAAACCGGAGAAACCATCAGCGCCGGCATCGGCAGATTTGGCCCTTATGTAGTGCATCAAAAAGATTTCCGTTCTCTGAAGGAAGATTCCCCCTACGATATTACTTTTGAAAAAGCGCTTCAAATAGTTTCCGAGCCGAAGAAAAGAAGAGGTTTCAGGCCGAAGACCAAAGAAAAGAAAGGGGGGGCCGTCTAATTTAAAAAGAGAGAACCGACTCCGAGCGGAGCGGCAAAAATAAAAAAATCTTGATAAGAAGACTTCTTTTGGATATTGTTAGGTTGCGATGCCCGAAGTTCAAGAAATCTTAAGTCTGGCCAAAACGCTTTCAAAAGAGGAAATAAGTCTTATCAAAAAGGCCTACGCTTTCGCGGAAAAAGTCCACGAAGGGCAAAAAAGATATTCGGGCGAACCCTTCTTTAACCACATCCACGAAACGGCAAAAAATTTGGCGAAATACGGACAAAGCGGAGCGACAATTGCCGCCGGTATTTTGCATGATTCAATAGAAGACACGGTAATAACAGCCTCGGAAATCAAAGAAAAATTCGGCGATGAAATTCTTTTTCTGATACAAGGAGTAACAAAACTTGGTGCTTTGAAATATAAAGGAGTAAAAAGACATTCGGAAAGTTTGAGAAAACTTTTTGTGGCGATGTCGGAAGATATCAGAGTTTTGGTCATAAAATTAACCGACAGACTGCATAATATGCAGACTCTGCAATTCATGCCAAAAGACAAGCAGGAGCGAATCGCTTTGGAGACGATGGAAATCTACACCCCTCTGGCTTACAGGCTCGGCATGAGCAAGTTGGGCAGAGAGCTTGAAGACCTGGCTTTCAAATATCTAGACCCCGAGAGTTATGAAAAAATTTTGGCCATCCTGGAGAAAAGAGTCAAAAAAGAAAAAGGAGAGCTGGAGAAAATAAGCAAGACCATTAAAAAAGCTCTGGCTAAAGAAAAAATAAGGGTCATAAAAACGGAATATCGGGTCAAAGGGTTGAAGAGCATTGACCGAAAAATAAAGCAAAAGAAAGAAGAAGAATCCGTTCACGACATCCTGGCTCTAAGAATTATCGTCCCAACAATTGACGACTGCTATAAAACTCTGGGGATCGTCCACCGCCTCTGGAGGCCCATGCCGGGAAGAATCAAGGACTTTATCGCTTTTCCAAAAACCAACGGTTACCAAAGTCTGCATACCACGGTATTTTCCGGAGGCGAGAATCTTTTTGAAATCCAGATTCGGACGGAAAAGATGGATTATGAAGCAACTTACGGAGTAGCCGCTCACGCCGTTTATAAGGGTGAAAAGAAAATGTCCTGGATCGGAAATTTCTTCGGCGATTCATACAAACCAAGCGACGAAGAAGGGCCGCCCGCCTGGGTCAAGGGTTTGAGTGATTATCAGAAAGGCTACACTAATGCCAGTGATTTTGTTAAAGACCTGAAGCGCGATTTTTTTGGAGAAAGAATATTCGCCCTTACTCCAAACGGAGATGCCATAGACCTGCCCGTGGGTTCAAGCCCGATTGATTTTGCTTACGCCATACACTCCGATATCGGCGATCACCTGTCCGGCGCCAAGATTAACGGCAAATTAAGTTCCATTGAAACAGAGTTGAAAAATGGCGATATCGTAAAAATAATCACCGCTAAAAAAGCCGAGCCGACGAGAAAATGGCTTTCCCTGGCCAAAACAAGCACGGCCAGAAGAGATATTAAGCGATATCTTGGCATCGGCAAGAAAAAATAAGCGGCCTCCTCTTCCGCCTCTGGCGGCACTAGATGGTAAAATCACTTATTGAATAAAGGCTTCCATCGCTTTTTTCTTCCGATTCTCCTTTTTTGTCTCTTTCTTCCGATTCTTCTTCGTTTTCGGTATAAGAAGGAACCGAAAAATTTATCGGCTTTTCATCTTCTCTCGAAAATTTATCGCCGAAAATTTCCTGATTTTCTTCATCCGAAGAACTGTCGTCCTCCAGACCTTCGCCGATGCTTTCAGCCGTATCATCTTCAAAACTCTCCGCTTCTTCCTTCCGTTCAATGATTTCATCCATAAACGATTCGGGTGAATTTTCAGAATCCGTGTTCTGCGGACTCTGTTTTTCTATCTCCTCAATTGAAGTCAGTTCTATTTTTTCTTTTCCGAGCAGTTCCAAAATTTTTTTCAAATCGCTGTTGGAAAAAAAATCTATGGTTATTTTCCCCCCGACCGGACGCTTTTCAATAAAAACTCTGGTACCCAGGCTTTCGGCCAGCTGGTCTTCCATTTCCACCAGTTCCGGATCATAGGAGCGAGATTGTTTTCTAACTTTATCGTAGGCGATTCTTCTTGAAATGGCCTCGGCTTCTCTTACGGTTAGCTTTTTGAATATAATTTCTTTGAAAAGAGTTACCTGCTCCTTGGGCCTGTCTCTAAGCATTAAAATCGGCCTGGTATGACCTTCCGAGAGCTTATTTTCCGAAAGGGCTTTCTTTATTTCCTCGGGCAGAGAAAGCAAGCGAATGGTGTTTGAGACATATTCCCTGCTTTTGCCAACTCTTTTTGCCACGGCCCCGTGCTTGAAACCAAATCTCTCTACAAGCTGTTGAAAAGCAATAGCTCTTTCAACCGGATTGAGATCGTCCCTTTGAAGATTTTCAATGATGGCAAGTTCAAGCTTGAGCCGGTCGTCTTCTTCACCGCTTCTGATGATAACCGGCACTTGCACAAGCCCGGCAAGCCTTGAAGCCCGCAGTCTTCTTTCTCCGGCGATAAGTTCGTAGGTCGTAACAAGGCTGCCGTCTTCTCTTTCTTCTTCTTTTCTTGTTACGGTTAAAGGCTGAAGAAGACCGTACATTTTAATGGATTCGGCCAGGTCTTTTAATTTGTCGGAGTCAAAATCTCTTCTGGGCTGGAAAGGGTTCGGGCTGATTTTGTCAACTTCCACCCAGAAAATGGAATTATTTTGTATGTAACTCATTTTTTATATTTAATTTATACTCAAATTTATTCTCCTCGGCTTAATTTTAGCATATAAACAAGAACGCTAAAAAGTAAATTCCAATCCCTAAATAGCAGTGAACAAAGTATACCGTGGCGGCAGTTATTTGTTAAATGAACCGAATAATTTCCGCCGCGCTTTCTGCATTGCTTCGGTTGCGGCGAGGTGACTTTTCGTTGCGGCTTTTTCCTTAAGCGACGCAATAAGTTATTGAGGTTAAACCTCAATATTGAGGTTTAACCTCAATCTTTCTTTGGCTCTTTTTTCCGTTGGAATAGACTAAAATTGATTTTGAGTGGATTTTCTAATAAACTTCTCCTAAAGCCGAAGCGGGAAAACCCTCGGGAGAATCGGCCGAAAGAGATCTTGCGGAGGAAAGGAATGGGGGGCGCAGAAAGCTAAGTAAATTGTTCCGTCCAATTGATGCCGGCGTGGCGAAATTGGCAGACGCGCTGGACTCAAAATCCAGTGGTAGCAATACCGTGTCGGTTCAACTCCGACCGCCGGCACCAATTGGACGGAACACAAGGACGCTTTCCCGTCTTGCCTGAAGGCAAGACGGGCTAGAAAACGCCTCGCTGGGACAAAATAAATTCACCCCATATTTAAGAATGAGATATCATTTATGCCGGAAATCAGACCTCTCATTAAAGAAAGTCTCCTTTGTCTGATAAGAAACAGCGTTGGAACTAAAATGTTCCAAAACTTTTTCTGTCTGATAAACGGAAAGAAAAAAGATATCATTGAAAATGGCAGATACGCTTGCGCTTTTTTTGTTTCAAGCGCTCTGAATATTTTTGGTTTGATTTCCGAAGGACATACAACGGTTGACGGAACACTCAAGGATATGAAAAAAAACGGCTTTGAAGAAATAAAGAAACCAAAAGAAGGAAGCGTTATTTTGTGGGAGGAAAGAGACGGCAACAGACATCTTGGATTTTACATCGGAAAAGAAAAAGCCATTAGCGCAAGGCCGGAGAAGAAGACGCCGATGGTTCATGATTTTAAATACCGAAGCGATGCGAGAGGAGAGCGTAAAATTGAAAAAATATTTTGGCATAAAAAACTTGATGAATAAGAGACAATCGGCCGAAAAAGCCAAAATCATCGTTATTCTGGGGCCGACATCAAGCGGAAAAACCGAATTGTCCATAGATGCGGCCAAAAAATTTAAGGGGGAAATTATTTCTGCCGACTCAAGACAGGTTTATAAAGAGCTCAAAATCGGAACCGGTAAAATTACAAAAAAAGAAATGAAAGGCGTCCCCCACCATTTGCTTGGTGCGGCGGGGGTAAACGAAAATTTTACCGTTCAAGACTTCAAAGAATCGGCGGAAGAAAAAATTGAGGAAATTTTAAGAAAAAAAAATTTGCCGATTATCGTCGGCGGAACGGGTTTCTACATACGGGCGATTGTTGATGGAATTGAGTTTGCAAAAATTCCGCCAAACCAAAGGCTTAGAAAAAAGCTGAAAAACAAAGACCGGAAGGAGCTCTTTTTAATACTGAAAAAAATGGACGAAAAAGGAGCAAAGACTATTGATAGAAATAACTCCAGAAGATTGATTCGCGCGATAGAAATAGCCAAATCTTTGGGTAAAATTCCGAAAGTTAGGAAAGCTCCAAAATACGAGGTCCTGCAAATCGGCCTTGACATTAAGGACGGCAAATTGAAAGAAAAAATCAGAAAACGAATAAATGAGTGGTTCAAGAGAGGTCTGATTAAAGAGGGGGAAAAATTAAAGAAAAAAATCAATCAAGAAAGATTTGATGAACTCGGACTTGAATACGGCCTTTTGGGAGAATTTTTAAGAGGAGAAATCAGCCGAGAAAAGTTGGTTGAGAAAATGAATATCAAAACTTTTCAATATGTCAAAAGGCAAAGAACTTGGTTTAGGAGAGACAAAAAAATAAAATGGTTCAAACCGGATGAAAAAAGGGAGGTTTTCGGAGAGATTAAGAAATTTTTAGATTCAAAATAATATGTACTATAATACATACTATAATATATATCATAGTATATATTATCTCACGAAAAAAGAATAAGCCCGAGCAAGTATCCAAAGTCGCGGACTCGCCAAACGTTGTTTTGAAGCCTGCCGCATCTTGCAAAACATAGTCGTCCGGGGATTTGCAATTGTCTTCTTCCCTTTGCGGGCGATGAGAGAATCGAACTCCCGACCGTGGTTTTGGAGACCACCATTATGCCACTTAACTAATCGCCCCGGGGCTATGGGCCTATTTTACCAGAATATCAAAAGAAAAATAGAAAAAAGAAGAGACCATTCTTCCCTATTTTTTTGTCTTCTTTGTCTTCGGAATGTCCGCCGGTTTTGCTTCTTTTGCTTCCGCTTTCTTCTTTTTTGCTTCCGGCTTGGAGTTGGTTTTCGTTTCAATTTGGCTCTTTTCGGCCTTTTTTTGTTTGGAGATGGTTTTAACAGGTTTGACCTTCTGGGGTTTTTTTACCTCTTCAAAGATGACATGCTTTCTAAGCTTTCGGCTAAATTTCTTGAATTTCAATTTCCTTTCAACAAGTTTCTTGTTCTTGCGAGTGTGATAAATTTCTCCGGTTTCCTTATTTTGAAGATATATCAGCTGTTTCTGCGAACCCATAAAAATCTTTTATTACGCCCGTAGAGAATACTATAGACCCGATTAAAAATCAACAACATTGGAACAAATTGATTTTTAACAAAGATTGCCTTATATTTTAAGAAAATGCGTCGGTGACGGAGTGGCCAATCGTACGCGACTGTAAATCGCGCGGCTTTATGCCTACGCAGGTTCGAATCCTGCCCGGCGCACCAAAATCTGACTTTAATCTGTACCCCAAAAAGTGGACACGCTGTCCGGTTTTCTTTTGTTATCATTAGCAATTAACAAAAGAATATGAGAACAACATTTT
>Ga0210050_1004134_pt1 | contig 12344 bp, 8 predicted proteins | sample CryGey132114_all_FD_185463 | JGI IMG/M metagenome (GOLD analysis project Ga0210050, IMG submission 185463) | Groundwater microbial communities from aquifer - Crystal Geyser CG22_combo_CG10-13_8/21/14_all (SPAdes) (version 2) | ecosystem: Environmental > Aquatic > Deep subsurface > Groundwater ...
GTCCATCCGCGCATAAATGGGGGAAGACCTGTTTTAACTTATCAAACACACAACCACAATGGAATGTGCGTTGTTTAGAGGAGGTCCGGTAAATTTTCTGGAGTTGCCTTTGAGCAATTTCACTGCTGACCAAAGTGGATGGCTGAAACAGGTCGGGATTTAATGGCTGGCCCATAGCCGGGTTGACCGCTCCCAATATTAAAAAGGTTATCACTACAAATGTTGGTCGCATAAACCCATTATATCATTTTAACAAATATGGCTCAAAGCCGTGCGGCTCCCTGTTTTTTTAGAAGGCTCAGGTATCCTTCTAACGCCATCTCCCTGAACCTGGGATCTTTCGCGGCCTTTTTATAATATTCCAACGCTTCCGCATTTTTTCCCATCAGGTTTTTCGTTTCCGCCAGTTTTAAATATGCCCCCATATTATTTGGGTTTCTTCGGATTGTTTTAATATATTCTTGTTCCGCGCGGACCAGGTTCTGTTTATTTTTGGACATGCGGTAGTTTTCAAGGTGAGCCATTCCAGAAAGAAAATGGGGCCTTCCACAACTTTCACAATATTTACTGGCTGTCCCTGTTTTTTCCAGCCACTCTTCCACAGACCGGGTTAAAGGAATATCATGAGAAATTATCCGTTGATAATTATAATATTGAAATATCGAATAAGAACCCAGCACTAAAAAAATCGCGACCGCTTTTGGCCAAACCTTATCGGCAGAATCCCGGAGTACCCATATTTTATGCCTATCGGTCTCCCTGTCCAGAACCTCCACCGAAATAATCAGGAAAACAAAATAATAAATAAAGTTACTGGTCAGCCAATTGTATTCACTCATATTATGAAGGAGAAAACCTGCAAGGGAAAGGGCGATGAAAATACTTGTCTCCGACACCTGGGCGTTTCCCTTTTTATAAATATGGATCAACTTAAAACACAGTGTAGCCAGGCAGGCTATCAGCAACCCAATCCCTATTAGCCCCGTTTCTGCGGCCGTTTGCAGATACATATTATGGGAATGCGCAGGAAATCTTTCCAGTCCCGTTTGCGGATATAATTCCACAAAAGTCCAGAGACCACTTCCCAGTAACCAGTGTTCGACAAAAATTCTCCAAGCCCCCAACCAATAAAGGAGACGAAGCTCAATATTGTTAAATGCCGGTGGACTTATTGGCTCCAACCCAACTTCTTTTAATAAAAGGTTAGGCTCTAAAATAAGTTTGCATATTGCCAAATATATTAAAAAGGAAACGAGTGCTCCCAGGCCCGCCAATTTTGCTTTATCCGGTTCTTTTTTATGCAGGAAATACCGAATGATCAGGAAAATTTGCAGGCCCGCCCCCAACTGGGCTCCCTGTGAATTCGAAAAAAACAAAGCCACCAGAATCAGAATCCATCCAAGACCCGATAAAAATTTTTCAAATGAGCTTACAGCTCTAAAATACAAATACAGGCCAATAGAAATATGGATAACGAGATATCCCCCGAAAAAATTCGGGTTCATAAAAAATGAACGCGATGCGGGAATATCAGGTAGCTGAAAGGGAAAGGCTAAAGCAAAAAACTGTTCGATGATACTGACTGCCGCTAAAATTGCCGCCAAAATATAAACCAACCGTAGCGCTTTGGTTAGAGTTTGAATGCTATCAATAAAAAATATCAGGGCTACGGTTAAGGATAGGGCGCTGAGAAGTTTTAAAGCAGGATAAATGCTCAAATCCGCATTTTGGGAGAAATAAAAACTCATCGCGGAATAAAGCAGAAAGACGAAAAGGCTCACTGGCAAGGCGCCAACAATCTCTTTTTCTTCTCGCTGGGCAAAGGCCAGGCCCAAAAAAGCCAGAGAAAGAAACGCAACCAACGCATTTACATCGTGCAAATTTAAATCCAACTGCCAATTGTCGCAGGCTACCAAAACGATGACGACCAAATAGGCAATAGAAAACGCTTTCAACATAATGGGAAGACCCGCGAGATATTGGTTTTCATGCTTTTGAAATGTGATTGGCCTCTATTTTATTCAGAATTCTCCTATTTCTGGTTATTACAAAATAAACCACACACAGAAGAACTGTTGCCGCGCTTATAGCCGCACCCAGTTTGAAAGAAAGAGGGTCGTATTCAAAGCGCACACGATGTTCTCCGGGTTCAATAATTATCGCGCGAAATAAATAATTGGCGCGAAGGATTTCTGTTTCCTCATCGTCCACATAAGCTTTCCATCCCGGGTAATAGCTATCGCTCATAAATAGAAATTGCCGACTTGGCGAATTCACCGTGAGATCAACGGTATTGCTTTTGTAGGAGTCTATTCTGACCGGCTCCTGTTTTTCGTACCCCTCTTCCACGACACAAGGAAAAGTTTTTGGCTCTGCATCCAATAATAATCCTCTTTCCGGGTCAAAGCTTTTGCTCTGTAGAATTTCTTTATATTCATCATCGGAAGTTACAACCTTGCATTGGGGAACCAGAAAGACACGTGGAAGCTTTTTTTTATTTTCGTATATTTTTATAACCGGGGAAGCCTCTAACTTCTTTTTTTCTTTCGGGTCCTGTGGGATAGGGTCGTTTGAATGGACCAGCTTAAAATCCACAGAGGTGATAGCTGGCACGGATATCACATATTTAACATTCATCAAATTGAGCAAATTGGTGCTGTCAATAGCTGGCGCGGACTTAATCAGGTCGTCTATTTTTTTCCACCGTTTTTGCTGGGTAACCGTAATACCCTCGGTATCATAAATTCGTTGATTGCCAAGAAGCCCTATCGTAAATTTTTCTTTTAAAACATCCAGCGCTGTCCAATTACTTTTATTTATAATTTTTGCTTTCTTGGTTTTTGGGGTGACAAATATTCTGAATAATTCCGGATCAGATTGAACGAATCTGGCATTTTCTCCCATCGTTTGGGTTATTTCATAATTCTCTGTATGAAAAAATTTAAAATGGGCAAAGAACAAGTCCAGAATTAATAAGATTATTGAGGCCCAAAGAACAAGCGGTTTTTTGAATTTTGGTTGTGAATACAAAAACAAACATAAGCAAAACAGGCTGGTAAAAGCCAGAAACCGTTTAAAATTAAAAAGGTTGTACTCGGTTGCGTTGAATTCGGGATAATCCCACCCTATTGCTTTAAGGTGAGTAACAACGGGTTCATTTAAAAAATTTAAAATGCCGAAACCCAGCATGAAGAAAAACCCCAGGGACAATAAATAACGCGCCACCCTCTGGCTTTTTGAATTGTTACTCTTAAACTCCTTTTTAAAATAGTCGTAACCCAGCCCCGCCGTCACGGAAAGAATCAAAACTGCGAGAAAAATGAATTTGACCGGGTAACGCAATTTACTGAAAAACGGCAGGTAATCATACAGTAAATGATGGAATAACGTGTTCTTCCCCATCGCCAGCCCCAGCGAAATAAAAAACAACAGCAGAAACCCTTGTGCTCGGCGGTCCCATTTTCTTAAAAAGATTGCCGTCAGGATAAATGGAATTCCTCCCATATAAATAGTTTTCAGCCAGTTCTGGTATGTCCAATATTTTTTAAAATCCGTTGCCAGGCCGTACTGATCAGGCAGGAACAATTCAACCAGATCCATAGGGTGTAGAGACCAAACCCCAGCTTCCTGATAGGAAAGGCCCGCGGAGCGGATTGAAAGGTGGGAAAGCTCCAGAAAAGGGAATAGTTGAACCGCTGATAAACCAAAAAATACTACGCAGAACAATACAAAGAAAAACAGGCGGTCGCGAAGTATTATGAAATCATCGGGCTCCAGCAGGAGTTCCGGAAAAAGCGTTAGGAAAAAGGCAACCCCAAAAGTCAGGTAACAGACTTCTATGCCTCCACCGAGAAACATTATTGTTCCCACGAGTCCGGATAAAATAGCGTGATCAAGGCGATTGTTTTTGATGGCAGAAAAATAACAGAGAAAAAACAGGGGCACCCAGGTAACCGACAGTAGCGTACTCAACAAACTGTGCACCGATATCAAATAGCCCGAAAGCATAAACACGACGGCTGAGATGATTGCCGCGCCCTGACTTGCCTTCATGCCTCGGAGCAGTAAAAAGGTAAAAATACCGCTCAGGGCAAAATGAATTTCTATGTTGAGATTAAAAGCCCAATCAAAAGGAAGGAATAAATATAAAACACTGATCGGGTAAAGCACCCCCGGTTGCAGGGTCGCAAACAGGGGATGGCCATTTAAATAATAGGGGTTCCATAAAGGAAAAACCAGGTTTTTGACTTCTTCAATCCAAAACTGCCGTGGAGGAATGAAAAAAACCAGAAGGTCCCGTTCCACGAACAGAGACCCTCTCATATCGCCAAAATAACAGACCGCAAGAACCGCCAGAAACCCTATCGGCCAAACCCGCTGAAAAAAGATAGCAAACCCCCTTTCTTTTAAAAGTGGTCAGGCCAGGCAAATCCTCGAACTCAAGGATTCCCTAAAAAGCTTCAACAATCTGAGATGCCTGAGCTCCAGTGTCGGTTCCGTTGTTAGCGGTAAATGTCCAGGTAAAAGTAACCCCATCAACTGTAGCCGTAATTCCAGTAGCCGCCGCCGCAAGACCATCTAATCCGCTGGTGTCAATACTACCAATAACCGTTGTAGCGTTATAGGTTGAACCATTGATCAGCTTGTTAGCGTGCAACATGGTGATCTGCCCCGCCATGGCCCCTGTGAGCCCGTGAGCAACAGAAGTTCTCGCATTGCCCTGCAAATCAATGAACCGAGGGATAGCCACTGCCGCCAGAATACCCAAAATGACGATGACCATGACCAACTCAATGAGCGTAAAACCTTTATTATTTTTAATGCGGTTTTTCATTTTGTTTCTCCTTTATATTCAACCACTTCCAGACAAGTTAATGGTAAACAACTGAAAAGTCAAGACTTGCAACACCGCTCACCCAATATAATGCAAGTTTTTTGCCGAATTAATAAAAAATAACAAGTTTTTTAAACTAATGGGGTGCTGAAAAACTCCCCAAACCGTCATCCTTGAGGAGCCGAAGGCGACGAAGGATCTCGAAGTTCCTTATAAAACAAGAAGAGAGATTCTTCGCTAACGCTCAGAATGACATGCGAAAGAGTTTTTCAGCACCCTGTTAATTTTATGGATGTAGAAAATTTTGGCTGGGTGAAAGAAGTCAGGTTGGGTAAATAATTACCCGTTCTGTTACCACAGGTTCCCGTTAAATCTGCAAATGTCACATGAGAGCCATGAGCAAAAATACCACCAGATAGGTAGAACCCAGAAATAAAAACAACCCCACAAGAATATGGTTTTTCATCACCCAGTCATCCACGGCCGTATAAACAGTATCCGCATGTTCTTTTATTTTATCGGTGGAATAATGCGTGTCCAGCTTCTGGCTGAGCCGCTCAAAAGCTTCCGGGTTCACCAGAAAAAAACCACAGGCCAGAACCCCGACCAAAGATGTGAAAACCAATAACCACTGGATGGAAATCACCGCAATTTCGGTGAGGGCTTGAGCGGCTTTGCCGGTAGGGTTAATGACAAAAGCAATGAATTTGTAGGCATCGAAATCGATCAGCAGATACTTCAAGCTGAACAAAGCTCCGGCCAGAAAAAGCCCCCCCACCCACCAGCGGTTTTTGAGCACCAGGTCATGGGTATCAATATGGCTGTCCAGGGTGCCATCTACCTTTTCGGTAGAAACCCAGTGATTGAACCTGCCATTAAGATGGAGCGCCGCCATTGGTTTAAACAAAATCATGGCGCTGAAAAAAAATGCCCCCACTACCAGAATAAATATAAAGACAAGCGCGGAATCTATCAGTATTTCATAAACCATATTCATGGCATTCTCCTCCTGATACCAGGTTGGCCGGAATTACAAAGTTTTATCGAGTCTTTCCTTTTCTGTCGGTTCGCCTCGTCGCTGTTTATCTCGATCAGATTGTGCCTTGGTCTCGCTGATCTTGTCGATCTGTTTTTTGCCAATGACCCCATTGCTGGCATCATAGGGCCATTTAACCACGGTTCCATCTTTTCTTTGATGGTAAATAAACCCGGCGGACTGAAAATCCACCAAAGTGGTTCCTGAGTCTTCGGCGGTGACGGTACCGCCGCCGCCCGGCACAAACACCCAGGTTTCCGCATCGTCATCCTGGCCTGTGGGCTGAAAATTCCTTTTGCGGTCATAACCCTGGGGAACTTTGCTGAGATTAATAAAGGGGTCGGAGGGAAACCTGGCGGCTACAGCATTTAACAAATCATTGCCATAATTATTAATCAGGTTGGCACGCATTACATCAATGGTCATGTCTTCAGCGGTGATTTCCGCCTGCTCCGCGGCACGCATCATCTTTTCCGCCGCAATGGAAGTCAGAATGCCGATCATGACAAGCACCATGATAAGCTCGATAAAAGTAAATCCATTTTCCTGGTTTACTCGATTTGAAAAAGTTTTCATTTTTTCGGCTCGGTGTTCAGGTTTCATGAAGCCATTAATGTTTGCCCGCCATTTTCGACATATCCCACATAGGCATGAAGATGGCCAGCGCGAGAAACAACACCAAAGCGGCCATAAACAAAAGCAGGATGGGCTCAATCATGGAAGACAGGTTTTTAACCGCGTGATCCACTTCCTCATCATAGTAGTCTGCCACCTTTTCCAGCATTTCATCCAAAGCCCCCGACTCTTCGCCCGCCGCAATCATCTGGATTACCAGAGGAGGAATGAGTCCACTTTGTTTCAGAGGAGCTGCAATACCCGTGCCTTCCTGCACGCTATCGCGAAGTCCGCGAATTATGGATGAAATCACCACATTATCGACAACCCGGGACGACACACTGAGAATTTCAAGAATGGAAACACCACCCGCCTGTAAAGTGCTAAAAACACGGGCGAATTTAGCCATGGAAGAGCGCAACACAATAGGGCCCATAATAGGAACCTTGAGCATAAACATATCCCACTGGTAACGACCCTTTTCAGTAGATGTATATTTCTTGAAAACATAAATGGCGAGAATGGTGCCTCCCAGTAAAAAATACCAGTAATCAAAAAAAGCTTTGTTACTGGCAATGAGAATCTGGGTCGCCAGGGGCAACTCAATTTTGGCCTTCTCGAACATATTTACAAAAATCGGCACCACCTTCCACATCAGTATGGATACAGCGATTATCATAGCTGAAATGACCATTTTGGGATAGCGCATGGCCGCTTTCACCTTGGCAGTATTTTCCATGTCTCTTTCCATCAGGCTTGCAAGGCGTTTGAGCAAGCCCTCCATCACACCCCCCGCCTCGCCGGCCGCAATCATGCTCACATACAATTCATTAAAAGTAGTGGGATGTTTGTTCATTGCCTCCGACAACGAGAGGCCGCCTTGAATATCCAACTGCAACTGCTTCACAACTTTTCTGAATTTTGGCGTTCGGATCTGTTCTTGCAGTGCCATGAGGATGCCCAGTATGGGGATACCCGCATTAAACAGGGTAGACATCTGCCGGGTGAACAACACCAGTTCCTTATTTGAGATTTTTTGAAAGCGTTCTAAAGGGTCTTCTTTCTCGCCCTTTTCCGCTACCTCTTCCGTAGACTTGATAGTGATTGGAAAATGCCCCATACGGTCCAGTTCGTTACCCACCGCTCTGGCATCCGGGGCAGACATACTACCCGCCACCAACTCACCCATTTTGTCTCTGGCTTTGTATTCAAATAAAGGCATATTCAGTGAATTAGTCGTGGGGCGAAAACAACCCCCTCAATCCCCTTTCAGGGCACGAAGGCTAGGGTTGAATATCACTAGCAGGATGATTACCCCCCCTTCTCCGAAGGGGGTCGGGGGGATTTGCCTTTTTGTTTTTCTCAGTCCTAAAATAATTCCCCCCTTGTCAGCTTCTGGATTCCCGCCTGCGCGGGAATGACGAGATTGCCCGTACCGGGGAGGTTTTAAAATAATTCCCCCCTTGTCAAGGGGACCTTTGCGTAACACCGGGAGATTACCCGTTCCGGGCACGAAAGCTAAGGTGAAATACCACGTCTTCGCTTACGCTCAGAATGACATGCAGAAACCATCGTATTGTCATCCTGATGAGCCTTGGCGAAGAAGGATCTCGCTTTCTCTCAATACAGAACCACTTTATGCAAAGCCCCCCGTCAAGGGGGGTCAGGGGGGTTGTCCCCGTTGTAGGGGCGAACGGCCGTTCGCCCCTACGATAGACTTTCCGCCCGAACATTGGAATACTCATGAAATATACCGGCTAGTGAAGACCATACTTTTTCATTTTGTTATGCAGGCTTTTCCGGCTGATACCAAGACGGTCGGCCGTCTCCTGGCGTTTCCAGTTCTCTTCATTCAGAGCTTCTAAAATCAATTTTTCTTCTGCTCCCGACACCAGCCGTTCCATTTTATTTTGTAAACTGGCATTGGCGGGAATTTCCCGGATAGACCCTGAAAACAGAGGGTAAATTTCGAACAGCTCCTTATTTTCCATTATTTTATCACAAGAAAGTACGATGCAACGTTGAATAATATTTTCCAACTCCCGCACATTTCCTGGCCATGAATAACGCAAGAAAGACTCCATTGCTTCTGAAGAAAACCCCCGAAAGTCTTTTTTAAGTTTTTCATTGTAAAGCCCTATAAAGTGTTTCACCAGAATCGGGATGTCTTCCCTTCTATTTCGCAAGGGCGGCAGGGCGATAGAGACAACATTCAGGCGATAAAAAAGATCTTCGCGGAATTCGCCCTGCGCAACGGCTTTTTCCAGATCCCTGTGTGTTGCCGTGATCAAGCGGAATTCTACCGGGATGGACACTTCTCCACCAACCCGTTCCAACTCATTTTCCTGAATCACACGCAGAATCTTCATTTGCGTAGACAGGGACATATCCCCAATTTCATCAAGAAATAAAGTGCCTCCGTTGGCCAACTCAAATTTTCCGCGCTTTTGTTTGTGGGCTCCTGTAAACGCGCCCTTTTCGTAACCAAAAAATTCCGCCTCCATAAGTTCCTGGGGAACCGCGGCACAATTCACTTTAATGAATGGCCCTTTATTCCGGTGACTGTGGGCATGCAACGCCTGAGCCACCAATTCCTTTCCCGAACCACTTTCTCCACGAACGAGAACGGAAACATCGCTGTCAGCGACCTTGCGCACCCGCTCAATCACATCGCGAATCGCCTTGCTACTGCCCAAAATCTGACTGCAACCAAAATCAGTTTCAAGTTGGGATCGCAGTCGGGAGACTTCTTTTTGCATGAAGGCCCGCTCCAGACCACGGCGAATGACAACGCGCAGTTCTCCTATTTCCAAAGGCTTGTTGAAATAGTCAAACACCCCATTTTCCATAGCTTCAATCGCCAAGTCTTTACTGCCAAAAGCGGTGACCAGAATTACCACCATTTCCGGTACCTTGTCCTGAATCCTGGCAAAGGTTTCCATTCCATTAATACCGGGCAGGTTATAATCCAGGACAACCAGATCAAATGTTTCCCGCGAGAACAGTGTTAAAGCCTCTTCACCACTCTTCACGGCCTGGAACCAATAACCTTCCTTCGCCAGAGCTTCTGAAAGAAAAAAGCGCATCCCCTCATCGTCCTCGACAATGAGGATTTTTCCCTTTATTTTGTTGGCGGGCAAATTCGCCGCTGGTTCAGGAGCCATGAGCAGGTTTCTGTCGCATTACCCGGTCCGCCTCTTGTTCTTTCGAGGAATCGGCAACAGGCAGTTCAACATTAAATTCTGTAAATCCATTGGAGTAAGAAGAAGTCAAGGTGCCTCCGTGCAGGGTTATAATCTGATGGGTGATCGGCAACCCTAAACCGGTCCCATCTTTTTTGGTAGTAAAAAAGGGGTCAAACAAATGCGGGACAATTTCTGGCGGAATAGGATCACCACTGTTTTTAATCTGCACCCATACAGCTCCCCGGGCAATACCCTGCTCATCAATGAGACGGTTGGGGTCGAATTGGGTGAACAAGACAATTTCTCCTGCCTTGTCAACAGCCTGAACCGCATTCAACAAGATATTTAAAAATGCCTGCACCAGTTTTTCCTCATCCCCCCAAAATGCCGGGAGATGGGGGTCCATAACCCGCGTGACCCGAATGCTTTTATCCTCAATATTCATCCTTATCAGTCCCAGTGCCTGCTCCAAAAGCTTGTTCATGTCACAGAAATGGAAAACCTTTTTAGAAGGTTGGGAAAAATTCAGCAGGTTGGTGACCACTCCGTTAAGACGGTCAATTTCCCGGATCATGGTTTCCGTATAAGTTTGAGCTTTCGTCCCTTCTTTAAGTTCTTCTCCCAGTAATTGGGTCAGGCCTTTAATGGAGCCCAGAGGATTCCTGATTTCATGAGCAAGGCCAGCGGCCATGCCTCCCAGAGCCGCAAGCTTATCTGCTCTTAGCATTCTTTCTGTAATCTCATTGGCACGTGTCTGGTCTTTCAGAGTTATTGCCATTCCTGAAAAATTATCATCCTTGTCTTTGAGCCGGGATGCTGAAATTGTCAGCCTTAATTTTCTTCCTTCCTTGTTCACCGCTTCCAGTTCCTTTAAAGAAGGCTCAAGCGGGTTCTGTAGTGATTCCTCAACCCAGTTTTCCAATAACGGGTTAATAGTCAAAACTTTTAGAAGGACATTGTGCGGTTTGCCGACCAAATCTTCCGACTCGCATTGAAAAATATTTAAAGCACCCCGGTTCACCGAGACAATTTTTCCATTAGGGTCCAGAAGTATCCATCCCCCTGCCATGCTGTCTATAAAATATTCGTTCAGCGAGGAGACCATAAGATTAAAATCCTTCCCCAGTATTCCCAGTTCATCCAAACCTTTAATATCCAACCGGCCACTGAAATCCCCTTCGGCAATTTGCCGGGCTCCTGTTAAAATTTTTCTCAACGGATTCAAAATAGCGTAAACAATACCAACACCCGCCACAGCCCCCAGGAAGGTAAAACCCAGAATTTCGAGCTTGGTCCAGCGTAACAGCTCACTGACTTCTGATTTTAGGAAAGGCGCGAGGGAGAGAACATGGTTGTTGACTAAAAAATAGTCAAAAAGAACCAGCGCAATGAAGCCAGAAGAAAAAGCAATGAGGCCAACAACAAGGGGAATAATTATATAAAGACTGATGGGCAGTCTTTTCTTGAAGAAAAAATAATACCAGCGATTTTTCATACGGGAGTTAGTGGCCATGGAAATGAGCAATCGCCTCCTCTGGTGGGCAACCATCCATCCCGGTCTGATGAACCATCGTCCTAATCCGCATATTGCATGAGTAAATTAGTGAAGAAAGGATTTCATCCATAATAATCCCCCTCATCCTAACTTCTCCCTCCAGGGGAGAAGGGACTTTTTGCTTCCTCTCCCTTGAAGGGAGAGGACTGAGGTGAGGGTGGATTAATAATGCTTTCAGCCCGAACAATTGGGAATACTCATGCAATATACCGGCTAATCCCACTCAGGGGTTGACCCTCTACCAGAGGTGAGTCCGTCGTGATTTTCCTCCTCCCCGGAGAAGAGAAGAACAATGGTTAACCGCGATCACTTGGTAATTATATCGGCAAAGGTTACCCGGTTTAATTCATCCACGGTGGTATAGCCGCCCAGAACTTTCGCAATACCATCTTCACGAAGCGATTTCATATCCTGCGTCTCGCGGGCTTTGTCGCGAATGCTCATCGGTGCCGCTTTTTGAAGAATCAGCGCGCGTAGATCATCGGTAATAATCAGGACTTCAAAAATCCCCATTCGTCCTGAATACCCGCTTTTCTTGCAGGCTTTGCACCCTTCTCCATGATACAGCGTAACAGAGGAGGGTGGGTTTCCGTTGGGAAAAAGAACAGCCCGTTCTTTCTCCGTGGCTTCATGCTGAACCTTGCATTGCTTGCAGATTTTGCGGACCAACCTTTGAGCCAATACCCCAACAATTGAAGAGGCCAGCAAAAAGGGTTCTACTTTTAGATCGGAAAGCCGGGATAGGGCGCCAGGCGTATCGTTCGTATGCAAAGTGCTCAAAACCAGATGACCGGTCAGGGCCGCCTGGATAGCGATCTCCGCCGTCTCCGTATCACGGATTTCACCCACCATTATAATATCCGGGTCTTGACGCATTAGCGAGCGCAGTCCAGTCGCAAAAGTGATATTCGCTTTGGGATTGACCTGCGTCTGACGGATGCCCTCCAGCCGGTATTCCACCGGGTCTTCAATGGTCTTGATGTTTCTGGATGAGGAGTTTAATTTTGCCAGGGATCCATAAAGAGTCGTCGTTTTACCACTACCTGTGGGCCCGGTGACCAGAATTACGCCATAAGGCTTCTCAAGCAGTTCATTATATTTGATCAAACTGGTGCCCAT
>Ga0210050_1004140_pt1 | contig 12334 bp, 11 predicted proteins | sample CryGey132114_all_FD_185463 | JGI IMG/M metagenome (GOLD analysis project Ga0210050, IMG submission 185463) | Groundwater microbial communities from aquifer - Crystal Geyser CG22_combo_CG10-13_8/21/14_all (SPAdes) (version 2) | ecosystem: Environmental > Aquatic > Deep subsurface > Groundwater ...
CTTCCCATGGCTCCCACGGTTCTCATGGCTCCCACGGTTCTCATGGCTCCCACGGTTCTCACTCGCGAGGCGGTTGGTGTTAAAAAGAACAATAAATTATGAACGGCGAAGAAGAATTAAAGAACGCCAACAATAATAAACGCAAGAAAATAGTTATCGGCGGTTTTATTTTGCTTTTTTTTATTTTAATGGCCGCGGCGGCCTATGGGATTTATGTTTTGAAATTTAAAAAACCTTCTCAAATTATTCCGCCTCAAGTTTTAACTCCTTTGCCTAGTCCGCTTGAAGAATTTGAACAGTGCCAAAAAGCCGACTATGACAAAACGCCTCACTATGGAGAGCATGCAAAAGATGTTTTTTATAAAATTGCCGAAATAATGGCCAATAAGGATGTAGGCGCTTGCAATGGATTGGGAGACAATAAAGATTTTTGTTTCAATACATATTATAAATTCTTAACTTTAAAAGAAGGCGCTTCCGCTTATATTGAAAAATTAGCTTCTGCGGAAGATGTTGTCGTCGGAAAAGCTTATATCAATAATAACCCGTCTTTATGCGATCAGATTAAAGACGACGTAATTAATAAAGGAATTTGCAAGGCAATAAGCGCTTTAGATCCCAAATATTGTTCTTTTACCCAAGAGCAATTGTCAAGTAAAGAAAATTGCCTTTCGGTAAGCGATGAAGAAGGAGGCATAAAAATAGGTTGCGGCGATATTACCAGAAAAGAAGCTCAATCATTATGTTTGAATTCTTATTACGCCGCCAAAGCTTTGAAGGAAAAAAACATTAACGAATGTTCAAAAATTGATAATATTACCGGTCGTTTTACCCGTCTCAATTGCTTGGCTTTGTTATCAAACAATCCCAAAGAAGAAATAAATAAATTTTATCGTGAAAACGCCTGCTATGAGAAATACGCTACAATGGTAGCCCAAATAAAAAATGACCCGTCAATTTGTGAAAGAATCCCCTTAAAAGACGGTCATAACAAAGAAGAATATGAAAATTGCGTAGGTCAATTTAAATAATTTCATATTTAATCTCACTGGAAAAATAAGGCTCTAATCAGAGCTTTATTTTTTTTATGATTAGTTTATAATTAAAATTATGATTGCTTTAAAAAACAAAGAAATTTTTGGTTAGGGAAGATTCAATGAAAAACTACGATATTTTATTTAAACAAATTACTGAAAAGATAGCTAATACAGATTTTAGTGGCTACACAATTCAATATCCTCCCCTATTTTCTTGGGAAGTTGCTGATTCAGCTGATTTAACGGAAGAAATTTTGAAGGCTTGGAAAAGTCTTCTCATCAAAAGACAACCATATTTAGGACTCTATATTCACCTACCTTTTTGCAAACAGAGATGCTCTTATTGTCGTTATTTTGCTCTTAAATTAGAGAGGCAGAGCGATCTGGGAGACTATCTTTCGGCTCTTAAAAAAGAAATTCAAGTTTATCGAAAAATATTTTATAAATCTCCCATTCGCTCATTGTATTTTGGTGGTGGCACCCCTTCTTTGTTAAATATTAGACAATTAGATGATTTATTTAGTTATCTATATAAAAATTTTAATCTCTCGCAATGTCAGCAGATAACCTTTGAGGGTAATCCTGATTTTCTGGATTTTAAGAAGTTAAAATTATTAAAGCAATGGGGAGTTAATAGGTTGACTATAGGAGTACAAAGTTTAGATTCAAAGGTTATCAAAGCAGTTAATAGATATCAGTCTCAAGATTCTTTCCTAAAATGTTTCCAATCTGCCAGAAAAGCAAAGATAGAAAATATTAACATAGATTTAATGGTTGGTTTGCCTTTACAGACAATAAATAGCACTCTTCAAACACTAAAAACAGTAATTAAACTGCAGCCGGAAATGATTCATGTTCATCCTTTTTATCCTACTGCTTTAAGTGAATTCATTCGAAAAGGTTGGCGACTTTCAAAAAAAGATATGCGACGAAGGGAAGTAATGTCTTGGCTTAGCCAAGAACTTATTCAGAAAGCCAAATATCAGCCCATAAAATTTGATGCCGATGGGAAAAATGAGGCAGCGCGTAATATTCAGCTTTCTGATGCTATAGAATATAACGCACCTTTTCTAGGTATAGGAGCAGGGGCAGTTTCTCATATTACTAATTATTTTAGATATGTGAATGCTATTGATATAAAAAAATATATAGCTAATTTAGATAAAAATAAATTACCTATCTTTTTGGGTTGTCGTTTAAGTAAGAGAGACGAAATGATTTATTTTATTACTGCCTGTTTAAGGTACGGGCAAGTTGATAAGCTTCAATTTAAGAAAATGTTTAATCAAGATTTAAATAAAATTTTTCAGAAAGAAATAAAGTTTTTGGAGAGAAAAGGAAAAATTAAAAATACAGATAGATATCTTTATTCTAAAATGGAGAATTTAGGCGAATATGCTATTTATTCTAAATATTTCTATGATAAAAATTTAATTGAAAAATGCAAGAAAATGTTTCCTAAATTTAAGAATAAACTTAAAGAAGAAGAGATAATATATTTAGAAATATGAAACAAAATAAAAAAATTTTACCCGATATTTTTATTAGAACATACGGATGTGCCTCCAATAGATTTGACTCACAACAGTTGACTTTTGATTTAATAAACAATAATTTTTTCGTTTATAATCAGTCTTTTGGTAGTGATAAACAATTTTTTCGAGACAAATACGAATCTTTTATTGCCTCCAAGGTAAAAATTTTTATTATCCATACTTGTCCCATAACCTCTTATTTAGAAAAATTAACTAATGAATTTATAAAATATCTTCAAAAAATAAATAAAAAAGCAAAAATTATTTTGACGGGTTGTAGCACAAGATATAAATATTCCTTATTAAAAAGAAAAAATATATTAAACTCAAAGAATTTAGTCATTATAGATTTAGATAAGATTCCTTATTATCTTTCTAAACGCCGAGGTCAAACCAGTAAATGTGAGGTTGAATTTAATCATTTTGAGCCAGGGACAGTTTTAATAAAAAAGGGTTGTAATAAATATTGTACTTATTGTATTTGCCCCCGGATTTGTAAAAAATTTCGTTGTTTAACTTTTCAAGAAATTCTGAGTCAAATAAGACAATTAAAATCTTGGCAATTTAAATCTATTGAATTCGCTGGTCCATGTATTGGTGATTGGCACGATCCTTTTGACAACTCGTTGACTTTTTTTGATTTAGTAAAACATATCTTAGAACAAACTGATTTTAGAATAACTAATTTAGAATTGCACCCCAGTGATGTACCCAATGAATTGATATATTTTTTAAAAAGTGAAAAAATTGATAGAGAAATTAGCATTCCCATTCAATCTGGCTCAGATCGAATACTACAGATAATGAATCGGAGATATAATGTTGCATACCTAAAAAAAATATTCAAAAAATTATTTACTAAAATTCCAGATTTGCGATTAACAACTGATATTATCGTTGGTTTTCCGGGAGAGAGCGAGAAAGATTTTAAAAAAACTATTAATTTCTTAAAACAATTTCCTTTTTTTCAAATAGATGTTTATAGTTATTCTCCAAGAAAGGGGGCGGTTGTTTCTAGTAGGCGACGGATTAAAGTTGAGGATATACGGAGAAGAATTTCAAGATTAAAGGAAGATAGAATATTACAAAAAATTATCAATATAACTAGTTTATAACCTTGTTGAATTATGGACTATAGAGACTATTTAAACTTTAGTAAAGAGATTTATGCTTTAAGATTATCAATAACCACTGGTTGCATTCTTGGTTGTAAATATTGTTTTGTTAAAAAAACCAACCAAATGATGGATTTTTTGACAGCCCAAAAGGCAATTGATTTGTTGCTTATCTCCCCCGGAAAGAAAAAACTTTTGCTGATTTACGGCGGCGAGCCATTATTGCACCCTTCTTTGAAAAAGATAATCTTATTAGCTTTAGATAAAGCAAAAAATTTAAAAAAGGAATTAGATATTTCCTTAGCTACTAATGGCTTACTCTTAGATAAAGATTTTTTGAGCTTTTTTAAGAAAAAGCAAACTAGAATCTCTATTAGTATTGACGGGGATAAAGAAACTCATGACCAAAACAGGGTTTTTATTAACGGCAATGGTTCATTTAATTTGCTTTCAAGAAAATTACCCCTTGTTTTTAATTATTTAAACCAAAAACAATTATCAGCCATTATGACCATTACTCCAAAATACAGCAATAAAATGTTTAATAATTTTTCCTATTTAATTAAAAAGGGATTCAGAAATATTCATCTTGAGCCAGTGCAAAAAACAAATTGGTCTAATTCTCAAAAGGAAAACTTTTACTTTAATTTTGAAAAAATTATTAATTATGTTTTGAAAAATATTGAAAATAAGAAGTTTATTTTTCTCAATTCAATTAACCCGCTATTAAACCAAGAAAAAAACTTTGAAGAAATTTTGTATTGTCCCTTTTATAAATGTTTAGAAATTTATCCTCAGGGAGAGATGGCTTTTTCGCCTTTTTTGCTGAATTTGCCAGAATCTCAAAAGAAGAGATATATTGTTGGCAATGTTAAAAAAAGGTTTATTAAAAGATATCAAAATTGCCATCCTGGTCAGACGCCTTATCAATGTCAAAATTGCTATCCAGATTATTATCAAGATATTAAAAAATCCGGAGCGCGGCTGGTTAGCTGGCGCAATCAGCTTTATCAGAAGGCAACCGATCATATTTATCAACGATCTTTAAGTGATAAAAATTTTAAAAGATATATTAAGGAGGCGAAAAAGCGTATTTTTGAGTAACCCTACGAATTACGAATTTTTTATGAATATACGAATTTTTAATCTATGACAGCTAAACAAACTAAACAATTTATTAATGTTTTATCCAAAAAATGGGAAATCGAAAATAAAAAATTTCTTTTTGAGATAGTTGATTTTTTAGATAAAGGTATTGATAAAAAAGTAAATTTTTTTAATGGGTTTGAGCTTTCTTTGATTGAGGGCGAGTCAAAAATAAGATTACTTTACTTAAGTTTCTGGCAGCCAAATTTATCAAGTGCAAATATTAAAAAAATTCTCAAAGAACGGGAAAGAACCATAATTTCTATTTTTCAACAAATAAGCCAAAAATTTCATTCTCGTTATAATCTTTCATTGCTTCAAATTTTTTTTCAGTTTAATAAAAAAGCCGGCCATTGGCCGATTCAATTTGGATTTGAATGTCAAAAAAACTCAAAGCCAAAATTAAAAGTTTATTTAAGCGTCAATAGCGGCGATTTTCCTTGGGAAGAATTTTGTGATAAATTCAAACTTAACCGCGGAATTTTAAGTAAAAAATTCAAAAACAAAAAATTTGACACGGTGGCGATTGATTTTTCGCTCGATAAGAACTATTGTTTTAAATTTTATCCGTTAATTGCTATAAATAGAGGATTACTTTACAGGGTGGATAAAAATTCAAAAATTATATCAATTAAAAAATGGAGAAGATTTCCCGATGGTTTGACGGTAGACGATAAACGAATCTCAAATTTTATAAAATTACCGCCGAATTTATATAAAATAATCGAAAATAACGATTTTAAAACACATTATCTTTGCGAAGAAAATGGCAAAAAAAGTATCTATTTCAGGTAAATCTTATATTGTAAACATTAGCTATTTTTGTAATAGTAATTGCCGATTTTGTTATAATTTCGGTGGTCAAAATATAGAACCAAAATTAAGCTTAGAGGAAATAAAAAAAGAAATTAAAAAAGCAAAAGAAAAAGGCTACAAAATAATTGCTTTGTTTGGTGGAGAGCCGACGATCCACCCGAATTTATTTGAAATTTTAGATTTTATAAAGAAAAATGAGTTGTTTGTGCGGTTTGAAACAAACGGAAGAATATTTTTTTATCCCAATTTTTGTAAGAAAATTGCAAAGTATAAAAAGATAATATTTGCTTTTCAAATTTCAGTTCACGGACTCAATTCTAAAATTCATGATTGGGCGACGCGAACCCCAAAAAGTTTTATTCAAACAATAGGAGGAATTATAAACCTTAAAAAATATCTGCCAAAAATAGATATTGCTTCTTTTACTGTGATAAATAAAAAAAATTTTAACCACCTTTTAGAAATTTCTAGATTCCTTGTGGAAAAACTTAAAATAAAATTTCTTAATTTTTCTTTTATAGATGTCAGTGGTCGCGCATTATTGAATTCTTCTTCATTGGTTAAATTTTCAAATATAAAGCCATACTTAGATAGAACTTTAAATTATTTAGAAGAATCTGAAAAACAAGGAAAAGTACTCCAATTTTTCATTGAAAAAGGACCGTTTTGCCTTCTTCCGAGAGCCTATTTTCAGCATTATCGGTTTGAACCAGAATTATTGGCAAAAAATTATATTAAACATAAAGCTTGTTATGCTTGTCCTTTTAACGAGAATTGTGATGGCTTTTCCTTAGGTTATATAAATTTATTTGGTTTCGATGGTTTAAGGTTGGGAGGTTTTACAAAAGAAGAATTAAAATATTTTTTTAGTGGAGTAGACCTTAAAAATTTATCACAAAACAAAAAATTTATTAAATTTGATGAGTTTTGTAATCCTATTTTCGTTCCCAATAAGAAATTGAAAAATCTTCTTTTAAATAAATTAAAAGAAATTTCAAAAAAAGCTGGTGTTTCGCTTCTTCTTTATAAAAACAAAAAAATAGATGTTTTTGACGACCCAGAAATTAAAATTCCAAAAAAAATTTTAAAATTTGATCCATCAATCTCAGAAAAAGATTTAATTGAGTCAATAAGAAAGCGACTAAATAGAGATTTTAAGAGTAATTTGACGTTGGAAAATATTACTTTAACCACCGGTGGCCGTCACTCTTTATTTTTGGTTTTTCTTTTATTACTTAAACCCGATAACGAAATTATTCTTCAAGAACCTTGTTGGGAAGGATACGATTACGGGATAAGTAATTTAGGAGGAAAAATTCGCATTATAAAAAAAGAAGTTTCTATAAAAGAAGTTAAAGAAAAATTAAATGAAAGAACAAGAGCAATTCTAATTACTAATCCTTATCTTTTTGATTTTTCTGTGCTTTCGCAAAAAACTATTAAAAACTTGATAAATCTTTGCAATAAACACAAAATATATCTAATAGTTGATGAAATAGTAAATCGATATTTACCAAGACCAATTTCAATTTTGGAAATTTGCAACTTTGAAAAAGATAATGTAGTTGTAGTAAATTCATTTTCAAAAAATTATTTCATACCCTTTTGTCGGGCCGGTTTTTTAATTGCTAAGAAAGAAATAATTAAAAAGGCAAAAATTATTCTTGATTTTAGCGAATTTAAAATCACTCCTCAGGCAGTTTCAATTTCTTATAAGATTTTAAATACTCCAGAGGAATGGCGAAGTAAATTAGCCAAAAAAATTTATGAAAAAGGCGGATATTAAAACTGGATTTCTCTGCAATAATAATTGCCTATTTTGCGTCCAAGGAGACGAGAAGAAAAAATTTGGTAACAAATCAACTCTTGAAATAAAAAAGATTTTAAAAAACGCTAAAAAAGATTGCCAAATCGTGGTTTTTACCGGCGGAGAGCCGACAATCAGGCAAGACCTTGTTGAATTGGTGAAATGCGCAAAAAATTTAGGTTTTCAAACGATTCAGGTTCAATCAAACGGCCGAATGTTTTCCAAAGAGAAGTTTTGCCGAGACATAATCAAAGCCGGCGCCAATGAATTTGCCTTAGCGCTTCACGGCCATATTCCCGAGCTTCATAATTGGCTTACTCAAAGCAACAGTTTTTATCAAACAATAGGCGGCATTAAAAATCTTAAAAAACTTAAACAAAGAGTAATTACTAACACAGTAATTACCAAATCAAATTACCGTCATTTGCCGGAGATTGCTAAACTTTTGATCAGCTTAGATATTGATCAATTTCAGTTTGCTTTTGTCCACGCCTTGGGATCGGCGGCAAAAAATTTCGACAACATTGTGCCGCGGATGGCATTGGTGACGCCTTATCTTAAAAGAGCCATTGATATTGGAAGATATTTTAAAAAAGAAGTAATGACCGAAGCAATTCCTTATTGTTTTTTGCAGGGTTATGAAGATTGTATTTCTGAAAATATTATGCCGAATATGAAAATCTTCGATCTTAATTTTATTGTTTCCGATTTTACTAAAGCTCGGGTTGCAGAAGGAAAATTAAAAGGACCGAATTGCCGAAAATGCAAATATTTTAAAGTTTGCGAAGGCCCTTGGCGGGAATACCCCCAAAAATTCGGATGGGATGAATTTAAGCCGATTATGAAATAAATTTTAAAATATGGCGGAGACCAAATTACGAATTAAAGACAAGGTTGCTGAAGAGAAAAGACATTGGGTGAGATTAACGAAAGTTTGCAATAATAACTGTCTTTTTTGTTTAGACAAGGAAAACCAAAACGGTGAAATTGTGCCTTTTAATCAAATAATCGATGAGTTGAAAAATGGAAGAAAAGAAGGCGCGACAAGGGTAATTCTTTCCGGCGGCGAACCCACGTTACATTCTCAGCTTATTGAAATTATTAAAAAAGCCAAAAAACTCGGTTACAGCCATATTCAAATGATAAGCAACGGCCGAATGCTGGCTTATAATAAATTTGCGGAAAAATTGAAAAATGCCGGCTTAAACGAAGTTACTCTTTCTTTACATAGCCATTTAAAAAATCAATTTGAAGAAATTACCCAAGTCAAAGGCAGTTATGAACAGGCGATGAAAGGGCTTTTGAACGCCCTAAAATATAATTTAATTGTCAGCGTTGATATTGTTATTAATAAAATTAATTTTAAAACTTTAAAAGAAACTTTAAATTTTTTCATAAAATTAGGCGTTACCGAATTTGATCTGCTCCATTTGGCGCCATTTGGAAGCGCCTGGAGCAATAGAAACAAGATATTTTATTCTCCGCGACAGGCAAAAAAATACTTGGATAAAGCTTTTGAATTGTCCAAAAACAAAAATTTATTCATTTGGACCAATCGCTTGCCGGCCGTTTATCTTGAAGGATATGAAGAGCTGATTCAGCACCCAATTAAATTGAAAGACGAAGTAAAAGGAATGGAGAAAGAATTAAAAAACTATATTAAAAATAATAAATTAATGTCTTGTTATGGCGGTCGCTGCCGTTATTGTTTTATGAACGGTTTTTGCGCCGATCTGACAAAACTGAAAAAAGAGAAAATTTTAAAATCAAAATCAGCGCCTTTTTGTCTTTTGGGTTCTTCGCGGCAAAACAAAAAACCAAAAATTTTCAAATTTAAAAGGAATATGGATTTAAATGAGTTTTTGGATTTTTATATTAAAAATCGCTATTTTGCCAAAAGCTTCAGATGTAAAAAATGCCGGTATTTTTCTAAATGCGACGGCGCCCATATCGAAGAAATAAGAATAAAAGGTTTTAGAATTTTAAAACCGATATTGAAATAATTATTGACGGTTTTATGGATGAAAAGCAGGGTATTGACAAATTTCTTCTTTTGAACTACAATTCCAAATAGAACATTGAAAAGGAGGCAGTGTTTTTACAATAAGCGTGGAGCGAAGTAGATTGAAAATTTCTGTATTAACTGAAAAAAGGAGGAAGAGAGATGAAAAGAAAGATTGTATTTTGGGCCATTTTGGCCGTTTGCGCGGTGTTTGTTGGTTCGGCATTCGCCGAAACAATCGGTCCGTTGAGTTCAAAAGACGGGCTGACGCTGGGAGTTGGTTACGCGACCAATTCCCGCGTAATACAGGGTAAGACATTTGCGAGCGTCCAGGAGTATGTGGGCGTGGAGTATGTCAGCAAGGGCTGGCAGCCGTATCTAAGATTAGGATACACCGACCTGAAAATTAAGAACGGGTTTGGTGGTACATGGGGAGACTTCAAAGATTCAGGGGGAGTTTTTGGAACTGTGGGCCTCAAAAAGTCCCTGTATAAAAAGGATAAATGGACCATCGGTGCTTACGGCCAGGTTTCTTTGTCGCAAGATTTTAGCGACCAAGAAAGCGGTGTAGATTACGGGGTTCCACTAACGATTGAATTGAAGGTCAAAAATCATACAGAGGCCAAAATAGGAGCGCTGATACAGCGCGCGATCGGACCGGTGGAAGCATATGTTGGCCCATTCTATCAATGGGCCGGGGGGACGATTGAAGGCGTTGGGACAACCCCAACCGAAACTAACAAACGTTCCCTGAGCATCAAGGCTGACGACGATTTTGGCGGGCTGGCTGGCGCCGTCATCAATCTTGGAAAGAACTTCGGCTTAAATGTTGAGGTTCAGCAGACCTCAAAAACTTCGATTGCCACGGCTCTAACCTATCGGTTCTAGCCTGGGATAAGAGGGGGATTTATTTCCCCTCTTTTTATTTAAGCAAAATCAATTATAATAAATCTATGGCAAAAATAGGCTATATTCAAGTTACCCGAGACTGCAATCAGAAATGCATAATTTGTTCTAACCCGCCCAACAATAGGGGTTTAAGTTTTGAAAAAGCCAAAAAAGAGGTGGATGAACTGAAAAAGAAGAAATACGATGGCATTATTTTAACCGGCGGTGAACCGACTTTATATCCAAAACTGCCGGGCTTAATTAAATATTGTTTAAAGAAAAAAATCTTTCCGAGGATTATTACCAATGGCCAAAAAATAGCGGACATTAATTATTTAAAAATTTTAAAAAATGCCGGTCTTCAACATTTACATCTCTCAATTTATTCATACCGTGATAATATTCAGGCCAAAATCAGCCAAAATAAAAATTCTTTAAAAAATATCAGGCGAGCCCTTGACAATCTTAAAAAAATTGGCGGCATTACCGTTGATATCAATACCGCTGTTTCCAAATATAATGCCGAGCATTTGTCCAAAACAGTTTTGTGGCTTATTAGCCATTACCCCTTTGTAAAACATTTTGTTTTTAATATTTTGGATCCCTTTATGAATCGGGTCTCCGAGAATCTCGATACCATCCCCAAATTAAACGATTTTGAACTGGAGCTTCGCCAAGCTTTGGAAATTCTTGAAAAAAACGGCAAAACATTCAGGGTGGAAAGAGCCCCTTTATGTTATTTAACCGATTATGAACATTGTTCCACCGAAACCAGAAAAATTGTCAAAAATGAGGATCGAATGGTCTTTTTTTTGGATAAACGGGGGAAATTAATTCAGGATGATTGGTATTATTATAAAAAAGCCGACAGCTGCCGGGTTTGTTTTTTGAACAAAATTTGCGCCGGGCTTTACACGTTGGGCGGCAAATATTACGATGAGAAAGAGCTTTATCCTGTATTTATCAATCCTCAAAAAATAATTGATAAAATTTTAAAAAACCAATGAATGCCTTGGCGTACAATTATTTATTTTTGGGAGTGATTTCATTGATAAGCGTTTTAGTTGAAATTGAAGACGCAAAAAGTAAAAAGATAAGAAATAAATTGATCGTTGCTGGTTTTTTAGCGGGTTTTTTATTGTTTTTGGCGGCTTACGGTTTCGGAATTTATAATAAATTCGATTATCTGGTAAAAGTGATAATAAACGTCGCCATTTCATTTTTAGCCGGTTTCGTTATTTGGCGGTTGGGGGTTTGGTCGGCGGGCGACGCCAAGCTTTTTATTTTGTTTTCCTTTTTATTGCCTCTTTATTATTACCAAAAAACTTTTTTGGATTACTTTCCTTCTTTTGTTTTGATCATTAACTGTTTTATCGCGTTTTTAATTTTCCTGATCTTTAAATCTTTTTATTTTTGGTTTATAAGCGCCGTTGATTTATTAAAAAATAAAAAAATCAGAAAAGAATTTTTAACGGAATATGTAAATGAGAAAAAAAATAAGTTGATTGGTTCTTTCAAGAACAAGAAAGTTTTTTTGAAAATGTTTTTCAAAATATCCGTCGGGCTTCTGGCATATCTCATTCTTGCCAAATTTTTGTTTAAAAGCGGCTTTCAGCCAAAAATGTTTTTTCTTTTTTTCCTTATTTTTTTTGCTATAAACGCTTTGATTGATTTTTATATCAGCAAATATTCAAAGGAAAAAATAAAAATTGAAGATTTGCAAATTCAAATGAATTTAGCCGCTGAAACAATCTTAAAATTGAAAGAAAATAAAATTTTTTTTAAAGATATCGGAGTTTTAAGGTCGGAGGGAATAGAAGGCCGCCAGGTAAATTTAATAAAGGACTATTTGTCAAAAAATAATGTTAAAGAAGTTTATATTTATAAATCCACCCTTTTTTCTCTCTGGATAATTATCGGGACTTTGATGACGATTTTGTTAAAAGGGAGCGTTGTTCAGGTTTTGTTTAACTTAATTTGACTGTGGA
>Ga0210050_1004158_pt1 | contig 12291 bp, 21 predicted proteins | sample CryGey132114_all_FD_185463 | JGI IMG/M metagenome (GOLD analysis project Ga0210050, IMG submission 185463) | Groundwater microbial communities from aquifer - Crystal Geyser CG22_combo_CG10-13_8/21/14_all (SPAdes) (version 2) | ecosystem: Environmental > Aquatic > Deep subsurface > Groundwater ...
AGAAGTTTTGTCCATCTCTGAAGTGTTCTTTTACTCACTTCAAATTCAAACTTAGAGAAGATAATTTTTCTACATTGATTTTGTGAATGTCCTTTAATCCTTAACTTGAAATACTCTTTTCTTATTTCTTCTTTTTTCATTAGATTCACAGGTTTTCACCTGCGAACTAATTTTCGGTTTTGCCTAGTGACATATGTCTCCTTGTTATACACTATCATTTGCAAAGTTTATCTATTTCTCAAATTCATATCTCAAAATAATTTTCTTCTTTAACCAATATATCAAAGGCATTTTTAACATCACTTTTCTTAATTGATTTTTTTCCAGCCACTTTTAACTTATATCCAATTCCTTCAATTAATTTTTCTATAAATTTAAATCCATAATCATTTAGTTCATCTAAAGATTCTTTATTAATCTTAAATCCTCTAATTTTAATAAGTTCTCTAATTTTACTATTTTTTAATATATTACTATTTTTTTTATTTTTATTCATTTTTTACTAATGTATTAATATATAAAATTTTTTAAACTTACAATTAAAATTTAAAAAAATATCTTCAAAAAGTTTTTCATTCTTAACTGGAATAATAAAAACTTGTCTCGAAATCCATTTCCCTTCATTTAATTCAACCAATCCCTTATTTTTTTTACCGTGAAACATATTTACTATTTTTACTTTATTTGAATTAGATAAATTTAATAATTCGTAAGAAAAAAGAACTTTATTAGCAAAATTAAATAATTCAGAAAAATTTTTATTGTGTTTTAAACTGTATCCTTCTCGAAATAAAGTATTTGTTAAACTTATTGAATTTTTAAAAAAATCATCAATTGAAATCAGACTAAAGTGATAATTCTTATTATCTAATAAAGATTTATCGATTGATTTATCTTTAACAATTAAAGCTATGTCTATATCATTCGGATTAGGTTTATTTTTAACAAAGGATCCAAAAATAATTAAATCTAAAATTTCTTTATGTTGGAATAATCCTTTCAATTCATTTTTTATTTTTGATAAATTCTTTAAGGCCATAAACATAATTTTTAATAGTAGTTGCATCTTTCAAATTTAATCTTAAATTATATGAATTTATATAAATTTTAAACAATTCAGAAACATCGATATAAATTTCAAAAAAATATTTTTTTAATAAACTAAATCGTTCATTATGATTTTTAGGTAAAATTTTAATTTCTGAATAAATAAGATAATCACATAAAATTACAATCGCTTTAAAAAAATCAGACACTGCAACGTTATACCTTTTTTTATGGATATTTTCTTCACCAGATTCGATAAATTCTTCTACATTTTTTATTAACTCATCCATAATATATTAATATAAATCAATCATTTTTAAATATTTGCCTAATATATTAATTTTTATAATAAATAACATTTCATTTTTCAGTATTTTTATCTTCTATTTGAACATCGTTATTTTCTTCTTCTGTTGATTGAATTTTGGATTGATATCCTGGATGTTCTGTCATTCCTTCAGGAAGAGTATATGTTACACGAAGTTTCGATTTTAAACCTTTTTACAAATTGATAGAATAAAACAAAGGTTTAAATACCATATAACACATATAATTATTAAATGATAAAAACGATTATATTAGAAAAGAAAAGTTTAGTTTTAACTCCTAAAGAACTAAGGGTAATAAAGAAAAAACTTAGCGGAGCAAAAATGAATCAACAGGATTCAAATTATCTTTCAAGATATATAAGACCAAAACTTAAAGAAATTAAAGAAATTGATGCAAAATTATTACTTGAAAAACTTGAATATAATCAAAAAGGATTGTCCATAGAAAAAAAGATAATCAATAATTTAAAATATTTAAAACCGAAGGCCATTATTTTATATGGTTCAGCAATTCAGACAAATTACAATAAATATAATGATATAGATATTTTGATTGTTTTTAAGGATAAAATATGGACTAATTTAAAAGATGAATCTTATTTAATAAATGAAATAAAAAATGAAATAAAACTCCCGTTAAATTTAGATATCAGAATAATTTCCGAAAAAGACTTATTAAGAGAATATTCTCACAATCCTTCCTTAATTTATCAATTAGAAGATTCCAAAGTTATCTATGGAAAGATTAATCTTCCTAAAAAAATAGAATTATATAATATAAATCTAAAAATGAAACTAGATTGGACAATTATTGAAGAAAATATAAAAGGGATAGAACTTTATAAGGCATTAAGAAATGTTTTATTAGTCAGGCTTTTGTTAAATAAAATAATAGACAACAAAAAACTTCGCGAATCTATCAATATAGAAATTGGAGAAAATTTGATTAAGAAATTAAAAGAAAATCGAGAATCAAAAGAAGAAAGAAAACTTATAAAATATTATTTAAAAAATTTGATTAAAGAGACTTATAAAATGTTAGAGGGAGATTTATGGGAAAAAAGAGTAGAATTAAAAGTTTAGCAAAGATAATTTCAAATATTGCTATACATAAAATATTAGTAAATCATACAAATAAACCTGAATCTATCAATTTTTTAGGTAGTGAAATAGCTGAATATAGAAATATAGCTTTCAATGTATCTCAAGAATTTAATTGGAATAACCAAGATATAAATGAAATTAAGATAAATACTATTAAACTTCTTAATAAAATAATGCAGAAAAAATATCCAGATATTACTTACAATAAATCAGAAGCAGAAAAATTAATCCAAGAGATAATTAAGGAAATAACTTAAATTAAGGGTAACTCATTTATCTTTATTCTTGTTTATCATCTTCTATTTGAACATCGTTATTTTCTTCTTCTGCTGATTGAATTTTTGATTGATATCCTGGATGTTCTGTCATTCCTTCAGGAAGAGTGTGAATTATTTTATGATTAAAACTTAAACAATCTTTCATAGTCTTTGTGATTCATCCAATCAAGAACTATCGCCAAAACCTCAATTTCATTATTTGTAATTGTATAAAGTAATCTCCAATCTTTTCTCAAATTATAAATCCAAAGATTATCTATTTCATATTTTTGTATTAACTTTTTCGGAATTAACCTTTTCTTTACATTTCTGCCAAAGAAAGCATTCTGCTTAATTATTTTAAGAGCTTCTTCAATTTCTTTGTAAAGTCTTTCATCATTTAATTTAAGTCCTTCAAAACTTTCTCTTAACTCTTTATCGGCAAATATTACTCTGGATTCCATTCTAAGTCTTTTCTATGTGCATATTTTTTGTAAAGTGAGGGATTCCAGATGTAAACGACATAACCTTCATTATCATAAACAATTCTTAATGTGCCTTTTAAATATTCCATAATTACTTGAAAAGTTTGCCACATTACTTTCTTAGGAAGATTTTTGAATAATTCCGTTTTTTTGTATTCTCCAGAATTGTCTTTTATAAATTTTTCTACCATTAAAACAGTTTGAAGTGTTGGGCTTCTGGCTACTTCGTTAATCTCTACATAACTCTTTTTTTTAATTGTTTCTGATTCCATATATATGATATCAAATGATATTATTTAAACTTTTCTCTGTTTTTTAATGGTAGACGAATAAACTGAAATTTAAGCAAGTGTCCCATCGGAGAATATGGAAATTAGATCTAAAAAGAATTATTTCCTCTTCCAATGAATAATCCTTTTTTCAGCAAAAATAAACACCTTTGTTTTAGTCGAATGGGCGACTTTTTTTATTTTCCAGCATTTTTATCTTCTATTTGAGATTCGTTGTTTTCTGTTGATTGAATTAGATAATTTATCGAGCTGGTTAAATGCTTCCTCAATCTAAATTGACAATAGAAATATTTATAACCCCCCAATAAATTGGTTAATAGAAACCAAATATTTGGTTAAATAAAAAGTTAAAAAACAAATAGAATAAAATGTTAACAAAAAGTCAGTTTAAGATATTTGAACCTTTAACTAAGAATATGCTTAAAGAGTATTCTATTAAAGAAATAAAAGAAGCTTGTGGTGAAAAATCTAATAATGCTTTAACTTTAGCTTTAAAGAAGTTTAAGGAAGAAAATATTGTTAAAGAGAGAAAAATTGGTAGGTCTTTACTTTACACCATTAATATAAATAATGAATTGGTTTTTAATTATATTCAATTAATTAATACAAAAAAACTTTCTAAATTTGCCTTAAGAACTATAGAAAGAATTAAAGAAGATGTTGAAAAACATACCTCATTTTTTTCAATTGTTATCTTTGGTTCTTATGCTTCAGGAAAACAAACAAAAAATTCTGATTTAGATGTTGCTGTATTTATTGATGAGGAAAATAATAGAAAAATAATAGAAACTGCTATTAAATCATCTGAACTTAAAACTCCTTTAAATATTGATAGTCATGTTATTAGTAAAGATGAATTTTTAGAAATGTTAAAAGTAGATGAAGAAAATTTAGGTAAACAAATAGCAAGAAAACATTCATCAATATACAATTCTCATATTTTTTATTCATTATTAAAAAAAGGTATAAAAAATGGATTCAGATACTAAACTTTATTTGCAAAGAGCACAAAATGAATTGAAACTTGCTGAAATAATAATGCAGATAAGTGTTAATAAAGATATTCAAACTAAAATACAAGAAATTGATAAACCAGAAACATATTTCAGTTCGGTTATTACTCATACTTATCATTCTATTTTTTATACAGCCAAAGCATATTTAATTATGAAAGAAATAATAACAAAAGCTCCAGAAGAACATAAAAAAACTTATGAAGAATTCAAAAAATTAGTTTCTCAAGGGATTGTTGATGTAAAATTATAAAACATAATATATTATTCACAAATAAGTACATTAAGATAACCATAAAGTTTATAAATACATGCATTCTAATGTACATAAATAAAAATGGAAAGAGCTAAATTAGAAGAATTTAATCATTGGTGGACAAGTAAAAAAGTAGACCCAGATTTAGCTTTGCCTTTTAAAAGAGATATCTATTCGGAGATAGAAAAGCATTTAGATAAAAGATTCATATTAGCATTAATTGGACTTAGGAGAGTTGGAAAAACAACAACAATGTATCAACTAATACAAAGATTAATAGAAACAAATGTTAACAAAACAAATATCTTATTCTTTTCTTTTGATGAAATTTCAGTAAAATTAAGTGAAGTTTTAGAAACCTATAAAGAGATTCATTTCAAAGATTTTAGAGCAGGGAAGATTTATATCTTCTTAGATGAAATTCAAAAATGTGATGGATGGGAAAATGAATTAAAAAAATATTACGACCTTTATCCCAAACTAAAATTTATAATAAGTGGTTCAGAATCTCTTTTCATAAGAAAAAAAACAAAAGAAACCCTTGCAGGTAGAATTTTTGAATTTACATTAACACCTTTTACTTTTAGAGAATTCCTCAAATTTAACAAAGTAGAAGAAAATGAATTTAAATATGAAACAAAAATAAAACCCTTTTTTATAAAATTTGCAGAGAAAGGGGGATTTCCTGAAACATTTTCTTTTGAAACAAATAAAGATTTCAAGGAATATATTAGAACTTTAGTTGTAGATAAAATAGTTTACAAAGATATTCCTAGAATGTTCAAACTCGAAGATCCAGACTTTTTAAAAGTTTTATTAGAATTAATCTCTACAAACCCTGGAATGTATATAGATTATCAATCTTTAAGCAAACAGTTTGGAAAAGATAGGAGAGTAATAAAAGATTATCTTAATTATCTCAAAGAAAGTTTTTTAATAATTCTTTTAGGCAATTACAGAAAAGGAAGTATAACTACTTTAAGAAAGAAAAAAAGAGCATATCCGACGGATAATGCTTTAATATACCTATACAAACCTAAAATTGAAGAAAATTTTTTTGGAAGAATGATTGAAACTTTAGCAGTAAACAAAATTAAACCTTTGTCATTCTGGAAGAATGGTGGAGAAATAGATATAATCTATGAAGATATCCCTATAGAAGTAAAATATCAAGAAAAAATTAATTCAGAAGATTTTAAAACAATTAAAGAATTTATGAAGAAATTTAATAAAAAAGAAGGGTTAATGTTAACCAAAAACGAAGAAAAAGAAATTAAATTTGAAGAGGGTATAATAAAATTAATTCCAATTTGGAAATGGATTCTTGAAGAAAAAGGGTAAAAATCGAGATTAACTTATTTTTCAGTATTGGAAAATTTTGATAAGAGACACAAACATAAATTAGAAATATTTATCTTAGAAAAGTTTAAGACAACTCATAAAAATTATTTCTCAATAAATTTCAAAATTTCTTCCTTAAATATTTGAAAATCATCTAATTTATCAGTTAAAACTTCAAAAACTTTTTCATCCTCAATAGCCCCATATTTATAAACTAAAACATTTCTAAATCCTTTCATCTCTATTAGAATATCGTAAAGTTTTTTAGAGATAATTTTTTTCTTTCGAAGTTTGTCAAAAACACTATCTTCATCTGCAGGAATTCCTAAATTCAAATCAGATACTAAAAGATTGCAAATATCTAAAACAACTTCTATAGAAATCTGAAGTATTCTCTCTATAGAGCGTTTATTTAAAATGGAACCTTCATAATCTTCAAATTCCAATGGCTTAATTTCATCCAATTCCTCTAAATACGAATCTATTTCTACAAACTTACTAAGAATTCTTTTCTTATCCATTTTTCATCTTTGATAAATAATTTTCATAATATTTTTCATATAAATTATATTCCTTAATAGTTAAGAAAGCTAAATCGTATAAAGAAGGCATATCTTTTACAAAGATTATTTTTCCTTCTTTAAGAATTCTCATCCTTATATACATAGGCAATTGTTGAAAGATTTGAACATCTATATTTTCATTAACTTCTTTAGCATAATCTATTTTTTTATTAGATAATTTCAAATTAGAATATTTCTTATCCAAAAAAAGACAAACATCTATATCATTATAATCTTTTTTAGTTAAATAAGACCCAAACAAAGCAACAGCTAAAACTTCCTCGTCTTTCTTTGCTTTTTCAATAATTTTTGAAATTTGTTTATCTTCAATCAATTGAACCATTATAAAATAAAAATACTCTAGTTTAATTATTTTTCTAATCGGAAGGCTCATATAAACAACCAATTTGTTACAAAAGGTTACCTTTTTAGTCTATTTATTCACACCGAGGATTCACCAGTTTGATTCTGCCTATACTATATTTTAAAAAACAACCAAAAGGATTATAAAGTTAAGAAATATATAATTATTATGGAAAAAACTATGATTAAAATATCTTTAAGAGAATATGAAGGAATGAAAGAAACAATAGAAATACTTCAAAATCCCGATACTATGCATCAAATTTTAGAAAGAGTTTAAGTATTAATTCTAATAAATTTTATGAGTTCCAGTAGCTTCAATTGTAATTGTTTCTTCAATATCATTTATACTATAAATAATTCTTATGTTTGAACCTAACCAACAGCTCTATTTTCCAGCTAATCTTCCATGCAAAGGATGTGCATTTAGTTCTCTCCTTAGATTAATCTTTAATTTATCAAGCTTATTCTTAATGTCATTTCTTTGGTGAATATATTTCCTCAATCTCTTTTCTGTTTTATCATTTGCTATTTGAATCTTATACATTTTAATTACAAAGTATATCAAAAAGGATATACTTTCTTAAGATTAGTTTTATTTTGATTTCTTAATTTTCTCCAAATCTAGAATTGCCTTTTTATGTTTCTCAAAAACTTTATCATCTATAATTCCATAAACTCCTTGTAAGCTATCTTTGAATTGTTTTGTGGTTATTTTATTTTTAACTTTCAAAAACAATTTATTAAAATTATATTTTTTTGAGATTTCTTCTTTTATCCATTCTTTATTCTTTATGTTTGGAGCTAACATAAATATATCTCTTATGTCTGTTAATCTACAACTCACCAACTTTAAGATAAATAAAGCATCTAAATTTATGATTCTTAATTTTAATTCTTCAGTGATTGTTTTTCCTCTCAATGTTCTTACCTCCGAATTGTCAAATACCCAATCAGCGGAAAAGGTAGCATTTGTTTGCCTGTCTAAAACTTCTCTGATTAAAATGTCTATACTTACTTTAATATTATCTCCTAAATCTTTCTCTAATCTTAAAAAATCTCCATAGTAAGAAGTTATGTCTTTATTACTTTCTTCTTTTAAATAACCAAAATTTATCAGAGCTTCTTTAATCTCTCTTAATTCATCTTTGTTTTTAACTACAATATCACAATCAACTGAAAATCTTGGAAGAGTGTAAGCATTTACTGCATATCCTCCGATAATTACAAATTTGAATTTAATCATTTTCTTTAAAGTTTCAAAAATTTCTTTTTCTCTAAGCTGTAACATTTTGATATTTCTTTTTTATGTAATTGTAAGCATACAAATACATTTCATTTAATTTTGCTAATTTGATTGTTTCTTTTAAACTTTCAACTTTATAACCTTCTTTTTCTACAAAACTTAATTTCTTAACAGGAATTAAAATAATATATTCTCCTATTGTAGTTCCTTGATTAACATAATTAGCAATATTATGACTATTAAAGAAATTTTTCCAGTATTTTAAATCTTTTGCTAATATTTTTATAAAATAAGGAGATTTTTCCATTCCTCTTTGAACATAAGAATAATCGCTCCAAATCTCTACAGCTGATAAGTTTGTAAAAGCATAATCTTTTTCTGCTTCCATTATTATTTGAGGAACCTTAAATTCCAATAAACTATTAATTATAATTTCTGGATTTATACAAACATAGGTATTATCTGCCTGTTTTTTAACCCAACCCGCCCTTAACAATAAAGAAAATATCTTCTTTTTCATACTTTGCCCAACTATCCAATCTAACTCGGATTGTTTAAATTCTTCTTTATCTTTATGCTTCGCAAATAACAAAGCATATGCTTTCAAGCCATATTGAGGTATTTCTGTTGCCATGTTGTTATTTTTCTTAGCTATTTTACATAGTTACCTAATAGGTAACCTTATATTTAAATGTTTCTATACTTTATTTGTTTACACAAAGTATAACAAAAAAGATATACTTTCTAAATTTTTTCTAAACAATAGGATAAATTAAGTAATAAACTATACTTATAACCTCAGAAAAATACATTAGATATCTACGAATTCCTAACATATTTGCATTTATCGTTTTTATGGTTTGATTCTGTGAAAGACCTATATATTTAATTAGAAAAATTTAAATACTTTATTACTCATATGAGTAATATGATACTCAATAATAATATTTTAGATATTTTAGAAGAATTTGCAACAGATTTTAATAAAAAGATTTATGGAAGAGAGATAGCAAAAAAATTAAAGATGAACCAAAAAACAGTTTCTAATATATTAAAGAGACTTGAAAAAGAGCATATCTTAAAATTTTCAGTTGAAGGCAAGAATAAATATTATTATATTAATAATCATCATTCTAATATTAAAGAAATAATAAAATTAATTGAGATTAATAAAAAAATGAAGTTTATTGAAAAATATAAAAAATTTACAGAATTATTTAATAAATCTGAATTAAGAACTAAAGGAATTTTAGTTGTATTTGGAAGTTATGCTAATTTTTCATCTAATGAAAGATCAGATTTAGATATATTAATAATTGGAAAAAATGAAGAGATAAAAGATTTAGAAGAATTATATAATATTAAAATAAATATTATTCGAATTGATAAAAATAATTTTGATAAAAATGATACTTTGATTAAAGAAACAATTAAAAATCATGTAATATTAAAAGGAGTAGAGGACTTCATTGAATTAATATGGTAGATATAACAAAAAGGATATACTTTCTAAGAATTGATTTTATGATAATTCATACTTTATTCAAATAAAATTTGGAGCATAGAAAATATTAAATACTCCATCTTCTTATAATAATTAATTAACTCCCCGGTATGGTCTTTGACAATGCCGGGCTTACTTTAAAATGAAAAGAGAGGGCATTCTATTTATAGATGGAAGCAATTTTTATCATAATTCTAAAACATTAATTGATGAAGATAAGAGGATTGATTTTAATTGCTTGGCCCAATTAATATGTAAAAAGTTTGATTTAAATTTAAAACAAATAAGATATTATAATGCTATTCCAGACATTAAAGATAACAAAAACATCTATTATAATCATTTAAAATTCTTAGATAATTTAAGGAAAAATAATATAACTGTTAGAATTAGAAAATTAAAATATATAAAGAGTATTAAAACAAAGATAGAGAAAGGAGTTGATGTTTTGATAGCATCAGATATGATAAGAAAAACCTTAGTGGATAAAGAATGCCGTGTTTGCATTTTAATTTCTGGAGATTCTGACTTTATTCCAGTTATGAAAATTATTAAAAAGGCAGGTTATGAAATTATTGTTTGTTCTCCTAAAAATGGATTTTCAAACGAGTTAAGACAAGGCAAATTTAGGTATTTAATTTTGAATAAAGAAGATTTAAGTAAATGTTTAAAATAAAAGTGCTATCAAAAAAGTAACTTATACAATCTATTAGTTTACACAAAGTATATCAAAAAGGATATACTTTCTAAGTTCTAACAAAATGTTCTATCTTGTAAATATCTCGCAAAGTTTCTTCTCTATTTCTTTTATTTTCTCTTTCTTGAGTTTTCCAGCAGAATAATTAATTTTTGATTTATGAATTGTGAAAACAAAAGAGGGCATAATAAAACTGTCTCTCTGCAATCCACCAGTTTGGAAATCTTCTTTTTCCAAGTTAATCAAATCAAGGTCTGGTCTTAGTTGTCCAGTAATTTGACAAAGAATAAGATTGTCTCCTTTCAAATTAGCAACAATAAGGCTTGGTCTCTTTTTAGTTTTTGATAAATCGGTGTAAGGAAATTCCAAAACAACAACTTCTCCTTTCACAAATCTTTCCATGCTTCATCCTCTTCCGGAGTGTCCCAATTTCTTGCCAAAGCTTCTTCTGACATTATATAGCACATCGTAGCTTCACTTAATTTTCCTTTTTTCATCGGTCTTAACTCTACTCTATCATCATAGGCAATCACATTAATTTTCGCACCCTCTTCAAAACCAGCTTTCGCTCTTACAGCCGAAGGAATGCTTACTTGTCCCTTTCTTGTTATTTTCACAGTTCTTATTTCTCTAATTTCCTCTTGCATATTACTTGTAAGAAATGTAAGAAATGTAAGTATTTAAGCTTTCTGATTTCTTGTCTATTTCTTTCTAACAAAACATTATGTCTTTTGCTCGATTAAATTTACTACAATAAATTCTATCTATTTTTATTTTATGAAACTAAGATCCAATTCTTTTTATTTGTTCTATTCTTGTCTTTGTCAAAAGTGCTAATTGTGAGTTTTATTTAACATTTCTCATTGATTGTGTGTGATGGATTAAAAATATTTTAAATTATAAATTTCATTAAAATTATTTATTAATTCCAGCACTTCCAGATATTCTAATTTCCCCGCCAGGTTGAACATAAATAAATAAATTGGATGATTGAAAATCAAAATTAGCCGTTCCACTTAAAGTTAATACACAAGAATCCTGCACATTAATATTTCCAATAATCTTATATGTTCCAGAATTATAGCTACAAGTAGTATTGCATGTAAAACCCATAGCTTCTTCAGGATTACAAGCTCCTCCAGTATATGATACAAGGAGTTTCGGGCCTGATGAAGTGCCTCCGGCATCTGAAGAATTAATACTTACCTCATCACCATCATCAACAGCAATAACTTTTTCAGTAGACACTAAACCCACTCCAAAAAAATCATTTGGTAATTGTGATTTCAAATCCATATCTGCATTTGCTCCTAAATCAAAAGCATGATTTGTATTATTATTATAAAAATTAGTTAAGTTAATCAAATAATAACCTAAACTATTATACCCTGAAGAAATATTATTAAATAATGCTTGATTTCCAGAGCTATTATCTGAATAATTAGTTGGATTACTAATATGGGAATTATTAAATCTACTTATACTTACATTATTGTGAATATCTGTAAAAGAACCTATAGAAGTTATATTCAAAATAACATTAGTTACAGATACATCATTGGAAATTGCAGAAGTATTAAATTCTATAAACCCTCTTAGAAGCAGAGTACCATCTAAAAACTTCCTCCGACCTACATTTATTTGTATAATGCTCCTAGTTATACCACTAGCCACATACCCATCATAAACCCCACTATCATTATCAAAAGAATATGTGGGGTCAACAACTACTGGATACTCTGCATTAGCCAACCAATCCTCATCAACAACAACATCTAAATTCAGATTTCTTCCTT